>Ga0247727_10019933_pt1 | contig 10325 bp, 8 predicted proteins | sample WisWelCaveWW1625_FD_202498 | JGI IMG/M metagenome (GOLD analysis project Ga0247727, IMG submission 202498) | Biofilm microbial communities from Wishing Well Cave, Virginia, United States - WW16-25 | ecosystem: Environmental > Aquatic > Deep subsurface > Groundwater > Cave microbial mat | place... | reverse complement strand
CTGCCCTGGGCGCGTAGCTCAGTTGGTTAGAGCGCCTGCTTCACACGCAGGAGGTCACAGGTTCGAGCCCTGTCGCGCCCACCACAACTCGGGTCGCCCGGTTGCCCCAGCCAAACGGCCTTTATTGCCTGAGCGGCAGGCGAGGAAGCATCCGGTCACACCTGGCGGTGTTGTAGAGCATGGTGGCCACGACAATCGCGGCTTGGCGTAGGTCTTCCGGGATTAGGTGTTCATAGGTATCCATGTTCGTGTGATGCGTGCGAGTGTCGTAGTCGAGAGGATCCTGCTTGAAGGACGGCGTCGGAATCCCGACTTGCTCGAAGGTCCAGCAATCTCCGCCGCAATCGCCGCGAGCGGCTACCATGGTCACCCCCAAGTCCTCCAGCGGCTCGACCCATCGCCGGAAGATCGGAACCAAGGCCAGGTTGCCCGACAAGCTCAGGCCACGAATCCTGCCGCCGCCCGCGTCGAGAGTGTAGACCGCCGAAATGCGGGCATGGTCGGGCCTCGGACTCACCGGACCGGTCGAGCGGCGCAGGAACTCGGGCACCTGCAATTGTTCCCGAGCAGCCCCCAGCGGCACTGTCGCGATGTGGCGCTGCACATACGCCCGCGAACCCAGTGAGCCCTGCTCTTCGCCTGTCCATAGCGCGATCCGGATGGTTCGCCGCGGCTGGATTCGCAAAGCGTTCAGGATGCGCACCGCCTCCAGCGCGATGACCACCCCGGCGCCGTCGTCGGTGGCCCCCGTGCCCGCCGCCCAACTATCCAGGTGCGCCGCGACCAATCACGACTTCGTCTTTGCGCTTCGGGTCCACGCCTGCGATGTCGGCGAATACGTTGAAGGCCTCCTCGTGATCGCCCGTGAATTCGCTGTCGATGTTCAGCTCTATCCGAACGGGCGCGTTGCGCTCGAGGAGCCGGGATACTCGGCCATAGTGCTCGATTGCCACGATCACGAGCGGCACTTGCAAGGCCTGCTCCCTCCGGTAGACGTACCAGCCGAAGGTATAATTCGTATCAGCGTAGATCGTCCCGCCGCTGGCGCCGCCTTTGGCATTGTTGCCGCTGGGGACGATGACTGCGGCTACCTTCTCTGCTGCGAGGAATCGACCGGCCTTTTCTAGGAGCTCGAATCTGGCGAACGCCTTCTCGAAGCGTTCTTGTCCAGTATCCGGTCCCCCCAATGGATAGCGGGCAAACTCGGCGAGCAGCCTGTCGTCGAGCCGCTCGAAGAGCGGTTTGTCGATGGGGAACACCTCGGGCGCTGAAGGGGCTGTTCCCAGCAGAACGATTTTCCCGGCCAGCTTGCCGCGATGCGGTTCGAACTCCTTCTCCTCAACAAATCCGCGAACCGCAACCACCTCTCCCGCAACCGTTCCAGGCGTGGCTGGCGACCACGGCGCGGCCTGCGCGATGAACGTCGCCGTATCGGGCTCCGTCATCCGCACCCACACGTTGCGCTGCCGCCACCCGATGCCAAACTCGCCCCAGCTTTCTTGTCGAACATTCGAGCAGCCCATCCCGCTGAGTCGGTCCCGGGCCCAGGCGATGGCTTTCTTCAGATTGGGTGAACCCGTGAGTCGCGGTCCGATTCCGTCCATCAATTCGGTGGCGTAATCCATGGCGCGCGAATGAGCGTTGCCTTCTTCGCGGATGCGCCCGTACGTGATCAAGTCGAGAGGCTCGCTTGCCGGCTGGGCGAACAGGATGTTTAAGGCGATGAAGAAGACCAGTACAATGGGCGCTCCTCCGCGGTCAGATACAGGTCCAAGGAACATGAGCGCAGATTACCACACGGGCGATCGAGCGGTGAGCGCCATGAGTATCCCTGTTACTTGGGCAAGTGAGGCTCGAGGCGCTGCCAGGTCTCGGCAACCTCGGGGTTCTTGCCGGCGTTCAGGGCGGCGGCCCGCTTGGCTTCGACGGCGGCCTCGGCCCGGCGTCCAGCCTGATGCAGAACGAGAGCCAGCATCCAGTGGGGCTTGTACCAGTTGGGCGCCCCCTCGATGGCGGCGCGCAGGCTGCGCTCGGCGCCGGGGAAATCGTTCTGGACCGAGTAGAAGGCGGCGAGGTTGTAGTAGGCGTTCGGGCGCTGCTCGGAAGTGTCGGCGGCGCGGCGGGCCGCAGCGAAGGCCTCGCGCCAGGCTTCCCCCAGCGCCGGTCCCTGCCGGGAGGCGGCGAACAGCGCGCGGGAATACCACAGGTCCAGGTCGGTTCCGGGGATGGCGAAGCGTCGCGCCCGCCTGGCGAGATGCATCGCCCGCGGGAGGTCTCCCTGGTCCAGGGACCGGCGGGTGCGGGCCAGCCAGAAGTCGGTCCAGGCGACGGAGAATCCGGCGGCGGCGAACAGCAACGCCGCAGCCCGCGCCAGCACGGGAGAGCGGCCGGGCGCGGCGGTGGCCGGCGCAGCCGTCAGCGCGGCCACCGTCAGATAGAAGAACAGCGCCGTGGGCGCGGTAAAGACGACGAACTGGTTGGCCGCCAGAGCCGACACCAGGCCCGCGGCCAACGCGCTCGCGCGCGGTTCGCGGCTTCCGCGGACAGCGCTCAGGCCCAGTCCGCACAGCATCGCCGCAGCGGCGAAGCCGAAGATCCCCTGGCCGGCCAGAGCGTCCAGGAAGATGTTGTGCGGCGACTCGTAGTAGCGGTCCGGAAACCGCCGGGCCAGGCTCTCGGACTGGAAGCGAGGAAACTGCGAGGAGAAGGTTTCCGGTCCGTAGCCGGTGAGCCACCGTGATCGAGCCAGGCGCAGGGTGTCGGCCCAAAGCTCGATACGGCCTCCGCCGTATGGGTCTTCGCGAAACCAGCGGGCGCGGGCGCGGAGCAAGGCGCCGGCGGGCGAGAAGTAGAACAGCCCCGCGGCCAGCAGAGCAGCGGCGGCCAGGACCAGGCGACGCTTGTTGAGCCCGAGCCCGCGGCGGAGGGCGAGGAACAGCCCGCCGGCGGCGAGTCCGAGCAGGCCGGCCCGGGCCCCGGCGAGGACAATGGCGACCGCGGCCAGCGAGGCCGCGACCGCTCCGGCCCGGCGCCAGGCGCGGGCGGGCTCGCTCCAGTACAAAGCCACGCCGGCCGAACAGACATGCAGCAGGTAGACGACGAAGTAGCCGGCATGGCCCAGGGTGCCGGGGGGCCGGACGATGGTCCAGATTCCCTCGCCGACGTGATACTCGCGGGAGGGCAGAATCGGATCCCAACCGAAATACTGGGCAATTCCGTAAAGGGCGGCCAGACCGCCGCTCAGCGTGATGAGGCGAAGAAGGCGAGCCAGCGCGGCGGGGTTCGCCGACAGGCCGAGCGAGAGCAGGTAGCAGTAGACGAGCAGGGCCAGTTGGGCCGGCAGCCCGAAGCGGCGCCAATTGGTTCCGGCCAAAGACAGGGCGCGATCGGCGGACAAGGTCCAGGCCAACAGGAGCGCAACGGCCTGAACAAGCAGTACGACGGCGAGCCGCCGCTGCGGGCCCGCGGGCGGCCAGGGGATTCCGCGCCGGCAGGCCAGGGCCACGCCCACCCCGACCAGCAGCGCCGCAATCTTGGGGGCGACGTCGAAATGGAAGAAGACGCCGGGAGCAATCGCCAGCGGAATCAGGACGGCGACCGCCAGCAGGGCTGCGGTCGAGCCACGCTGTCCAGCCGTTGACAGCCAGCGCATGAGAGACTTATTGTGCTCTCATAGACGATCCGGCGCAAACATGAGATTCCCCTCTCAGCTCGCCTCAGCCGTGCTCCGGCTCCTGTTTCCCCTCACCCTGGGCCTCGCCTTCCTGGCCGCCGTTTACCTGCGTTTCTACTCGGGTCTGCTGCGGGTCGAGGACCTGCCGGACTGGCCAGCCTACACGGCGTATTTCGTGCTCTCGGTCTCGTTGTGGTCGGTGCTGGAGACCCGGTTCGAGATCATTCACAAGTGTTGCCAGCAACCCTGCTTGCGCCGGTGGTTTTGGTCGCTGGCGCGGCTCGATCTGTTGACGCTGGCCCTGGCCTCGGCGGCCGCGTTTTTCTGGCGGGGCTATTCGTTCTCGCGGATCACCGTGGCGATCTTTTGGGGATTGCATCTGGCGCTGGCTCTGGCGGCGGCTGCGGGGGCGCGGGCCTGGGCGCGGCGCAAGAGCCGGGGGGAGGCGGCGTGGCTGCTGCTGATCGGCACGGAGGCGGACGAGGCCGCGGCGCGGCGGGAATGTCTGCCGGCCGGCGCGGAGCCGATTCCACGGCGATTCCGGGACGCGGCGGAGGCGCTCGCGGCGCTGGATCGCGCGGATCAGGCGCCGGCGAATTGCCGCGAGATTCTGGCGGTGGTTTCCGAGGGCCAATGGGAGCATCTCGGGGCGCTGGCCCAGGCTCTAGAGCGTCAGCCCTGGCCGGCCTCGCTGGCGCTGCCGGCCTTGCCGCGGGTCGAGGCGCGCGCCACGTCGTCGTTCCTGATGTGCTCAACCGGACCTTCCGCGGCGGAAACAGTCGACTATCTCTTCTGGAAACGGGCGTTCGACGTGGCTGTCTCGGCGGCGGCGCTGGCGGCGCTGGCCCCGGTGATGGCGTTCATCGCGGCCCTGGCCTGGATCCGGTCGGGGCGGCCCATTCTCCTGCGCCAGCAGCGGGTGGGCCGCGGCGAACGGAGGTTTTTCCTGCTCAAGTTCCGGACGCTGCCGGTGGCGGAGCTGGCCGAGAGCGACCGGCGGTGGACGCCGGCGCCGGTCCAGGGGTGGACCCGGTTTCTGCGAGAGACGGGCCTCGATGAGCTGCCGCAACTTTTCAATGTCTTGCGCGGGGAGATGAGCCTGGTCGGCCCGCGGCCGGAGCGGCCGCACTTTGTCGAGCAGTTCCAGGGCCGCCTGCCGTTCTATTCGATTCGCCACCGCCTGCAGGCCGGCATCACCGGCTGGGCTCAAGTGAACGGTTGGCGGGGCGACACCTCGATCCGGCAGCGGGTAGCGCACGATCTCTACTACCTGCGCCAATGGTCGCTGGCGCTCGACGCCCGCATTCTCTGGATGACCCTGGCCGATTTCGTCCGCCGCGTGAGGCGCAGCAGGACCCGGCAGGAGCCCGATGCCCGATCCGTTTGACGCGCCTCAGTACCTGGCCCACCTGCGGAGGCGGTGGCGGCTGGCGGCGATCGTCCTGGCTGCGGCGATGGCGAGCGCGCTGGCCATCAGCCTGCTGGTTCCCAAGCGATACACGGCGCGGGTTTCTTTGCTCATCGAGCCGCCGGCGGGCGGCGATCCGCGGATGGCGACGGCGGTCAGCCCCATCTACCTGGAATCCCTCAAAACCTACGAGCACTATGCATCGAGCGACCAGCTCTTCCTCCGGGCGGCGGAGCGTTTCCAGTTGCGCGGCCCCGGGCAGTCGACGCCCATCGACAGGCTGAAGCGGCGCGTGCTGCGGGTGACGATTCCGCGGAGCACCAAGGTCCTGGAGCTGGCCGTCACCCTGGGGGATCCGGCCAAGGCCTACGCGCTGGCGACCTACCTGGCCGAGGAGACCATGAAGCTGAATCGGCAGACCAACCGCGCCGGGGATGAGGAGATGCTGGCTGACGCGGCCCCCGAGCTGGAGGCAGCCGGAAAGCGGCTGGCCGCCGCGGAGGCGGCGCGGCGCCAGGCGAGCCGTCGCGGTCCGATGATCGAGGCGATGGAGTCGGAGCTGGGACAGTTGCGGGAGAGACGGCTGGAGGTGGAGCGCCTGGCGTTGAGCGCCGAGCTATCGGCGGCCGAGCAGCAGGAGAGGGAGACGGCCCCGCCGGCCGCCGGGCCGCGCGCCCCGGATCCGCGGGTGCGCCTCCCCCTTTTACGGGGTCGTGCCGAGCGGCTCCGGCAGCAGGCCCAGGAGCTGGCCCGGCAAATCGCAGCTCAGCAAAAAGCCATGGCCGCGCGCTCGACTGAAGTGGAGGCGCTCGAAAAAGAGTACGAATCGGCCTGGTCGCGACGGGATCAGTGGGACAAACGGATTCGCGAAATCCGCGGGACGGCGGGATCCCGGGGCGAGCGCCTGCATCTACTGGATCCAGGCGTGATCCCCGAGCGTCCTTCCTGGCCCAACCTGCCGCTGAACCTGGTGGTGGCCGGAGCCATGGCCGCGTTGCTTTCCCTCTTCTACCTGACCGTGGAGTACGGCCTGCAGGCGCACCAGGCGGAGGCGGCCCGGGAAACGTCGCGCGCGGCGCGGTATTAGCTGTACAGGACGACCCACGTGCGGGCGTCCCTGGATCTATGCGCTGGACGCCCGCTCCGGCCACCAGCTCTGGCAGTATCAGCACCGCGTCAAGGGCAACAAGCGGGAGACCGAGGGGTGATACAGCCAAGTGGTCAGTCCAGCTTGTCCCAATGATCGGGATCGATGTGCGCCTGGCTGAGGATGCTGCGCAGAGTGCCCACCGGGATTTCGCGCTTCTTCGGCACAATCGCCGTGTCGACGGTTTCGCCCAGCCTCCGGACGAACTTGACGTGGCTGCCCTTCTGGCTGGCTTCAACGAAGCCTGCCGTCTCAAGCCGGCGCTTGACCTCACGGAAGGGCTGGGGCCTAAGCCGCCCCAACCTCGACCTCGATGGTGCGAACCCTGGGCGGACGCGTTGCGTTCGGAGGCTCGAAGTAGAGTTCCAGCGCTTCCTTTAGGTTCGCGATGGCTTCTTCTTCCGTTTCACCTTGGCTGGCAACATCGACCTCCAGGCACTGGGAAATATACCAATCGCCCTCGCGCCAGACAGTTGCCGAGAACGGTCGCTTCATAGGCTAATTGTTGCACACCATGGTCTGAGGTGTCGCCTGTCACTACGGGCTGGAGGCGCACCAGGCGGAGGCGGCCAGGGAAACGTCGCGCGCGGCGCAGTATTGAAGGGACCACGGCCGGCCGTCAGCTCCTCAGCAGCCATCCACGCCGGCGTTGGTGACCGCTCAATGAAAACCTGGGGACCTCCATTCGCAGCCTGTAACGTGTTGAGTACCCAGGGTCGCAAGTTTTCGACGGGGGAGTTCCGGGCAACCCCCTTTTCATGATTCAGGGTGGCCCAAAGGGCCATGGCTGGTTCATTCGCGGCCCGTTTGTCGCCGACTTGCCTCTCCATGTCGACGGCGGGGTCACCGCCATGTCAAATCCGTCAGAACGTATACCGCGGCGCCACCACGACGCGCCGGTTCCCGCCGTCGGTGCCCGCGGCGGCGCCGCCGCCAGCGCGTATCGCTGGTCGCCCCCCGCCGCCGCAATGATTCTTTGGCTGGGGGCCAGTTTGGGGACTGTCGCCATGTGCAATTTGCCGGTATAATGGAGGCAGATTGCCAAGGAGGCACGCATGGCCGCGTTGAACAAGGCTGTCGAACCCGCGTCGTCCGGAGGTTTCTATGCCCGCCTGGGCGGGAAGCTCGGGGTGACCCGGATTCGCTCCGACCGCGACCTGGCCTCGCTCGTCGAGAAGCGGCTCCCGGCCACCGCCATCAAATCGCTGGTGCGTGGCGGGCTTTCCGACGCCGAGGTCTACCAGTTGATCGTCCCGCGCCGCACACTGGCGCACCGGGTGGCAAAACACCAGCCGCTCTCCAAAGAGGAATCGGACAAGGCCGTGCGCGTGGCCAGGGTCACCGCCATGGCCGAGCAGGTGTTCGGCGAGTCCGAACGCGCCTGGCGGTGGTTGCGGAAAACCAAGCGTCGCTTCGACGGCATGACGCCCATCGACATGTTGGCGACCGAGGCCGGCGCGCGCCTGGTGGAAGAGATGATCGCCCAGATCGACGACGGCATGGCAGCGTGACCCTCTGGCGAGTTACCAATCGCGTCAGCCTGGAGGGCGGTGGGGGTCTGCGCGCGCCCGGGCGATGGCATACACGCGGCCGGCGTATCGTATACTGCTCGCCGAACCCGGCTACGGCGCTTCTCGAAGTCCTGGTTCACGCCGAGATCGACGTGGAGGATATCCCGGTCACGTTCCGCTACATGGAGATTGAGGCGCCAGATTCGGTTGCCGCCGAAACGACGGACACCAACGCCCTCGGCGCGGCTTGGCAGACGAGCCTGGAAGCAACGCGCCGGGCCGGTGACGACTGGCTGCGCTCCCGGCGCACGGCCTTGCTTCGCGTGCCGTCGGTGATCGTGCCAGCTACGTGGAACGTCCTGATCAACCCCCAGCACCCGGACAGCGCTCACATCCGGATCACCCAAATTCACGACCACTGTATTGACCCGCGCCTGCTGCGGTAGCGCATCTCAAGTGCCCGCGTTCCGACCGGTTGTTCCAGCCACGCTCCCCACTGGCGTACGGGCCGTGCTCCTACGCTTGATCGAGTGGGCGCGCGGATCGAGGCTCAGCGCGCCATCGCCAAATGACCAAATCCCTCAGAACGTATACCGCAGCGCCACCACGACGCGCCGGTTCCCGCCGTCGGTGCCCCACTGGTTGCCGAAGTTCACCGAGTTCACGCGCCCTTCTGGAATCCCGAAGTTGCGGGTGTTGGTCAGGTCGTAGAACGCGGCCCAGATCTGGAGCCGATGGCTCTCCAAGGTTCGGATGTTCTTGATGATCCCGAAGTCGATGTTGAAGATGCCGTCGGCCTTCAGGATGTTCCGCCCGGCGTCGCCCACCCGCTGTGCCGCCGAGATGGGGGAGAACAGCGAGCGCCCGCCGGCCTGCAACAGCGAACCGACCGACATGTTGGACACGGCGAGGTTGGTGTTGAGGTTGGGACGGATGGCGTCGCCGACCAGCCCGGCGATGCCGGCCAGCGCGCCGGCCGGATCCGCGCCGTTCAGCGGCGTGAACGGATTGCCCGACTGCGAGGTGATGAACCCGTTGATCTGCCAGCCGCCCAGGATCCGCCCCGCCGCGCCGGGCTGCGCCTGCAGCCAGGGCAGCTCGTAGACGAAGTTGGAGCTAAACCGGTGCGGACGATCGTAGCTGGAGCGGCCGCGGTCGGCGCGGCGATTGAACGAGTCCTGCGACACCGCCACCTCGCCGCTGGTCGGGTTGAAGATCTCCGAGGCGTCGTCGATGAAGGCGCTCCAGGTGTAGTGCGCCGCCAGCGCAAAGCCGCGGCTGAGCCGCCTCTCCACGCTGGTCTGCAGCGCGTGATAAATCGACGAGGCCGCGTTGGCCCGCAGCCGGATCACGCCGCGCGTCGGGTCCAGCTTCATCGCGCCGCCCGTGCCGGGTACCGACGGGTTCCCGTCGATGGTCTGGTACAGACCGGTCCCCTTGGTGGCGATCCAGCCCGCCCGCATCACCCAGCTATTGGAGAACTCCCGCTGTATCTCGGTCGAAAACTGCTCGGCCAGCGGCGAGCGGAACCTCCCGTCCACTATGGTGCGGGTGAGGGTATTGGGATTCAGTCCCGCCGGCACCAGCGTGGGCAGCAGCGTAAAGGCGTTCTGCACGTTGCTGCGGTTGATCGCCGCGACGAACGGGAAGCTGCTGGCCACGTTCAGCGCGATGTTGATGAACGCGTAGTCGTTGGTTCGCGAGTAGCCGCCGCGGAACACCAGCCTGTTGCCCCCGGTCAGCTTGCCCAGGAAACCGTCTCCCTTGGTCCGCGGCGCCCAGTTGAACCCGAAGCGGGGCTGGAAGTTGTTTTTGTCCCGCTGCGGCACCGGCGCCAGCGCGTATCGCTGGTCGCCCCCCGCCGCCGCAATAATCTGTTGGTTCGCAGGCAGCAGGCTGTCGATGGCGTTACCTGGCGTCTCGTAGCGCACCCCGTAGGTGAGGGTCAGGCTGGGACGCGCCCGCCACTCGTCTCCCACAAACAGAAAGTAGTCGTCCCACTCGTAATACTGGAGCTCGGAGCCGCCCGGCAGCGGGCGGTTGATGTTGAGGTCCTGCGCCAGATCATCCACGTACCGCTGCAAGGTCGGATATCGCAGCAGGCCCCGCACGGTGGGGAAGAAGAAGCTCTTCACGTCGATCCGCCGCAGGTCGACGCCGAACTTCACGGTGTGGCTTCCCTTGACCAACGAAGTCGTGTTCTGGAGCTGGTAGGTATTGTTGAACCGGAATTGGGGCAGGTTCACCGCCAGCCCGATGGCGGTGCGCGTGGTCCCGGCGTTGAACCCCACCAACCCGATCTCGGGGATCTCGATAGAGGGAATCAGCTCCGACGACGAATCCGCGGCTGTGGTGGTCGAGGAGAACCGCTGGTAGGAGGCGCGGAACTCGTTCACCACGTGCGGCGAGGGCGTGCTGGTCACGTAAAACGTCATGGCCTGGCGCCGGCTGGGCACTACGGTGTGGAGTCCGGGAGGCGTGGCCTGGCTGCCATCGCCGGCCGAGAGGAGGTCGTCGTAGAGGTATCGCCCGCCGATGTTGTGCTTCTCCCCCAGGCGGTGATCCACCCGCCCGCTCCACTGCCAG
>Ga0247727_10019932_pt1 | contig 10325 bp, 9 predicted proteins | sample WisWelCaveWW1625_FD_202498 | JGI IMG/M metagenome (GOLD analysis project Ga0247727, IMG submission 202498) | Biofilm microbial communities from Wishing Well Cave, Virginia, United States - WW16-25 | ecosystem: Environmental > Aquatic > Deep subsurface > Groundwater > Cave microbial mat | place... | reverse complement strand
ATTGTGCAACGATGCGGTAAGCGTCGGGGACAGTTGTGGGGTCGGGAAGCGTTGGGCCGGAAGCGAGGGCGGATTCACGGCCAACCGGAACGTCGCTGACACCATACGTGAGCTTCGTGGCGAGGGGGGCAGCCGCCGCCAGGCGTCCACCCTTCACGGCAGACAAGTGTTTGCGGACAGCGTTTATTTCGTCAATCGAAGCGCCGCAGGTAACAAGGAGCCGATGGAGTGTCTGGAGGTCATCGAGAGTGATGGAGGGGTCGAGAGGCAGTTCGACAAGAGCCGATCCGCCACCAGAGAGTAGAAAAATAACGATGGTTGATTCGTCGCAAGAGGCGAGCAAGTCGAGAATCGCGCGGCCTGCAGCAAAACTCTGCGCGGTAGGAACAGGATGGCCAGCTACGAGCATCTGAAAGCCAACTAGCTGGCGCGGGGCCGGGGAGGGTGTCACCAAAATGCCCACAGGGCGCACCTCGGGCGCAAGTTGCTCGACGAAGCCGCTGGCCATGGCGTAGGCCGCTTTGCCGAAGGCAACAACTCGAACCTGCCGGAACGCAGCGAGGTCGATGAGTGCATCACTGCAACGGATGTGCGTGCCCGAGCGGACGAGCTTTCGCTCAAGCGTCGCTGGAATATCAATCGCCGCAAGGGTTTCGGAAAAAATATGTCGGGCAATGTCCTTCAGTTCTGACATGGGGAGGGCCTATGAAACCACAGATGGACACCGCTGAACACTCCTGAAATGCGTCTGGCAAAATGATCCCGGCTCTATCGAAAAAAATCGCCGTGACCCTGGCCTACGGATTCTCCAGGGCGGCGATACCGGCACGAGCAACTTCGACGTCCTGATCTTCAGTGCCGTTGCTGACGCCGATGGCGCCAACGCACTGGCCGTCTACGAGGAGTGGCAAGCCACCACGCAGCGGAGTCTGGCGGGCGTGGCTTCCAATGGCCAGTGCAAAGGAGATTCGCAAGTCGGGCTGGCCGGCATCGAGATAAGGTCCCGAAGGCTGGCGGCGGATGGCGCTCGAGACGGCCTTGTTGATGGCAATATCCACAGAAGAGGGCTTCGCGCCGTCCATTCGCGCAAAAGCGAGCAGACAGCCACCGTCGTCCACTACTGTGATGTCCATGGGAACGCCGATTTCGCGGGCGCGACGTTCGGCCGCGGCGAGAACGGCCCGAGCGCCTTCCAGCGTGAGTTTGGGGTGATTGCGCGTTACGAGAGCCATTAGCTTATTCAGCAGACGATCGATTGATGCAAGTATTGAGCGATTAGCTCTCAGCGTTTAGCAAAACCAACACTAACCCAGGACTTCGGGATTCAAGGCGTTCGGAGGCCGGCGGCCGTGAAACAGAGCGATGACATTCTCAGCGGCCATGGCGGCCATTTTTGTGCGCGTCTCAACGGATGCAGAGGCGATGTGAGGTGCAAGAATGACGTTTTCTCTTTGGATGAGGCCGGGATGGATGGCCGGCTCGTTTTCGTAGACGTCGAGGGCAGCACCAGCGATGCGGCGCGCATCCAGGGCTTCGACCAAGGCGGCTTCGTCCACCACCGGCCCGCGCGAGGTATTAATGAGAAATGCCGTGGGCTTCATTTTGGCGAATTCGGGGCGGGAGATCAGATGGCGTGTTTCGGGGAGCAGTGGCACATGAAGAGAAAGAAAATCCGCCTGGGCGAGGACCTGGTCGCGTGTGAGGAACTCCGCGGCGAGTTCCCGCTCGACTTCGAGGGGAGCGCGGATGGCGTCGTTGTAAATCTCCTTCATGCCGAAGCCTCGCGAACGGCGGGCGACGGCGCGACCGATGCGTCCAAAGCCAAGGAAGCCAAGCGTCTTACCATGGACATCGGCCCCACAAAGCTGGTCGAGGTTCCAGCCGCGCCATTGGCCGGAGCGTGAGAGGCGGTCGCCTTCGATCAGGCGGCGGGCCACGGCCATCAGCAGGGTCCAGGCAAAATCGGCAGTGGTTTCATCGAGGACGCCGGGCGTATTCGTGGCGACGATTTTGCGGCGCGTGCAGGCAGCAACGTCAATGTTGTCGAAGCCGACGGCTACGTTGGCGACAATCCGAAGTTTGGATGCCGCGGCGAGTAGCTCGTCGTTAATTTTTTCCGTGAGCAGGCAGATGAGCGCGTCCTTTTCGGCGACACGGCGAAGGACTTCGTCGCGCGGCGGCCGCTCGGAGTGCTCCCAGTAGTCCACCTCGAAGTGCGCGGCGAGGAGCTGCCGGGGAGCGTCGAACAGTCGGTGAGTGGAAAAGACGCGCGATTTGGCCATGCGAAAACCTCGGCGAGCACGGGAGAGTAACACAGTTGATGAAAAGGTGGCAGGTGGAGGGAGACATTCTTCTGGAAGCCACGGCAAACATGGGATGGAGTGCGTTGACGCAAGTGGTGGTGGGGAATATAGTGGCCGAAGCGCGAAAAGACAGCTATGGATGAGCAATTCATCCGCGAGGTACAAAACATTTTGGGGCGCGAGAGTGTGCTCGCGCGGCACGAAGATCTCCTCATGTACGAGTATGACGGTTCGGTTGAGCAGGCACGGCCGGAGTGCGTGGTATTTCCGCGGACTACAGAAGATGTGGTGAAGATTGTGAAGGCTGCGGCCCGCTATGAAATACCACTCGTGGGTCGTGGGGCGGGGACCGGGCTTTCCGGCGGTGCGCTGGCGCGACAGGGCGGGCTCATGATGGTCTTCTCGCGGATGAACAAGATTCTAGAGATTGACTACGAAAATCAGCGGGCGGTCGTGCAACCGGGAGTCGTCAACCTGGACTTAACGCACGCGGTGGAACACGCAGGGCTTTATTTTGCTCCCGACCCTTCAAGCCAAAAGGCGTGCACCGTCGGCGGAAATGTGGCGGAAAACGCGGGCGGTCCACACACGCTGGCGTACGGCGTGACCACAAACCACGTGACGGGGTTGGAACTCGTCCTGCCGGACGGTACCGTGGTGCGCGTCGGCGGCAAGCCGACTGAGTCGCCGGGGTACGACCTGACGGGACTGCTGGTCGGGTCCGAGGGAACGCTGGCAATTGTGACCGAGATTACCGTGAAGCTCTCGCGCCTGCCAGAGGCGGTGAAGACGCTGCTGGCTGTCTACGAGACCGTGGACGACGCAACGGAAACTGTAGTCGAGATTACGGCGCGGGCGATCACACCGGCGGCATGTGAGATGCTCGACGGGTGGACGCTGCGGGCGGTCGAAGAGTTTGTCCACGCGGGATTCCCGATGGATAGCGCGGCGGTGTTGTTGATTGAAGTGGAGGGATTGCTGGAAGCGGTGGAGTGGCAGGCGGAGCAAGTGTCGGCGGTCTGCCGAGAGCACCACGCCCGCGAAGTGCGCCTCGCTAGAGATGACCGTGAGCGCGAGTTACTGTGGAAAGGGCGCAAGAACGCGTTTGGGGCGGTTGGGCGGCTCTCGCCCAGCTATTACGTGCAGGACGGCGTGATCCCACGCACGAAGCTGCCGGCCACGCTGCGGCGAATTGACGAGATCGGGAAGAAGTACGGCTTCCAAATTGGGAACATCTTTCATGCCGGGGACGGCAATCTGCACCCGATCATCTTGTTTGACCAGCGCGACCCGGAACAATTCGAGCGCGCCGTGAACACGGCGAACGAAATCATGCAGTGGTGTATCAGCCAGGGCGGCGTCCTGACCGGCGAGCACGGCGTGGGGATGGAAAAGAACGAGCTCATGCCGCTGCTCTTCTCGCCGGATGACTTGGAACTGATGCAGCGAGTTCGCGCGGCGCTCAACCCGACAGGGCGATTGAACCCGGGCAAGATTTTCCCGTTCGGCAAAGGCTGCGGCGAAGTCCGCGTGCAACCCCTTCCCGTATCTGCGGCGAGCCCGGTCTGAGCTTGCCTCAGTGAGTACACGACCTACCTCGCTTGTGGAAAGACTGGAAAAGCTGGCTGGCGCGTCGGGCGTGATCACAGATCCGATGACGCTTGAATTCTTTTCTGTAGACGGCGTGCTGCCAGTGGTGGTGGCGCGGCCAGGTTCGGCGGAAGAGATCACCGAGGTCGTGCGATTCGCGGCGGCGGAGAAGCTGGCGATGATTCCGGTTGGTGGGCGGACAAAGCTCAGCATCGGAATGCCGCCACAGCGATACGACATCGCGCTCGACATGAGTCGGATGAACCATGTCTTAGCCTACGACCCGGGCGATCTGACGCTGGGCGCTGAAGCGGGGATCGGTGTAGAGAAACTGCTCGAGCTGCTCGAGGAGAAGAACCAATTCCTGCCATTGCTCGTGCCCTGGATGGAACGGGCAACGATTGGCGGGATCATGGCAACGAATTCGGTTTCACCGTTGCGCTTTGCTTATGGCGGGCCGCGGGAATTCCTGCTGGGCATGGAGTTTGTGACCGGCGAAGGGAAACTGTGCAAGAGCGGAGGGCGGGTCGTGAAAAACGTCACCGGCTACGACCTGCACAAACTGATGATTGGGTCACTGGGAACCCTGGGTGTGATTACGAGAGTGAACTTCAAGACGTTTCCGCTGCCTCTCGCGCAACAGACCTTTGTGGCGGCGTATGCGAACGCCCGTGAGGCAATGGCTCTGGTCCAGGCGATTGCGAAGTCACCGCTCTCACCGCGAGTCGTAGAAGTCGTAGACCCTGCCGCTTTGCCAATTCTCGGCAGCAATAAGTTGCCGGCAGGAATGTGGTCCGTGATCATCGCAGCGGCGGGGAACGAGAAGGCCGTCGAGCGACACCATGTCGACTTGGCGCGGATGGCGCGCGACTCAGCCGCTGAGGCATTTCAATCTCTCACGGATGAAGAGAAACGAATGCTTCTTGGGAGGCTGCGTGAGTTTGTGCGGCATGTCCAAGAAACGCACCCGGAGGCAACGATCTTTCGCATCAGTGCACTGCCCACAACCATTGCTGGGCTTATGGAGCAGTTGGCGGCGATCGCCAAGCGGATGGAGCTGGCTTCCTGTTCGGTGGTGAGGGCTGGCAGCATGATCTACTTCGCCCTGTGGCGTGAGACCGGCGAATCCGAAAGCAATCTGAAGCGTGCGTGCGGGGAAATCTTTGCGGCCGTGGAGGGCGTTGGAGGTTGGGCACTAATTGAGTGGTGTCCGACGGAGCAAAAGCGCCAGGTGAATGTGTGGGGGACGCCGCGGGGTGACTTTGAATTGATGAAGAGAATGAAAAAGGTATTCGACCCGGCGGGGATTCTCTCGCCGGGAAGATTCGTGGGCGGTATCTGAGATCGGCTAACAAGGCATGGAAAAGCATGTTGCCATCTCTGGGACGAGCGGGTTTGCCGGGGCGGACAAGCCTGAGTATGAGGACTACGCGCGGTGCATCCACTGCGGGCTGTGCCTGAACTATTGCCCGACCTACCGATTGTGGGGCATGGAGGCGGATTCGCCGCGCGGGCGGATCCGTCAGATGGTGCTGGTGGACACGGGGCGCTTGCCGTTGGGCGAGTCGTTTGTCACACACATTGATCGGTGTCTTGACTGCCGGGCGTGCGAGACGGCGTGTCCTTCGGGAGTCGAGTACGGCAAGCTGGTGGAGGCAGCGCGCGCACAGATCGAGCAGAACTATAGGCGGCCGTTGCTGGCTCGTTTAGCGAGAGGACTGGTTTATCGTCACCTGCTGCCTTTTCCCGGTCGGATTGCGGCGGCGGCGCGCTTGGTGAGGTTTTATCAGCGATCGGGAATGCAACGGCTGGCGCGCGGGTCGGGCACGCTAAAGCTGTTGGGACTTGCCGAGCGCGAGCGCCTACTGCCGAGGATTGAGGACGAGTTCTTTTTCGACCGGCTGGGGCAGAGCTTCTCGGCGGTTGGGAAGCGCCGGGCGCGTGTGGCGCTCTTTGCAGGCTGCATTGCACAAGTGGCTTTCGCACGGTTGAACGAAGTGACGATTCGCGTGCTGCAAGCGAACGGTTGCGAAGTGGTCGTGCCCGCGGGCCAATTGTGCTGCGGGGCGCTGGCTGTCCACGCGGGCGAGCGCGCAGCGGCACGAGAGCTAGCGCGGAAAAACATGGACGCATTCCAGAGCGGCGAGTTCGATGCGGTGGTGACCAATGCAGCGGGGTGCGGTTCAACGTTGAAGGAGTATGAGCTGCTCTTTCCTGCTGGAGATGCAGCCCATGAAGAGGCACGCGCATTTCAGGAGAAGATGCGAGACGTCACTGAGTTCCTGGCCGAGTTAGGGCTGGTGGCGCAGATGCATGAAGTACCGCTGCGGGTAACGTACCAAGATTCGTGTCACCTTTTACATGGGCAGAAGGTGCGCGAGGCGCCGCGGAAGCTGATCCGCGCCGTGCCGGGTGTCGAGCTGGTCGAAATGCGCCTGGCGGACCACTGCTGCGGATCAGCTGGCGTGTACAACGTCACGCAGACTGCTGCCTCGCTCGATTTGCTGGCCGACAAAATGGAAAACGCCCGCGCCACCAGCGCTCAGGCCATTGTCACGGCCAACCCCGGGTGCGTGCTGCAACTCCGCGCCGGCGCGGAGATCCACGGAACGAAACAGAGTGTACTGCACGTAATCGAGCTACTGGAGCAGGCGACCACTGGTGAGAAAACATCCAGTGGGTAGATGGCAGCTACTTTTCACCGATGAGGTAGCGGCAGCCGGCGGGGCCCATTTTTGCGGAATGCACCGTGCCCGCGGAAACGTCCACGCGGTCACCGGGGCGGTAAGTACGGGTCTCGCCGTTTTGGGTGAGGGTCATTTCGCCGTCGAGGATGATGTGGGCGGAGAGTGTCGGGTGAGTGTGCTCGGGGTAAAAGGCGCTGGGACGGTCCTGCCAGGTGTAGATGTGGGTGAAGCCTTCGGAGCGGAGCTGTTGGCGAAAGGCGCTCTCGTCCATGAGGGGGATTTTAACCATAGATGAACACAGATAAACACTGATAAAGGCATAAAAAGGGGAAAGAAAGAGCTGAGATAGAGTAGCCGGGACCGGGTCGGGGCAGGAGGAGAGACAGAGGCACAGTGGACACGGAGACAGTCGAGAATTCTTGACCCCGTGCGAGGGCTTTCGTAAGTTATAGTCGTGCTGAGCGACAAAGAGGGGCGGGCCAAGGCCCGCCCAAACATTTATTTGGAATTCGTTGCAGGGGGGCATACCTGGGTACCAGGTCCAACGTTGGGATCTTTCGGACATTCTCGTCGGATGCCCTTAGAATGACGGAACGAAGAATTGTGGGGTGGGCGAATGAAAGAATTTGATCCGAAAGTGCTGGCGGAGATGGCGATTGCACCGCCGGAGGATTTCCAGAAGCAAGCTCGGGTGCGCTCGATGGAAGAGTACGAGGAGATGCACCGGCGCGCGCTCGAAGACCCGGAAGGCTACTGGGGCGAGCAGGCCAAGCTCCTGGAGTGGTTCGAGGAACCGAAGAAAACGCTCGAATGGAACCTGCCGCACGCGAAGTGGTTTGTGGGTGGAAAGTTGAATGTCTCCTACAACTGCGTGGACCGCCACGCCGAGAAACAGGGAAACCGTCCAGCGCTGCTGTGGGAGGCAGAAGATGGCAAGACATTGCAGTTCACCTACCACGAACTGCGGGATTTAGTCTGCCGGTTCGCCAACGCGCTGAAGTCGCTGGGAGTCACGAAGGGCGACTGCGTAGCGCTCTACTTGCCCATGGTGCCTGAGCTGGCTATTGCCATGCTGGCCTGCGCGCGGATTGGTGCGGTGCATTCGGTGGTGTTTGGCGGGTTCAGCGCACCGGCGCTGGCCGATCGGATCAATGACGGAAAGTCGAAAATCCTGGTGACAGCCGACGGAGGCTATCGCCGCGGGCGCGTGATCCCGCTCAAAGAAGCGGCAGACACAGCTCTACAAAGCTGCCCGTCCATTGAAAAGGTCGTGGTGGTGAAGCGGACCGGCGAAGACGTGGCCTGGAACGAGAAGAGCGACCTGTGGTGGCACGAGATTTGCGATGCGGCATCCGAAAAATGCGAGCCGGAAAAGCTTGACACCGAGCATCCCCTGTTCATCCTCTACACCAGCGGAACAACGGGGAAGCCGAAGGGCGTGCTGCACACCTCGGGCGGATATCTGGTGCAGGCGGCGTGGTCGATGCGGCTGGTGTTCGACCTGCGCGAAGAAGACATTTACTGGTGCACGGCGGACATCGGCTGGGTGACCGGGCACTCGTACATTGTGTACGGGCCACTGGCCACTGGCGCGACGATTGTGATGTACGAGGGCGCGCCCGACCACCCGCAGCGCGACCGCTTCTGGCAGATCGTCGAGCGCTACAAGGTAAGCATCTTTTACAGCTCGGCTACAGCCGTGCGGGCATTCATGGCCTGGGGCAAAGACTGGCTTGAAAAGCATGATCTCTCCAGCTTGCGGTTGCTGGGAACTGTCGGCGAGCCGATTAATCCGGCGGCGTGGAAGTGGTATTACGAGGCCGTGGGGCAGAATCGGTGCCCGGTTGTCGATACGTGGTGGCAAACGGAGACAGGTTCCATCCTCATTTCGCCGTTGCCGGGAGCCACCCCGACAAAAGCCGGGTCGGCAACTCGGCCTCTGCCGGGAATCGCAGCAAAGGTGGTGAACCTTGAGGGCAAGCCGGTGAACCCGGGCGAGACGGGATACCTGGTGATTGAGAAGCCGTGGCCCTCGATGCTGAGAACAATTTATGGTGACGACGAGCGATTCCGGCGGGACTACTGGCAGCGCATCCCGGGAGTCTATTTTGCTGGCGACGCAGCGCAGTGCGATGCGGACGGCTACTTCTGGGTGCTGGGCCGTGTGGACGACGTGATCAAGGTTTCGGGGCACCGCCTCTCCACAATGGAAATTGAAAGTGCGCTGGTGAGCCATCCCTCGGTGGCCGAAGCGGCTGTGGTGTCCAAGCCGCACGAAATCACCGGCGAGGCTATCATAGCCTTTGTGACGCTGCGCTCCGGGCACGCAGCCTCGGTCGAGCTGCGCGGTCTTTTGACGGAGCACGTGGCGAAAATTATAGGAACGATCGCGCGGCCGGCAGAAGTGCGCTTTACTGATTTGCTGCCGAAAACCCGCAGTGGAAAAATTATGCGGCGATTGCTGCGCGAGCTGGCGCAGAAGGGCGAGGTTTCGGGCGATACGACCACGCTCGAAGATATGGGCGTGATCGTCAAGCTGGCGCAACAGCACGGCCAGGAAGAGTAGAGATTAAGAGTTTCTTGATTGCCTTCCGTCGCTCGTCGTCTTCAATCAAGTACTCCGAAGAAGAAGAATACCTGCCGCAGCGATTCTCGCGTTTACCAATTTCGAGACAAATGGCTGTTGAAATGCATGCTTAGTGCTTCCGAGAGAGAAAGCGGAGCAGTGCGGCGTTGACGAGGGCAGGATGTTCAAAGGTGAGGCCATGGCCGGCTGATGGAATGCGAACGCGCTCGCGGACGCGCAGGCAGCGCTCCAGTTCGTTGTTGATCAGACGGAACTCCGGAGCCGTTTTCTCTCCCTCCAACAGGAGCACAGGCATCCGCAGTCTAGCAGCGTCGGCACAGGAAATGGCCGGCGGGGGCTCGGCAGAGGCAAACTGCGCGCGGAGTGACGATGCATTGTCGAGCAGCGCCTGGCGAATGTCCGGGGCAAGTTCGGCAAAGGTTCTCGGGCGAAAGACCAAGTCCATCAGGATGCGGATTGCTGCCGCGTCTTCGCCGCGGGCGAGAGCATCGCGGGCTTCCACGGAGGCACGGGCGATTTCGGCAAGGAGTGAGCGGCCTTCGTCAGTTTGCGGAAGAATTGAGTAGATACCGGGCTCGATGAGCGTCAGGCTACGGACGAGCTTGGGGTGTTCGAGGGCCATCTGCACGGCGATTGCGCCGCCGGCGGAATGACCCACGAGATGAACTCGGCCGAGCCTGAGCTTCTGAATGAGCGCCGCAAGATCGGCCGCGTGGAGCTGGTTGGAGTAATCTGGGTCACTTGCAGTGCGAGATGGATTCGGCCAATGAAAACGCCGGCTGTAAGCGATGACACGATTGCGCCGGGACAGAGCCGAGACCTGCGGGCTCCAGATGCGGTAGTCGGCAAGCGAGCCGTGGACCAGAACCACAGGGGCGCCGCGCCCCAGGCTCATGTATGCGAGGCTAGCGCCGTTCGCTCGGACGACGCGAACCTCCGGGCCCGAGTCAGATGAAGAGGGCGCGAGAGCGATGAAGAAGGCGAAAAGCATGAGGGTGCGCATCGGTGGTCAAGCCTCTTCGTGCGGGCGGAATAGCGAGGCAGCAATCCGCGTGACGGCACGACGAGGGACAAAGCGCTGCGCCTCGGTTTGGATTCGGTTCGCGGCCCCCGAAATCACAACCGACTTGCCGGCCGCGAGCGCGCGGAGGCCGCTGC
>Ga0247727_10019931_pt1 | contig 10326 bp, 5 predicted proteins | sample WisWelCaveWW1625_FD_202498 | JGI IMG/M metagenome (GOLD analysis project Ga0247727, IMG submission 202498) | Biofilm microbial communities from Wishing Well Cave, Virginia, United States - WW16-25 | ecosystem: Environmental > Aquatic > Deep subsurface > Groundwater > Cave microbial mat | place... | reverse complement strand
ATCGCAAGCAGACGCGTCACGAGCGCGGCGTAGAGCCAGAACGGCTCCATGATCCGCACGATAATAAATGTGTTGGAGCCGATCGCGTGCGCCAGCAACCCGACCGACCCGATCAGAAATCCCAGCGAAATGCCTTTCATGAATGGATCGGGCGTCTGTCGATACCCATCCCGTGCGACACGGAAGACCACCGCCAGCAGGATCAGGAAGGCGACAAACCCGATCAGACCGGTATCCACAAGCACCTTGGGGTACATGGCGTCCATGAACGGACCGCCCGTGACGCCCCCTCCAACCAGAGGATGCGCCATGAAAAACTCCAACGACTCCTTCCATGAATACAATCGCGCAGAGGTGGACGTATCGATCCTGAGGCCTCCGACGTGGATTTGTCCTTCATCCTGCTGTTGCGTAAAGGTGTACAGGATGCGTTCCTGGACGGCATGGGGAGCCACGAGAGGAATCGCGATCGTTGCTGCAAGCATCAGCATCGTCACAAAAAAACTCCGGCGGGCGAAATACGCCAGAAACCCCAGCCAGATGATGCCCGCGGCCAGAAACGATGCCCGTGAGAGCGTCGCCTGGAGCGCCACGATCCCGGAAAGCAACAGCACGATGTACGGCAGTTTATTGGGCACCGCGCGGGGCAACGCCAGGATCCCTCCGACGATCGCGAGCATAAATACTAAATACCCGCCCAGAGTATTCGGCTCTCCATATTCACCCTCAAACGGAGCGACGGCACGTTCCCCGGAGGGAATCTGAGAGATGGCATACAGGGATACGAAAAAACAGGTCACGAAACTGGCAATCGCTAATGTCCGGATTTGCTGTGTTGTCTTCACGAGATTGACGGTCATGAAGAACAGAAAGAAATACTGGTAATACTTGAGCAGGAAGAAAAAACCTCCGAGCGGCCTGACCCGTCCGGCCAGGACGCCGATCAGCGTGGCCAGGATGCAGGCGCTGACATAAAATATGATCGGCCGATTCAGTGGAGTGCGTAACTGCATGATGCCCTGTTTGGTGAGGGCCACCTTCGCCAGCCAGCCGAACCCCACCAATAATAGAATGAAATCGTCCAGCCGAAGCGTCATGCCGCGTCCCAGCGCAGATCCTCCGCCCAGCCCGCCTATGAGAAACTCCGGTCCCAGCAGCATGGAAAAAACGAGCCAGTACAGCCCGATCATTGGAGAAAAAAACGACACCAGGAGCAGCATGGATCCCAACGCCACCAATATTCCAATGGTCGGCTTGGTGAACGTCACGAGCACGGCAAGCAGGAACGCGAGCAGGAGCGGCAGCAGCAGTTCGACCGGTCTGAGCGCCAGGGCGGACCTGATCTCGGCCACGACTCACTCCCCTCACAGCGGTTGCGATAGATCCGGTGCGGCATCTCCGCCGCCGGATCTGCCTACACGTGGGGATTACTTGTACTCGTAACGGTAATACCCGTATTCCGGCGTGATCTCGGAACGCACGTTGGTCAACACCGTGCCGAGAATATGCCCTTGCGCGTGATCAACCAGGAACTTCGTCCGCTTGAGCGCGTTCCGTCCGATGCGGCCGACTTGATAGACCAGCACGACACCATCAACCTTCGAACTCATCATGACGGCATCGGAAATGGGCAGGATGGGAGGCGTGTCGAACAGGACCACGTCATACTGCTTTCGCAGATCGGCAATGATCTGTAGCAGGCTGGGGGAATTCAGCAGTTCGGCCGGGTTGGCCGGAATCGCGCCACTCGACAGAATGTGAAGATTGTCCAGCCCGGGGGAGTTCATGACACGGTCCACTCCCAGTGTGCCGATCATGAGATCCGTGACCGTTCGGATCGCATCCTTGAGCCCGATGCTCCCGACCAAAACTTCTGCCAGTCCCGGCTCCCGCTGGAGCCCGAATCGCGCATGCACGACCGGACGGCGCAAATCCGCATCCACCAGCACGATACGTTTGCCGTCCTGGGCAAGCGCGATCGCCACGTTGGCAATGGTCGTGGTTTTGCCTTCCCCGAGACCGGCGCTCGTGAACAACACCGTTTTAATGTCGCCGTTCGCCGATGAGAATTGAATATTGGTGCGCAACGCCCGGTAGGACTCCGCCAGCACGGATTTCGGATCGAACAGGCAGGCCAGCTTCGTCAGCATCTCGATCATGTCCTTACTGGAGCCAGGAGGCAACTGTTCCAGCACCGACTCCCGGACGGCGACTTCATCGAACTGGGGGATCACGCCCAACACCGGCGCGCCCAGAAACTCCTCGACTCCCTCGATCGTTCCGATCGAGGTATCGAACGATTCTCGCGCAAAGGCCAGCACGATGCCCAGCACCATGCCCATCATGGCCCCGACGATGATGTTCAGGCCGAAGTCGGGCTTGTTGACCGGCGCGGCGGGCGTCACGGCAGGCTCGATGAGCGTGACCTCCTCGATTTGCTGGGCGCTCTTGACCAGCAACTCCTGATGCTTGGCCGACAGCGCCGCATGCAGATCCGAGGTGACTTTGACGTCCCGCTCCAATCGGGCCAGCTCAAGGGCGGATTTCGGAAAACTGATATACCGATCCCGGTAGCGTTCCATCTGCTCCTTCAACGCGGATTCGCGTGTGTGCAGATTCTTCACCTTGGACTCCAGCTCCTGCACCATGGACGCCTTGATGGCGGATATTTTCCTGTTCACCTCGCGCATGGTGGGGTGCTGGTTGGTGTAATTGACGCGCAGATTCGCGCGTTCCTGACGGAGATCGTGCAGCCTTGAATTCAACACGGCCAGGAGAGTCGTTGGCTCCTCGGAGAATACATGCTCTTCAGATTTTTCAGCCTGCCCGTCATGGCTCTCCAGGGCGGCAATCTGCCTGAGCGCCTCCTCCTGACGACGCAACACCACATTGTGTTCGGCATCGAGACCGCTGTACGCCGCCAGCGCAGCCTTGGCTTCTTCGTCCAAAAAAACCTTTCCCTCGCGCTGCTTGAAATTCAACAGCGTATCTTCGGCGGTTTTTAACTTCTGGAGAAGCGCCGCCATCTGCTCTTCAACGAAGCGTCGCGACTCCGTGACCATGCGGTTCTGTGCCTTGATGTTTTCAAGGCGATAGGCTTCCGCCACGCCGTTGGCCAGCCGCTGGGCCACTTCCCCGCTGCCTGCCGATGCGGTAATCTTGATGATAGCAGTCCCGCCCTCTTGAGCGGCCTTGACCTGGCCCTGCAAACCATAGACCGCCGTCAGGTACGCTTCCGTCCGGCGGACTTCAGGGGAAGCGTCCTTGTCAACGAGCCCGAGTTGCTGCGCCACCTGCTCGATGACCGGGAAACTCTTGATGACCTCCGTTTGCGTCCCGATATCGGCGCCGCTTTGCGTGGACAAGGATTCGAGCAACAGAGTGGCGACCGTGCTGCTGCGGTCGAACTTGATCCGCGCCGTGGCATCATAGACCGGCTCGGGCCGCAGAAACTGCGACAGCGCCATCGTGAACGTGACGACGAGCAGCGCCGTCAGCGCAATGGTGTACCTGCGCTTCCGGATGATCAGCCAGTAATCGAGGACGTTCAGTTCATACTGGGCCATGGGACGCGCTATCCTTCCCGCCTGCCCATCGGTTACCTGGAGACGGGGGTTGTGGTGAAGGTGGGCAGGATCGTCGCAAAATAAATCGGGGTCAGCGCCATAAAGACCAGCAGGTACATCTTCCTGGCCGTTTCCTGCGAGTCGCCGAGCCGTTCACGCGGAACAAACACGATGTCATTTTCCTGCAGCGAAACGTTCCGGCTCATGTCGCCATAGGTGAAGACGCGGGTCAGGTCCGCCATCACGACCTGCGGCGCCGACAGGTTCCCTCCCCGAATGATGCGAATTTCGTCCAGCAGGGCCGTTTCATTGTAATTATCCGCGTGCGTGATCGCCTGCAGGACGGTCATGTTTCGCGCGAGCGGATAGTGGCCGGGTTTCTTGACGTCGCCGAACACAAAAATCCGCTTCAGCTTGGGGTTTTTCTTTTTCACCACCACCTGGACGCGCGGGTTTTTCATGAAGGGCGCCACCTCCCGTTCGATCAGCGCCTCCACCTGCGCGGATGTCAGGCCCTTCACCGGCACTTCAAGAAAAGACACCGACACGGCTCCGGATTCCCGCACGATGCCGGTGTATTTTTCGTCACCGGCGCCACGGTAGATAATCACATCGAGGACGTCGCCAGGTTCGAGGACTGCGTCGGCGCTCACCACCGTTTCATCGGCATAGAGATCGCCCTTCGGCAACGGCGGGAGGCTGGCCACGCTTTCCGGCGTCACGATGGCGGACGGCGGCAGGGAGGATTGCGCAGGATTTCGGCAGCCCAGAGGGCCGAAACACAGAACGCCCGACAGCAGAAGGCACAGTGCCCGTGTCAGTGGATTGCGTATCATCTCACCCGTTACAAGGCCTACTCGCCCGTCTCCGATTCGACCACTTCCACGATATGCACGAGCGTCGTCGTGCTTAAATCCACGGCTTTGGCTGTGCCGGCCCCCGGTCCGCTCGTCCCCCGATTGATCGACACCACGGGACGCATCGGGTATCGCGGATTCAACTGCGTCACGACACCGACTTCGCCGGTATTCAACTGTACCATCGTGCCCAACGGAAAGAGCGAGAACTGCTGGACCAGCGCCTTGATGATTGGGCCGGGGAAGGCCGTCTTTTCGGCAATGAGCAACTCCCGGATCGCTTCGTGCGGCAGCAACCGCCGCCGGTACGGACGCGGGCTCATGAGCGCATCGAAAATATCCACGATCCCGATAATTCGCGCATACTCATGAATCTGATCGCCCTTGAGTCCCCTGGGATAGCCCTGCCCGCTCCACCGTTCATGCTCCTGCCAGGCGACCTGCGCCAACCAGCCATATTGCGCGCCCAGCTTGCTCAGCATCTGAAACCCGATTTCGGGATGCTGCCGGATCTGCGCCCGATCCGCCTCGCTGAGCTTGCCGGGATTCGACAGCAACGATTCCGGCAACTGGAGCATGCCGACATCATGCAGCAGGCCAGCCAGGGCCAGGCCGATCAAAGCCTCGCGTTGATAGCCAATCCCTATGCCCAGCTTCGTGGCCAGAATGGACACGTTGACCATGTTGGAAATAATCGGCGATCCTTTTTTCCCCGCAATGGCCTTGGCCAGAAAATGATCGCTTTGCTGGAGCGTATCCACAAATCCCGTGGCAATCTTCGTGAACTCCTCCATCATCGCGACACGCGCCAGACCTTCGAGCTGGAACGGATTGGCCGGCTGGCCGGAGGACGCCAGGCGGCCCAGCGCCTCTTCGGCCATGCGATACCAGTCCGGTCCCGTGTAGGAAGCCGGAACGGCGACAGCGGCAAGCGACCGGAACGATACCGGTTCCTGACCGCCGGAACTCCCGCCCGGCTCTCGGATCATGTCGTTCATGCGTACCATTGTGCCGCGCGTATGTTGTCTCGCCTGATATCGCCACATATGGGATGTGAAAAATGGGGATGGCGCTGCTGGCATGAAATACTCTGCACACGACCCCCTCGAGCACGGCCCAGAGAAGAACCTTGCATACTTCTGGTCACTCTACTCATAACTCATTGTTTTGTCAAGGCCTTTTAGCTTCCAGGCCAAATGGCCCTTTGCTTCAAAAGTCGCCCGTAATTTCTGCGCTCGCCTGGTCCCAAAATGGCGCTGAGTGAAATCGCAGCAAGCCTGGCATCCTGAGCCGTCTCAATGCGCAACTCCGGACGGGATAGCCGGGCCGTGATCCACACGGCGCCATCGTGATCCGTGCGCAGCACGTGGACGCCCGCCTCCCGATAGGCCGCGACAACATTCGGAGCCGGATGGCCATAGGCATTATGCCGCCCCACCGAAACCACGGCGGCGTTTGCCCCTGCCTCCTTGATCCACGGTCTGTACAGCGAGCTCGCCGCGCCGTGATGCGGCACCTTGAGAATCGTCGCGCGCGCGCGCGGCTGCAGGCGGTGCAGCCTCGCCAGCACGTCGGACTCGGCATCCGCCGTCAGGACAAATGTCTGCCCCCCACACTGCAGCCGGGTCACAATGGACAGATTGTTCAGGACACTCCCGCTCGATGTTCCCCTGGCGCTGCGCTCCTGCAAGATACGGCCGGGACCGGCCGGCGGATTCAGCACATCCAACCGGCACGGGCCGCTCTCAATGATCGCTCGCCCCTCCTCTGCCTGTTCTTCGACAAGCCCCCGCGCATGCAACGTCTCTCGCAGCCGCTGATAAAACGGCTCCTCCCGCACCACCCCGTTGCTCCAATATCGACCGACGTCAAACGACCGCACCACCCACGCAAGCCCTCCGACATGATCCAGCTGCGGATGGGTGGCGATCACATGATCGAGGCGGGTGATGCCTCGCTCCCACAGATGCGGCCCCACGACGGCGCGGCCCATATCGAGCGTGTCGTATCGCGCCCCCGCGTCGATCAGGACCGTTTGACCGTCCGGCAATTCGAGCAGGCAGGCATCGCCCTGCCCCACATCCAAAAAGGTCACCCGGACGGCATCCTCGCCCGGTAAGTCGCGAGGCGACCAGCCCCACCAGCCCAGCAGGAGCACCACGCCGATGAGACAGCCGCGCCGCCACCACAGGCTGCGTCCCTCGGCAGCCGGCCAGATCGCACCGGCGAGCAGAAGGTAGAAGGCCGCCATCGCCATGACCGTCGGCGAGGCGACATGCCACTCGGCGCCCGGCGCCTTCGCACACCACGCGACCATATTCGACATGAACTCAGACAAGGCCTGATTCAGGGCTGCGGCGGGAAGCGACTCCTGACCGGTGACCAGCAGCCAGATGGCCGAGCCCAAGCCCAGCGGAACCAGAACAAATCCGGCCAGAGGCACCACCAACGCATTGACGAGCACACCCAGCCACGCGATCTGCTTGAAGTGATAGGCCACGAGAGGCAGCGTCGCCAGCGTGACGCCGCCGGTCAGCCACAGGTAATCCCGCAACCGCATTCCGGCTGTGTCCCGGACCGACGCCTGCTGAGGCGGCAGCCCGTCGGCCGCATCGCCGGCGCGCACACGGATCACCAGCGCAATGGCGGCCACGGCCATGAACGACAGCTGGAATGAAATGTCGTAGATCGCGCGCGGATTCTGCACGACCAGCAGCAGCGCGGCACAGGCGACGGCGCGAAGCAGGTCGTGCGTCCGTCCCAGCCATACCGCCAGCATGACGATCGCGATCATGACCAGCGAGCGCACCGTCGCCACTTCCGCCCCGGCCAGCAACGTGTAAAACGTCACGAGCACGATCGTCGCACCCGCCGCCAGGCGCGTGGGCGTGATGGACCGCGACAAGGCCAGCAGCCACATGGCCGGCAGGACGCGGCAGACGCCTTTCATCAGCATAAACGACAGAAAGGCGACCAGTCCAAGATGCGAGCCGGAGATCGAAAGAATGTGGACCGTCCCGGTGGCCATGAAGGCATCCCGGACCTCGTCCGCCAGATAGCCCTGCTCCCCGATGATGATGCCGAGAAAGATGCCTCGTGCGGGATCGGAGAGTGTTGTCAGCGCGGCCTGCCGGATGCGCTCGCGCCATTGCTCGACGATCCGCCAGGGCGTCCACTGCGAGAAACGGAGTGGAGCGGCAACAAGCACCACGCGTCCTGGACCGGACACGGACGCCACCGCATCGATTCCCTGATTCGCCAGATACGCGCCGTAGTCGAACCCGCCGGGATTCCGCGTTCCCGACGGAGGATGCACGCGCGCCGTGAAGCTGATCTCGTCGCCGGGAAGAAACGTCCGATCCGGTTCGCGCCACGTGATACGCAGCCGGCCACCGAGGGAACGGCTACCGGCTCCCTCTCCAACCTGAGACACGTTCAGAATCAGTACCGTGCGGATCGGCGCGTGCGTCGGCGGCTCGACGATCGTCCCCCTCACCAGCACCGGTTCCTGCTCTTCGAGCGCAGCTAACGAAGATCCCGCCCCATCCCATGCCGACGCTGCCCAGAGCAGCACGCCGCCCAGCAGAGCCCCGTATAGAACGGCGCCTTGGCCGACTGTCAGCCGGCCACGCCGTTCACCGATTGTCAGGCAGATTGCCGAAAGGATCAGGCAGAAGAGGACGAGCAGAGGAACATACACCAGGCAGGAACCCAACACCACGCCGAGCAGCACGGCGCCGGTGAAAAACAGAAACAACCGCCGTTACCCCAAACGCGCGCGAACGGCGCCGGCCAGATCTTCGGCGACGGAACGGATGAGCGCCTCGCCCTCCCCCTCGACCATGATGCGAAGCAGCGGCTCCGTGCCGGAATAACGGACCAGTACCCGCCCGCGGCCGTTGAGCTTGGCCTCGCCTTTCCGGAGGGCCTGCTGGAACCCGGGCACCTCGCCCAGATCCGGCTTCCGGCTCACGGTAATATTCAGCAGCACCTGCGGAACCGGCGCCATCACCTTGGCCAGATCCGACAGGGATCGACCCGACCGTTTCATGAGCGACAGGATCTGCAGTCCGGAGATGAGGCCGTCCCCCGTCGTATTGTGGTCGAGAAAAATCAGATGCCCAGACTGCTCGCCACCGAAGTTGTACCCGCCGGCCATCATGGCTTCCAGCAGATACCGGTCGCCGACCGCCGTGCGGACCAGTTTGATCCCGGCCTTCGCCAGCGTCCGCTCGAGGCCGAAATTGCTCATCACGGTGCCCACCACGGTCTTCTTCTTCAGCTCACCGTGCGCGTGCATATCCAGTGCAAGCGCAGCCATGGCATGATCGCCGTCGACTAATCGCCCCTGCTCGTCGACAAAGATCGCCCGGTCCGCGTCTCCGTCGTGCGCGATGCCGATATCCGCCTTGTACTCCCGCACCGCTCCCTGCAACCGCGCGGGATAGACGGCCCCGCAGCCCGCGTTGATGTTCGTTCCGTCCGGCTTGTCTCCGATCACCCAGACCGTTGCGCCCAGCTCCCGCAGGACCTTGGGGGACACCTTGTAGGCCGCGCCATGCGCGCAGTCGACGACGACCTTCAAGCCCTGAAAATCGAGATCGCGCGGGATCGAACGTTTCACGAACTCGATGTACCGCCCTTCGGCATCGTCGATGCGATAGGCCTTCCCGACCGCGTCGGCAGTCGGCCGGTGATGTTCGATCTCGTTCGACGTGATCAGCGATTCCATCCTGGCCTCGAACTCGTCCGGCAGCTTCAGCCCGTCGCTGGAGAAAAACTTGATGCCGTTGTCCTGGTAGGGATTGTGCGACGCAGAGAGCATGACGCCGGCATCCGCCCGCAGACTGCGGGTCAGGAACGCGATCCCCGGCGTGGGCATGGGACCGATCAAAGCGACGTCCACCCCCATGGAACAGATGCCGGACGTCAGCGCCGACTCCAGCATGTAACCCGACAGGCGGGTGTCCTTGCCGATGACGATCTGGTGCCGGCCGGCCCGGCGCTTGAACAAATAGGCGGCCGCCCGTCCCAGCTTCATGGCCGTCTCACTGGTCATCGGCTCGAGGTTGGCGACGCCCCGCACCCCGTCCGTGCCGAACAACGTTCTGGCTTTCGCCTTCTTCGTCGTTTTATCGTGGCGTACGGGTTTGGATCGCATGGATCATCCTCACGACATCCTGCATGGCTTTGACATCATGCACTCGAACCACCATGGCTCCCCGAAGCACGGCCACCGCCACTGCCGCGGCCGTTCCCATGAGCCGATCATCGGTCCGCCGGCCCAACACTTCGCCGATAAATGCCTTTCTGGACACTCCCACGAGGACCGGGCGGCCCAACGATTGAAACGCATCGAGCCCGGCAAGCAACATGAGATTGTGTTCGAGATTTTTCCCAAATCCGATGCCTGGGTCAAGCAAGATCTGATCTGCCGCAATGCCCGCCTGCATGGCCGCCTGCATCCGTGCGCGCAGAAAATCCCGCACGTCATCCACAACCGACCCGTAATGAGGAGCCCGCTGCATGGTCTGCGGCGTTCCCTGCATGTGCATCAGGACAAGCCCGGCGCCGGCCTCCGCCACCACTCGTGTCATCACTGGATCAGCCTGGCCCGCGCTGATGTCGTTGACCATGGCTGCGCCGGCTTCGATCGCCGCTATAGCCACCGCCGCCTTGGTGGTATCCACCGACACCGGAACCGACACGTGCCGGCAGATCTCCCGCACGACAGGAATCAGACGGCGAAGTTCCTCCGCCTCAGGCACCGGTTCCGCGCCGGGGCGGGAAGACTCGGCGCCGATGTCGATGAGATCCGCGCCTTCCTCGACCATCTCCAGTGCATGTTTCACCGCCGCGCCGGGATCGAGATACTGTCCTCCGTCAGAAAACGAATCCGGCGT
>Ga0247727_10019930_pt1 | contig 10327 bp, 12 predicted proteins | sample WisWelCaveWW1625_FD_202498 | JGI IMG/M metagenome (GOLD analysis project Ga0247727, IMG submission 202498) | Biofilm microbial communities from Wishing Well Cave, Virginia, United States - WW16-25 | ecosystem: Environmental > Aquatic > Deep subsurface > Groundwater > Cave microbial mat | place... | reverse complement strand
CGAATGAGTGGGACATCCGATCCGGCATCTTTCTTCTTGACAGGTCTTATAACCTCACGTAACTTATAGCGAAACTGCTAATCGTTCGTAGTAAGTTCACAGGCGATCATTCGAGAAGTTTGTGCGGTGTCGGAGGGGAAAGCATGCGAAAGGCAGATATCGCGAACGAAATCTACAAGCAGGTCGGTATTTCGAAAAATGAAGCCGCAGATATTGTCGAACTCGTGCTGAATATGTTGAAAGCGGTGTTGCATAAGGGAGAGTCGGTCAAGATTGCCGGATTCGGAAACTTTGTGGTACGCAGTAAAGGGGCGCGGAAGGGCCGGAACCCTCGAACCGGAGAAGAAATAGGAATCACGCCTCGTCGTGTGGTGACCTTTCGTCCCAGTCAAGTGTTTAAGAAATACGTCAATTCATAGCCGCGTTCAATCACCTTAACTCATCCCACCACGAGGACCGGTCATGGGGAACGAGCCCAGGCTGGGCAGCAAAGTCTTTTATAAAATCGGCGAAGTCAGCCAGATTGCCAAGCTACCGGCTTACGTGTTGCGATTCTGGGAGTCAGAATTCCCGTTTCTCAAGCCAAAGAAAAGTCGTGGGAATCAGCGACTCTATGTCAGGCGAGAAGTCGAAACGGTATTGGAGATCAAGCGGATGCTCTATGAAGAAGGTCATACACTTGCAGGTGTCAAACGGTATTGGGCCAGGCGAGGCCGGGTGGCAAGTCAACGGGTGCGTCCCAAAGAACTCGCGCAGAAACTGCGAGGGAATCTCCAGGCGATTCTCAAAGTTTTGGAGTCGCATTCTGACTGACGGCGGTCCCGCCTTGTCTCTTCCGAGCCGATTGCATTCCAACCGCCTCCAAGGAGACAATACGGAAGATGGTGAAATTGATTGAGCGTGTCGGGGCGTGGCGCAGCCCGGTAGCGTACTCGCTTGGGGTGCGAGTGGTCGGCCGTTCAAATCGGCTCGCCCCGACCAAAAAAACATATAGTGCTGAGCGATGAGTGCTGAGGACTGAGACGAACAGGACAGTCGGGTCCTCGGTTCTCAGCACTCATCACTGAAACAGAGAGCTGCCGCCGGCAGCTTTTTTTTTCCAGACGGACCCATGCGCATACTGGTCACCAACGATGATGGGATTCACGCGCCTGGTTTGACGGCGCTCGCCAAGGCCCTGTCGAGAGTGGGCGAGGTGTGGGTGGTCGCGCCGGATCGTGAACGGACTGCCGTGGCGCATGCCGTGACGCTTCATAAACCGCTGCGAGTGCATCAGCTTGGGACACGGATCTACGCTGTCAACGGAACCCCAGTCGATTGTGTGAACCTGGCTGTGCTGAAGCTTCTGTCGGCACCACCCGACCTCCTCGTGTCAGGGATCAATAAAGGCGTGAACCTTGGCGATGACGTATTGTATTCCGGGACGGTCTCGGCAGCGATGGAAGGGACGATCCTCGGTGTCCCCTCTATGGCTGTGTCACAGGAAGGACAGGAGCATTTTTATTTCGACGCCGGGGCTCGGTATGCCGTTCGTATCGCTCGTTTGATCCTGAAAGAGGGTTTACCGGACGAAACGCTCGTGAATCTTAATATTCCGAACCGACCGTTCAGGTCGATCACCGGAGTCCGAGTCACCTGTCTCAGCCGCAGGCGCTTCGACAATCCGATCATTGAAAAGGTCGATCCGCACGGCCAGACCTACTATTGGATTGCCGGGACCCGTGTATCGTGGAGCCGAAGCAAGGATGCCGACCATGAGGCGCTTGAGCAAGGGGCGGTTTCGCTCACTCCCATTCACCTCGATACGACGAATCATGGGGTGTTGGATCGATTCCGGAAGTGGGAAACGGTGCGCCGTCCAGATGCGCGTCGGGCGGCAACATCGTCGAAGTTAAAGGGCAAGCAGAGGAGCTAGGGTGCTGTGGGGAATCTGATCGAATCCATCATTACAGAGCTCAGCCGGTTTGTCGTGTCGATGATCTCGACGTTCGGCTACACCGGCATTTTCCTCACCATGGCCATTGAGAGCGCCTGCATTCCATTACCCAGCGAAATCATCATGCCCTTTGCCGGGTATCTCGTGACGAAGGGACAGTTCACGATGCTGGGCGTGACATTGGCCGGCGCAGTTGGGAACGTCGCTGGGTCGATTGTGGCTTACTACGCCGGTGTGTGGGGCGGTCGGCCCTTCGTCGAGCGGTACGGGCCCTATATGTTGGTGTCGCGAAAAGACATCGAGATGGCGGATCGATGGTTCGCCAAATATGGCGAGGCAGCCGTTTTTTTTGGTCGGATGCTTCCGGTCATCCGGACCTTTATTTCCTTGCCGGCCGGCATCGCCGGTGTAAACATTTATCGGTTCATTCTCTTCACTTTTCTCGGCGCGTTGCCCTGGTGTTATCTTCTGGCCTATATCGGTGTGAAAATGGGAGAGCAGTGGGAGCATCTGAGGGACTATTTCCATCAGTTCGACATCGTGATCGGCTTCTGCCTGGCGCTCGCCCTGGGCTATTTTCTCTGGTCCCATTGGCCGAAGCGTCGTGTCACTCCGGAGTTGTAACCAGCCCATGCTTTCGATCTACAACACCCTCACCGGGGGAAAAGAGCCGTTCCACTCGCTCAAGCCGAAGACTGTACGGATGTATGTCTGCGGCGTGACCGTCTACGATTACTGCCATATCGGCCATGCGCGTAGCGCGCTCGTGTTCGATGTGATCCGACGGTATCTCGAGTTCAGCGGCTACCAGGTTGAATTCGTCAAGAACTTCACCGACGTGGATGACAAGATCATCAAGCGGGCGAATGAACAGGGCGTCAGCTGCGACACGATCACTGCGAAATATATCCAAGCCTACTACGAAGACATGGGGAGACTGGGCATTCGCCCAGCCTCCATCGAGCCCAAGGCCACAGAACACATGACCGACATCATTCGTTTGACCGAGACCTTGGTGAAGAAGGGATTGGCCTATCAAGTCGATGGGGATGTGTATTTTGAAGTGGCCAAGTGTTCTGGATACGGGCGTCTCTCAAAACGTCGGCTGGACGATATGCAGGCTGGCGCACGCGTGGACGTGGATGAACGAAAGCGCCATCCGATGGATTTCGCTCTCTGGAAGAGCAGCAAGGCCGGCGAGCCGTCATGGGACAGTCCTTGGGGGCCTGGGCGACCTGGTTGGCACATCGAATGCTCGGCTATGTCCATGAAACACCTCGGTGAAACGTTCGATATTCATGGCGGAGGGATGGACCTGATTTTTCCGCACCACGAAAATGAAATCGCGCAGTCCTGTGGCGCGACCGGCAAGGAGTTTGCGCGTTACTGGGTCCACAACAGCTTTGTGCAGATCAACCAGGAAAAGATGTCCAAGTCCCTGGGGAACTTCTTTACGATTCGCGAGATTTTTGAAAAGTGGGGTTATCGTACGCAAGTGACAGGGGAGGTGTTGAGATACTTCTTGCTGACAAGTCACTATAGAAGCCCTTTGGAATTCTCTGATCAGGGGTTGCAAGAGGCGAAACGAGCATTAGACGGGTTCTATAATCTGTTCCAACGTCTTGATGAGGTAACGCAAACAGAGGGACCCGGAGATAGCCAGTTGCAGCAGGTCCTAGAGAAAATAAGTAAGTGTTTTATTGAGGCAATGGATGATGACTTCAACACCCCCGCTGCTATCGCGCAATTCCAGGATTTTCGTGGAGAAGTTAATCGCTTGTTGGAAACAGGATTGTCAAAGAAGGCCTGCGGGATGGCTCAGGAGCTTTTTCGATCACTAGGAGGAGTGTTCGGGCTTCTCCTCCTTTCATGGAAAAAAGATTGGGAGTTCAGGTATCTTGATGATGAGCCAACTGCTTGGTCCCCATCTTGGATGCGACAACAAAACCGGCCTGGAGTGCCTCAACAGTTTATCGCAGATGAGGAGTTGCCGGTAGCGGCTTTGTCTGATGAAGAGATAGAAGGAAAACTGGTTGAACGCAATGAATCCAGGAAACAGAAAGACTTCAAGAAGGCCGACGAGATTCGTCAGTTCCTCGCGTCCCGCGGCATCGCCATCGAGGATAAGCCCGACGGCACCAGCCGGTGGAAGCGATAGTCAGCCGGAGCTGATTTATGGGCTGCATGCCGTGCGTGAAGCCTTGCGCGCCGGCACTCGTCCGCTGCAGCGGCTGCTCATGCTGCGGACTGATCGGCAGTTTGCCGATCTCGTGCAACTGGCGAAGGCACAGCGAGTCCCTGTTCACATCGAACCTCCTCCTGCCTTCGATCGATTGGTGCCGGGCGGAAACCACCAGGGCGTAATCGCGCTCATCGCCGCGAAATCCTACGACACGATGGAGCAGATTCTCGATCGGGCAAAGTCCCGAGGTGAGAAGCCATTTTTCGTGCTCCTTGACGGGGTCGAAGATCCGCACAATTTAGGAGCGGTTTTGCGGACAGCTGAAGCGGCGGGTGTCCATGGGGTGTTTATCCCGGAACGCCGTGCAGTCGGCCTCACGTCAGTGGTGGCAAAAGTATCGGCCGGAGCACTCGACCATATCTCCGTCGGGCGCGTGACTAATCTGATTCGTCTGATCCAGGATCTCAAAGAGGCCGGACTGTGGGTCTACGGCGTGGACCCACAGGCGGCGAAGCTCCATACCGACATCGACATGACCGGACCGATTGCGCTGGTGCTTGGGGGTGAAGGAGAAGGTCTTCGCCCCGGGGTGTTGGGGGAGTGCGACGACCACATCAGGATTCCGATGCAGGGGCACATACAGTCGCTGAATGTGTCAGCTGCAGCAGCTGTCACGCTGTTCGAAGCGGTCCGCCAGCGTCGCAAGAGCGTCGTGCCGGCAGCGAAGCCTAGCGAATCTTGATCGTCCCGTCTTGGATCGCGGTCTTGAGCAGCTGAGCGGTGTTCGACACGCGCATCTTTTTCATCATATTGGCCCGATGCGCCTCGACGGTCTTGACGCTGATCTTGAGTCGTTGACCGATTTCCTTGTTCTTGAACCCGGCCCATATCAGTTCAAGAATCTCCTGCTCCCGACTGGTGAGCGATTCAGGCCGCTTCTTGCGGGGTGGCGGGGTCAGATTGGCCAGGGAAGGTTTGGTTTTTGTCTTTGCAGTCCGTGTCATTATCTTGTTCTCCTTTAACGAATAACATAGTACGGTATAATTCACCTTGACGAAGAAGCGCGCTAGAACAAACCCTCGCCCGGCAGGCAACGGATTATAAGAACTCTCGCGCCATAAGTAAACTATAGGAAGTTGGATCCAGTGAAGCTACCTAATTTATTTCATTTGGCATGCGAAGTGACTCGGGTATTCGGAGCCGGAGTCTGTTCCTGAGTCGATTATGCATGAATGGTCTCTCTATCTTGTGGTCGGGACCCTCGGCGCGCTGATCGGTAGTTTTCTCAACGTCTGCATCTTCAGACTGCCCCGAGGCGAATCGATCGTCTGGCCCGGCTCCCATTGCCCCTCGTGCGCTCACCCTATCGAGTTTCACGACAATATTCCTCTGTTGAGCTACCTGTGGCTTGGTGGACGCTGCCGGGCTTGCCGCGCGCCAATTTCAATACGTTATCCCCTCGTCGAGGCCTCCAATGCCCTCGGCTATCTCACAATCTTATGGTACTTCGGTCCAAACTGGGCGGCCGCCCTGTATGCCTTGTTGTTTTCGGCGTTGGCCGTGGTGACGGGAACGGATCTTACTCATAAGATGATCCCCAATGTCATTACCCTGCCGGGAATGGTGGTCGGACTTCTGGGCGCAATGACCGTTTTGCCGGTAGGTGTGATCAATTCGGTGCTCGGTCTCACTGTGGGAGGCGGCATCCTCTGGCTCCTGGCCTGGCTGAGCCCCTATCTCTTCGGCAAGGAGGGAATGGGAGGTGGCGATATCAAGTTGCTGGCTATGATCGGTGCGTTTCTTGGCTGGAAGCCTGCGCTCCTCACCATCATGATCGGTTCTCTTACTGGTTCTATCATCGGCATCAGCTTGATCTCCCTGCGCATCATCAAACGTGATGACTATATTCCCTTCGGCCCCTTCCTTGTGTTGGGAGCCCTCCTCTCCCTGTTTTTCGCCCAGCCGCTTCTCGAATGGTATCAAGGTCTTCTTGGCCCCAGCTACTGATATTCTCCCTGTATCTCTTCGGGCGAATCTCTGTATCTAAATAGTGTGGCGCTACTCAGGTTTTCTTCCTCCTTCTTGGCCAGTACAGGCTCTTTCCCGTCCCCATGTTTCCTCATGACAACGCGAAACTGCCTGAACTTGCGAAGTATTTCGCTCACGCTCCTCACAATGCATTCGGTCCTTTGGGTGTGGACCAGCGCGGGCACGGGTCTTGGAAACCACGTTCATCCTCGTAAGGGGATCTCCTCTGCGAGAGAGGGGAGGGGCATGCCGAGAGAATCACAGATACAGGAACAAGGTTGGAGTCTGACGGAGCTCCTCATCGTACTGGCGATCATGGGCATCATGGCTGTATTGGCTTGGCCGAGTTATCAGACATTGGCCGCAAGGGGCAAGGCGCGTAGCGCAACCGTAGAGATTGCTTCGGAGCTCCGGCTCGCCAGAGCACTGGCGATGGCCAGGCGAGAACGCCTTCGGGTCATATTCGATCGAGAGGGCCGTACGATCACGCTTCGGCGTGCGGATGCCGAAGGCATCCTGCACGTCTATCAGTATGCGGACAAGGGGGTGGAAGTGGAGGAGCCAACCGCCGGTCCCGAACTTCTGTTTCATCCCAGCGGTCGGTCAGTAACCCCTACAACCATTCGCGTGCGCGACAGTCAGGGCCGGGAAACCACATTCACTGTGAGCATCACCGGAAGAGTGTCCGTCTCATGACGCGGGATCGATTGTTTCATGCAGAGGGCGGCGCCAGTTTTGCCGAAGTGCTCGTAGCTATGGCGCTGACGTTAATCGGGCTGGTCGGTGCAATGGGGGCATTTCAAGCAACAGAACGGAGTCTTCGAACGGGGACATTGGCGGCGCGTGCCCTGGCGATGGCGGAGTCACGGATTGAGGCCAAGCGATCTGCGCGATGGGATCGTCTCTTTCTGGATGATCTGAATCACGATGGTGTCCAGGATCTTGTCATGCGTGACGATGGAGCAGGCGGCGATGTGCTGGCCGGTGATGGGGTGTACTCAGGTAGTTGGGATCAGGATGGCGTCCATCTGACCTGGACGGTGACGCCGAGCCGCTCCGGTTCGTTGTCGGCCTCAGGGCATGTCCTGATTCAGGCTCGCGCAGTCTACGCAGCCGGCGAAGGCCAGCGTGAAGTACGCGTCGGCACCCTGCGGGCCAATCCACGGTTCGTTGGGAGCCAGTAACGTGTCGTCACTCGGAGTAGACAGGATGGGGATAGGACGGCATACAAGAGGCACGTACCATAGAATACGGACGGAAGCAGGGACCAGCTTGATCGAGCTGATGCTTGCCGTGGCGGCTGGGCTGGTCGTCTTGGGCGCTACGCTTCAGGCCCTGTCCTATTTCCAGCAACAGTTTATGAAGCAACAACGCGAGGTCGCGCAACAACAAGATCTTCGCCTTGGGTTAGAAGTTCTTGAGCAGGAATTGCGGCTCGCAGGGTCCGATTCTCTCACCACGGCGGCGTCGGACTCAGTGGAGTTTTCAGCGAATCTGCAAGGTCTCTCGACGACGGTCACGGCAGCGGCGGCGATCGGCCAAACGGCTCTGTCGGTCGAAGACGGGCGAGGGTGGGATGATCGAAAAACCATTGTGGCCTGTTGGGCCGAGCGCTGCGAGACGCTTGCCCTGGCTCGTGATGGACAACGGCGCCTGCTTACGGTGACGCAGCCGCTGACAAAGGCGATTCCATCCGGAGCCTATGTCTCTCTCCTGAATCGTGTTCGCTACTACAGCCGTCGCGATGACCAGGGCGTTCTGAGGTTGCTGCGACAGGTTGATGGAGGCGCGAGTGTCCTGGTCGGAGATATCAGGGAGGCTCGGTTCTCCTACTGGGATGAAAACGGGCAGGTTGCGACACAACCGGTGCTCGTCAGGCTGATCGTCGTTGAGGTGATGATGTCCGATCACGGAGTTCGCACAGTCCGGGGAATTAACCTCAGGACATAGTGGCGGCACCACTAATAAGCATGGGGGTAAGGATATGAAGATGGGAGAACGGCGTGCATCAGAGTTCGTGAATCTGTGCGACGAGGGGCACGTGCTTCTCGCGGCGCTCATGCTGATCTTTCTGCTTGGGATTGCCGGCATGACGTCTCTGTATCTGGCAGGTCAGGATGGACCAGGCGTCAGCGCCATGAAAGAGGACAACGTCTCGCAACAGTTGGCCGACGGTGCGGCGGATGTTGTGATGAGTTGGTTCCACGATTCCTCAGCCACTCCAACGGCCATTGCCGGATTGCTCGCCAAGCGTCAAGGGGACCTTGCGAGCGGGCCGTCGTTCTTCGACGTAGCCGGACGTTCGCAGTTTGTCGGGACCGCTGACCGTCCCGACATCCTTCTTGATGCGGCGAACCAGGCGGATAACCAGACGTTAAATGATTCGCCCACCGGCTTCTATAATGCCCTGGGAGGACTTGGCCGCATTCTTAAGTTGAAAGTGTATGGTCCTCTGCAGCCAGGCTTGCTGAGCACGGTTGAGGTAACGGCCACGACGGTCGATCACCGGCCGGTTACACGAACGGTTCAGCTTCAGCTCGGGTCTGTGACGATTCCTGCGGTTCGCGCGGCGGTACAAGTTGGACAGACTCTCGGTGCCATGCAGCCAGGCGGTGAATCTCCCGTCATGGTCCATTGGGGCGATCAACGGGTATCGGGCGATCTCGCGGTGCAGCGAGTCGAGGCCCTTGTCCTCAAGAGCAATACGGCTCCAGTTACCGGTCAGTCGTATGACCAGATGTCGTATGCGCAGGATCGCTGGACGGAATATTGGATTGGAGGGACCGTCTCGGTCATTTCTCCTCCGCCTGGCCAAGGTGAGAATCCTCCGCTTCCTGAAAATGTGCACCTGCACCAAGATCCGAAGCCTGGGGTAAGGCTCGATCAGTGGGACTACGACTCGCTCAAGAAGATCGCGCTGCGCTGGGGGACTTATTATCGACTCGATCATGCGGGGCAGCTCCATCCGCAGGGGGCCTCGGACTTGGATCAGGGAGTCACGCCTGCAGTAGCGCTGGAATCTCAGGCCATCGGAGACCATCGTGGATTGGTCTTCATCGACACAGTCGATGGGCAATCGCCGCGTATCGATAATATGGGAACGCTGGTGCTGGATACGGAATATTTTGAAGGGCATCTGGTCGTGCAGGGTCATGTGGTGCTCAGGCCTCGTGCAGTAGGGAAACCTGTTCCGGTCCTCAGTCCATCTCAGCCGGGGACAGAGTCGCTAGGGGCAAGGGTGCCGGTGCAATTGTCCGGCATTCACGTCAACGGCCTGCTGTACGCGGCGGGTGCGATCAGGATTGAAAGATCCGCTCGCCTGTATGGGGCGATGATGGCAGGACAGAGCGTGACCTCTATCGGAACCGGTACCGTTATCGAGGTCTGGTACAACGCCGATTTGGCGCAGGGACTCTTTCGGGGGCTTCCGGTTGTGTATCGGGCGCCGGGAACCTGGCTGACGAAGTACTAGCAGGCTGCGGAAAAACTATTTCGGCGCGCGAGAACTTCGCTGGTCTGTACATGTGGCACAATAGGAAAATACCCCTGCAGGGTGCTCAAAAAGGCTGTCCAGCAAGGCCGCAGCGAGCGAAGGACCGAAGGCGTACCCTTTGGGGTACGTTGAGGGTCTGAGCGATGCGAGAACGCTGCTGGCGGACTTTTTCAGCATCCTGTTAGACGCTGGGGATTGGTACGAGGCACTAGATATGACCGTCGAGACCAACATTCTGAGTGGAGGAAGGGCGGGCAAGACGGAGGGGAGTGATGGCTTGTCCAAGAAGGGAAACCGTGGGGCGAAATCGTCTCGCACGATCGAGCAGAACGTACTGGATGCGCTGGTCCACCGCGGAATTCTCAGTCAGGCCGATGTGCTGGCGGCAGTCGACGATTCGAAAGACGGCATCTTCGGTCTCGAAACAGTGCTCCTCGACCGCTATCGTGTTCCGAAGGACGCCTTGGGATCCGCCCTGAGCGATTTTTATCAATGTCCCTACCTACCCTATGACGAACGAACGGTCATCGATGTCGACCTGCTGAAAACGCTTAACCTAGACTATCTCAAGAAGAATCTCTGGCTGCCAATCTCCCGTCGAGGCTCACTGATCGATGTGCTCACCAGCGATCCACACAATCTCGACAAGGGCTGGGACGTGCGGCGCACATTTCCTGGAATGACCATT
>Ga0247727_10019929_pt1 | contig 10328 bp, 12 predicted proteins | sample WisWelCaveWW1625_FD_202498 | JGI IMG/M metagenome (GOLD analysis project Ga0247727, IMG submission 202498) | Biofilm microbial communities from Wishing Well Cave, Virginia, United States - WW16-25 | ecosystem: Environmental > Aquatic > Deep subsurface > Groundwater > Cave microbial mat | place... | reverse complement strand
GTTCGCCCTGCATGTCCTGTTCGAGCGGGTCGATCGCCGGAGCTGGGGCTCGATCTCCCTGCTGGTTCCCGTCCTCGCATCCGTCGACTGGCCGGCGGTCGCGATCACGGCGGTCAGCGCGCTGCTTCTCTTCGCGGCGCGCCAGTCGATCGCCCGGACGCTCGTCGTCGCGGCGCTGCTCGGCGGTTGCCGGGCGATCCTCTGACCGGCTCGAGCCGGCGGCGGTATAGTTCTGTAGCGCTTGGTCGGGGTCGAGAGCGGGGTGAGACGATGCTGGATCCCGTGATCCTCAAGCGGTTCGAGACGCCAGACGAAATCCGCGAGATGCCGCACGGTCGCTTCGAGATCGTGCGCCTGGGCGGCCTCACGATCGGCCGCGCGACCTACCAGCCGGGATGGAAGTGGTCGGTGCACGTCGGGCCAAGCGTCGGCGCCGAACGATGCACCGTCGAGCACGTCGGCCTCGTCCTCGCGGGCACCGCCACGGTGGCATTCGAAGACGGAACCGTCGTCGAGCTCCGCCCGGGCAGTCTGTTCCACATACCCGCCCACCCGCACGACAGCTGGGTGGTCGGGAACGAGTCCTACGTGTCGCTCCACTTCCTCGGCGCCGACCGGTACGCAAGATGATCGAGATCTGGCGTCTGAGAGTCGATGTCCTCTCGACCCACGCGTTGCTTTGGCTGGCGGGGGCCGGTCGTACGGGGGAGCCGGTCCCGGAGGTGCACCTGTACCTTTACGATCGCTACTGGCGACTCGCCAAGTACTACGAGCGCCGTGGCAATGCTCGAAAGGCCGCAGCGATGCGGAGCAAGGCCGAGGTGCACTACCACGATTCCGGACATGATGGACCACCGTTCGCAGCCGTGGCGATGCAGCGACCGGCACGCCCCTCCCGTACTCCTGCGGCCATGAACCCAAGAGAAAGCGATTCCGATGACGCGGCTTGACTCATGCGGCGCCTGTTCTGTCTTGGCCCTGTCGCGGCCAACTACAGTTCGCGCTGGGTGCCACGGACATGCGCTTCGCCTATGTCGAGTGGTGGCCGCATCACACCTGCGATTCCTCGGAGCCGAACGTGTACTACGGCGTGTACACGACCGGGTCGCATCCCAAGCGAGTGGCATTCAATGCAACGCGCACGGCGCTCGTGAACGAGGGGCAGGCCGACCCCGCGCTTCGGCTGCCGGGCGGTGACGCAGCACCGGCGGACGGAGCGCGCTGCCTGTCAGCCCGGACAAGGGAGCGAGCATGGCAAAGGAACGGACGATCCTCTGGCTCGCGCTGTGCCTAGCACTTCCCGCGTGGCAAGCGGCCGCGCAGGAGAAGCTGACCGAGCGCACGTTCAAGTTGGCGCCAGGGGCGAAGTCGCCACCCGCCACGCTCGCCGACATGAAGTGGCTGGCGGGTCACTGGGTCGGCGAGGCGCTCGGCGGGGTGTCCGAGGAGATCTGGAGTCCACCCAAGGCGGGTTCGATGATGGGCATGTACCGCCTGGTCAAGGACGGAAAGCCGGTCTTCTACGAGCTGCTCACGATCGTCGAGGAGCAGGGCAGTCTGGTTCTCCGACTCAAGCACTTCCACTCGGATCTGAAGGGGTGGGAGGACAAGGACAGGACCGTGGAGTTCGCGCTGGTCGCCGTTCGTGACGGGGTAGTTCAGTTCGAAGGCATGTCGTTCCACCCGCAAGGCGACACCCTGATCGTCTACCTGGCCAGCGGGCAGACAGGCGGCGGAGCGCGCGAGGAGGTCTTTTCGTACAAACGCGAGAGATAGGCGGTGCTGGACGTATCCCCAGTCCCGCTCGATGCGATCCGCGGTCATCGCGGACTGAACACGGCGCGGGATCGGACGCGGCCGGCCGAGCGGCTGTGGTAGGGTAGCCGAGCTTGGACGACTACCACCCCCCGCCGGCCGCACCGAGACGCGCCGCGCCGCCGCCGCGCGCGCGATGACTCCGCCCGCGGTCCTCGTCGTGTCCCCGGTCCCGGCGCTCCCGATCGATCCGTGGCTGGGGCTCGTCCTCGGCCTGCTGCTCGTGCTGCTCAACGGGTTCTTCGTGGCGGCCGAGTTCGCCCTGGTGAAGGTCCGGCCGACGCAGCTCGAGCCGTTCATTGCGCGGGGCGACCGACGGGCTCGTGTCGCGCGGCACATGGTCCGTCATCTCGACTCGTACCTGTCGGCGACGCAGCTCGGGATCACGTTGGCCAGCCTCGCGCTCGGCTGGATCGGCGAGCCCGCATTCGCTTGGGTCCTCGAGCCGTGGATTCTGCGTATCCCCGGCGCGACGCCGGCCGTCGTGCACTCGATCAGCCTGACGACCGCGTTCGTGGTCATCACGGTCCTGCACATCGTTCTCGGCGAACTCGCCCCGAAGTCGATCGCCATCCGCAAGAGCGAAGGAACGAGCCTGTGGATCGCCCTGCCGCTGTACTACTTCTACAAGCTGACCTACCCGGCGATCTGGCTCCTGAACCACGCGGCGAACGGCATCCTGCACGTCGTCGGGATCCAGCCGGTGAGCGAGGCCGAGCTGGGTCACAGCGAAGAGGAGCTGCGGCGCCTGCTCACCGACCCGAGCCAGGCTGCGTTCTCGGCCCAGAAGGGCGAGCTCCTCGACAACGTGTTCGAGCTGTCGCACCGCACGGCGCGGCAGATCATGATCCCGCGCGGCGACGTGGTGTACCTGTCGACGGGGCGTCCGGTCGCCGAGAACCTCGACATCGCCCGTCGCAGCGGGCACACCCGCTTCCCGTTGTGCGACGGGGACCTCGATCACGTGATCGGGCTCGTGCACATCAAGGACCTGTTTCGCGCGGGCGAGCCGCCGCCGGAGCTGGGAGTCGTCGCCCGCGACATCAAGTTCGTGCCCGAAACGCTGACGGTCGATCGGTTGCTGCGACGGATGCGCAAGGAGCGGAACCACGTCGCCGCCGTGCTCGACGAGTACGGCGGGGTCAGCGGGATCGTGACCCTCGAGAACGTGATCGAGGAGATCGTCGGTCCGATCCAGGACGAGTTCGACGCGGAGAAGCCCGAGCTCGTGCGCACCGGGGACAACGCCTACCAGGTGTCGGGCGCGATGCTCGTGGTCGACCTCGAGGACGAGCTGGGAGCCGAGTTCAGCGCGCGCGACGAGGACACGATCGGCGGCGTGGTCGTGTCCGAGCTCGGCCGTCTGCCGCGGGTCGGCGATCGGGTGGAGGTCGGGCCGCTGCGCCTCGAGGTGCTCGAGGTCGATCGCAACCGGGTCCGGACGGTGGCGGTGGAAGTCGAGCGTCCGACCGAGCCGGAGGGCGAATGAGTCGGCTCGTGTCACCGAGCGCCCCCCTGAGTCGTCTACCGAATGGACGCCTGACGGACAATAAGGAGACTGGCCGATGAACAGCCGATCCGTCCTTGGAATCGCCCTGGCCCTGACCGTGGGGTCCTGCCTCGCCGCCGTGCCGGTCCTGGCGCAGCACGGCCCGCACGGACCGCCGGGAGGCCATCACGGCCCGCAGCGCTTCGCGCTCGGGGCGGCGGTGGGTGTCCTGCATTCGCTCGATCTCCGCGAGGAGCAACGGAGCCAGATCCACACGATCGTCCAGCGTTACCGGCAGGAGGAGCTCGCGACTCGGATGCGCGAGGTGGGCGAGGCGCGTCACGCCCACCAGCTGAACATCTGGGACCCGAAGGCCAGTGAGGCCGACCTGGCGTCCACGGCGGAGGCCGTGGCGGAGCGCGTTCGGGAGGTCGACGCCGTGCTGCATCGAATGGCGGCCGAGATCCTGGGCGTTCTGACCGAAGACCAGCGCGTCGAGTTCCGTACCAAGCTGAGCGAGGCGCCGATCGAGCCCGACGGTCCACCGATGGGACGGGAGCCGCGCATGCGCCGGCCGGCCGGAAGCGAGGCTCCCGAGCGTTGAGGCGATGTGGGGCGAGGATCAGAGTCTCGCGTGGAGCCCGCGATCGCGCCTGAGCCGGTCCCGGACGATGTCGCCACGCTGCGCGAGGCGCGGCGTGGCGACCACGCAGCGGGCCGGTGGCTCGTGGCCCGTCACGGAGAGGCGATGATGCGCACTGCCCGAAGCATCCTCGGGCGCTACGCCGGGACGGACGCGCAGGACGTGGTGCAGGAGGCGTTCGTGGCGGCGCTGATCACGCCCGCGCTGCCCGCCGGGGACGTCGGCGCGTGGCTGCGTGCGATCGCGGCACGCAAGGCGCTCGACTGGCTGCGCCAGGTTTCGCGACGCGCGGAGGTGTCGATTCCCGAGCACCCGGTGCGCGCCGCGCCTTCGGACTCCCCGAGCGGCGTGATCGCGCTGCGGGGCGCCCTGGGCCGCCTCGCTCCGCTCGATCGGGCCGTGCTCACGCTCGTCGACCTCGAGGGGTTCTCGATGGCCGAGGCGGCGTCCGCGCTCGGCTCGACGACGATGGCCGTCAAATGGCGGGCCGTGCGGGCGCGCCGGCGGCTGCGAACATTGCTCGAGGGTGGCGCATGAGCCGCCGCAACGACCCGGGGCGGCAAGCGCGGGAAGCCCTCGAGCGCGCGTTGCTCGGCGCCGACATGTCCGCGGAGCGCCTCGTCGAGGCGGTGCCTCTGATCCTCGCCGAAGCGGAGCGGCGCCAGCGGCGGCGCGAGCGGACCGAGGTCGCGTCGGTCGCGCGAACGTGGCTCCCGCGGCTCGCGCTCGCGGCGGCGGGGCTCGCGGCTGCAGCCTGGCTCTGGCCAGCCGATCCGGCGTCGAGCGAAGTCGACGAGGGAGCCGTGCTCGACGCCTGGATCGTCACCGGCAACACCGAGTCCGCCGTCGCCGATCCGGTGATGGACGCTCTCGTCCGCCGGGAGGATCGTCCGTGAGCCAGGCGACGAACGGCAAGCGCGGCGTGGGCGCGACGCTCCTCGTCCTCGGTACGTTCGTCCTGGGGATGATCGCGGGCGCCGCTCTGCTTCACATCGCCTCGCGGTCGATGCGGACGCCGCCGTTCCTGGGCGGCGCGCTCAGGCATCGCCCACCGATCGAGCACATCCGGCGCGATCTCGACCTGACACCGGAGCAGGCGGAGAAGCTCCGCGCCATCCTCGACGAGACGCACGGACGTATGCGCGCCGAGGCCGACGCGACTCGTGAGAGCATCCGTCAGCTCCTCACGCCCGAGCAGCGCGAGCGCTTCGACTCCATGCACCCGGGCCCGCTCGGCCCCCCCGGCTCCCGCCCCCGCCACCGTCGATAGGGGACACTCTGACGTTGGGGCCTACGACGAGGATGCAGAAGACCAGCGGAATCATTCCCGCAGTCGCGATCGCGCTGGCCGCGTTCGCCGTCGGCGCCGGAGGCGCACTCGTTCTCGAACGACGCATGGTCACGCGCGACGTCCTGTCGATGACCCTGGCTCACGAGCTCGAGGCGACCGGAATGTGCGCGAACGCGTTGAGGCTGAACGCGGCGAACGACCCTGCGCGGTTGACGACCCTGCTCGAGTGGCGTCTCGACGCCGGGATCGGGCGGGTCGAGAGACTCGTGGATCAGGGTGCTCGACTGGAGTCCTGCATGCCCAATCTTCGCGAGTCCGTTCGGCGGGCGGCAGAATACTACTCGGCGTCCGGGGACGCGGACCGACAACGACGCGCCGCGACGTTGCTCGCTGCGCTGAACGGCACCGAGAACGGGGTAAACTCTCCGGCGCCGTGAGCCTCCTTTCCTTCGAAGACGTTCGCAAGAGCTACGGCGACACGGTCGCGCTGCGCGGAGTCTCGTTCGAGGTCCGGCCGGCCGAGGTGTTCGGTCTCCTCGGGCCGAACGGCGCCGGCAAGACCACCCTGATCCGGATCTTGATGGACATTCTCCGACCCGACGGTGGGGCGATCCGCCTGTTCGGCGAGGCGCGGCGGCGGGAGCACCTCGACCGCGTGGGCTACCTGCCGGAGGAGCGCGGGCTCTACACCAAGCAACCCGTCCTGGAGGTCATGACCTACTTCGGCGCGCTCAAGGGCCTCGCCCGTGGCGACGCGCGCCGTCGGGCCAAGGAGTGGCTCGAGCGGATGGGGCTCGCCGAGACCGCCAAATGGCGGGTCGAGCGGTTGAGCAAAGGCATGAGCCAGAAGGTGCAGATCGCCACGACGCTCCTCTCGGATCCCGAGATCTGCGTGCTCGACGAGCCGCGCGCGGGGCTCGATCCGGTCAACGCCCGTCTCGTCGACGACCTGATCCGGGAGCGGCGCGAGCGCGGGCGTACCACGATCCTGTCCACGCACCAGATGAGCCAGGTCGAGACGCTGTGCGACCGCGTGGCCCTGATCGATCACGGTCGGCTGATGGTCTACGGCGCGGTCCAGGAAGTGCGCGAGCGCTACTCGCTTCCCGAAGTGCGCGTGCACGCGGCCGCGCCGCCGCCGCTCGTGCGCGGCGTCGAAGAGGTGATCGGCGAGAGCGACGGGAGCTGGCGCCTCAGACTCACAGGCGAGCGCGTCCCGGCAGACGTCCTGACCGACCTCGTCGCCGGCGGAGCGAGGGTCGAGCGCTTCGAGAAGGTGTTGACGCCGATGGAGGACATCTTCGTCCGCGTCGTGCGCGAGGGGGCCGCCTGATGCGCGTCCATCGGATCCGCACCGTCGCGGTGTTCGAGTTTCTGGCCGCGGTCAAGACCAAGGGCTACCTGATCACGACGTTCGGGATGCCCGTGTTCCTCGCGCTGTACGGGGGCGTGCTGTCGATCCCGCGCTGGATCGAGTCCCGGCGCGCGCAGGAAACGTCCGTCTACGGGGTGGTCGATCCCTCGGCCGTCCTGGGCCTCGCGAGCGACGTCGAGGGGTCGGCGGTCGAGATACCGGATGTCGTGCGGGAGGCGCTCTCGACGCCGGGGCAGGGCGCCGAGATCGGCCGGCAACTCGCGCGCTGGAACGACGTCGTGTTCCGGCCGTTCGAATCCGAGGACGCAGCCCGCGCGGCGGTCCGGCCCGGGACGATCAAGGGCTACTTCGTGCTTCCCGAGGACTACCGGGCGACGGGCCGGGTGATCCTCGTCTCGGGCGAGCGGACGCTCGGAGCGTCCGAGGCCCGTGCGGCGCTGTCGAAGCTGCTCCTCGATCAGCTGCTCGCGGGCAGCGTCCCCGACGATCTCGCGGCGCGCATCCGCGAGCCGATCGCGAAGACCGAGCGCTTCACCCTGGACAAGAGCGGCGAGCTGCGCAAGGGCGGTGTCGCGGCGATCGTGCTCAAGTTCGCCGTGCCCTTGGTGTTGATGGTGCTGCTCTTGATCTCGATCCTGATGAGCGCGGGCACGCTGGTCCAGGCCACGGCGATCGAGAAGGAGAACAAGGTCGTCGAGGTGCTGCTGTCCTCGGCGCCGTCGGACGAGATCCTGCTCGGCAAGCTGCTCGGTCTCGGCGCGGCCGGGGCGCTCCAGATCACGATCTGGTTCTCGATGGTCGGTGCGGCCGCGCTCGCCTTCACGGCCTCGCTCGTCGCGTTCGGCGTCGACGCCCCCTGGCTCGGCATGGCGACCGCGGTGCTGGTCTATCCACTGGCCTACCTGTTCTACGGCAGCCTCATGCTCGGCACCGGGTCGATCGGGTCGCACCAGCGCGAGGCCAACCAGTGGGGCATGATCTGGTCGTTCCTTCTCGTCGTGCCGATCTTTTTCTTCGAGACGCTGCTGCGCGACCCGCACGGTGCGATCGGCCATGTGCTGACCTGGATCCCGCCGTTCACGCCGATCGCCGTCGTGTTCCGGACGACGATCGATTCCGAAGGCATCGCCGCCTGGGAGATCGTGGGCGCGCTCGCGCTCCTCGTCGGCGCAACGTGGGTCGCGATCCGCTTCGCGGCGCGTCTCTTCCGCGTGGGGATCCTGCTCACGGGCGCACGGCCCAAGCTGCGACAGATCTGGCGTCAGGCCCGGCTGTCCTGAGGCTACGACCGCCGTCGGATCGTCGCCCGGTCGATTCGCTCGGCGCCGGGCATGCGCACCGACCGCTCGTGAGTCATGTCGAGGACCCAGCCGCTCCGCGTGTCGATGACGTATTCCGCGTAGTCCTCGATGTCGACCGCGTCGATCGCGGCCGAGAGATCCGCCGGCATCTCCGCGCCGCCGAGCAGCGAGCCCACGAGCGCGCGGATCGCGTCGCCGGCCCGCTCGCGGTCGACGCGCTGGGTCCAGGTCACTCGCGCGAGGCCGGTGCCCGCGTCGTACGAATCGAGCGCCAGCGTGCCCTGGCTGGGGAGCGGAGCCGTACCGGCCGGGCTCGGGATCTCGGCCTCGTACTCGATCGTCACCCCCGGCTCGAAGCGCCAGCCGAGAGGCAGGAAGTAGACCGAGGCGGACTTGGCGACGTGCTCGAGGATCGCCTCCTCGGTCTCGTAGGTCGTGGCCAGCTGCGCGAGCAGACCGTCGATCAGTTCCACCGGGGCGTCCTGCTCCGATAGCTCCTTGCGCAGGGCGGCGCCGATCCGTTTCATCTTCCTGCGGACCTCGGCGGCGTTGCGCACGCCGGTCGGCGTGCCGTCCGCGTCGATCACGAGCTCGAGTCCGACACCGGCCGTCATCTTGACGAGCTGCTCGAGGAGCGGCTGGGGCGCCACGCCGCGCGTGTCGATCTCGGGTCGTCCCGACGTCCAGCGCACGACGAAGCCGTCCGGTCCCGCCTCGAGCACCTCGAGGTCGAGGACGGACGACGCCTTCATCGACGGTTTCGTCTTGTTGCCGTCCGTTCCGCGTCGCGACGTGTGCTCCTCGCGCAGCGCGAGGCGGTCGCCTTTCGCCCAGCGCGGGACCGCCGAGACGATCGAGACCGGCTCGCTCGCGCGCTCGGGTACTGCCTGGATGAACCCGACCGCGAGGGCGAGAGCCAGCAGCGTGACGCCGAGTTCGCGGAGCCGCATCGGAGGGTCCTCCGCGCCCGAATGTCGCCTCCTGCTGCTCCCTGAGCAAGGAAAGGGGACACTCTTCTTTCTGCCCCCAATGGGGCCGGATGGAGCCCCACGATCGGGCGGCAGCCCGATTTGGGGCGGAAAAGACGAGTGTCGCCGTCTAGAATAGGCGCGACCCTTCCACCCGGAGATCCACGCATGCGCCGGAACACGCTCCTCCCCCTTTCGCTCGGCTTGGCCCTCTTTTCCACGGCGGCGCTGGCGGCGGACTGGCCGCACCTGCGCGGTCCCGCATTCGACGGTCGCGTCCCGGGCGGCGGAGCGCTCGACTCGGCCTCCGCTCTCGAGGTGGCGTGGAAGATCCCGCTCGGGTCGGGCTACTCGGGCGTGGCCGTCGCCGGTGGCCGGGCGGTGACCCTCTATTCGGACGGGGAGTCCGACTGGATCGCCGCCTTCGACGCGGCGACCGGCAAGCAGGCCTGGCGCCACAAGCTGGGCCAGACCTACGAGGGTCACGATGGGTCGGACGATGGTCCGCTCAGCTCGCCTGTCGTGGGCGGGGGGCTCGTCTTCGCGATCGATCCGCGGGGCGGCCTCGTCGCGCTGCGTCTCGGCGACGGCACGCCGGCTTGGACGCGACAGCTCGTCGGCGACTTCGGCGCCACGGCCCCCGACTACGGCTTCACGACCTCGCCACTCGTCGAGGGGCGGATGCTGATCGTCCAGGCCGGCGGCTCGGACAACCGGATGCTCGTCGCGCTCGAGGCGCGCACCGGGACGACCGCGTGGACCCAGGGCGGAGACGGCGTCGACTATCAGTCGCCGATCGCGATGCCGCTCGCCGGGAGCCGCCACCTGGTCGCTGTGGGCAAGAAGTCGCTCTCCGGCTTCGATCCCCAGACGGGCAAGGCGCTCTGGACCAAGGAGTTCCCCGACGGTACGCACGCGGGGAACACGACGCCGACCTACATCGAGGACGACCGGTTCCTCGTCCTGATGGGCGGCGACGCGCGGGTGTTCCGCCTATCGAAGGCCCAGTCCGGGTTCGAGGTCAGCGAGCTCTACCAATCGAACGCACTCGGGGGAAGCTACGCGCACCCCGTGTACCACGACGGCCACCTCTACGGCTTCCGCGGCCAGATCCTGACCTGCATCCACGCCGCGACCGGCGAGCGCGTGTGGCGTTCGCGCGAGCCGGGGGGCGACGGCCTGATCCTCGTCGACGGCAAGCTCGTGATCTTCGCGACCAAGGGCAACGTCGTCGTCGCCGACGCGACGCCCGAAGGCTACAAGGAGCGCGCGCGGGTCCATGCGCTCCCTGGGAGCAGCCTCACCTGGCCGAGCTTCGCCGACGGTCGGATCTTTCTGCGCAACCTCGACGCCCTGGCCGCGGTGACAGTCCGCCGCGGCGGCACCGCGGCTCCGGTCGCGACGAAGACCGAGCCCATGACCGAGTTCGGCCGCTGGGTAGGCCAG
>Ga0247727_10019928_pt1 | contig 10328 bp, 10 predicted proteins | sample WisWelCaveWW1625_FD_202498 | JGI IMG/M metagenome (GOLD analysis project Ga0247727, IMG submission 202498) | Biofilm microbial communities from Wishing Well Cave, Virginia, United States - WW16-25 | ecosystem: Environmental > Aquatic > Deep subsurface > Groundwater > Cave microbial mat | place... | reverse complement strand
GCCCGTGACGAAGGCCTTCAGGATGAGGCCGGATGCGAGCCGCACGTTGCGCAACACGGTTTGGGCGTGCATAGGAGGAATTATAGGCTTGGACTAAAATCTCCTTCCCGTGATTCCCCGCACTCTTTTCACCCCCGAGCACGAAACCTTCCGCGACAGCGTGCGGCGCTTCCTGGAGGCGGAAGTGAAGCCCCACGACGAGCGCTGGCAGGAGCAGGGCTATGCCGACAAGGCGGTGTGGCAGAAGGCGGGCGAGAATGGCTTCCTCTGCATGAGCATGCCGGAGCAATATGGCGGCTCGGGCGCGGACAAGCTCTTCAGCGTGGTGCTGATCGAGGAGCAGGCGCGCATCAACAACTCGTCGCTGGGCTGGGGGCTGCATTCGGAGATCGTCGCGCCCTACCTGCTCAATTACGGCAGCGATGTCTTGAAGAAGAAATACCTGCCGAAAATGGCGGCGGGCGACATGATCGGCGCCATCGCCATGAGCGAGCCGGGCGCGGGTTCCGACCTGCAGGGGGTCAAGACGACCGCGGTTCGCAAAAGCAATGGTTTTGTTTTGAATGGATCAAAAACATTTATTACCAACGGCTGGAATTGCGACCTCGTCATCGTGGTGGCGAAGACCGATCCGTCCAAGGGCGCCAAGGGCACCAGCCTGGTCGTGGTCGACACCTCGATGAAGGGTTTCGCGAAAGGCAAGCGGCTGAAGAAAATGGGCCTCAAGGGCCAGGACACCGCGGAGCTCTTCTTCGACAATGTCGAGGTGCCGGCCGAGAACCTGCTCGGCCAGGAGAACAACGGTTTCATCTACCTGATGCAGGAACTGCCCTGGGAGCGCATGCAGATCGCGATCGGCGCGGCGGCCAAATGCGAAGCCGCCCTGCGCTGGACCATCGACTACGTCAACGAGCGCAAGGCTTTCGGCAAGCCGGTCGCCAGCTTCCAGAACACGCGCTTCAAGCTGGCCGAGATCGCGACTGAGGTGCAGGTGATGCGCGTGTTCGTGGACCGCTGCATGGAGCTGCTGCTGAAAAAAGAGCTCGACACCGCGACCGCCTCGATGGCCAAGTACTGGGCCTCCGACATGGAGGGCAAGGTGCTGGACGAATGCCTGCAGCTGCACGGCGGCTACGGCTTCATGTGGGAGTTCCCGATCTCGCAGGCCTACGTCGATGCGCGCGTGACGCGCATCTACGGCGGCACCAACGAAATCATGAAGGAAGTCATTTCCCGATCGCTCGGGCTTGGAGGCAAAGATGGCTGAAGCTATGGTTTTTGACGCGCTACGTACGCCCCGTGGCCGGGGAAAATCCAGCGGCGCGCTTTATGAAGTCAAACCCATATCGCTGCTCACGGGCGTGCTGAAGGAGCTGCAGAAGCGCCACGACCTCGATACCTCCCAGGTGGACGACGTGGTGATGGGCTGCGTCACGCCGGTCGGCGAGCAGGGCAGCTGCATCGCCAAGACCGCGGCACTGGCGGCCGGCTGGGACTACCGCGCCTCCGGCGTGCAGCTGAACCGCTTCTGCGCCTCGGGCCTGGAAGCCGTGAACATGGCGGCGCAGAAAGTGCGCTCCGGCTGGGAGGACCTGGTGGTCGCCGGCGGCGTCGAATCGATGTCGCGCGTGCCGCTCGGCACCGACCGCGGCCCCTGGGCCTGCGACCCGGAAACCGCATTCGACACCGCGTTCATTCCGCAGGGCATCAGCGCCGACCTGATCGCGACGCTGGAGGGCTTCACACGCGACCAGGTCGATACCTACGCGATGCGCTCGCAGCAGCGCGCCGGCGCCGCGCGCGAGTCCGGGCGCTTCAAGCGCTCCCTGGTGCCGGTGGCAGACGCAGTCGGCGACGTGATCCTCGACCATGACGAGTTCATCCGCCCGCAGACCACCATGGATGGGCTGGCCGCGCTCAAGACCTCCTTCGACAAGATGGGCGAGATGGGCTATGACGCGGTCGCGATCCAGCGCTACCCGCAGGTGGAACGCATCAAGCACGTCCATACGCCGGGCAACTCTTCGGGCATCGTCGACGGGGCCGCCGCGGTGCTGATCGGCTCGGAGGAAAAGGGCAGGCAGCTCGGCCTCACGCCGCGCGCGCGCATCGTCTCGGCGGCGCTTTCGGGCGCCGATCCGACCATCATGCTGACCGGCCCGATGCCGGCCGCGCGCAAAGCGCTGGCGAAGGCGAAGATGCAGATCGAACAGATCGACCTGTTCGAGATCAACGAAGCCTTCGCAGTGGTGCCGATGAAGTTCATGAAGGAACTGCAGGTGTCGGAGGAGATCGTCAACGTCAACGGCGGCGCGATCGCGATGGGTCACCCGCTGGGCGCCACCGGCGCCATGATCCTCGGCACGCTGATCGACGAGCTGGAGCGCAGGAAGCTGCGCTACGGCCTGGCGACGCTGTGCGTGGGCGGCGGCATGGGCATCGCCACGATTGTTGAGCGTCTTTAATTTTTTAACATCGTCGTCCCCGCGGAGGCGGGGACCCATCGTCGAGAAACCTGGATCCCCGCTTTCGCGGGGATGACATTTTCAAGCTGAACAAATGCCGATTCGATTCGAAAAAGACTCCGAAAACATAGTCACCGTCACCTTCGATGCCCCGGGCGCCCCGGTCAACACCATGACCGGGGACTGGCAGGCGGCGTTCACCGAAACGGTAGCGCGCCTCGCAAGCGAGAAGGCTTCGACCAAGGGGGTGATCCTCGCCTCCGGGAAAAAGACCTTTTTTGCCGGCGCAGAACTGAAGGACATTCTCAAGTACGGCCCGAGCGACGGGCCGAAGCTGTTTAACTGGCTCGAAGCCGTGAAGAAACAGATGCGCGCGCTGGAGAAGCTCGGCATCCCGGTGGTTGCGGCTCTCGAGGGTGCCGCGCTGGGTGGCGGCTGGGAGATCGCTCTCAGCGCGCACTGCCGCCTCGTGTTGAACGAGGCAAGCATCCAGCTTGGGCTTCCCGAGGCGACGCTCGGCCTGCTGCCCGGCCTGGGCGGCGTCACCAAGATGACGCGCCTGCTCGGCCTGCAGGCGGCTTTCCCCTACCTCGTCGAGGGCCGGACCATGCGCCCGCAGGAGGCAGCAGGGCTCGGGCTGGTGCAGGGCGTCGCCGCAAACCGCGAGGACCTGCTGCGCATGGCGCGCGAATGGATCCGCGCCAATCCCTCGCCGAAGCAGCCCTGGGACGATGAAAAAACCCGCATGCCCGGCGGCGCGCCGTCCAGCCCGGCGATCTCGCAGATGCTCTCGATCGCGCCGGCGATGCTGATCGAGAAGACGCGCGGCCTGTATCCGGCGCCCAAGGCGATCATGTCGGCAATGGTGGAGGGCGCCTACGTGGACTTCGACACCGCCCTGCGCATCGAGTCGCGCTATCTCGCGCGGCTCGCCGTGGGACCGGTGGCGAAGAACCTCATCTCGCTTTTCTTCAATCGCAGCGCGATCAGGTCGGGCGCATCGCGGCCGAAGGAGGTGCCGAAGTGGCGTGCGGCGAAAGTCGGCATTCTCGGCGCCGGCATGATGGGCGGCGGCATTGCGTATGCCAATGCCACGCGCGGCGTGGCCTGCGTTCTGAAGGATGTGAGTGTCGAGCAGGCTGAAAAAGGCAAGGGTTACACGGAGAAGCTTTTAGCCCGGAGAAACAAGCCCAATCCGGAGAAAATACTCGATCTCATCAAACCTACAGCGGACTACAAGGATCTTTCAGGCTGCGACCTCATCATCGAAGCCGTGTTCGAGAAGCGCGAGCTCAAGGCGCAGGTGACGAAGGAGGCCGAATCGATGCTGGCCGCCAACGGCGTATTCGCCTCCAACACCTCGACGCTGCCGATCTCCGGCCTCGCCGCGGCCTCGGCGCACCCGGACAGGTTCATCGGCCTGCATTTCTTCTCGCCGGTGGACCGCATGGAGCTGGTCGAGATCATCAAGGGCGCAAAGACCTCGGCCGAGACGCTGGCCAAGGCCTACGACTACGTGCTGCAGATCGGCAAGACGCCGATCGTGGTAAACGACTCGCGCGGTTTCTACACCAGCCGCACTTTCGGCACCTTCGTGCAGGAAGGCTGCGCGATGCTCGCCGAGGGGATACCCGCTGCCGCGATCGAGAATGCGGCACGCCAGGCCGGCATGCCGGTCGGGCCGCTGGCGGTGATCGACGAAACATCGATGTCGCTGTCGGTGCACGTGATGGAGCAGACCATCGCCGACCTCAAGGCCGAGGGCAAGGCGCTGCCGCCGGAGCATCCCGGGCAGCAGGTGATCGTGAAGATGGTCAAGGAACTCAAGCGCCCGGGCCGCGCGGCCGGGGGCGGTTTCTACGAATACCCGAAGGACGGCAAGAAATTGCTCTGGCCTGAGCTTGCCCGCATCTTCGGCCGCGACGGAGTGAAGTTCGATATCGAGGAAATGAAAGACCGAATCCTCTACCGCCAGGCGATCGAAACCGCGCGCTGCCTGGAGGAGGGCGTGCTCAGCACGGCGCACGACGCCAACATCGGCTCGATCTTCGGCATCGGCTTCCCGGCCTGGACCGGCGGCGCGCTGCAGTTCATCAACTCGGTCGGGCCGGCGAAATTCGTCGCGCGCGCGGACGAGCTGGCGAAGAAACACGGCGCGCGCTTCGCGCCGCCGAAGCTGCTCAGGGACAAGGCGGCCAGAGGCGAGCAGTTAGCCTGAGCGAGCGCTTTGCCGAGGGCCGGATTGACCGGACTCCAGAACTCATTCGCGACCTGCTCAGCCGGAAACCGAACGTACTGGTAGTTGCGGGATCGCAGGCCGTTCACGCGGCCAAAGCGGCAACTTCGACCGTCCCGATCGTGATGGCTACCGTCGCGGACCCGGTGGGACAAGGACTCGTTGCGAGTCTTGCCCGTCCCGGCGGGAATATCACGGGAAACGCCATTCTCGCCGAAGTGCTAGTGACCAAGCGGCTCGAACTGCTCCTGGATGTATTTCCGAAGGCAAAGCGCATCGGGTATCTCGCGAATCCGTCCAATCCGGTGGGTCCATCAGTGTTGAATCAACTTCGGGTCGCAGCAACGAAGATCGGCGTTGACGTGGTTCAGTTGGAGATGTTCGTCAATCTGAAGACCGCGAAGGCGCTCGGCATCACGATTCCGCAATCGGTGTTGCTGCGCGCGGACAGGGTGATCGAGTAGGTCTGGGCGAAATCGCTGGTGGCGTTGATGCCTGGAGCGGACTCCGGTATCATTGTCAGACAATGTTATACGGAGCATCATGATGCTGGCACTGCGACTCGAAAAGGCGCTGGAACGCAAGGTCGCGGCGCTTGCCAAGGTGAGCGGCCGCTCGAAGAGCGAAGTCGTGCGCGAGGCGATCCTCCGGCTGGTCGAGGATGCCGAAGATCTCGAGGTCGCAGCGCGTGCGCTCAAGGAGACGCGATCGACCAGGCCCCTGCGCCAGTTGAGGAAGGAGCTTGGGCTGGACCGTTGAGGTGGGCGATGTTGCGGAGCGCCAGCTCCGCAAGCTCGACCCCCAGGTGCGCCGGCGCATCCTCGACTGGCTGGATGACCGCATCGAGGGCTGCAAGAACCCGCGTCACTTCGGCGAAGCGCTCAAGGGCGGGCGTGCCGGCCTGTGGCGCTACCGCATCGGCGACTACCGAGTGATCTGCGATATCCAGGACCAGCACCTGGTTGTGCTGGCGCTCGCGGTGGGTCACAGACGGGAGGTCTACCGGTGAAGGCCTGCCGCATCTGCGGGAACACCGAGGGCAACACGGCCCATTTCCCGCAGGAAATGATGTTCGGCTGGCGCGAGGAGTTCGAGTATCTCGAGTGCAGCCGCTGCGGCTGCCTGCAGATCGCGGAGATTCCGGCTAACCTCGCAAAGTACTACCCGAGCGACGGCTACTATTCCTACAAGCCACCGACGCAGAAGCGGTATCCGGACTGGCTGCTGCGACTGCGGCACCAGCGCACGCGGTACTTTCTCGGCGAGTTCTCGATCGCGGGCGCGGCGCTCGGGTTGATCTCCAAGCGCCCCGGACACTTCGACTGGTTCCGCGGCCGCGGCCTAGGTCTCGATTCGCGCATCGTCGACATCGGCTGCGGCGCGGGCGGCTTGCTGCTGCGCCTGCAACGCGAGGGATTCCGCGCGCTGCTCGGCGCCGATCCGTTCATCCCGGCCGACATCGACTACGGCAATGGCGTGAAGATCCTCAAGCGCGGCGTGGAGGAACTCGAGGGCCAATTCGATTGCCTGATGCTGCATCACTCCTTCGAGCACGTGCCGGACCCGCGCGGCACGCTGCAGGCGCTCCGGCGACGGCTTGCGCCCGGCGGAACCCTGCTGCTGCGCATGCCGGTGGCCGACAGCTATGCGCGCAGGAAATACGGAATTCACTGGCAGGCCTGGGAGGCGCCCCGCCACCTGCACTTGCACACGGCGAGGAGCATGGACCTGCTCGCCGCGGGCGCCGGCCTGGCAGTAGCGCAAATCGTCCATGACTCCGAAGGGCAGCGCCTGAGCAGCAGCGAGCTCTACATTCGTGGCATACCGTATGTCGAACATGGCACGTACCGGCCCGGCAACAGGCCCGAGGCGTTCTCGCAGCAGGAATGGGACGGTTTCCAGAAGCGGGCTGCCGATCTGAACCGTAGCGGCGAGGGCGACACCGCCTGCTTTTACCTGGAAGCGCGTTAAGCCTGTGAGAAGATAAGCCGCATGTCTCTGCCCCCGGTTTGATGGAAGTTCTGGAAATCGAGCGGCGTGGTCCGGCCGCCTGGCTATGGCTCAACCGGCCGGAGCTGCGCAATGCGCTGAATGACCTGTTGTTGCGGTCGATCTCGAATGCTCTCCGGGACCTGGAAAAAGATCCTGCCTGCAGAGTCGTGGTCCTTGCCGGCCGCGGTCAGGCATTCTGCGCCGGCGCCGATCTGTCGCGCATGGAGCGGGCCTCGAAGATGGCGAAAGCGAAGGCCAAGGCCGATGCCGGCCGCTCGGCGGCGCTGTTCTATCGCATGCACACCTATCCGAAGCCGCTGGTCGCGCGGGTGCACGGACCCGCGTTTGCGGGCGGCATGGGTCTGGTGGCGGCCTGCGACCTCGTGGTCGCCGCCGAAGAGGCGGAATTCTGCCTGCCCGAAGTGCGCATCGGCCTGGTGCCCGCGATGATCAGCCCCTACATCGTGCGCGCGATCGGCGAACAGCAGGCGCGCCGCTACGTGCTGACCGGTGAGCGGCTCCCGGCGCGCGAGGCGCATCGCATCGGTTTCGTGCACGAATGCGTGCCGGCCGCCGAACTCGACGCGCGGGTGGATAAATTCGCCGCCCAGCTCGCGCAGGCGGGCCCGCAGGCGCTGGCGCGCTCGAAGAAGCTGCTCGCGAAAGTGGGCAAGGCCGCAATCACGCCGCGACTCTCCGCCGAGACTGCTGCGGTGCTGGCGGATGCGCGCGCCGGTGACGAGGCGCGCGAGGGGATCCGGTCGTTCCTGGAAAAACGAAAACCGAACTGGTAGTTTAGTTCGGGTCGTGCGCGCGATTCACTTGAAGTGCTTGCTGAATCCGTCCCACACGGCGTCATAACCCTTCTGCAGTTGCGGCGCGCCGAGCGCGAATTTCGTCGGGCGGAACACGTAGCGCGACTCCCACATGAAGGCGAGCGTGTTGTCGATCTTGTGCGGCTTGAGCTCCCCGGCACTCGCCTTTTCGAAGGTGGCGAGGTCGGGGCCGTGCGGCTGCATGCAGTTGTGGATCGACACGCCGCCGGGCAGGAAGCCCTCGGCCTTGGCGTCGTAGACGCCGCGCACCAGCCCCATCAGCTCGCTCATCGTGTTGCGGTGAAACCACGGCGGGCGGAACGTGTGCTCGGCGACCATCCAGCGCGGCGGGAAAATCACGAAATCGCAGTTCGCCACGCCCGGCTGGCCCGAGGGCGAGGTGAGCACGGTGAAGATGGACGGGTCCGGATGGTCGAAGCTCACGGTATTGATCACCATGAAGCGCGCCAGATCGTACTTGTAGGGCACGCCGTTGCCGTGCCAGGCCACCACGTCGAGGGGCGAGTGGCGCGCTTGCGCCGCCCAGAGCTTGCCGAGGAATTTCACCACCAGCTCGCACTTGCCGCCGCGTTCCTCATAGGCGGCGACCGGCGCCTGGAAGTCGCGCTTCTGCGCCAGGCCCTGCGCGCCGATGGGACCCAGCTCCGGCAGGCGGAAATGCGCGCCGTAGTTCTCGCACACGTAGCCGCGGGAGGGGCCTTTTACGCTCAGTTTGAACTTGAGTCCCTTCGGGACGACGGCGATCTCGCCCGGCTCGATCCTGAGTTGTCCCAGCTCGGTAAAGAGCCCGATGCCGCCCTGCTGCGGCACGATCATCATTTCCCCGTCCGCGTTGCTGAAGTAGCGGTCGGTCATGGAACGGTTGGCCCGGTAGATGTGCACCGCGATGCCGGCCTGCGCCGCAGGGTCCCCTGAACCGGCGATCGTTGTCAGGCCGTCGATGAAGTCGGCCGGCTTCGTCGGCATCGGCAGCGGGTCCCAGCGCAGCCGGTTGGGCGAAGCCGCGACTTCGCCGAACGGCCCCGAGCGCAGCAAGCCGCTGGCAATGGGCCGGTAGGGCGCCTGCATCGCCGAGGGGCGCAGCCGGTACACCCAGGTCGAGAGGTTCTCGGCGCGCGGCGCAGTGAAGGCCGTGAAGGAAAGCGTCTCGGTGTACAGCCCGCGCGGCGCGCGCTGCGGCGAATTCTGGCCGACCGGCAGCGCGCCCTTCGCCGCCTCGCTGGAAAACGTATTGCCGAAGCCGGTCTGGTAGGAGATTTTTCCGCGTTTCATTCTCAGGGTTCCAACGCGGGCAAGGCCCGCAGTTTTGCGTAGATGGGCGTGAAATCAGGCGCGGTTTCGCGCATCAGTTGCGCGAAAGAATCGATGGCGAAGTAAGTCGTCTGGTAGCGATCGATCTGGTAATCCATGCGCAAGGCTTTTTCCAGATTGAAGTCCAACCTCTTGGGCGTGGGGTCCGTTACACAATAGGCAAGCTCGCCGCCGGAGGAGATCAGTCCCGCGCCGTAGGCGCGCATTCCCGCGGCAGTTTTCATCAAGCCGAACTCGATCGTGTACCAATACAGGCGCGCGAGCATCTTCACCGCATCCAGTCGCATGGCTTTCAAGCCGCCCTTGCCATATTCGTGCAGGTGGTCGGCGTATACCGGGTCGAACAGCAGCGGCACATGGCCGAAAAAATCGTGGAATACGTCGGGTTCGACGATGTAGTCGAACTCCGCAGGCTTCCTCAGCCAGACGGTGACCGGAAACCGGCGGTTGGCAAGATGGGTGAAGAAGGCTTCGTCCGGGATCAGGCCGGGCACCGCGACGATCTCCCAGCCGGTTGCCGCCCGCAGTCTTGCCGAAACCTGGTCGAACTTCGGAATCCCGCTACCTACATCCAGGCCGGCGACCGCCCCGATCCATTCCGGGCAAGCGTAGAGCGGCACGAGTTTGGACTGGCGCTCGAACAGGCGCCGGAAGAGCGCATGCTCTTCGGCGCTGTAGGCAGCCCAGTCCTGCTCTACGGAGAAGTCAGAGGCGGCGAGGTTGTAATCGCCCCGCAGGCTCATGTCGAAGGACTCGATGCGGGCTTCAGCACGCCGCGGCGCATCTGGTCGAGTTCGATGGATTCGAACAACGCCTTGAAGTTGCCCTCGCCGAAGCCCTCGTCGCCCTTTCTCTGGATGAATTCGAAGAAGATCGGCCCCAGCTGGTTTTCGGAGAATATCTGCAAGAGCAGCGCGCCGGCCTTGCCGTCGATCAGGATCTTGCGCTTTTTCAGCTCGGCGAGGTTCTCGCCGTGGCCGGGGATGCGCTTGTCGACCAGCTCGTAGTAGGTGTCGATGGTGTCGAGCAGCTTGACGCCCTTGGCCTTCAGCGCGTCCACGCTGCGGCAGAGATCCGTCGAAGCAAGCGCGACGTGCTGGATGCCTTCGCCGTGGTACCGGTCGAGGTACTCCTGGATCTGCCCGGCCTTCTCGGTGCCTTCCTCGTTGATCGGGATGCGGATCCTGCCGCAGGGGCTGGTCATGGCCTTCGACTTCACGCCGGTGACCTGGCCTTCGATGTCGAAGTAGCGCACTTCGCGGAAATTGAACAGGCGCTCGTAGAATTCCGCCCATTCCTTCATCCGCCCCTTGTGCACGTTGTGCGTCAGGTGGTCGATATGGGTGAGGCCGTGGCCGACGGGATTGAGCGAAGCCGCACTTGATCCCTCTTGCAGCGGCTCGAAATCCACGTCGTAGAAGCCGATGTTGCCGATGTCCCCCGCCTTGGCGCCGTCCTTGCCGCGCCAGCGGTCGATGAGGTAGATCA
>Ga0247727_10019927_pt1 | contig 10329 bp, 4 predicted proteins | sample WisWelCaveWW1625_FD_202498 | JGI IMG/M metagenome (GOLD analysis project Ga0247727, IMG submission 202498) | Biofilm microbial communities from Wishing Well Cave, Virginia, United States - WW16-25 | ecosystem: Environmental > Aquatic > Deep subsurface > Groundwater > Cave microbial mat | place... | reverse complement strand
CCATCCAACCGACTCGTTCGCAAAATGGAGCGTATAGATAGCTGAAAAAATGTTGGTCTCCATGGGATTCCATGTGAGGCCGCCGTCAGTTGTGCGCATGATCGTTCCATTGCTCCCAGTGGCGAAACCGACTGACTCGTTGACGAAAAGCAGATCAAGGTAGTAATGGGAAGACGGAAGTGTGGAGATGCTGTCCCAAGTGTTGCCACCATCGGTCGTCCTAAGAATCTTCCCGGTGAGGTAAGTCTTCACCCATCCCAGTTCAGGATTGACGAAAGAGGCCTGGTCGAGGAGCTCGTGCATTGGCACCTGCATTGGTTGCCACTCCTGTCCGCCGTTTGTCGTGCGGAGTACCGTTCCAGCCAACCCGACTGCCCAACCATGGAGTGTATCAATAAAGTCGATGTCGAATAATGTGTTTCCCTGCGGAAGGGGATTTTGCCAACGCCAGGGATCTTCCGCTCTTGAGAAGTTCGTGATAATAAAGGATAGAATAATGCACTTGATAATCCGTCTCATGGCCGCTCAGATCGACGTGAGAAGATGGCATAACAGGCGGAAGAGATGGATCCTTTCGTAGTCAGCTCGCAAAGCAGGTGTTGGTGTCTATTCCGAAGCAGAGCGACCACAGCAAGAGTGGCCCCCACAGCAGCATCAGACCAAAGGAGGATGGGCAATAGAATATGTAACCGGATCGATCTCATCTCAGCAAAACCATTCGCCTGGTCTGAAACACGTTGCCGGTGTTCAGCCGATACAAATACACTCCGCTCGCCATCCCACTTGCATCCCATTGCCGCGTGTACGTTCCTGGCCCGAGCTTCTCATTGACCAACGTGGCTACTTCGCGGCTGAGGAGATCGTAGACCGAGAGAATGGTGAATGAGAAGTAGGGAATTGAGAACGAAAAAGTTGTGGTCGGGTTGAACGGGTTGGGGTAGTTTTGTTCAAGTGTGAAAGCCCATGGTTGTCCTGGTCGTTCAACAGAAGTAATTACTTCGGCATTGATGTATAACCTGTCCTGTTGTGGCGGATCACCAAATACGCCCACATTGTTGGCCACGAGGATGTCGTCCCATGCGTCGGAGTTGATCCCTGCAGCAACAGCAGCGACACTGAAATCCAAATTGTCTGGAAGGAGACTGGACCCATCCGTGAAGAAACCGGTGCCGTCATCGAGAAGCAATCGATCATGATCGTTTCCACCTGGCTGGACTGTCGGTAGGAAAATGTCTTTGTTCCCATCTGCTTGAACATCGAGAACAACTCCCAGATTAGTGTGAGCAGAAGGGAAAGAAGGTAGTCTGGTAGCCGATTCATCGGCAAAGAACCCATTTCCATCATTGATGAGCAGGACATTTGGCTGGCCAAAGATACCAAAGAGAAAGACATCACCATAACCATCTTTCGTGAAATCAGTGATGAGCGTACCGCGGAAGAACGATGAGAGCGAGGGAAACCTGAAATCTTCACTTACGAAGCCGCTTCCTGTGTTCCGATAGAAAACCAGACTGTTCGTACCTCCAATCAAAAGGATGTCGTTCCGTCCGGTGCTTGTAGCGTCAAACGAAGCTATAGCGAGAGAAAAAGTGAGCGTGTCCGACGGGAAATACGCGCCTGTGCTATCTGCAAATACCCCCATACCCGTATTGTACAAAAGTCTGAGGGACGGCGACATGAAATCCACTGTTCCGTGAAGGAGAAGATCCACCAAATTGTCACCATTGAGATCAGCCGATGTTGCTGCAAGAACCAATCCCCTGTTCGAGGGGAGGTGAGAGCCGGTGACATCGGTAAAGTATCCGTCGCCATCGTTTAGCCAGAGCTGATCAGCGCCAAGACTCTCCCCGGTCGAGTCGTCATCAGTTGCCACAAGGTAGATGTCTGTATCATTGTCGGCATCGACGTCAAGAAACAATGCCTGAGTCGCAAAGACCTCAACCGACGGAATCCTTGCCAATGTTTCGTCGGCGAAGTTCCCCGCACCATCGTTGATAAACAAGCGAGGCTGACTACCGCCCAAACCTTCGTTGATAACGACAATGTAGTCCTCCTTGCTGTCGCCGGTCAAGTCTCCCATGGCAACGTTCCAATCGGGTGTGAGGTACTGTGGAAGCTTCTGCTCCGTGCTGTCGAGGAATCGATGGAGTGTGTCTGGGGGTTGGGTATATGGCGACTGAAAACCGGTTGATCGAGCCGTGTAGAAATAAACCCCTGGTCGGACTCGCTGTCCAGCGAGATTTCGACCGTTCCATGAATACGCCGGAACCGAGTGAAAAGCATTCTCTCGATAGATCAGTTGACTGTTGACGTCGAAGATCAGGATGCTTCGCTGGATTTGCACATCGCATGGTGGGAGCTGGACTTCGATGCTTGTTGTTCTGTCGGAGGAGGCCCCATCGGGCAAAACAATGACTCCAATGGGTCGGTCTACCGATAGCCCCGCGGTGTACACCCCATTGCGACCCTGATTTCCCGCGCTCGCGATCGTGCAGTATGCGAATATGCTGAGTGCTGGTAGTAAACTGAGTCTCATGTTCTACTCACGGTTAAGCACCAGTGGGTCATCCATATTGAGTGAGCAGGAGGAGAATGTTGAAAACTGTTTGACCCTCATCGTAATAGAACCAGCTTTTTCGTTTCCAGGAATCTTCCTGCTTGTAGCCTGTAGAAATACACGCCGCTTGGCAGTCCTTGTGCATTCCACTGCCGCGTGTATGTTCCCGGCCCCAGTTTTTCGTTTGCCAACGTTGCGACTCTTCGCCCGAGAATATCGTAGATCGAGAGATTAGCGAATACCGATGAGCGCCCGCCGGCCGGCCCGGCTTCGCCGAAGGCGTCAGCCGAGGCGAGCGAGGCGGGAAGAGAGAATGAAAGAGTTGTGGTTGCGTTGAACGGGTTCGGGTAGTTTTGGTGAAGAGAAAATGCTATTGGATGCTTTTCTACACTTTCGTTGACGGACGTTGTCGCATCGATGCTTCTGAACACTGCATGGCCATGGGTTCCTACATAAACAAATCCAGTGTGATCAACGGTCAGCGATGCAGCGTCTGCGTTCATAAGGCCGTCGCTTATTCCTGACCATGTACTACCGCTATCATCAGAGTAGTAAACCCCGAGTGGAGTAGCGGCGAATATTTCTCCGTCTGGATTCACAACGATATCTGCCGCGCTGACGTTTGGCAGGACCTGTGTCCAGGATGTTCCACTATTCGTAGAGCGGAAAATCCCGCCTGACCCGAAATACGGTGTTGTACCTGCAAAGAGGTATCCGTTGAAATTGGTTGCAAGTGCAAGAATCCACTCGCCGGTAAGACCGAGGTTTGTCCACGTGGTTCCGTTGTCAGTCGAGCGGAAAACGCCATCGAGAAAACTTCCCGCGAAAACGTTGTTGTCTTTATCAACTATCAATGACCAGAGATCTCCAACGTCTGCGTGCGACCAAGTCAGGCCATCATTAGTCGAAGCGCTCACTCCATCGTTCGTGGCTGCATAGAGAATTCCTTCGGTACTGAAGGCCAGAGCGCGAGTGCTCATTTCCGAATACGTTCCGATTGTTGACCAGGTCAACCCTTCATCGGTCGAACGGTGAAGCGAATCCCCGTACAAACCTGCAAAGACATAACCGACTGAAGAAACTGCAAGAGCGTCAACATATTTGTTCATTAGACCAACAGTCTCCCAGGTGGTTCCACCATCGGATGTCTTGGACACCCCACCACCCCATAAACCGGCACAGATGGTTCCGTTTGAGTCCACAGCGAGCGACCTGACATCTGAAGCTAACATTCCCTCGATCGTATGCGTCCAGGTTGTTCCGTTGTCCGTGGTTTGAAGGATTCCACCGCCATTTGTGCCGGCGAAAATCACTCCAAATGAATCAGCGAGCAAAGATCGAACATCTGTTCGAGCGAGAGTTGTGGGGAGCCAGGTCTCACCATCGTCTGTTGATAGGTAGACGCCACCGCCGTCCAGACTGGGGAACTCTCGACTTATCCCTACCAAAATGTCGCCATTTTCCGTGACGGCAAGACTGTGCGCATAATTTCCCTGGAGGCCTTCTTCAATCAAAGTCCAACTGCCTCCATGGTCAGTCGATCGCCATACCAATCCATCCACTGATGGGAAGTCGCTTAGAGATCCCGCGGCAAAGACTTGGGTCGAAGAGCCGAACGCTATGTCGTTAATTCCGACGTCAGTATCAAGACTGAGTAGCCATGTTGCGCCGTTATCTGTTGATTTAAAGACTCCTCCGCTGGTACCTGCATACAGGTGGGCACCTGAATCTACAGCCAACGACCAAACGAACAGGGTGGATAGCCCTATCGGAGCCCAAGTATCACCCTCGTCCGACGATCGAAAAACACCGCCACGTGCAGTCCCGGCGAGGATGCCACCTGATGAATCAGCTGTCAGACATGGGACATCAGTGTTCGTGAGCCCTGAGATTGCGAGAGTCCAGGTCTCCCCGTTATCACTCGATCGGAAAATTCCATCGAGGGTCCCCGTAAAGATCATGCCTCTTGGAGTGGCGGAAATTGACTGAACGTAAAAATTAGTCAGGCCGGTACTCACGTTTTCCCAAATCATTCCACCGTTCGTAAGACGATAGACTCCCGAGGAAGTACCAGCTAATATATCATTATTGATAGTCTTGGTCAGCACATTGATAACCCCTCCGCCGGGACCGTTCGTTTGCTGCCAGAAGTCAGTTTGCCCAGCAGCCGAGCTGAACCACAAGAGAATAGATAGCAGTAAGAGACATGATGCTGTTTCCCTCATCTTATCAAAACCATTCGCTTCGTCTGAACAAGGCCTTCAGCCTGCAGTCGATAGAAGTATACGCCACTTGAAAGTTGGGTCCCATCAAATGTTGCTTGGTATCTGCCGGGAACAAGTTTTTCACTCACTAGTGTCGTAACCTCTCGGCCAAGGAGGTCATAAATCTTCAGAACGACTAATGACGAATGACTCCCGCCTACCGGACGGGTAGGAATTTCAAATGTAATGGTTGTCGTCGGATTAAACGGATTTGGAAAATTCTGATACAGCGCGAACCTGATGGGCAATTGGTCATTCTCATCAACATTCACGCCGGTGTAGATCATCTTCACCGCCCATTCATTCCGTGGTCTCATATCTACGCAGCCACCATGTATCTCTAACCAGGCTGTATCGGGATCGACCTGAAGACCCACGGTAGCTGTTTCATCGAGGCCGGTCGTTCCGACATCTCTATACTGGAAGATGATCGATTGGTCGGAGTAGTCGAGAATTATTTGGAAGGTTGAGAAGTCTCCGGGGTCGTTGAAGTTTCCCACTTCATCATACTGCACAGTGAACCGTGTTCCATCCGATTTGTACCACACCGACCCACGACCACCAGGAGCAAGATAGAGGTCATTCCAGAACGCACCGATGAAACTCATCGGAAAAGATAGATCTGTCTCAGGAATAGACCACAATGTGAACCAACCACCGGCGTTCATATGGATGGTATCGGTGGCTTCCGAGGAAAGTCCAATGGCACCATTTGCGCCGATCCATGCATAACGCAGAGGAACACCGAACAACTGAAACTCACCACCTAAATCAAACGGACCCGCAGTCCCATCGTCTTCATCCTGCGTTATCCCATCATAATCGAAGAATGCGCCGCCCGGGATCGATGTACCACCGGAAGTTGTAATATCATCAAAAGAATACGTGTATGCCGTATCGGTGACATAACCGAATTGATTGAGGGAGGGAATCACATCATGGACTATGTACGAAGAACCCGGGCAGGAGATCGTATCGTCGCATTCATTTGAAGCAGTCACCCAGTAACTTATGGATGTTCCCGGAGGCTGACCGGGGATTTGTGCAGACCACTGACTGGCGCTATCCTGTGTCATTGGGATCACGTATTCGGGGAGACCATTCACTGAGTACCAGAGCCATGCAGAGAGATCACAGATAAGGGGAGGAGTGTCAAGTATGGTGGCTGTGACGGTCTGTTCACCCGTTGTCGTGCACTCTGGTATGACCGAGATGTTCTCGATTGATATTCCCACGCCACCCCGAATAAGCGCCCATATTCTCACGTTGAAATCAACACGCGCCCACCAGCCGACATCAGTGCATGAAAGACGCCCCCGGTAATAATACTTCAAAAAATCGGCCGGATCCAATCCTTCAGAATCTGCTTCCAACTCATTACGGTCCGGGTCGGGGACAGGCTGTGGAGGAAGTCTGAGACAAACGTTGAAGTAGTCACCCGCTTCTACCTGAGGTTCATTCCCAAGATCAGCCATTGCCACGCCATTGATATTGTAGGGATGCCACGTCGTAAGGAATCCGCCGTTGCCCCATAGTTCTGGACCGTTCGGGTCAAATCCCCATGGACTTGCCGATGAATCACCAACTACCCATCCAGCGATCCCCGGCGTATCGCTGTAAGGGTCGTTTTGGATACATGAGCCATTTGTATCAGGTGGCCATGAGTAATATCCCAGCCACACAGTACCAAGCGGTTCGGGATTGGAAGGAGTGAAGGCAGATTCGAAAATACGAATGGAACAGGATGAATCATCGAGCCCGTAATTGAAGGTCTGAAAATACAGTGACTCGATAACCCCTGTAATGGGCGTCATCATTCGCAGTAGTGCCACATCGCCATCGAAGAAACCGAAGTTGATCCCCTCGACCCAACCAGGAATCTGTCCCACAAGTACAGAGGAACCTGTGCAGATCCAAACTGGGTCTGTCATTTGTTGAATCAGACCTATTTTCTCAGCAACCCTGACCGAGCTCTCTTCAGGAGCTAGCGGAATTGCTTCACGACCAGGCGTCACCACGACCCTCTGTGCGAGAACCAGCGTGGGAGCGACAGAGAGCAGCAGGAATGCGGTAACGCGGTGCATGTTGCACTTCCTTAATGCATCATTCCATTTATCCCCGCCTTCGCCCCGCCACGCGGGACTGCGGCGGGCAGGCATTAATCCCATGAGGTTACCTCAAAAGGATAAGCTTTTTCGTCTTCAGGAACTCTCCGGCCTCCCCGTCCCCCTCATGGGGGACGAGGTCTCGTCGTGCCGCGGGCACGACGGACAGCCTGAAGTAATACACCCCGCTTGCCATGCCCCTGGCATCCCACTGGTGCGTGTAGTTGCCCGCCCCGAGCTCCTCATTTACAATCGTTGTGACTCTTCGCCCGAGAATATCGTAGACCGAGAGATGAGCGAATACTGATGAGTGAAGAGAGAATGAAAAAGTTGTGATGCTGTTGAACGGGTTGGGGTAGTTTTGATCAAGATGGAATGATATCGGCGCTTCAGGAGCAATTGAGACAGCAGTTATGATCGGCTCAACTGATCGGAACACCCCGTTACCTGTTCCTGCGTACAGGAAATTTAGTGAGTCAAGTGCAAGCGTTTCCATGAATGCATCCATCGGGCCTGCTGCAATCTCTGACCAAGTCAAGCCGCTGTCGACTGATTGAAGCAATGCGTCTGATGTAGCTGCAAACAGAAAGCCGCGGGAATCTTCAACGATTGATTTGACGACGAGTGAACTAACTTGAAACCACGTTTCACCCAGATCCATTGATACATAGAGGCGTCCACCACTTCCGCTTGCGAATAGGTTGTTGCGAGAATCGCAGAACAAAGTCCATACATAACCCAGATCAAGATCTGGAGTCAGCCACGTCCATGTTTCTCCATCATTTGTGGATCGCCAAATGCCGGGTTCGGAGTAATGATAGAGGGGGGAAATACCGGCGAAAACATAACCGTTGGACGCGACAACCACTTCCACAGTATTACATTCTCCGCAAGGTATGTAATGACTGGTCCAACTGGTACCATGGTTAGTCGAGCGATAGACAAATGGACCGCCGCCTGCAAACAAAACGCCGTCCTGAGCAGCGGTGAGTGAGTAGACACCGTAAAAGGCTACCTCGGACCAAGTATTTCCCAAGTCGGTGGATCGATAAATGCCCCCGTAAGACATCCCTGCAAAAGTGTTTCCGCCCGATATGGCGAAATCATAGACCGCTTCGTAATCATAGACTCCGCTGTGAACCTGGAGCCAGAGATCGCCCTGGCTTGTCGATCGAAATATGCTGGCGCCTCCTCCGTACCCCGAGAATGTTCCCGTCAGGATAACACCCGGGGAAGGAGAGACGATTGACAGTATGTACGTATCGGATAATCCGAAGCTTGCCTGAAGCCAGAGGTCGCCAGCGTTTTCTGACCGATATATTCCGCTCCCATAGGTACCAACATAAACGATTCCCTCTTCATCGGACGTTATCGCCTGCACCAACGTGTTTAGTAACCCAGAATCAGGTTCTACCCAAGATTCTCCGTTGTCAGTTGATCTGTAGACACCCCAGTGAGTTCCCACAAACACCCGGTCGTCAGGATCAATATTAAGATGGAAGACTGATGATGGTAACCCATCTCCCACCGTGGTCCAACTTATTCCATTATCCGTGGATCTGAACAACTCTCCAGTGCCACCAGCAAACAAGTGACTCTGTCCATTGATCGCCAAAGAATAAATGTTCTCTGCTGGCAGACCCAAGAATAGCCAATTGTCTCCCTTGTCCATCGTTAAGTAGATCCCACTGCTCGTAGCCGCATATATCAAATCTCCCACGGCCAGGGTAAGCCACGAGACGGATACATTGTTCAATCCATTGCTTGAACGATCCCATACCCCCCCATTGTCAGTCGAGCGGTAGACACCATTACTTGTGGCCGCGAAGAGATAATCGTTTTCATCCACCACCAAATGCTGGACAGTGAGTCCGTCAAGGCCAAATGAAGACGATGTCCATGAGTTCCCCAAATCCGTAGACCTATAAACTCCACTTGTCGCACCAGCGAAAAAATGTATCGAGGAATTTGTTGCGAGTATTAGGACATTTTCATTATTAGGCATAGCGAAAATATTGCTCCAACTCGTAGCATTATCAGTTGAGCGAAAAATGGTGGATGCGGACCCTAAACGGGATTCAGCCGTTCCGGCCAATAAGCTGCCGTCGTGGGCAACAACAACCGTGTTCACATAACCCTCATACGGGCCACCAGTCTTTACCCAGAATGGATCTTGAGCAAATGACCTGTTTATGCCTACATTAAGGACAAGATTCGCAAGGGCAGGGATTAACCAGATCTCTCTCATCTCAGCAGCAGAAGCTTCTTGGTTTCTGTGAAATCCCCGGCTCTTAGCCGATAGAAATACACTCCACTCGCCACTCCACTTGCATCCCATTGGCGCGTATATCTCCCCGGCCCCAGCTTTTCATCTACAAGCGTTCCGACTCCTCGGCCGAGGAGATCGTAGACTGAGAGATGAGCGAATACTGATGAGCGAAGAGAGAATGAAAAAGTTGTGATGCTGTTGAACGGGTTTGGGTAGTTCTGCAAGAGGGCAAACCTCTGGGGCAAATCCTCCAATCCTTCCACACTGTTTGGGTCATCAGTGAACTTCAGGAGCCATAGGGTGAAATCGTTATACTGCCCTTTGGCGTACGAAACCCAGGTCCTGTCCTGATCGTCGATGATAACGGGCCTTGAGACAGAATACAGGCTTGACAGGAAGAATCCTGGAGACGGTCCTTGGAAAGTTGAATCGGGACCATTCTCCAGATCCCGGATGTAATTGATCGCATCAGAGTTCCAGTCACTGTAAATCCCTTTAGGAGTTCCGCTCCGCGTTAGCTGTACATGTGGGGTGCCGACGTTCATCGTCGACTGAAACACCCGCACCTGCGAGAACAGAGGTCCGTTGACATTCGAAGAATATGATAGTTGGTCGAATCCCCAAACTGCATGTATCTCTCCATTGGAGCGAAAGGCGAAGTGAGGGATCCGGGCGACGTAGAGCGCCGAGGAGTCAACACTGACTGACGAACCATTCCACGTTAATAGAAAGAATCTAGCGTTCGGATATGCCCTGTCCTCGGCCCAGGCAACATAAACGTTTTCAGCGGAATCGACGGAGAAGTCGACATGAGGAGGAGCCGGGGCATAGAAGTCCTGATACGTTCTAACGCTATCCAGAAGCGTCACGGCATGAGAAAAATTACCCGAACTCCCGTTGGCATATCGTAGTTGAAAATATTCGCTCGCTGAATTCCTCGCCTTAAGCCAGAGAAGATGCACGACATTGTTTTCATCGGTAAGTATCTGTGGCCTGAATCCCCTGTCGATTTCCTGAGGTGAGCTCAGTTCGCCCAGATTTGTTCGGTAACGGTACTGAACTGTGCTAACATAGATGAGGTAATTCGTATCAGGCGGGTCCGGGACAACCGATTCCCATGTCCAATGAGTGAAG
>Ga0247727_10019926_pt1 | contig 10330 bp, 10 predicted proteins | sample WisWelCaveWW1625_FD_202498 | JGI IMG/M metagenome (GOLD analysis project Ga0247727, IMG submission 202498) | Biofilm microbial communities from Wishing Well Cave, Virginia, United States - WW16-25 | ecosystem: Environmental > Aquatic > Deep subsurface > Groundwater > Cave microbial mat | place... | reverse complement strand
CCTTTTCCAATGAAGTAGTATCTGGATTTGGCATAAAATTTCCCCATGGAACATATGGAGCAAATGCAAGTCCTGTTCCTGCAGCGCCCAATAGTTTTAGAAAATCTCGTCTGGATAGTGTACCCTTGGCACCAGAATCCTGTTCAGGCATGCAAGCTTTCGTTTTTGAAAAATTGCATATAAACCTTGTTCTAGTGTTTCTTAGAAATTTTGATTTTTGTCGTTATTATTATGGCAGCTGTTGCAATTACTATTCCAATGATTATTCCTTGCAGTAAAACAAAGTTTTGATCCAATGCTACTTTTGGATTTTCAAAGAATGGTCTATTGTCTATGTTTACTGTTATTTTTTTAGATATTTCATTTCCTGCCAAATCTTTTGCTGAAACCTGAATGTCATACTTTCCATTTTCTAGTGTTCTTGTATCAAGCTGAACAAATTTGCTGTTTGAAATTGTACCGTTAGGAAGCATTATTCTAATTCCTCCCGAGTCAGGTAAATTCTGTTCAGAAACATCAACATCTATAGAAATTATGTTTGAGACAACTGATCCATTTGTTGGAGATTTGATGAAAAGTTCTGGCGGTTTATTATCAACTTTGAATTCAGCCTCTTTTTCTGCACGATGTCCAACTGTATCAATGACAGTCACTTTGAGAGTATGAATGCCATCGGTAAGAAGCTCAGACGGAATATGTGACTCCGTATTGATTTCAATTTTAATTCCATCAAGAGAATATCTTATAGTATCAATATTTTCTTCTATTATTTCTGGTTGAATTTTGTGTGTGCTGTTGATGAATTCGGGAACTACAAACAATATTTGTGGATCTTTTTCATCAGGTAAGATTGTAGAAAACTTTGCAGTCACTGTTACTGGTTCTGCAAGAGATTTTCCTTCAAACAAAGTAGAATGCATCATAATAGAATATGTTCCGGTCTGGTTTATTGGTGCATACAAGACTGTAGATGTATCATCTTTGTTTTTTATTGGAAAGAATCCGCCACCTTCACTAAATGGACTTGTACCAAGCCAATCACCAGTGGGCCATCCCTGAAAATGACCTAGTACTCCGGGTGGAACATTTGTTTGGACAATTCTTCCTGCAGGATCAACTACAAATACGGAAAGATTTGTGTTTTTATTTTCCCATGAAATGTTTAGCGCTACAGAATTAATTGTCATGTCTTGCACGTCAAAATAATATTGCCTCCAATCTCCTGCGTTATACCTGTTTGTCATATCAAATGCGCCACCTATGAATCCATTACCATACAGGGCATCCTCTTTCTGTGATCCATTTATCACAGTTGGCAGATCTTTTCCAGTAACACCCTTTGTCACAGCATAAGAAACAGGTACGTTTACCTCGTGTAAAGTATCTTGGAAATTGATAAAGCCCTGATAAACTCCGGGTTGAGAATCTTGTGGAACTATAAGTGTTGCAATAAGATGAGATGAGCTATTTGGTTGTACTTGGATGTGATCATAGTTTACCCAGATAGATTCCCAGTTTTCCTTTTTGTAAAAGCTTGTTGTAATTGTATAATCCATCGAGGTGGAATTTTTCTTTGTATCACCAATCCAGTATGAGTATTTTGTTGGTACTGGATATACACCGACTAATGGAACATTTTTGAATTTTGAATTTGGTTCGGTAACTCTTAACTCTTGCACTGTTCCCCATGAGCCACCACGATTTACCATAGAGAGTTCATCATGTGTAACTTTGGTATCATTGTTCTTATCATTCCAGTCATATAAATAGACTGATGAAATCTTCATGTCATTTGCATAGATCTTTTCAGTTTTATTCATGAAATTATCAAAGGGAAAATTCACATTTAAGATCATAAGTGATGTATCGCTTGGTAATGACCTCTTTTTTTCAAAGAATGTAGTCATGTCTGCATCTTTGAGGATATTTTCAAGATGTATGTAATTAGATCTGAATATTCCAGATTTGTTTATGAGAGGATCTTGGAGTCTGACTTCTGTTGTACCGTTGTATTGATATTTTTTAACAAGTTCTAGGATTTGCGGTTTTATTGTAATGTCAAGGGTTCGATTAGTTGGATTCTCGATTGTAAAAGTTGCAAAAGTTCTCTCACTAGGATATAGTCGACCGCCAAACCAAGGAGTCATTGGTAATGAGGCATTGCTTAATTGTAAATTTTCTATACCAAAAGAAGATGAATTTATCATATTCATTGGCACGTCAAGAATTTTTTTAATATTAGCATATGACGCATTGTTGTATACAATAAAGGTACCACTTTTTCCCTTGACAAAGTTTACTGCATTTTCCACATTTACAATTCCTGATCCTTGTACGAAGGGATCATTTTCTAAATCAGTGGCAGTTGACATTAAAATATTTTTGAGTTTGAATGGATCATATTCTTTGTCTTGTTGTTTCATACTTTCCATCAGTACTGCAGCAGAACCAGAAACGAGCGGCCCTGCCATGCTTGTTCCTCCAAAAATTGTGAATGGATCGGTCGCGTTTTTGATCTTTTTTGTAACACTTGAAGGTGTAAAGCTATATGCACCAATACTCATAAGATCTGGTTTTGGATCTCCTATTATTCCAGGCCCCCTGCTTGAAAAATCTGCTATTTCATTTGATGATGTAGTAGTATTTCCAAATCTTGGTTGATTCTTAAAGGAGCCGTATCCAACATAGACATTGTTAGTTGTTGCCCCTACACTAAGACCGTATGGAGCCACGTTTGGAAGTCCCATAGTCCCATATCCATGACCCGAATTTCCTGCACTGTTAATTATGAGCACCCCAGGATAATTCTTGTCAATTGAACCAGGTACAGTAAGAATGCTTAGAATAAGTGATAAAACATCAAGACCAGGCACTGATTGCAGAGTTGGAAAGTTAGAAACCCCCCAACTATTTGATATGATGTCAACTCTAGGTTTTCCTTCAAATATCCAGTTACTGTTTTCTTGATGAAATCCTGATGCCCACAACCAAGCATACACTGCATCGCCAAACCACAACGCCTTTATTGGAACAATTTTCGCACCTGGTGCGACACCTTTTAGTGAATATTTTGTTGAATTGCCATAAATATCATATTTTTCGATTCCTTTTGATGTGATAGATGCAGCGCTTGATGTACCATGGCCTAGAAAATCATACATCACTCCGATGTAATTTCCATTTGGATCAATTGGAAACAACAAGGTACCGTTTGTTGCACGGATTGTTGGTTCAATTAAAGATGGTTTTTTTATAACACCATAAATATCGAGTACTCGAGCACCTAGAGTTCCTGTACTATAATCAAATTTTCCATCTTTGTCAGAGTCATACAAAAGAAATTCTTTTCCATTTCCCAAAGTAATTGGGTTTTCGTCAGTAAAATCAAAATCATATTTTGGAGGTTTGTTATCTTTTGATTCAAAACGTGTAAAATCAATCCAAGAGGTGGACATGTCAGGTACAACGGTATCATAAAGACCTGCAACTTTAGAATCTAAAACTAGTACTGGAACAAGCTGTAATCGTGTAAATGTACCTTGTAACGTTCCTTGATAAATTACACCTAAATGATATATTCCACTTTTTGAAACAAGATAATCTTTGTTATTTTTACCAATTTTCATATCATTTGATATAGTACCATTAAGGACAGGAGCTCCGCCAGAAGGAAAGAGCGAGTTAGAGACTAATACCGAAGTACCATTACCTTGTTTTGCGAGATTTAGAAAGACTCCGCTTGAATTAACATATACTGAAGATGTGATATTTTTTGGAATTGGTTTTGTAAAATTCGTTATCACGCCCTTAGCATTTATGTTGGCAATAAACGTGGAATTTGTCAAGACTAAGCCTTGACCATCTGCATCAATCATAACAGGATGATTATTTTGGTCACGTGCAAGCGAATCTTGAACATCGGGATTTGAAAAATCGGTTCCAGTATCTACTATACCTATAGTTATTCCCTTACCATCATATCCATATTTTCGAAAAACTTCATCAGAGCCTGTTATTTGACCAATTCTTGACGCCTCTAAAGTTGTTTTATTCTCTAGTGACTGTGGAACAGAATCAAACTCTAATTTAAAATCTTCAATTATTTTAAACCCTTTAGATTGAAGATCAGATATGTTATTTTGATAGAAAGTTCCAACTGAGAAGAATCCTTTATCAGAACTTATTCCATATACTAAATTCTCTGCAGATGATCTTACATCAGAAATAGAACCAGAACCAAAGACAATGTATCTTTTGATTTGATTTTCTGTAACAGCAGGAGATATTTTGATAATATCTGAATTTTCAAGATTTGGTTGCGGTGTTGATTGCACTAGATCAACATCATAGAGTCCATAAGAGGGCGCGGTAAATACTGATACTAACAATATGAGAATTAAAAAAAATGCCAATTTTGGCATGGTAGAGAAATCTATTCTTTGCCTATTATAGCTATCTTCGTCTGGCAAGGATTGTTATTTGTAAAGCAATGATCACTGCAATTAATGCTACAATTGGTAGAAACAACGAATTAAATTGCCCAGATGCTTCTTCTATGTTCTTTACTGAACCCGAAATTAGTTTTACGCTATTATCTATGTTTTTATTAGTTTCAACTAGAGAGACTTGACTTTTTTCAAGTGTTGAACCAAATTCTTTGGTTTCATTTGTTAGTTTATCTAATTCTTCAGATGTAGAATGCAATATAGAATTTAATTGTAAAATCTGATTAGATATACCTTCTATGTCCTGTTTTAAAACAACAGTTGCAGCGGAACCGTTGGACACAGTTCCTTGGTTGAATGACACTATATGAAATACGTATGTTCCTTCCTGAGTGGGAGTATAATCTGCGTAGTAGATTCCTTGATGAAGTGTTTTAAATGAAAGCCCTAGACTAGTGACTTCGCCTGTTGGCAAGTGGACATGTGAAGTTCCTAAAAGTTTTTCAGGAGAACCAGCAATTAATGCACCATCACTCGTGGTTTGTACAAATATTCTAATAGGAGCATTCACGGCTGCAGTCTGCGGTGCGAAAACAAGGGTGTTTACAGTTCTTTCTATTGGAACCTTGACAAGTTCAGATGATGGAGCAAATTTTAGATCTATTTTTTGTGAGAACCCTCTTTCTTGATTAGAGATTACTTCTATGGTGTATGTGCCATAGGGAAATGTTGTAGATGGACTAGGCCAAGTAAGTAGTACGTGTACAAATTCACCTTTTCCATCAGCAGCAATTTGATCAAATTTTGCAATGGTATCATCAGGAGCAGATAATTTTAGAATCAAATCGTCATTAGGAAGTGCTTTTCCATAAACAAGCAGTGGTTGTCCATCAGAATATACTTCCTTAGAAGTAAATAATTGAAGAGATTCTGCATGTGCTACAGATAAATTAATTGATAATATTAATAGAAGTAATAGCACCGCGTTTTTTTTCAATTCATTCATGATGGCCTTCACCTATAGATATTGGTTCTGGTAAAAATAATAGAGTTATAGGTTAATCCTGAACATATCTTTCTATATCCATCGAATTTATTGCAGCCAACGAATAATTGTTTTGTTCTTTTTTTAATATTGTAAGAGAAGCATTTAGTATTATCAGTTCGTATAGAGATTCTGGTTTTAGATGTAAAATTGTAGAAAGCATAGCTTTAATCGGATCCATGTGTGTAACAAGTAAAACATTTTGTCCTTTGTGTTCTTTTGAACAATAGTTTACTATGTCTAACACCCTTTTTTTAACATTGGAAAATGTTTCTACTCCATTCTCTTCAATAATTGGATTATCTTGATAGAATTTTAGAAATACATTACCATATTTTACAAACATGTCTTCATAAAACATACCTGAGAACATTCCCATCTCAATCTCCGTTAGTCTTGAATCTGTTTTGACTTCTAGGTTAAGGTTTTTGGCGGCTAACTCAGCTGTACTTAGTGCTCTTTCAATAGGACTAGAATAAATGGCTGAGATTTCAAGAGGTTTTAAGAATTTTCCAATCTGTTCTGCTTGTTGAAGACCTGTTTGTGTGAGTGGGAAACCTTCTTTACGACCAGCAAGTATTCGTTCTACGTTATTTTTTGCTTGTGCATGACGCAGAAAAATTATCAAAGACAAGAGTGCATCAGATTTTAAAGAAGAGATAATAATAACATTACCAGCGTTTGTTTTATGAAAATAGGAATCATTGGTGGAACAGGTGGGATGGGAAAAGGTTTTGCCTTACGATGGTGTATAAATCATGACGTATTAATTGGGTCACGCGATGCCATTAAAGCAGCTCAGGCAGCTCTTGAATACTCAAAGAATGCCACTGAACTTTATGGCTCTGTAAAAGGTAAGATAACTGGAAACGATAACGTTTCCATAGCTAAAGAAAGTGACGTTTTAGTTTTATCAATTCCATATGAAAACATAGATTCAACATGTCCTGCCATACTTTCTAACACAAAAGATAGCTGTATTGTGATTTCTCCAATAGTACCTATGACAAAAACCAATTCAGGATTTGAATTCATTTCTTTTATTGAAAAAAAACCCTCTGCCTTTGAGATGGTGCAAAAACATATGAAAGATAAAACGAAGCTTGTTGCTGCATTTCATACAGTATCAGAAAAAAAACTAGTAGACCCTAGTCTTGTTTTGGATTTTGACATATTCATCTGTGGCGATGATCAAAAAGCAATTGAATTAGTCAGTGGATTAGTTAAAGAAATAAAGAATCTTAGACCTCTCATTCTTGGTCCTGGTTCACTTTCGTATCTAGCAGAAGTTGCCACACCAATACTTTTGAACGCAATGATAAGAAACAAGATGAAGAACCCAGGATTAAAGATAGTTTAAAGTCTACAAAATTTAGAATGAAATCATGAGGATAATCAATCGTCGTGGACGTAATTGGTTTACTGCCATGGGAGTTTTGTTCATCGTAGTTGCATCTATAACAATTATCAGAAATTTACTTATCTTGGGACCAGAATTTGTTTGGGACTTTTTTTTATCGAATGAAATAACAAATGAAAAAATTTCTGCAGGAACGATTTTTTTTGGAGGCTTTTTGTTATATCTGGGATTTAGGAAGTAGATGAAACAAGATAAATTTCTAAAATCACAGAAGATACTAAGACTTGCAACTATAGACAAGAGAGGCGTGCCACATATTGTTCCTGTATGGTATTTGTACAAAGATGGCCTTTTTTATGTTGGAACTAACACTGCTACAGAAAAAGCTAAGAATGTAAAGAGAAATCCCAAAGTTAGTTATTGCTTTGATGCAGGAATTCGTTCCCCAATATATGGAGTAATGGGAAGAGGAGTTGCCAGATTAATTTTGAATAAGAAAATTGTTTCAGGCATAGCCAAGAAAATTTTATTACGATATTTTAGAAGTTTGAATAATAGTACTGCTCAGGAACTTCTTGCTCAGACAGATTGCATCATAAAGATCATGCCAAAAAAAATCACGGTGTGGAAGTTTTAAGCCACAAATTCTTCAATTTTATCAAGTGCTGGTTCTAATACACTAATTTCTGGTAAAAAGACCATCCTAAAGTGTCCACTGCCATATTGTGTGCCGAAGCCTGAACCGTGTACTGTCAAGATATCTTTTGATTTTAAAAGATCAATAACAAATTCTTTATCAGATGAATGTTTTGTACTCTCAATTTTTGGAAATGCATAGAACGCGCCTTTTGGTATTGAGCAACTAAGCCCATTGATGCCGTTTAACCTTTTGATTACATAGTCCCTTCTCTTTTTTAGCTGAAAAACAAATTCTGAAATATAATTTTGTGGGCCTCTAAGTGATTCCAATGCAGCATGTTGAACTGGTAAATTAGATGCTATTCTAACTCTTGCAAGCTTTGGTATGTTTTCACGAAGAAGTTCAAGTCTTTTTGAATTGTTAAATGCTATATATCCAATTCGCCAACCAGACATAAGATGTACCTTCGAAAAACCATTTACTAATATAATTGGAGAATCACCGCTAACTTTGCCTATTCCAACAAACTTTTCATCGAAGACTATCTGATCATATATTTCATCACAGATTATGTACAGATCATGTTCAACTGCAATGCTAACTAAATCTCTTAGTGATTTTTCATTAAAGACTGCACCCGTTGGATTATTTGGGCTGATAAGACATATTGCAACAGTTTTTGATGTGATTTTTGATTTTATGTCATCAAGGTCTGGCGTGGAATTATTGAGATCTACTTGAAATTCTATTGGAATGCCTCCAAATAATCTGACGTATGACGCATACGGTGGATAATATGGTCCTGGAATCAGAACCTCATCACCAGTTTCCACTATTGAAGCCATCAACATTTCAAGTCCTTCCGAGACTCCGTTTGTTATTATAATGTCGTCTTCTGAAACAGAGAGACCCTTTGCTTTTTCTTTTTGGGCAATTGCATACCTAAGTTCAGGCAGTCCTTCTGATGCAGCATAATAGTTCTCTCCTTTTTTTACAGCGCTGATAAATGCGTCTTTGACATTTTCTGGAGGTTGGAATCCATATTGTACTGGATCACCAATGTTAAGATATGTTATCTTATGACCCTCCTCTTCTAGTTTTTTTGCAACTAGTGCAATATCACGTATAGCATATTCCACACCTGCAACTCTTTTTGATATTTTCAATTATCTAGACAGATATTTAGCCCCGTTAAATTCTTACTTGATCGGACCCGTTGCATAGCCAGGATAGTGCGGGTGGCTTCGGACCACCAGGTCGAGGGTTCGAATCCCTCCGGGCCCTTTTTAATAGTTTAAGCTTTCTTAGATGAACATAGTTTTTAATTTAAGAAAGTAAGAATTACTATGAGTATGATGTATTCTCCCTTTAAAATTGGGCTAGTTTTGTTAATTATTGCTTCAATATGGATAGTAATTGTGTTTTCAGGTGGTGAAAGAATATCTCACATTACAGATTTAGAATCAAAAGAGACTACTAGTTTAGAGTTAGATTTGAATAAAAATGGAATTGGTTTTTACATACTTACAATTCCAAACTATTCAAAGAATATTCTATTTGTAGAAATATCAGATTCTAATGGAAATGTAATCGCAGATAAAAAAATAGCAACAAAGATGGCTGTGAATTATTTTAAGTTTTCACATAGTGGAAGGCACAATATGGAAATAACAAATATTTCTGAAGGATCTGTAAAAATTCAGGCAGATTTTGGCGATACAAAAGCGTATGAACTTCTAATTCCCCTGTTTATTTCATTTTCCGGAGCTGGATTTGTTATATTCTCAGGATATAAAAAATTGAGAAGTCAAAGCACTGCGCAGCCAGAAGAGAATACTTCATAGACTGGCAGGCATAAAATAACCGAGCCAAAAAGTAACATAAAATTAAAACCAATCCATGTTGAGGAAAGAAGTACAGACAGTATAGCAAATTGTAGAATTATCTTATGACTTGTTTTTGTACTAGACAACAAAAGAAATCCACCTAACGCACTCAATAATAGACCTGTTTCAAGAACAAGATGCGAAATAGTAACTAATCCATCCACTCCATAAACTTCATGAAAGATTGAATCTGCATAACCTGCGGTAATCTGCAATAATGTTCCAATGATGAGAAATTTTAGTCCTTTTTTAATTGATGTATTTTGTGGATTAAAAATCAAAATAATTGAACCTAGGATTGCAGAACATGTTATCATGCCAACACCTGTATACACAGCAACATGTTGAATTGTCCAAAATAGATCAGGTTCGCGCATAAGATGTGATGTTGCGTCCCACACACCAGCTAAAAGCTCAACAACAGTTCCGGATACAGCAAGAATGACAATGGTGTTGATTATAGACTTTCTGTTTGAAATTAATGTAATTGAAAATGCATTTGAAAGTTTCATCAGAATAAAATTAATTGTATCACATTATATAGAGTGTTGTCTTGAAAAGTTTAGCTTTTACTTTCTTGAACACGTACATACGCAATAGCTTTTTTCATTTCAAGTGCACGCTCAAACAAAATCTTTCGTACTTGTATCAATTCAGATGCAGTCATACTTCGTTTTTGTGATTCAAAGAACAACTCTGCAAATCCACCTGTCACATATCCAACAAATATTCCAAAGGCCACTTCGACATCATCTTTAGTAAGCGGTTTCAAGTCATATGCCATATTTCTCATCTGTTGTGGATTTACCATTAGGTTGTCAATTAGTTGGTGAAGTGTTCCCTTTAGTTCCATGGTAAGTACCATAATTTTTGTAAGTATCATTTACAAAAGAACCTTACCAGATCAGATCATATGACAAAATTTCGATCTTTTTTGACTGTGTAATAATTATT
>Ga0247727_10019925_pt1 | contig 10332 bp, 15 predicted proteins | sample WisWelCaveWW1625_FD_202498 | JGI IMG/M metagenome (GOLD analysis project Ga0247727, IMG submission 202498) | Biofilm microbial communities from Wishing Well Cave, Virginia, United States - WW16-25 | ecosystem: Environmental > Aquatic > Deep subsurface > Groundwater > Cave microbial mat | place... | reverse complement strand
ATATAAACTATATATTAAACCTCTGCGACCCGGAGCACTTCTTCGATGGTTGTCATCCCATCAAGCGCTTTCAGATATCCATCCTGCTTCATCATAATGAGACCGTCTTTTCTTGCCTGCGATTCTATTTCTTTACCCGATGATTCCTGAAGAATCATTTTGTTTATGGTAGTAGTTACCTTTAGTACCTCAAATATGGCGACCCTTCCCTGATATCCAGTGTTACCGCATTCGTTGCACCCATCACCTTTCGAAAGCGTCATCTTTGTACCGTCCGAATATTGTTTAGGAAGAAGTGGCCCGAGCACTTCTTTGATATTTTGTTGTACTTCTGGAGCTGGCTCGTATTGCTTTTTACAGAATTCGCAAATTTTGCGTACGATACGCTGTGCCATAGAGGCATTGAGTACTGAGGCAATAAGAAACGGTTCCGCACCAAGATCGATAAGACGAGGAATCGCAGTAGAAGCATCGTTGGTGTGTAACGTTGAAAAAACTAAATGGCCAGTGAGTGCGGCTTGTATCGCGAGCTGTGTCGTTTCCTTATCGCGGATTTCTCCGACGAGTATGATGTTTGGATCTTGCCGTAAAAATGAGCGAAGACCGTTGGCGAATGTAAGTCCGGCCTGGGGATTAATCTGTACCTGGTTAATGCCGGTGATTTGGTATTCAACTGGATCTTCGAGGGTCACGATGTTGACAGACTGTTTATTTAGTCGGGTAAGCACGGAGTAGAGAGTTGTTGTTTTTCCGGAACCGGTCGGTCCGGTGACTAAAATAATACCGTATGGTTTTGTGATAGCTTCTTCAAGATCGCGAAGTTGAGGTCCACGTAGTCCCAGATCATTAAGCGATGGTAATCCACCTGTTTTTTTCAGTAACCGCATGACTATTTTTTCTCCATTGACCGTTGGCAGTGAAGATACACGAAGATCGATCTCCTCCTCGCCCATCTTAAAACCAAATCTACCATCCTGAGGAATACGCTTTTCATCGATCTTCATTTCAGAAATAATTTTGGTGCGAGAAACGAGCGCGTCATGTATGCCTTTTGGAAGTGATAATTTTTCCTGCAAGATTCCGTCAATGCGGTACCTCACTCTTGTTTTTGTTTCCTCGGGTTCAATATGGATGTCTGAGGCGCGACTTTTTACGGCAAACTCAAGTATGGTACTAAGAATTTTGGCAATAGGCGCTTCTCTAATTGTGGTACTGGCGGCGTCATTTTTTTGCGGCGAATCATACTGAACTTCTTTTAGGGCCTCCTTCACCTCGGGCGATAAGCTTTGCGAATAAGCCAACTCAATGGCCTTCATAATGTCCTCTTCGTAGCCCAAAGCCAAGACAATTTTTTTACCCGTTTTCTTTTCCAAAAAATCTACGAGCGATATATTAAATGGATCTTTGCCGACTATTTTAAGCGTATTCGTTGTGGAGTCAAAGTTGACTGGGATAACGGTGTACTTTCGTGCAACTGATTCAGAAATCATACCTAGAGCTTGCGGATCAATTGCCTGAGTTGTGATATCGATAAATGGAACGTGAAGTTCGTGAGCAAGAGCTTCCAAAATTATTGCTCGAGGAATAGTCGTTTGTTGGTAAAGGTACAGATCAATCGGTAGATTTGCTTTCAGACTGGATAATTCGATAGCATTCGCGCGCGCTTGATCGATCGCATTTTTTTGTATTAGGTAGTTCAGTATCGGTTTTGGCGCGATGTTCATAGCTTAATTCAATATAGTTCGTGATCTGATAAAATGCAAGTAAATGATTGCCCAAATACTGGTCGGAAAAGAACAAAACGAGATGGATGTCTTCATTTCAGAATACCAGAAAAAGTACTCAATACGACAATCAAATGTACGTGTATTATCCCCCGTAAAAGATGAGCTAAGTATCGACGACATTCGAAAATTACGCCGCGAACTTGTATACGGCTCCTCGGAGCCAGTTCTCTACATACTTTATAAATTTGATTCTGCTGCGGTCGAAGCACAGAGCGCCCTTCTCAAGTCACTCGAAGAAAAAAAAGATTGGCAGCATTTCCTTCTTATGGTCCAATCAGTCGGGAAAATTATTCCCACAATCCGTTCAAGGACAAAGACAATAGAGCTACAAAGCGCTAACATATCAATTGGCGTTCGGCCAGAGGTTGACGTCTTTCTTTCTGAGCTCATCTCTGCAAAAAATGTAGTATTTTTAGGCAACAAACTTTTGACAGGGCTTAAAAGGGAGGGGGCGATACAATTCGTTGACGAAATAATGCTGTATTATCACGCGCGTCTATCTGCGATGGGCATAGTTGGTGTAGCGGTTATTAAAAAGGCACTTCACATTAAGTCGCTTCTTTATGCAAATAATGTGCATATACAGTTGGCGATCGACAATCTCTTGATATTTTGTTGGAAAAAGGTTAGCATGGAATCACGTAGCACGTAACATGAAACACGTAACTTTGATAAAAAAACAAGCCTTTACTCTTATTGAACTTCTTGTTGTAATAGCGATACTTGGCGCATTGTCGGCTCTTCTGGTTCCTAACTTCATGGAAGCGCGAAAAAACGCCCGCGATACCCAGAGGAAAAACGATATGAAGCAAATTCAAAAGGCACTTGAGTTATATAAACTCGATCAGTCGCCGCCCGCCTATCCTGCAACTGCGTCTATTTCCACCGCCCTTACCACCGGCAACTATATAAAGACTTATCCTACTGACCCGGTTTCAAGTACAAAATACGCTTATAAATATACGTTAAACTCTTCGTTGGATTATGACCTTTGTGCATGCCTTGAAAACACGGCTCCCGCGAGCGGTGTATCATGTGCTTCGACTCCGTGTAGTGCAACGTGTACAAGTCCCAATTTTTGTTATGTTTTAACTGAGCCATAAAATTTGCTATAGTGACGATATGATTAAACAACAAAAGGCTTTTACCCTCCTTGAAATATTAGTTGTCATTGGTATTATTGCAGTGCTTCTCGGACTCGGAGCGGTTTCTTTTTCTAGCGCGCAAAAAAAAGCACGTGATGCAAAACGTAAGGCAGATGTGCAGGTCATGGCAAAAGCATTTGAACAATATTATTCAATTTGCGGTTTTAAATATCCGGCATCAGGAACATATACAGCGGGCACATCGTTGACAGCGACAACAGCAGTTTGCACATCTCTTGCAGCAAACGTTACAATGATGACGTTTCCAACAGATCCATTAGGTGGCAGTTATCAATGTCCAGCTGGGTCAACGTGTGATGCAACTGCTTATACTATATGTCCGAAGACGCAAACAAATGGAGACTATCTTGAGACAGAAAATTGTGACTCAGGTAACAAAACGTGCTGCGCTACCAATCAACAATGAATATGAAAAAAGGTTTCACGCTCATTGAGATTCTTGTAGTTATAACCATAATCGGTTTGCTGGCTGCTGTCGGTGTCATGTCGTTTACTACTGCGCAAAAAAAGGCTCGTGATGCCGCTCGGAAAACGCATGTGAGTGAAATTAAAAACGCATTTGAACAGTATTTTTCAGATTGTGCATCCGCATATCCGGCAACTGTAGGGACCTCTATAGTCTGTGCGTCAACAAGTACAACTTTTTTGAATCCTGTGCCAACAGATCCAAAAGATGGTTTAACGGGAAGTTATACACTCGACACATCCACAACACCAGGTAGAATCTGTACATCAAAAATGGAAGTACAGTCAAATCCCTATTGCCTTAATTTACAGCAGGAATAATATGAAAATAAATAACAAAACAGCGAAAGGCTTTACGCTCCTGGAGATATTAGTTGTGGTTACCATAATCGGGCTATTGGCTGCAGTTGGCGTTGTTTCATACGGCTCGTTGTTAAAAGGATCCCGCGAATCGAGAAGAAAAGCCGATCTAGAGCAAATTAGAGCGGCGCTTGAAATATATAAAAGCGCAAATGGCGCGTACCCCACAACAGCCGGAGCTTGGTGGGGTCCGTGTACGGGTGCTGGCTCTCATACTGATACTGGCGCTTCCGGTTATGTCCCTAATTTGGCGCCGACATATATGAATCGATTACCACATGATCCAAAAGAGGGCTATGCAACAGCAAATCCCATCAGTCCAGCAAACTGCGGAGCTGCGTGGAATTATTGTTATATATATCGATCAAACAGCATTGATTATAAACTTATGGCTAACTGCGGACCAGAGTCAACGGTCGCCACGAATGATCCATATAAAGATTGGCGCACGTGGACCTACCAGATATCTTCAAGCGGTACATCATTAGGATGGTGATATGAGAAACGCTTTTACTATTATAGAACTTCTTATCGTTACCGCGATTATAGGTATCGGAATATCCGGTGGTATCGCGGCGTATGGAACGCTGGGTCAAGCAAAGCAACTCGATTACGAATCACAGAAAATTGCTGATTTTATAGCACTCTATCAGAAAAAGTCTCAGACACCACCTGCTTGCTCAGGAGGTAGTGAATTTCAAGGATATCAACTGAATTTTTCTGCGACAAACAATGATTACGATGCATATGTGTGCTGTGGGGCGAGTCAAACAGCGCTTCCAACTTCATGTACTACCGCAATCGAATCAATCAATATTAGCAGCTCAAATGTTGCGATTCAGTCGACTGGATACGTAATTTTTAAACCAATTGGCGCAGGGTCTAACATAAATCCGAGTGGGTATACGCTTACCCTAAAAAACACAGCCTCTTCTCAATGTGTATCAATCACATTTGGATTAAATGGGCTTTTTACGGTCCAAGATCCGGTTTCGTGTTAAGATCAATATATGAATCGTCTGAAAGATTCCTTTTCACTTGTTGAAGTGCTGATTTTTGTGACTATTTTGAGTGGATTTTTTGTCATCGCGGCATCGGTTGTTGCGGTTTCCTTGAGAAACCTTAAAATTAGCGAACATAAACTTTTTGCCAGCCATTATGCTACTGAGGTTATGGAATGGGTACGGAGTCAGTCGCAAGATGATTGGAATGAATTTGTAACATCGTATGCACCAACCTCAGGAAAAACATATTGCTTTGACACAAGTCCCATTTCAGCATGGCCTTCGGCTACGGCTTGCACGAACTCATTTAACAGCTTAAGTCCGGCAATATACAACCGTGAAGTGTCTATCGTCGGTTCGAATGGTTCGTGCGGTTTTACCTGCCAGGTAAAAGTTGATGTCACCGTTGAATGGAAAGATTCAGGGATAGGGTTTACCTTGCCGGTTTCGAGTATATTTTCTGTCTGGGAATAACATATGAAAAAATTACCTGTACTAAAATCAGCGTTTACTTTTATTGAAGTAATCGTCGTAATTGCAGTACTAGCAGTCGTACTGCCTGCAATTTTTTCGATTGTTTTCGTGATAGTTAAACAGCAGGCAAAAATATATAAATTATCGGAAGTAAAACGACAGGGGGACTTCGCTGTGTCTTCAATGACATCTTTGATTCGAAATTATGCCGCAGAATTATATTCTGACGCTCTCGTGAATAAAACGTGCGACACCGCGGGATCATCTGATACGCTGCCCTATTTTCAGGATAAATATAACTCCGCTTCTTATTTTCACTATGTTTTATCAAATAATGCGATTGCTTCTAATTCATCTGTTGCAAATGTTAGTGGCAATCTTACTAATGCAAATGTACGTATCGAGCAACTAAACGGTGAAGAAATAGTACAGTGCACAAAAAGCAATGCGTATAGTAATCCAGTGATTCTTATTCAATTCAAAATTTGTTACAACGACGGATCTCCCTCTTGTTCAGCTGTACCCGCTGTTGACAGTGCGTCTCTTGATTACACAACACAGGTCTCTATGAGGGTCTTTTAAAGACATAGTTTGATTTTTGTCGGGACTTCTTCTATAGTGAATTTATGAGTGAAAATGCCCTTTCTATTCATTTGACAGACGATCGTATCCGCATAGTCGATGCAAACCTTTCGGGCAGTCAAATAAACCTGCCTGAAATAGCTACGATTTCGGATCTCCCCCCGTTTTTATCCATTCTCACCGACAAGTCATTGGGGGATGTTGCAAAAGTGATTGAACGCTTATTAGGAGCCATTAAATCAAAGAAAAGAAATGTAAATATTGTTATCCCAGATTCCATAAGTTACGCGCAAATAATAGAGATGCCAAAGCTAAAGGAAAAAGAGCTTCTATCTGCCATTAAATATCAGGCAGATCAATTTATCCCAATGCCTATCGAGAAAACCACACTTGATCTTGAGATACTTCAGGAAAGCGCTGCGCAGAATACACTATTGGTCCTTATTGTCGCTGCTGCGGAAGACATGGTGAAAAAAATTGAAAAACTTGTTGAGCTTTCGGGACTTATCCCCGACTCGATTGAAAACGAGTTAAGCGCAACAGGTCGTATACTTTCTCAATTTTATAAGCCAACAGTTAAGCCGGGCGGTACATTATTTGTTAATTTTGGTTCAAATTCTTCTTCAGTTTATTTTTTTGATCACACATTGGGACTTATCATTGATAGTCATACATTTACCATAGGATTGAATCTATTTCAAAAAGAAATAATGGCGAATATGAATATTGACCTTCAGAAAGCAAAGGAGCTGGTCAAACATTATGGAACGGGAGAGGCCGCTTCAGCAAATCTTGAGGAAATCCTAGAACCTGCGGCCGTTGATTTAAGCCGAGAAATAGAAAATTTTATGCGCGCCTCAGTGGAAAAACATTCAGGAATTCCAGTACAATCGATTCAGTTCTTCAATGAAATAGATGATATTCCCAGTTTAGTCAAAAAACTTGCCTCTCACGCTACGATCCCCCTCTCACGTTTTAGTTTAGATCCATTTATTGTTAAAACGACCCTTACTAACTCTTACGCAACACAGTTTTCCTCTTTTACATGCGCGATTGGTGGAGCACTCAGATGAAAAAGCATATAAATCTTATCACGAGGCAGAGAAAGTACTACCAAGCCGACGCTGTAATCAGATACCTTCGTATAGTCATCACAGTTCTTGGTGCCGTGTTCATAGCCGTGAATCTGATTTTTTTCGTAATATTGTACCGCGAGCAAAACTCAGTTGAGGTACTTCTAAACGAAAAGAAAAACCTACTTGACTATCTTATTAAAAATAAGGAAGGTGAAGCACGATTTATTTTTTTTAACACAAAGGAAAAACAGGTAGCGACAATACTAAAAGGCGACGTGAACTTTTATCCCTATTACAATCTACTGAGCGACAGTCTTAAGCGCGCAAGTCCAGAAGGCGAGCTTCAAGCCCTTATCTTGGATAAGAACCGAGAAGTATCCTTTACTATTGGGTTTGAAGATTATCCATCGCTTATCTCATTTTTTAAATTTATGGAAACAAATGAATTCTTAAAAAACTTTACTGATCTTACTCTACAGAGTGTTGACGTTGGAAAAGCAAAAGAAAAGAATTCGTATGTATTAAACCTAAAAGGCACATTTATGGAAATCTTATGAATATTATTCAAGATAGATTCCTAGTACGGCAACTTAGGGACAACTCAGTTTATGCAATTCTTTTTATTGCGATTTTGGCTTCTTTTGTCGTGTCTATCGCTATTTTTACGAATAAAAAAATAGACAATGAGAACAAAAAAGCTATGCTGGAAAAAGACATCAAAGAGCTTCGTATAAAATCTGATTTTATTGCATACCAGGATACAATTGAAAACGAGGGAATAGATATCGACAATATGAACATATTGATGTCGGCTCTTGTGCCCGAAACAGAAGATTATTTTTCCATTATTTTGGCATTAGAAAACCTATCTAAAAAAAGCGGTTTTATCATTCAGGAATATACACTTAACATATCTCAATCGACCAAAGAGAAATTGTCAATTACCATAGAGGGAACGGGTGATCAGGTTGCATTTCTATCGTTTCTTAGAGACTACACATATGGCGGTGGCAGGCTTATTACCGTAGATAAAATCGACTATTTATCGCAAGGATTTTTTCAAATCAAGCTAGCCGTTAACTTCTATTCGGGAAAAGGGACGCTTGTTTCCCCGTCTACTATTAACCTAACTGAGGCTGACCGCGAGTTACTGACCAATATACAACAGAAGGTTACGATCGATATTCTCCCAGGCCAAGATGTGGCAGAAAACACAACGTACGATACGAAGACTAACCCTTTTTAAATGTATTTTTGATGGAGCGAATCTTGCGGCCAAAAATCTTGTTCATTCCTTCTGATACCATGGCACCTTTTTGAAGCCAATCAGTTAATTTTTTTTCGTCGACAGTAATGACTGCTGGCGATGTAAGTGGATTATATATGCCTAAGTTCTCCAGATACGCGCCGTTTCGTTTTTTGTGATGATCGACGACTATTATTCTATAATAGGGTGCGCCTTTTTTTCCCAAACGCATTAGTCTGATTGTTGCTGCCATATATATAGTCATTCCGACCGAAGTGGAGGAATCTCTAACAGATCCTTCGACTAATCGCTCAGGATGACCTGGAGGATATTATACGCGCTTCAGGTTATTTTTTCCAGCGCAGATTTAGCCGCTTTTTCTTCTGCTTCTTTTTTGGTTTTTCCCGTACCACCTGATATCCGTTTTGCATTTATGTATACACCAATCTTGTATGTTCTCAAGTGTTCCGGCCCTTTTTCTTCCTCGACAACATACTTGGGTGTCGATTTGAATTGCGCTTGTGTGTATTCCTGGAGCCGACTTTTAGGTGACATGTAGAGATTGTGCGAGACAATAAAGTCAAGCGTGTCTTTGAATAGTCTTTGTTCTACAAACGCATAGGCACGATCAAAGCCAAATTCTATAAAAAGTGCCGCGATAAGAGCTTCAAACGAGTCCGCAAGGATGTTTTTATTTTCCCGACCATTTTCGTGGTCTTGACCTTTGGAAAGATATAAACATTCGCCCAATTTGAGTTTTGATGCTGCCTCGGCCAGACTTTCAGTGCGCACGATCGACGCTTTTATTTCAGTATATTCTCCCTCGGTTAGTTTTGGATATTTTTTATACAAGTATACGGAAGTTATGAGTGAGAGAACGCTGTCCCCTAAAAATTCCAGTTTCTCATTAGAAGACTGTTTACTCGAACGGTTTTCATTTAGATATGATCGGTGAATAAAAACATTTTCAAGAAGTTTCCGGTTCTTGAATTCAACCTTTAGTTCGCGCTCAAGTTCCTGCAATTTCATGACTTTTTTGTGTTTATATTTGTTAACACCTTACCCAACACGGCATTTACAAATCCGTATGCTTTATCTCCAGAAAGTTCTTTTGCAAGTTCAACCGCCTCGTCAATGACAACCTTCTCCGGCTCCTTTCTCTCAATCAAAAGTTCGTAAATACTTAGCCGAAGGATCGCCAAATCGGTTTTAGCTATTTTTAAGAGAGGATATTTTTGGGCATATTCTTGAATTAAGGAATCGATTTTCTTGACATTTAAGCGTATTTCCTTAGTTCTCTGGTCATCGGGGTAAGGAAGATTGTTGGTGAGTTTATCAAAGGATAGCGCGAAGAGGTTTTGAATAGTTTTTATTCTTTGGGCATGTCGCGGATCCATATACGTGAGTTCGTTACTTATTACAATACCTGCACACAACGTGCGGAACCTTTGTTTTGCCGCAGTTTAGGCACGGAACGAGCTGAGGGAGAGAGGTATATTTCGCCGCTGTCCTCTTGCCGGTTCTTCGTGTTGAATGCTTTCGTTTTGGTAGTGGAGCCATGGAGAAATGATATCAGATGAGGTAGTGAAAAACAAGGTTAACATATATTATAATCACCATATGATCATCGTTGTATGCGGAGAAGATATCGCGGCTTCAAGGGACTATTACAACAAGCTACGAATCGAATCACAGGAGAAAGGATATGGCATTTCGTTTATCTCTTCGTCAGATCTATCAGATATCCCAAAATGGCTGGCACTTTCCCCCACACTGTTTAGCCAAAAATCGGTATATTTTACTGAGCATCTGAACAAAAAAATTGGCAGAGGCACAGGTACACTAAAGCGAGACTTAGAATCTATTGCTGCGGACAAGACAACTGTGCTTCATGTCTGGGAAGAAATATCCGCTCGTGAACTTAAGTTCGGCAAGGTGATCACTATTAAGGAATTTAAACCCTCGGTGAGTATTTTTAAGCTTCTTGACTGTTGTACGCCAACGAGAAGAGTCGCTTTTTTAGATACATTAAAAACATTGACGTTCGATCAAGACATGTCATTCATTTTTCTTATGGTAGTTCGCCATATCCGAAAGCTTATTTTGGCCCGCGAGAACGTATTTGAGGGAACCGTTCAGCCTTGGCAAAAAGGCAAGCTCACCTCTCAAGCG
>Ga0247727_10019924_pt1 | contig 10332 bp, 9 predicted proteins | sample WisWelCaveWW1625_FD_202498 | JGI IMG/M metagenome (GOLD analysis project Ga0247727, IMG submission 202498) | Biofilm microbial communities from Wishing Well Cave, Virginia, United States - WW16-25 | ecosystem: Environmental > Aquatic > Deep subsurface > Groundwater > Cave microbial mat | place... | reverse complement strand
ACCCCTTCTCTTGCAAAGAGAAGGGGTTGGGGGATGAGTTCTGATTGTTTTCACTTTCCAACCAAACCAATGACTCAATCGTCAATGATCCAATTTCTTTCCTCCCAGTTCATCATGCAGCTTCCTTACAGCCTGCACATCCTCCCAAGCCGGCCGCTTCCAGTGCGGGTTCCGAAGCAGCGCAGCCGGATGGTATGTTATCATCACAGGGATACCTTGAAACGAGAGTACCTTTCCGCGAAGGCGCGAGAGGCTTTCGCGAGTCTGAAGGAGATTCTCTGCGGCAACCAGTCCGAGGCAAAGTATGACGCGCGGCTTTATCAATTCGATCTGTTTCTTGAGGTACGGAATGCACTGCTCCACTTCTTCCGGTTGCGGCGTCCGGTTGTTGGGAGGACGGCATTTCAAGATGTTGCAAATGTACACCTCCTCGCGTCTGAAGTTAATCGCTTCCAGGATTTTGTTCAACAACTGCCCGGCCCGTCCCACAAACGGCTCCCCTTGCGCGTCTTCATCAACACCCGGTGCTTCCCCGATGAGCATCAGTGTCGCCTTTGGATTGCCAACGCCGAACACGAACTTTGTCCTTGTATATCCCAGCGGACATTTGACACATGTGCAGATCTGAGCGTTCAGATCATCGAGTGTTTCCGCCCGGCTCCATGCTTCTTGAGGAACGGATTGGCCAACTGTTTCGGGAAGATCAAAGAGTAGAGGCTCATCGACGGCTGGGGCTTGTTTGTGGGGCATCGGTTGATCCTTCTGTGTTGATGGCTGTTCGATAATCAGGGTCTCTCCAAACAGCGCCCGTTCCCTGAGGAAATACTGTTCAATCTGAGCCAGAAGTTGCGTGAGGTGTGCCTGTGACTGATCGGAGGCCATGGCTCGTTGTAAGACGGTCGTGCCTTATTTCAGGAACGATACAACGTGATTCAGGATTTCGTTTGCAACATCGAACTTCGACATTTTTGGGAGCTGTCGGATCTCGTTCCTGGCGGTAATGATCGTCGCGACATTTGTATCGCTTCCAAAGCCCGCCCCGTCCGTGGTCGGATCGTTCAGGACGATGAGGTCAAGGTTCTTTGCTGAGAGCTTGAGTTTTGCGTTCTCGAGTCCGTTTACTGTTTCAAGAGCAAAGCCTACAAGGATCCGGTGTTTCTTCTTTTGTCCGAGCGACTGGAGGATGTCTGGGTTCTTTCGCAGTTGAAGTGTGAGATGTTGGTTTCCCCCCTTCTCGCGCTTGATCTTTTGTGCGGCTATATCGATCGGCGCAAAATCAGCAACTGCAGCAGCCATGATGAGTACATCGGTGTTTGTAAACTCACGCTCCACTGCATTTTGCATTTCGGCTGCAGTTCGGACATCGATGCGACGGGTGTTGCGCGGTGTTCGAAAGCTCACCGGTCCACTAATCAGCGTAACGTCTGCTCCGCGCAGTGCAGCAGCATTCGCAAGTGCAAACCCCATCTTTCCTGAAGAACGGTTGCCGATGTACCTGACCGGATCGATCGGTTCCTGCGTTGGGCCTGCGGTTACAACGACCCGTTTTCCTTTCAGATCCTTATGTGCACCGTCCAGTATTTTCTCGACGGAAGCAACCAGCCGATCGACTTCCGGAAGTCGACCGGGTCCGGAAAGACCGCTCGCAAGTTCACCCGCATCCGGGTCCAGAACAAACACTCCCGCTTGCCTCAGTACGGCAATGTTCTCTTGCGTCATCTCATTTTGGTACATGTCAACATCCATCGCAGGTGAGACGACCAGCGGACATCGAAGGGCGAGAACAAGGGTCGAAAGGAAATCGTCTGCAAGTCCATGTGCAATCTTTGCGATCACATTTGCAGTGGCTGGCGCGACGAGCATCACATCGGCCCACAGGGCAAGATCGATATGCTTCGTCCATTGGTCGGTTGGTTGATCAGGTGACGAAGGGAACATTTCGATAATTGTTTCCCTTCGGGAGAGCGTAGAGAGCGTTAGCGGAGTAATGAACTCGGTAGCCGATCGAGTCATAACGACCTGCACCTCGGCTCCTGCCTTCACAAATTCCCGAACCACCCAGGCGCTTTTGTATGCAGCAATCCCTCCTGTGACACCAAGGATAATATGTTTCTCCTTGAGCACAGGTGTTCTCCCAGACTATTCTTCGTCCTCAGTTTCCTTTGGTTCAGGGGCGGGTTGTTCCCTCTCCTTATAGCGCCACTTCAGCTTCCCGTCCGAGAGCTCCTTCATGGCAAGGTCAGTCGGCTTCGGACGCTTCTCAAACTCGACGCTCACCTTCAGCTGGTCCGGATTGATATCGCTCTCCTCTGACGACTCAGACTCAGTCTTCACCGTGAACATCGAGACCCGCTGGTTGAATTCGATCTTGACTTCCTCATTGATCTGTCGTGCCCGTTTCGATGCAACGACAGTAGCTTCATGGACATTCTTTGTGTTGTCAATGAACTTTTCGAGATCAATCGGTTTTATTGGCATTAGTGACATTATGCTCCTGATATGGTCGTTTATGTTCGCAAGAATGATTCTACAATCGCCTGGACTCCGTTCACGGCCTTCGTGAGATCATCGTTCACAATCTGGTGCTGATACTGTTTTCCCTTCTCCAACTCCATCGGTACGCGCTCTATTCGTTTGGCAAGCATCTCCTCGCTCTCTGTTTTTCGTCGCACCAGCCGTTCCCGAAGTACGTTCATATCGGGTGTTCGGATGAAGATCATCAGCGTTAGCGGATACTGCCGCTGGATGGAAAGTCCGCCCTTCACATCGACATCAAAGAGGATATGTTTTCCATCCCTCAGCGCGAGGTCGAGCTCGCTTTTCAGTGTACCGTAGTAATTCCCGAACAACTCTTCCCACTCGACAAACTCTCCGGCGGATACTCTCCGGAGAAATTCACCCTTCGTCAGAAAATAATAATCCTCTCTTTCAATCTCCGCAGGCCGCTTCGGTCGAGTTGTTGCTGAGATGGAGAACCGTAGAGAAGGATTACGCTTGATGATCTCTCTGGCAATCGTGGTCTTCCCAGACCCGCTTGGCGCCGAAATGACGATGAGCTTTCCAGCCGAAGCCGCGGCCTGAGCACGACTCATGCCTTACTCAACGTTCTGGAGTTGCTCCCGGACCTTCTCCAATTCTTCCTTGATGCTCACCACCAGGTGAGAGACTTCCGCGGATGACGACTTAGCTCCGATGGTGTTGGCCTCACGATTCATTTCCTGTACCAGGAAGTTCAGTTTCCGCCCTGCTGCGTCGGCGTCTCGAAATGCCTCAAGAAAGAACTTGTTATGGCTTCGAAACCGAACACACTCCTCGGTGACATCAAGCTTGTCCGCCAGCAATGCGAGTTCCATTTCGAGCCTTCCCTCATCCAGTGATGGAACTGGAAGCAGCTGACTTACCCGTTCACGAAGCCGTTCCCGTTCCACCGGCAACCGTTCCTTTGTAAGGAGCTCAATCTTTCCGAGCAAATCTTCAAAGTTCTGAATTCGTGTTTCAAAATCCTTTCGAAGCTCGCCTCCTTCATTTCTTCTCATCTGAAGGAGCTCATTGATCGCACCTTCTAAAGCCGGTTGCAACACACGCCATTCATCATCATCAGTGGTCTCGAGCCCTTCTTGTTCAATCACTTCGGAGAACTTCAGAAGATGCTCGAGCTTTACTCGCTCCCGTGACTTCACAGCCTTCCGGAGGTCACTCAGGAGCTTGTAGTATCCTCGTGCGGCCGAGACATTGATCTTCAATGGGACATTCACTGTGTTCTCACGGTCAACGGTTGCCACCACGGATATCTTTCCGCGACTGATTTTCTTGCGGATAAGTTCCTTGACGTCATTCTCGCGAAGGGAGAGGGAACGGGGCAAGCGGGCCGTCACTTCAAGATACCGGCTATTGACACTTCGAATCTGAACCGCAACAGCTATTCCGTCTGCACACGACTCGCCACGCCCGTAGCCGGTCATGCTTGATATCATGTACTTCCTGAGATTATGCTTTGGCGAACAAAATTACGAAAAATGGCCCCTATTTGCAAAGGAAACTTCAGGTACTTTCGCACAGCTTTCGAACAACCTTGTAAACAACTTGTCCACATACTTCTCGCTTTCCCGTTGGCAAAAACGCGCCATTTCAAGATGGTGGTTGATAAGTCATGATTAGCAGTTATCACACCCTTGCCTCCGTTACATCTATCCTGAAGTCAAAACCGCACCCAGTTTTGGGTAGTGGCCGATCCAAAAAATAACCACAGAGGACACCCGTCTCCACTTTTCGAATAATCGAGGAGACGAGGTCTCGTCCCACAATAGCACATAAATTGAGGGACGGACTGAGACTTAGGTGATTCAGTTCCACAGAGTACACCGAGAACATCCTTTCTCCGTGTACTCCGTGTTCCAAGCTTAAACGACTGTCTTTGTGTCCTCCGTGGTTAATCAGCAAAGCCTTCCACAAAATCGACCAGTCCCAGTTTTGATTCCCTCGTGTTCCTTATCCTCCATTTCAATATATTTGAACCTTGGTTGATACGTCATGATCAGTAGCTACCACACCCTTGCCTTCGTTACATCTATCCTGAAGTCAAAACTGGAAGGACTCGAAATCCGATCGATCTTTACCCAGGATCCCGATGAGCTTGTCGCTCAATTTGGAACCTCCGGGGAACATGTGGTTTTCTCCTGCGACCGAAATTCGAACTCCTTCTATCTTCATCCTCATTATGCACGGGCGAAACGGAACACCGTTGACTTAATGGGAGAGGCCGTCGGGAAGGTTGTCCGCGAAATCGCACTCCACCCTTCGGACCGCATCGTGTCCTTACGACTCGACCACGGACTCTGCATCCGTGCACAGTTCTTCGGGCCCAAAGCAAATGTCCTGCTCGTAAACGCAGACGAGACCATCGTCGATGCCTTTAAGAATCCAAGAGCACTTCGGGGTCTACGATATGAGGTCCCCGCGGTTCGGCACCATGAGGATCCGTCCCGACTGTTGGCTGTGCTTCAGCAGACCCCTGAACTTGGCGTGGCGACTGCACTTAAGGCTGCCTTTTCTTCCTGGGGTCCCATTCTGGTCAAGGAAGCTCTCGAGCGCGCCCGTGTCCCTGCCTCGAGCGAATGCGGCCAACTCGAGAGCGAACAGATTCAGACACTTCGGCATTGTATTGAGGATATCTTCAGTGATCTGAAGAACCCTCAGCCGCGGGTCTATTTCTCTGATCACGATGTCGACAAACCACCCGTCGAGTTTGCCATTGTTCCTCTTCAGCAACTCTCCGGTGTTCGGGAACGATTGTTCAACGATGTGAACGAGGCCATCAGGTTCTTTATCACGCGGCGCAAAGCCGGCAAAGCCACCAGCGCGCGCCAAAGCGACATCGCGCAAAAATTGCGTGCCTTGCTGACAAAGGTCGAACGATCGATTGAAGCTGCGGAGCTCGATCTCTCTACGTCGAAGCGTGGCGACGAGTATGAACGCTTTGGAAGGCTCCTGATGAACGGTCTCACCGCAGTCAAGAAGGGAATGAAGAATTTCGAAACATCGGATGAGCTGGGTTCTGTAACGATTCCTCTCTCTCCGGAACTCTCGCCGGCGCAAAATGCGCAACGGTACTTTGAGAAAGCAAAGAAGTCCCGAAGTGCGCGTGACCAAGCTGTCCGACGTTTGCATGATATGAGAAAGCGGGCATCGCTGCTCGAGCGTCTTCTGTCGGTGCTACCTTCAGGCATATCCCAAGACGAGCTCAAACAATTCGAGACGGATCACCAGTCTGACCTTGAAGAGCTGGGTCTCGGAGAAAAACAGCGTGAGCGCGAGCAATTGCCTTTTCGTGTCTACACTGTCGATGGAGGCTTTGAAGTCTGGGCCGGGAAGAACAGCAAGAGCAACGAGCTCTTGACGTTGAAATATGCAAAGCCGAACGACCTCTGGTTTCATGCGCGGGGCGCGGGCGGCTCGCATGTCGTTCTCAAGGTAAATACAGCATCCGGAGAACCGAGCAAAAAGGCAAGAAGCCAAGCTGCTGCAATCGCTGCATTTCACAGCAAAATGAAGAATTCGAAGCTCGTGCCGGTCGCCATGACGAGAAGGAAGTATGTGCGGAAGTCCAAAGGCTCGCCACCGGGTACGGTTACGATCGAGCGGGAAGAAGTGATTCTCGTTGAGCCGAAGCTGCCGCGACAGTAAGAATGAACCGCCCGTCACTCAATACCTTATTCGTATGAAAAGTGACGAGCCGGCCTTCAATCAAAATGATTAGTGGCCGAGCCTCGGCCCAAAGGGCCGGGGCCTCGTCCCTTAATCCTTAATAATGACAGAATCCACAGAGGGACGGGCCAAGACGCCATGTCGCCATGATGATTGTTGAAAATCGCTTGGAATCAACCATTTCGAAATCACGTGGCGCCTTTGCGTCATGGCGGTTTTCCTTTTCAACAACCACGCCATCCTATCCGTGATGAAATTTGTCATCTTCGGAACCGGGGGCGTCGGAGGATACTTCGGCGGCAAGCTGGCAAGAAATCAGACAGATGTCTGGTTCCTCGCGCGGGGCAAACACCTCGAAGCTATGAACGCCTCCGGCCTCCACATCAATTCCACCGAGGGTGACTGGGTAATTCCCCCGGGCAAAATGACGGACGACCCGCACAAAATCGGTAGGGCACATGTCGTGCTGTTTTGCGTGAAGTCGTACGACACGGAGGTCGCATCGCACCAGCTTCAGCCGCTGCTCGATAACAACACCATGATTATCAGCTTGCAGAACGGCATCGACAATGAAGAGAAGATCAAGAGGATCATTCCTGCCGGAATCGTTTATGGCGGTGTGGCCAATATCTACTCAACCGTAAGCGCGCCTGGGGTTATCAGCGAAACCGGCGGACCCAAGAAGCTCACCTTCGGACCGATCGATGCAGAAGAGCCGGCATTGGCAGCTCGCGCAAGAAGTGTTCTCGCAGAACTCCTGAATGCAAAGATTAATGCCGAGTATACACATGACATCCGGACTGCACTCTGGAAGAAATTTATTTTCATTACCGCGGTTGGAGGATTGACCGCACTGACTCGACTCACGCTCGGCGAAATCCTCGAGCTGAAGGAGACCCGTGATCTTCTCCAAAAGGCGATGAGAGAAACTCAGTCGGTTGCACTTGCGCTCGGGATTCCAATCGAGCCTTCCTTTGTTGATTCACTCTTTGAAATACTGAAGAAGTTTGACAACAACACCAGGTCATCGTTGCATTATGACCTGACCCACGGAAAACCTCTCGAGATCGAAGCATTGAGTGGAACGGTGGTCAGATACGGCACTCGGCTCGGCATCTCCATACCAATTCAGAATACAATATACTCATCGCTCCTTCCCTATCATCTCAAACACACTCGTCTCTCACAACAAGAGAAAAACCGGGCTACCGCATGAAACGGAAATCTAATTCGCTTAAACCCGAGGAGATGTCGATTGCCACGAAAGCAATCCATGGGAGAAAACTGTTTGCTTTTCAAGGTCCAGTGGCAACGCCGATTATGCAGACCTCGACGTACCGGTTTGCGAATTCAAGGGACGCAATCCGCTATGCTCAGGGGGACCCGAACGTCTATGTTTACACGCGTTACCACAATCCGACGGTTACCGACGTAGAAGAGCGCCTCGCTCTGATGATGGGCGCTGAGAAGGCACTACTCTTCTCGTCCGGAATGGCCGCGATCACCACGGCAATTCACTCGGTAGTGAAAGCGGGGGACGAGATCATCAGTACACCGTCGCTGTACGGAGGAACATATCGATTTTTCCGGGACACTCTTCCGAAGCAGAACATCACAGTACGGTATATTGATCCCGATGCTCTCTCCGACCTCAGAAGCCTTCTCTCGGACAAGACCCGGCTTGTCTACTTCGAAACTCCAACGAACCCGACCCTGGGGATCGTTGATATCAGGAAGCTTGTATCAGAAGCGAAGAAAGGCCGGGAGCGTCAGGGATCAACATTCCTGACGATGATCGACAACACGTTTGCCAGCACTCTCAACCAGAACCCTTTTCGGTTGGGTGTGGATGTTGTTGTCGAGAGCGGGACGAAATACCTCGGAGGTCACAGCGACATCATGGCTGGAGTTGTCGCGGGACCAGAAAAATTCATCAGAGGTGTCCACGGGCTCCTGAAGCACTACGGAGGATGCGCTGATCCCTTTGCTGCATATCTCCTGCTGAGGAGTCTCAAGACTTTTGAGCTGCGCGTTCAGCGACAGAACGAAAACGCGATGGAGCTTGCAAGATTTCTGCAGAAGCACAAGCGAGTGAACCGCGTTCTCTATCCTGGCCTCCCATCACACCCGCAGCATGAAATCGCAAAACGACAAATGGTTGGATCCGGAGGAAAAGGGTTCGGCGGAATGGTGACTATTGAAGTGAAGGGTGGTGTGCGGTCAGCCGTAAGGGTATGCGACTCTCTGAGGGTTGCTATCAATGCGATGTCGCTTGGTGGTGTTGAAACATTAGTGAGCATTCCTGTCTATTCCTCACATATTAATATGACCGATGCCGAGCTTGCGAGCCATGGCGTTACTCCAGGTATGATCAGAATTTCTGTTGGTGTGGAGGATATTGAAGATCTGAGGCGCGATTTCGATCAGGCGCTGGCGCGGATTTAGGGACCCGGTCGGAAACCCCAGTTTCAACTGTAGGGGCGTAACATGTTACGCCCCCACACAAGTTCTAACAAGGTTTGTTGCCGCGCGGGGGTTTCCGACCGTTCTTCTGGAGACCCAGACAAAGGTGTGAATCACCCACCGGGTACTGTCCTAGAAGGACAGTATCACCCACCGCAACCCGTTGCTTTTCAACCCCATTTTCCTAAATTGGAGTGTCCCGGTACCCGCCGGCCGTGTTCTATCCAGGTTCTTCACGCCTGAACCTACTCTCATACTGCGTTCTTACCTATTGGCAAATGATCCTTACTGACAAGAAAATTCTCGAAGAGATAGAGAAGGGAACAATTGTCATTTCCCCTTTCGACAGAAAGTTCCTTGGCACGAACTCCTATGACGTTCACATGGGGAAGCACCTGGCCGTGTACAAAAACGATATTCTTGACGCGCGGGTGTCAAACGATATTGACTATTTCGATATACCCGATGAAGGACTGATTCTCCTCCCCCACCGGCTCTATCTCGGCGTCACAGAAGAGTACACCGAAACCCACGCCCACGTTCCATTCCTCGAGGGGAAAAGCAGTGTTGGCCGTCTCGGCATCGATATCCATGCCACTGCCGGAAAAGGAGATGTAGGCTTCTGTAATACCTGGACACTGGAAATCTCTGTGAAGCAACCCGTGCGGGTCTACCATGGAATGCCGATCGGACAGCTAATCTATTTTGAGGTCTCCGGCGAAGTAGCGACACCCTACCACGCAAAGGCCTCCGCAAAATACAAGACCCGAACGGACAAACCTGTTGGCTCAATGATGTGGAAGAATTTTGTGAAGTGAGCCATCACAACAACCACCCCTCTGTGAGGCTGTCTAATATGTTGTAGAGCGACACTCCAGCCGTCCGCCGTCTGGGCGGACGAGCCTCGGCTTTGCCGGGTGTCGCTGTCGGAGCAAATTAGAGCGATTCTGGAGAATCGCTCTACACTTCGAAGGACTTATTAGACAGCCTCATGGATGGTCGAACACAAGGAGAACAACCATGAGCCCACTCAGACAAATCACAGCTCTCGCGATCTCTCTGTTCTTGATCAGTGCCGGTTTGCACGCGCAGACAAAGCGGCCGTTGGAACTGGCGGACATGTTCAAAATGAAACGCGTTTCGGCCCCCGCCCTTTCCTCTGACGGGAAGTGGATCGCGTATACCATCACCACCCCAGACCTTGAGCAAAACAAGAACAGATCAGATCTCTGGCTTGTTTCCGCCGACGGTCGCACTCGTCGCCAGCTTACAACGAATCCTGCTCACGACCGCAACGCTGTCTGGTCGCCTGACGGAAAATGGCTAGCATTCGAATCCAATAGATCCGGCAACTTCCAGATCTGGCTTATCAGTCCGGACGGCGGAGAGGCCCGACAATTCTCAGACATCTCCACAGAGGCGTCTCAGCCTCTCTGGTCACCCGATGGAAAACTCATTGCGTACGTCTCCGACGTCTTTCCAGAATTCTCCGAAAAGCCCTTTTCCGAAAGCGAACCCCTGAACAAGGCGAAACTCGACGAACTGGAGAATGGAAAGGTGAAAGCGAAACTGATTACCGGCCTTCTCTATAGGCACTGGGACAGCTGGGTTGACGGCAAGCGAAAGCATATCTTCGTCCAATCCTTCGATGGAGGTGACCCAAAA
>Ga0247727_10019923_pt1 | contig 10332 bp, 6 predicted proteins | sample WisWelCaveWW1625_FD_202498 | JGI IMG/M metagenome (GOLD analysis project Ga0247727, IMG submission 202498) | Biofilm microbial communities from Wishing Well Cave, Virginia, United States - WW16-25 | ecosystem: Environmental > Aquatic > Deep subsurface > Groundwater > Cave microbial mat | place... | reverse complement strand
GAGCCGGAGGCGCCGATTGGCAATGGCAAATCAAAAACGTTAACCGTTCCCGGCGGCACCACGGATGACGACGAGGCGCCGGCTCAAAGCGCGTCAACGGTTTCCGGAAATACCGCGGCGCAAAATCAGAACGGCGCCGTCAATGCTGAACGCGCGGAGCAAGAAACCAACGTCAATAAGATCGGCGTTCTGGGGTTGCTGGATGGTGTTGCAGAAACCGGCGACGGCGCGAATGATCTTTCCGTGAACATGCGGGCCGCAGACAATGTGGTGGAAGGTTTAAAAATGAATCGCTCGCTGACCGTGGGCAAGGGAAATAATCCGCGCGGGCAGGAGGTCGAGGGCGCTTTGCAGGCAACGAGCCGCGACGGCAAGGGGATCGATGATTTGCTGGCCATTGATGCGAGCGAAGGGGTGGCGTTGAAGAAAGGCGCGCGGGTGCAATTTGCCGGTTTTGGCGGAACCGGTGGTACCGGCGGCGCCTACGGTGCGCGCTCGGCTTCTTCACTTTATGCGGTGCTGAATCGCAATCTTGGCCGCCTGCAATACATTTACGAAAAGTATTTGCAACAGAATCCCCGTATCGGCGGCAAAATCGAAGTGGAAGTGATGATTCGCTCCGACGGCACGGTTTCCAAAGTGACGTTTCTTTCCTCCGAAATTCCCCTCCAACCTTTTTTAGATGAACTGGCCGCCACAATCAAACGCTGGCGCTTTGAGGTGATTGAGGAAGGCCGGGTGCGGGTGGTGTATCCGCTGGTGTTCATAAAAGTGGGATAATGCTAAAAAACGAGATAAAGCAAAAGCTTTGAACACGGATGACGCGGATTCAGCGGATTGACGCGGATAAGGCAAAAACAAAATCCGTGCAAATCCGTGTTCAAAAAAATGGCGAGATAGTTTTAGAATTTCGTTCCAAAATTGGTACTTTAGTTTTTTATATCGGCAAAGTTCATTATCCCATTTTTTCGCTGGAACTCGCCCAAGGCTTATCTCCCTGCCATTAACCACCGCCAGTAATATTGCCCGTATTCATAAATCGCTTCGGTGCGCTGATAATGCAGCGCCAGCCAGACAAGTGACCCGCCGACCAGTATGGTAAAAATGATGATCGTGCGCGGTATGCTCATCGTATAAACGACGCGCAGGCCGCGAAAAAAGCGTCCGATCAACCAAAGCAGAAATACCCCGACGATAATGAGCAGCGGCATGGTGAGATTTTGATAAAGCAGAAGCCGGTAGAAGAACGGCGCCAGCATACCGAGAATGAGCAGGTTGGTGGCCGTCCAAAAAACAAACGTGACGTATTGCATGAGCGGCAAGCTGCGGCCGAGAAAAAATCCCAGGATGCGCAGAAAGAGCGCGACGATCAACCCCAGAACAAATAAAGCCCCGGTCACGATGACGATGAACCACGCCGGATGCCAGATGAGCCAAACGAGCCGCGCTTTCCAAGCCGGATCGTTGATGAGCAAATTGAGAAACTGATCAAAGACGAGATTGGTGCGATAGGCGTAGCAAAAGCCGGAGAGCAGAACGGCCATAATGCCGCCTTCGGCGAGTCCGAGCAGCGCGCTTAAAAATGACGGCATTTTACGATTCTCATTGACGTCGACGTAAAATCCATGCGGATGCACGAACATGCGTTGCAGATTGGCGCGCAGCCGGCGATCGCGATTTAAATAAAACAACAAAATCAGAACCACGCCGAGCCCGACAATCGGATATTCCTGCGGAAAAATTTGCGCGGCGCTGGGTGGAATCATCATCGGGCGCCGATCGCCGCGATTATAGGCCTGCACCACTTGAAAGGCCATGCGCCGTTGCCCGTGATGGCCAATCAGCCCGGCGGGATGAACAAAAAAAGTCTGCGCCGTCGAGCTGGTCTCGCTGGAAGCAACGGCAACGCGGCCCGCCTTCGGCCCTAAGACCAACGCCGGCATGGCCGCCGGCCAGTCGCGGAGCGCTTGAATAAAATATCCAGCCAATTGCGGGGTGTCATCAAATTTTTTGAAGAGTTCGTTCAATCTCTCCGCTTGCCGTTGTTCGGCCAGCGCGTCGTTCGGCGTATCTTGGTCGTGGCGAATCCAGAAACCGATCATCGGCAAAACCGGTTTGCGAGTGCTATCGTGCGCGGCGCGAAAAGCGTCGAGGTTTTCGGTTTCAAATAAATCCGGCAAAAGCAGACCAACCAGCGGCTCCCAATCCCCAGACCAAGCAAGAGGCGTGACGGCGTAGAGCGGACGATCATCGAACGGCTTCAACGCCTCGCAAAGCTTTTTGATATTATCGCGGGCCGCGCGTAAATGAATATCGCTGTTCACGGCAATGCCCCATCCCAGCACGGAAGGGCGCAGCACATCGCGGGTGATGAGTTCGCGGGCTTGCAACAGCGCCAGTTCAAAAAATTGCGGTTGTTGAATATGCGCCGCGGTTAAATAATATAGCGGCAAATCTTCGAGCAGAAAAATGCCGGCGCGATCACAAAGTTTTGGCAACAACGGATGCGGGGGATGCCCGACCACGCGAATGGCATTGGCGCCGAGACTTTTAACGTCGGCAAGCAGTTTGATTAAGCTGGCCGTATCTAACAATGCCGAGTTGCGGCCGTAATCTTCAATCCAGTTGACGCCCCGTAAAACATACGGCTCGCCATTGACGCGCACCTGCCGATCGACCAGCTCGATTTTGCGAAAACCGACATGCTCCCAAATTTCATCGACGATATGGCTCTGCCGGAGCAATACGAGATGCATGGCATAAAGGTTCGGCGTTGCCGGCGACCACCGCGCCGGCTGGTTGAGCTGGCAATTTAACGCGAGCGTCTGCTGCAACCGCTCACTGCTGTTTAACGGCAATGGCGCGCTCGCGGCCAATTTTTTGGCGCGGGCGGCGTCCCAAATTTCCAAAACGGCCATCAGGCCGGCCGCTTCTGCAGCCGGAATTTTTTTTTGCGAGCGGAGTTCGGTTTCGACGTTGATCGCGGCGGCCTCGGCGGTGAGCGTATAGCTGAGTTTGTTTTTTTCAATAAAAACTTCCGGCAGCGCCTCAAGATAAATTTCCCGCCCGATGCCGCCTTCGTTTAACCAGCCCCAGGGCCGCTGGCGCGGCGGCAAAGTTTGCAGCGGCGAGAGCACATTGCTCACGGTGAGTTGCAGAAGATTTTCTTTGTCAAAGAATAGCCGCTCCGGCCGCAAATCCAGAATGAAGGGGGTGTAGCCGCCCAGATGCGAACCGATATGCTCGCCATTGATTTGCACCTGGGTGGCATAATGCGCGCCCTGCACGACTAAACGCAACGGGCGATTGAGAAAAGTCGAATCGAGGCGAAACGGGCGATGAAATTCAACCTCGCCCTCAAATGCAAAAGCGCCGGGAATTTCAACTTCACCTTTGAACAACGGTTTTTTGCTGACCGCCTGCCAGCGGCCGTTGAGAAAGAGCCGCGGCCGCATTGCTGTCTGGAGCGAGTCATTCTGCAAGAGATGAAGCGCTGTTTTAAACTGTCGAGTGAAGCTATTTTCCTGAGCCCGCGCCAGGGTTGGGAGCAGATTTGCGAGTAATAAACAGAAGCTAAAAATCAGCCAAGATTGAAAAATAGCCACAATTTCTCCTTGATAAAAACCGTTCAACCGAATTGGAATTTATCAATCTAAGAAAATACCTTTTGAAAAGCAAGTATGTTGCAAGGGCGGGCATCATCTTCTCGCGGTGCCGAGTCAGTAGCGCAGACCTCTTGTCTGCATAGAAATCGAACCTTATAATCCGATACGCTCTTTTTCCGTGGCGACATGAAAACCGGCTTTTTGAATGGCTTGCCTCGCGTCACTATTGCGGCGCAACGCGGGGTTCGTATGATTGAGATGAATAAATCGAATTTTATTTTTTTCAATTCTCGACAAGCTTGCGAATCGCTGCATCGTTTCCACAATAAACGGATGCGGAATTTCTCTCATATTTCGTCCGGGGATTTCACCATCAGCGTAAAAGGTTCCGTCCACATACGCGACGTCGACGCTCGCGAGCATGTCTTCAAGGCGCCGTTCCCACTTTTCCCATTTGTCAATATCCGGAATGAACAGCACGGATTTATTCGGCCCGGTGATGCGAAAGCCGGCGGTCTCGGTATACTCGTCACGATGCGGCACGAGAAACGGCGTCACCTGAATTCGATGATTCAATACCATTGTCGAGTCATTTTGCAGCGGGCGCAAAGCGATATTCTGGAGTCGCACGAGTTGCTCCCACGGCGCATTGGAACTGAGAAATTTTTCCATGCGCGGCATCACCAACACGGGAACTGCGCGCGCGCCAATCGCTTCGCGGCCGAGATGCAGCAAGCCCGTGTAATGCCCGATGTGCCCGTGCGTGAGAAAAATTCCGGAGAGGTTCGGCATCGGTGCGAGTTCATCCAACACGCGAAGCTGCGCTTTGAAATCCGGCGTGGCATCGATCATCCAACGCTCGGATGAAACGGGATCAACGATGGCAAGGCACGAAACGCGCTGTTGCAGTTTGGGATTATCCCAGCGGTCGCGGCAACAAATTTTCTCACATCCGGCCTGCGGCGCGCCGGCGTCTTGCGCGATGCCGAGGATTATGATGTAGGGTGCTGCGGTTGCGGTGGATATTTGATGGGCAAAAAAACAAAACGGGATTGCAATTATTAAGAGCAGCAACGGCCCAAACGGGTTTAAGTTTTTTTGCATATAAAAACACTTTAAAGGGTTTTGCGTTTCCCCACCGATTGAAGAAGCCCGCGGATGCCGAACTCAATCCGTGGGCAATTTACCTTGGGTGTAGAGAAAATAATGATTGACTTTGCGTTTTGCAAGTGCTTTATTGTGCTATTCGTAACGCCGCCGGCCCGTCGGCAAATTTAAATTTTTATGGTTCGAATAGTTTTTGGAGAAACAACGCGGAGGCGAAGTGAGCGAAAGATTCTTCATTCATTTCATTTTTATCCTGTCGGCGTTTGGTTTCATCGCTTGCGGAGACCGCGCCGCGTTTGAAATTCCCGATACCGCCGGCACGCGTTGGTTCAAAGGCAACACGCATGCGCACACGACGAGGAGTGACGGCGACTCGTCGCCGGAAACGGTGGCGCGCTGGTATAAAGAACGCGGATACCGTTTTCTCGTTCTATCTGATCATAATGTTTTTACGAATCCCGATAGTTTAGCCGCTTTGGTTGATTCGACCTTCCTGCTGATTCCCGGCGAAGAAGTCACGGCTGGTTTTCGCAAAAAACCGGTGCATGTCAACGGCTTGAATCTTTCCCAACTGATCAATCCCGTTTTTGACTCGTCGCTCGTCGGCACGATTCAAAAAAATGTTGACGCCATTCGCGCCGGCAATGGCGTGCCGCATATCAACCATCCGAATTTCCGCTGGGCCTTTTCGCAAAATGAACTCCTGCAAATTAATAACGATAAGTTGCTTGAAATTTTCAACGGCCACCCGCTGGTGCATAATTTCGGTGGCGAAGGCTGGCCGGGCATGGAGCAAGTGTGGGATCATTTGCTCACGAACGGCAAAAGGATTTACGGCCTCGCCGTTGATGATGCACATCATTTTCAAGGGGAATTCGCGCCGAATCGCTCCAATCCCGGCCGCGGCTGGGTGGTGGTGCGGGCAAAAAATTTAAGCGCGCGCGAAATTGTCGAAAATTTGGATAACGGATTGTTTTACGCGAGCACCGGCGTTGAATTGAGCGACATTATCGTCAAACCGGATCGTATCGAAATTCGTATTGCCCCGCACGGCGATTTCAAATTTCGCACGGAGTTCATCGGCAGCGACGGAAAAATTTTATCGCGCGCTGAAACCAATCCAGCGATTTATCGACTCGAAGGCTGTGAGGTTTACGTGCGCGCCAAAGTTTATGATTCCAGCGGCGCCGTGGCGTGGGTGCAGCCGGTGTTTGTGCGATAGGGCATAGGGCAAAGCGCATGGCGCAGAGCGGTTTTTAATTTTTTTACGGCGTTTTTTGAGTGAATATGTCATTTCGAGTGTTAAACCATTTATAGTGGCTTTTTCCAATAAGAAACGTCATCGCGAGGAGTGCTTTTTTTCGACGAAGCGATCTGTTCATTTTTAGAGATTGCTTCGTCCCGCTGAAAAACGCGGGACTCGCAATGACTGTTTCTTGGCAGCTTTCACAACAAAAAAACCTTGCTTTAAAAGCCAGAAACGTTGAGCGTTTCCTAGCAGCAGAAAACGCTGGCGTTTGCAAAAGAGGAGTATGCCGTGAATAGTGTGAGAAATTTTTTACTGATGGGGCTGGGATTGTTTTTCTTTTCAGAAAATGTTTCATCGCAAAACACGGGCGCGTTTCTCGGTGATCTTGCCTGGCCCGAAGCCGAAACGCGCCTAAAAGCCGCGCCGCTCGTCGTGTTGCCATTCGGGGCTGGCGCCAAAGAGCACGGGCCGCATTTGCCGATGAATGCGGATGCAAAAGTGATGGAGTATCTTTGCCAGCAAGCGGTGAAGTCGCAGCCGGTGATCGTGGCGCCGCCGATTTTGCACGGCTGGTTTCCCGCCTTTCGGGAGTTTCCCGGCACTGAAGTCGCGGACAATCATGTTTTTCAAAAATACGTTTATGAAGTCGCGATGTCGCTCGTTCGCCACGGCGCGCCGCGAATTGTTTTTCTGAATACCGGCGTCTCACGCGCGACGGGCTTGCCGCTGTCGATTGTGGCGCGGGAAATTCGCGTGCAAACCGGCACACCGACGCTCGTGCTCTCGTGGGACGATTTGGAAACGCCGGCAATCGATTCTTTAGCCGAACAGAAAGCCGGCGGCCATGCGGATGAAATCGAAACCTCCATCAGCTTGTATTTGCAACCACAACTCGTACACATGGAAAAAGCTGTGGTCGATTATGGAACAAGTGGAAGAAAAAATTATCCGGGTTATGAGCCGGGATTGTTTTCGCGTCAACTGCGCGACCCTGAATTTTCAAAAACCGGTTTGTTCGGCGATCCGACGAAAGCCACCGCAGAAAAAGGGAAGAAGGCGCTGGCAATTTTGACGCGGCAATTTCTCAAGGCGTTGCAAGGTTTTTCACAATCGCCACGCCAAACGAATAACAAATAATCACATGCTAAACGACTTTCGCCAATCGCTGCAACATTACGCCAAAGGCTCAAACACCGGTTTGTTGGTGATGTTTACCGTCGTGGGTTTGATTGCTGCTGGTTTGACTTTTCTGTACGTTTATTTTATCGCGCGGCATCACCAAGATAGTTTTTCCGTGGGTTATCTTTTGCCTTTGTTTTTACTTGCCGATGGAATTGCCTTTGGCATCATTGCGCGCAGCAAGCGCGGCGACTGGTCGGGCATTGCTTACGCGGTTCTGGCTGTCTTTTTTATTTTTGGTGTACTCATCAGTTTTGTGGTAACTTTAATTTTGTTGTTGGTTTATTAAAAAATTATTGAAACTCAAAAACCGGAGTGCCCCGCTAGCAGCGGGGCTGCAAAGCTAAAGCTTTGCACTCCGATTCAAAGGAGGCACTTAATGAAACGTGCAACGTGTTACCTCGCGTTATTCACTTTACTGGTGCTGAACGCAACAAGCGGGCGGGCGCAAAAATCCGATGCTGAACTCGCGCGCCAAGCGGCTGAGATTCACCATAAAATTTTGACGGTTGATACGCACATCGATTGGCCTTCGCATCAATCTCGCGATCCCAATTTTGTGCCGCGCGAGCGCCATGAGCCGGGCAAAATGGGCAGCGGCCAATGGGATTTGCCGCGCATGAAAGAAGGCGGATTGGATGCAACGTTCATGTCGATCTTCACTTCGCAGGGCGCGCGCACGGATGAAGGCCACGCGAAAGCCAAAGAACACGCGCTAAAATTGATTGAGCTGACCAGGAAGATGGTTGCGGACAATCCCGATTTGACCGAGATGGCGCTGACGCCCGAAGATGCCTATCGCATTGAGAAAGCCGGCAAACGCGCGATGTTCATGGGCATGGAGAACGGCTATCCGCTTGGCAAAGATATCGCGAATGTAAAAATGTTTTACGATCTCGGCGTGCGCTATATCACCATCACCCACACGCGCAACAACGAGTTGGGTGATTCTTCGACCGACGAGAAGAAGGAATGGAACGGCTTGAATCCGCTCGGCAAGCAGGTGGTGAAAGAAATGAATCGCCTCGGCATTCTCGTTGACATTTCGCATGTCAGCGACGATCTGTTCTGGGACGTGATCGCGATGACGAAAGCGCCGGTGATCGCCTCGCATTCGAGCGCGCGGGCGCTGTGCGATCATGCGCGCAATATGAATGACGAGATGCTGAAAGCGGTGAAGAAGAACGGCGGCGTCGTGCAAGTTTGTTTGCTGGGCAGTTACATCAAGATCATGCCGCCGAATCCGGAACGCGATGAAGCGATGAAACCGTTGCAAGAAAAAGTGCGCGCCGCGCGGCGTGGCGAATTGAGCGATGAAGAGACGAAGAAAGTGATGGAAGAATTTCAAGCGATTAATGCGAAACATCCGGCGAACCGCCCGACCGTGCAAGATGCGGCGGATCACATCGACCACCTGGCAAAAATCATGGGCATCGATCATATCGGCGTCGGCTCGGATTTTGACGGCGGCGGCGGTTTGATTGGCATCGACGATGTTTCCGAGATGCCAAATCTTACAAAAGAATTATTGCGACGTAGCTATTCGGAAAAAGACATTCGCAAAATCTGGGGCGGGAATTTAATGCGGGTGTTTAGTGAAGTCATCAAAGCTTCTAGACAAATGCAAACAAAGGGCGGGGCATCGAATTAATTCACCAGCGGTTTATTAGGGGAGAACTGATGACCTGTGCCTGTTTTACAGCCGGACTGCGCCGCAAGGCCTCTACGATATCAAGCATGCCCGCAGTTCCTCGTATCGAGTTTTCCACTTACGGCTGCAGCCAATAACTCACTTTCAGCAACACCACATTCTCCGCCGGCAGAGAAAAAGTCTCACGAAAATCGCGGCGCACGCGCGTGAAATAATTTTCGCCTTCGCCGGCGCGGGCTTGCGTCCACACCAAATAAAACACGCTGCCCGGACGATATTCCCAGCGCCAGACGATGTTCAAATTAAAAGCTTTTTCATTGAAATCAAGATTGCCGGAATAATTGTACGGCACGAGCGTTGTTGGCGTCACTAATCTTTCGAAACGATCGTAGTGTCCTTTCGCGACAAACGCCTGCCCGTAAATTTGCAGCGTCAAATCACGGGTGAAGGTGAGATTGCTGCGCAGCGTTAAATCGTACTCGTTCGTATCGCGAAAGCCGAAAATGCTGATCGGATTGGGTGAAATCGATAAATCGGTGAGCTGATCGGCCCACGCTTCCAGATCGCGCGTGCGTCCGTAATCGAGCTCAAAACTAATTTCCGCCCAGGTGGCGGGGCGAACTTCGGCGCCGAAGAACGTGCTCCACCGGCGCTGGCCTTTTGCATCGGAAAGATAGCCCTGCCCAACTTCGGCAATGATCGGCTTGCGGCTGTCCGTATCAATTTCAACACCAATTGAGACGTGACGCGGCTTGCGATACAACCCGAGGCCGCGCGACTCCCTGTCGTCATCAGCAGGAAAGGCGTAACGGGCCTGCAAATTCAATTCCCAGTAATTCAGCCACTCCCAATCAAGATTCAAGCCATAATCATTGAAAAGTTTCGCGCCGTCGAAGTTCCAGCGCTGATGTCCATCGCCGCGAATACTCCAGGCGCGAAATATTTTTCCCGGCTGCTCCTCTTTGTAACGTAAATCATAAACCACGCCGTAGTCATTGGGGCGGCGGAAAAAGCCGATGTCGTTGATGTTGTAACGCGGGCTGGTGAAATCCGTGCCCGCTGAATAGAGCCAATGCTCGCCGCCGTCCTTGCCAAAACGCAATCGGCCGGCAGAGCCGGTGATCCGTTGGGTTGCGCCGGGCTGTGTCGTATGCGAACCGGCCCAAAAACCATCGAGGCCATACGTGCTTTGCCGAAAACGCAAGTTCCAATCGACGCCGCCGGTGAAAGCGGGAAAACGATTTTCACGCGCGACGGAAGTGGCGATCATGCCGATGGTGGAATTTTGCAGCAGATCTTGTTTAAGCCGCACGAGACTGTAGCTCGCCCGCGGCTCGGTCAAGCGCTTGTCCGTCACGGCCTGCAAAATACCAATCGCCAATCCGTTCGCGTTCTTGCCGGTAATTTTTCCTGCGCCAAGAATCGCCGCCGGTTCGCGGCTTCCGGAAACCGAGCGACCGATGCGCCGCGAGTAAAACAAACCGGGCCCGAAATTATTGCCAAACGTGGTGAAACGCAAAATCTGCGTGCCTTCAATAAAA
>Ga0247727_10019922_pt1 | contig 10332 bp, 8 predicted proteins | sample WisWelCaveWW1625_FD_202498 | JGI IMG/M metagenome (GOLD analysis project Ga0247727, IMG submission 202498) | Biofilm microbial communities from Wishing Well Cave, Virginia, United States - WW16-25 | ecosystem: Environmental > Aquatic > Deep subsurface > Groundwater > Cave microbial mat | place... | reverse complement strand
GTGTAAAGATGTAAGCTGCATGTATCCAAAAATTCTTACAAAGCCTTTTAAGCAATTTATCTAAAGCTTCTCTGTCCCAAATTTGGAATTGAGAAAAAACTGTCATTTATTTGTTGGATTATTGTTAATTTCTATTATTACTTCTAGTCCGATAGCACTGATCGATGCACAAAAAACTGGCGATCTGAATATACAGCTAAGTTTAACTCCATCAATTCTAGAATCCGGTTCCGGGACATATTCTGTTGGGTATCTAAGTATTAAAAATACTGCCGGTCTTCCTATTCCCTCTTCAGGCGATATTGAAATCCAGCTTACGTCAAGTGACCCCACTGTAGCATCAGTTCCTTCCAGTGTTGTGATTCCAAAGGGTCACGATTATGCCAGATTTGATGTTACCACAGGCGATGATGGCCAGACTGAAATTTCTGCACAATACAAAGGAAAGGCCTCTTCACAGAAATTTAGGGTTGGCGATCTTCCAATAATAATTCCAGAAGATTCGGAGCTAATGATCAATCTGCCCTCTAATCTGATGCGAGTAAATACTGAAATGCCTATAGCAGTTTTTCTTCAATACAATGGAACTATACTCAAAGCACACAAGGATATTTCAATATCTTTTGAATACGAAAAGTCTCTGATAATACCTCGCGATGATAAAATAATAATTAAGAAAGGAGACTATTATGCGCTAACTACCATAAAAACACTCGAAAGGGTAGGTAATTCGTTCATTAAAGTATCTACACCAGAGTTTCAATTAAATACAGCTGCAAGCGTCCAAATATCTTCAACAGCACCTGCTTCTGTTGCAATCAACGTTTTTCCTAAAATCATCGGGTATAGTGAAAAGAAATTCGATCTCTTTGTAAATTTACTTGATTCAGCAGGTCTGCCAACCGTAGCTACAGACGATATAAAACTGGAATTGTTTTCAAACTATACTAGACTGCAAGATAGTCTTGACGATAGTATAGGACCTAGAGATGCAATCATAAAGAAAGGAGATTTTGGATACTATAAAAGACATGATTTTACCTTTCTTCCTCCTAGCCAACCCGCTTCACGTGCTAATGAGTGCCCTCAGTACACCCCAGATAAAATCATTGTCGGGATAACCGCTCAAGGACTTGGGATTTCAACAGATATGCTGACTGTAACAGAACCACTTTCAGACAATAATCCTAGGGCAGAGATAAAGGATGTAAGAGTTTTTGTGCTAGGCGAAATACCAAATAATGCTACATCCATTGTGAGTTATCAAACAGGTGTTATTGAAGATGATGATGATGATGCTAGGGTAGTTGTTGAAAAAGAACTAGACGCAGCTACGTTATCAGCAGAGTCGGCACAAGAAGCTGTTAATCAAGCTATTAGTTACTATACTACAGTTGCGAGCAACCCTGCTTCTACTCAAGCCGAAATCGATTTAGCCCAAAACGCTCTGAGTGCTGCACAGCTCACTCTTCAACAAGCTACCGCTACAATAAACAGTCTCCAAACACTACTTGATGGGTGTATTGAAAACGAACATGCCCTTGATGATCTAGAGGACGAAGCGTTATATCCAATGCAGTCTAATACGATTTATTCGTCAGACAAGCTGTTTGGTAATTTGAAATTGATATCAAGTGATCAAGACATTGTAAGAATCATTAACCCTGGTACTATCAGTACTACATCTTCCTATGGGACATCGATGATCTCTAGTGGGCAGAAGGCAGGTGATGTTATCGTATCTGTAGTGATGGGAGGATTGGGTTCTGGTTCTAATAACACGAAGGTTATCAACCAACTAAAGCCAAGTGCGACAAAAATTTTTACACCTATTGGTGATGGTAAAATAATATTTAATCCTGAAGGATACTATGATTTATTTGTAATATCACTAGATTCAGCTGGCAGACCAACTACTTCAAAAAATCCAATCAAATACATCATAGAACCAATTAACGAATTCGCCGAAATAAATCCTCAGGAGACTTTTGCAAGGGTGGAGGGTCACAGGTGGCAGGCTGGTGGAGCTGATAACAACCCAGTTAGTACAAGCGCTACTCCTATTGGGATAGATTCTGAATCTAGTCTTAAGACAGAAACCGATTTGCAACTGGTCTCTTCTTCTCCTACTGCCAAACTAATGATGGCAACTAACAGCATTGCAGGAGTAGAGAGCACAAATTCAATAGGTGTGGTACAAATAATCGACTCTAACGGGAATCCATATCCAGTTCCTGATGATCTAAAGATTATTCTAAAGTCTGATAAACCTGCAGCTATCCAAGTGCCAACTTCGGTAACTGTTACTAAAGGCCACTCGTTTACTGAATTCACAGTTACAACATTTGGGGTAAAGGATACTGCCAAGATTTCTACCAATGCTGCAAATGTACTCCAGTCTGAAGCTGAACTATCTGTGATTCCATATAAAGCAATATTAAAGATATATGTGGAACCGATTGCAACCCCGCTTGTTTCTAATCAAGATGTACCTGTAAAGATATTCATTGATGATCAATACAATATTCCTCAGGAAGGTGCTTTAGTAAGATTAACTGCAGATAGGAACGGAACCGCAACTCCAGATGTCTCTGGGACTGATTCTACCGGTAGTACTACTTTTACCTTCAGAGCTCTTCAAGGAAATACAGCATCATTTACAGTACACGCGTCCAAGTCTGGATATGAAGATGCAACAAAAACAGTTGACCTTGATGTCTTGTATGTTCCAGGTCTAGAAGTAAACTGGATTCTTTATGTTGGCATGGGTGGAGCAATTGCAGGTGTGACCATTGTTGCCTTGTTCTTCCTTAGAAAGCCAAAAGAAATATCTGAAGATGAGCAAGAAGAAATTTAGCTTTGACAATTTTTTCAAGTCAAAACATTTTTACTGTTCTACAAGATAATTTCTTTATTGTGTAAGAGTGTGAAGGAGATGATGAGAGTTTAGTTCCCATTTTGGTGTCACAAATGATGATCAAAATTCTAAACAACAAAACAAAATCACAGGTTTATCCTCCAAATTTGGTATAGTTAAATCTGGAATACTTGGATTTGATGATAAACTTGGAACTGGCCTGCCATCTGGAAACTTGTATTTACTATCAAGTTTGCTAGGCAGTAACGCAGATCTGTTTGCACAACAGATCCTGTATCGCATAGTTGCAAATGGCGGAAAAGTCAATTATTATACGGTTGAGCATTCAAGTACAGACGTTGCCCTGAACATTCAACTTTTTGGAATGAACATAGAGCAATACGTAAATGACGGGTCATGGGTTTTTACAAGACTTGTTGTTCCAAGTATGAAGAATGTAATAGATACTATGCAAGATCTTTCCCAAGAAAAAAAAATAGATCTTGACTCGCTTTCAAAACTTATGAAAAGTTTTGAAGAAAGCGCAAAAGAAGGATACAATACTGCTCTTCACCTGTCACATCTGATAAGAAACTTTTCACTAGATGAAATTCAGAATCTCTTGTTCTTTATGACTGGGGTTACGCGAAAATACGGAGGAATTCATTTTCTTTTGATGACTGAAGACTCGCACGAAAAGAGTTTGGTTGTCACAATAAAGGATGCCGTAGACTCTGTCTTTGAATTTGCATCCCAAGTAATAGAGGAGGAGATTGAAAACATTCTTACTATACGAAAGGTCAGAAACATGATACCTAAAGCCAGAGTACTTCGATTTTCCATGAAAAATTCTGGATTGGTTACAGAAACAACTAGTAGAATTTCATAGTGACACTAATTTCTATTTAGGGTACAGGGTGGACTCTTACTACATACTCTTGCATGGGACCTATCTCATATGTGACAGGCGATGAAGCAGAACCATAAGTAGCATCACCATTTGCAAGTACGGGAAATATGTACAACTTTGGTTTAGTGATGTCAGGTATAGCTGTGGGGTCCAAGGTTACGTCGAATCGGATAATCTTTGCTTCCTTGTTACTCGAATCTCCTAAATTATTTATCAATGTTGCAATAATTTGATGAGAACCATCTGGATAATCATCAACTACAACTGGATCGACAAAGCCCGCAAAACTTGTAATAGGTTCCACAACATCAAATACTTTTGGTACATTGATGATTAGTCTAGATCCAGCGTTAATGTAATTACGATTATTAATGGCATGATATTCAGCATTTAACTCAGCCAAGGCAAAAGTTAAAGTAAGTGATGGATCGGTTGTTGCCATGTCCTTCGGGACTATATCGATGTGATTGGATTGTACTGCTTGACTTTCAACAAGTGTGTCTGTAGCATACACGTTAACAATTGGAGCAGTAACTGGTAACATTGATGCTGCATAACCTGTTTTACCAAATTGACCCATGCTTGTAAACACGCTTGCTGTTATTGGTATGGCCTCCATGGGAGAGGAACCTAATTGGCCAGGTTTTACTGTCATGTAAAACATTTGATATGTTCTAGGAGCAACCAAAGTACCAAGACCTACAGTATTTTTCCAAGTTATCTGGTTTTGGCTATAACATCCCCATGCAGTAGTTGGTAGAGTTACAGCAGTAAAAGTACATGGTGCAGGTATTATGTTGTCTTGGCTATTTGCTCTTGGAGACATAGCAGTAATGACAATCTTACTGACGTACATGTCTACATCTGTCGGATTTGCAATTATTGTCCCCCAAAGACCCTGATAGGGATCACTGCTAGCTCCACTGGCAACTATTCCATGGGATGAGGGGAAAACCAAAAAGATTTCTGGTTTTTGTAAGAATCTTGGATCTAAAACTATCTCTTCTCCAGGGGCACCCGGTGGACCTTTACAGTCTAGTGCGTCCCAAACTCCAAAAGGTGCATAAATGTCCTCTTCAGGATCCGTTATTGTGTCACCATCAAGGTCCCAACATGCTAATCCTGGTGGGCCTCCAGATTGCCCTTGACAGTCTAACGCGGTTCCAAGTCCGTCTCCACTTGGTGGTGGGTATACGTCTTCTGATGGATCCAGGAATCCATCATTATCAGCATCCCAACATGACAGTCCTTGGTCTCCTGGTGGGCCTTGAGGAATTGTTGAATCTGGAACATCTAGAGTTACCACAGTGCCAAGTCTTGAAACGACCTTTACAGTATACTCTGTAGGGGGAAATAATTCTATTACATCTCGTGTTATGTCTTTAGTAGTACCAATGGGTATAACAACATCGTTGAAATTTAATGGTGGTACTGAATTCAAATCATATTGGTTTGCTTCATAATCGTCTCCTTTTTCTACTACCCAGAGGTTTGCTATTTCAATTGGATTTTTTCCCTGATTTTTAACCGTTACAAAAAGCATGTTGTTAAGAGTATCCATATCAGCTGTAACAAAAAATTTTTCATGTGCTTTTGCTACCTCTAGATCAGTCATCTTGGATTGTGTATCAATTAAATCATTTTGATAAGAAAATGCAGCAAGTAATGCTGTAAATGCTGCTACCAATAATACAATAAAAAACAGTGCTCCAACAATACTTGAAAGCCCTCTTCTTTTTCTTGATTTTAATTTTATATTCATATCCAGTTTTACCTCACACTTCCACTCGTAATTATATCTGCAGAAGGATCAAGCAGGTTAGTGATTATTCTTGTTCTTATTGGTTGGTTTACATCAATATCTTGGCTCATGTCACCACTTAACTTGATTACTAAACGAGCTTCTCCATTGCTCAGCAGTTCGTTTGTTGGACTTTGAATTGTAGATGATGTCGGAATTATGCTGAATTTTCCAGCTGCAGGATAACTAAGTGCTGATAATGTGCCTGATGTAGATGCAGACCAAGAATGATCAAAGTTATTTATTTCAACACTTTGAAGACTAACTTTACTCATGCCTTGGTTTCTTACTGTTAACACTACGAATTCGGTACCACCTGCAGACGGGAGGTCATCGGGACTTGCATTACAAGTAATTGTACACAGAAATGGTGGAGCATCAAGAAAGTTATCAAGAAAATCTATTCCCGAAAGATCAGAACCATCCCTAGTATCATATCCTATTATCTTAATTGAAGCAGTCTGTGTGCCAGGACTGGTTGCATCTGGACGAAAGACGCTGTTTCCTTGGAAAAAAGCTGCAACTAATACAGCACCTGCAACTGTTATTCCTAACAACAACAAGGTTGCAATTATATCTGATACTGCTTTGCGCTCCATGCCTTTCATCTTGGAAAATCTTTTATTATGAATAAAACTGTGTGTGTAATATTCGAACACACTTGTGTTATGATTTGCGCACACATGGTCTGTTTTTTTATTACTAGTTCTAGCTTTCACATCATTGCACCACACTATGTATTAAACGGGCTCGCCGTGGTCTCAAATGAGTTACCTGATAGAGTAGTTATACTAATTTGGTAAATATTGTTAGGAGGAGCGGAATATGCTGCGTCTAGCCATACTGGTCCAACTGGCATGTCAGCAACTAGTACATGGATGTTTGCCATATCACTGATAGGTACTATCGTGCGAGGATTTTTGTTTAGAATCAGCACTTGGTTGTCCATCTTAACCAGAGTAATTTTAGTAATTTCGAATTCCACAGTGCCAGTGTTTCTAACCCACACATCTAGATCGTTTGTTACAGGGTCAAATCTTACATGTTCTATTATTGCATTTTCCTGCGAAGAATTTTTTGAACCTGTTAGAAAAGAAAGATAGTAGTTAAAGTCATTTATTCCATTTAGTCCTTGGAACATTATTACCGTTCCAATTGCAGCTACTACTGCTACCATTATCAAAGTTCCAACTACTGAACTAATTCCTCGCTTTGAAGACAAGTTTTTATTTTTTATTATAGATATCAACATGATCTCCTATTCTGCATTTTTATCCTGTGGTTTCTCTAAAAATAGGCGTGACTTGAGAATCTGTTCTACTCTGTCAAGTATTTCAGCAAAGTCTTTTCCTGCTATTACAGATATGTTATGTGACGCTGCTAATGATTTTGCAATTTCTGAAACAGAGGGAATTCCTATAAGAATAGCTACACTTGGAGACGTGTCAAGAACTTTGACTAGCATGGAATTTATCTCGGCATCACCTATTTCCGACTCTGAACTTTTGATGTCTATTAGAATAGTTTTATTTTCCCGGTTGTATGCATAGATACTGGTTTTGTGTATAACTCCGCTTTTTCCTTTAACTGATGAGGAGGGTTCTATAGTAAATCCTTCGAGGATTTTAATCGCTGAGAGTTTAGGAACAAGAGAATACGAATATGTTGAAACTGATTTGGCATCTACTCTGAGTTTGTAAAACGGAATAATTTCTATGTCTGCTTGGTTAATGTCAAAATCATGATTGAATTTTCTGCAATGTAATTTAATTACGAGATCATCAAAACGGCTCTTACATTGGTTACATTCGTACCATCTTCCAAGCTTTCGTAACTCATTTTCAGGATCTTTTATGGTCTTTTTACATGATTCACATTTGGTAATTTCTTCAGACCTTTCTCCAAAACCACTCTTTGTATTGATATGGCCACAAACCGTGTGTTCGATAAGGTGCAGCTTTACAACATCGCTTGAATGACAAGATGAGCAATACATCTTGATACTGTTACTGATGTATTGAGGATGTTTGGGACATACTGGCAGTCTCTCATATTCACTTTTTTCAAGGATTCCATCGGTTGGTGAGGAGAGTTCATCTAAAAGCGAGGAAATATGTTTTGGGGTGCCTAATTCTTCCAAGAGTGGATATGTCCAAAAATTTTCTTCAAAGTTAACAGACGGTTTTATGCTATTTTCATTACTACTTAATATTATTCCAACTAGTCTGCTTGCTTCACTGTTGACTTTTAGTTCCTTTATCTGATCTCCTAAAATTTGTTTTTTCCCGTCATCTGAAAATAGATGTTCACTTGAAGGCATCATGAGATCCTTTTTAGTGTCACTACCAAAATCAAATACTTTGCCTGGCATTTGTTTTTGATTTGGAGGCGATGCAGTAGAAGTCTTTAGATTGCTAGAGGTTTGCGTACTGCTCTGCGTTAGTGTGTTTTCTATGTTGTTCTGAGTAGGTGTATTCTCAACTATCCCTGAATCATCTTTTTTCTTAGGTAACCATTTCAATTTTTCTTCCACCTTTTGTTTTGATGTGTGTTGTTCATTGTTACACAGCTCCTATCATCGCAAACACGATAACTGAAAGTGCGATTAATATTACAACGTGTTTTACACCTGCAACAAATGATCCTTCACCTATCTTGCCTGCTGCCAGTCCGCCAAATATTGATTCAACAATACTCATGTGAAGCATGAGTTTGTTCAACTCATCTATGTTTACATCCGCTAGTCCAGCAAATAATCCAGCCCCTTGGGCGCCCGCTTGAGAAGCAAGAGTGACTTGGATCTTTTCTATCTCTGTAAAGAATTGGAAAACGAGTATAGCTACTATGCTAAGGAAGACTGCAAATGATATGTATATTGTAAATATGTATGGTCTCATGGTAGATTTGCGTTCGTTTTCTAAATTTTCCATTTCACTTACGTGTTTTTGGATAACCTCAATTGTATCTCCAACATCTCCACCAGTCTCCATTGCAAGATGAAGCAAAGTCATTACACGTCTTGCTGTCCTTGTTTGCACTCTTTCTACAAAATTATTAAATGCCTCTTCTACCGGCATACCCCAACTCAAATTTGCTCTCAAGTTTCTTAATTCTGGGGTAAGTGCGCCCATCTTACGATTTGCGGCTTCTGAAATTCCCTGTATGATGCTGTGGCCGCTGACTACTGAACTTCTAAGTCCAAGAAGAAAAATTGGCAAGTTCTTATCTATGCTGCCTTTTCTATGGACTTGCCTCATGTTAACTGTAACTATGGGCATTACACCAGCAATTATTCCAGCTACTGCTCCCATGTCTCTTATGGTAGTATTTCCTACAACTGATGAAATGCTAAATGAAATGATAATTACACTTATGGCACTTATAGCTGACAAGATAAGCAATTTTTTTTTCTGACTGGCAGCAGTAGGCGCTCTTCTTTTCTTTTTTACAGTTCTTGCTATTGTCTTTTGTTCTCCTGACATTTTTTACCTCTTTGGCACCATTCCATCAATCATTATCAAAATCACTAATCCAGATACTGGAACTAGCAAGTATGAAATTAACATCATCATGGTTGTAATGTCTAATCCCATGAAACTGGTTGCCATGGTAGCCATAATAGAGAACATGATTATTGCCATCAACGGGAATACTACAAGCAAAATGGTATACATCTCTGCTATGATTCCTAGTGACGCAGTCATTTTTTGTATGGTTTGCTTTTTTTCTTCCATCTGAACTTTAGCCAAAGCCGTAAAGTATTCCTTTAGATTTCCACCACTTTGTATTGTTGAGATCAAACCTTCGAGAAGTTCACAGAAAGATTCAGCAGGAGTTTTGCGAATAAGATCAGACAATGCCGTGATTATATCCATGCCTAAAATATCTATATCACGAATTATGTATTGTGCACTTCGAACAAACTCTTCTTTTGTGTTTTCTTTGGCAATAGCTTTGAAAATGCCTTCTAACGTCAGTCCGCTTGCTGCAAGTGTTGCCATGTAGCCAATGAAATATGGAGCTTCTTCCTGGAGTCTTCTTTTCCTAGTACTGATGTTGACCTCAGGATACTTGTACATTACCCCCATCCCAGCTTCAAAACCCGCTATGGCTGCAATAAAGGGAAAGAAAATTCTTAATTCCATTTGTTGCAAATTGATAATCAAAACAAACGCAGATGCCAGAACCATGGAAACTATTCCTACTATAATGCCTATGAGTACCATGGAACATAGATAGGGTTCATAAGGAACAGGCATCATGGCCTTGTCGAGTTTGCCTTCTAACCCAATTAATCTTGGATATAGATACTTTATTCTATTTCCCAGTAGTTTATAACTAGCTGCGTAAATGCTAGATACTTCCTCTTTCTTTACCTTTTGTTCTTTTTTTGTACGATGCTTAGTAGATGGTTGTACTAGTTCTGTTTTCTTTTGGGTTGTATTAGAAATCTTGTTGCTATCTTTTTTCTGATTTTCTTCCTTTCTAACAAAATTCTTGAAGCTAAACATATTTGATCACGTTAAGAACCTCTTTCTTTCATAGAATCTTTCTGGGTTGGAGTAAAACTCCATTATTGTGGCATTTACATCTTTAGCATTACGAATGTCACTTGAAGCCATCATCCACTCAAGAGCAGTCTTTCTTTTGCTTAGTTCACGGCTAACAAGGTCCTTTGTTAAACCTAGTCTGCTTGCTATTTTATCAAACATTATACTTTTACCTGTAAATTCATGTTTGTCTGTTTCAGGATTCCATTTGAAA
>Ga0247727_10019921_pt1 | contig 10332 bp, 6 predicted proteins | sample WisWelCaveWW1625_FD_202498 | JGI IMG/M metagenome (GOLD analysis project Ga0247727, IMG submission 202498) | Biofilm microbial communities from Wishing Well Cave, Virginia, United States - WW16-25 | ecosystem: Environmental > Aquatic > Deep subsurface > Groundwater > Cave microbial mat | place... | reverse complement strand
TGACAGCTTTGTTAATTAGACCTCTTGCATAAGTCTGTAACGCAAAGGCTCAATCAAATTCTTTGCCACGGATTGCACGAATTCGCACGGATTTTTTGAATAAATCCGCGAAAATCTGTGAAATCTGTGGCGAAAAGATACTTTCGTAAGAGATCTATTATGTGAGGAACATATTTTGCTTTATTCACCTTAACATGAGTTGCCTTACACTTTGTCACCCTGAGCAGAGCGAAGGGTCTCGGTTTTCAGCGGTAGAGATGCTTCGCTTCGCTCAGCATGACATAATAGCAGTAAGGTAATTAAGGTTAACCTGAATAGTACCTAAAAAATGAATGCTTGTACAAAAGACAAGAAAATTAAGCCAGAGAGTTAGCGACGATAGGGTCCACCATCAATTACCAATTCCTTGAAATTCATTCCAGCCATTCCAACTCGAACTCACCTATCGCGACCGTATCGCCTTCCTCCACGCCGGCCTTGCGGAGCGCTTCATCCACACCGAGAGTCTCCATGATCTTTTGGAATCTTCTTAGTGAGCCGTCATGTTCCCAGTAAGTCATCTTGGAGGCGCGTTCGATTGCCACACCTGAGATGCGCCATTCATGCGCGCCTTCGCGCGTGACGACAAACTCGCGCGGGTCTTCTTTTGGCTTATAGACAGGCATCGGCGCTTCGACTTCTTCGAGCGGGGGAGTCTCTGCCAGTTTTTGATGCGCTTTGATCAGCAGGTCGCGCGTGTTCGTGCGCGCCAAGCCTGAGATTGTCATGAATTCAACTTTTAGTTTTTTGAATTTCTTCTGGACATCAGCGAGTCTTTCCCTCACTTCGGGCTGGTCTATCTTGTTGAGCGCGACCAACTGAGGCTTTTTTCCGAGATTCGGGTCGAAGAGCGCGAGTTCCGAGTTGATCTGGCTGTAATCTGCAACGGGGTCGTCCGATAAACCATCCAGCAAATGGATCAATACCCGCGTCCGTTGGATGTGACGCAAAAAATCGTGACCGAGACCAGCGCCGTGACTTGCGCCTTCGATGAGTCCTGGAATATCCGCAAGCACAACGGTTGTGTCATCGTCAATGTTCGCCACGCCGAGATTCGGTTCAAGCGTTGTGAATGGATAAGCCGCGATCTTCGGTTTGGCATTTGTCAATACCGAGAGCAGCGTTGATTTGCCCGCGTTCGGGACGCCGATCAGGCCGATGTCGGCGATCAACTTCAATTCCAGTTTGAGGCGTTTCTCCTCCGCAGGTTCGCCTCTTTCCGCGGTGCGAGGCGCTTGATTGCGGGATGTCGCAAAGTGTTGATTCCCGCGTCCGCCGCGCCCGCCTTTGAGAACAGTCAATTGCTGACCGGGTTGAGTCAAGTCGCCGATGAGGTCGCCTGTCTCCGCGTCGAAGATGACCGTGCCAGGCGGGACGTAAAGGATAAGATCCTTACCGTAGCGCCCTGACATTTGAGAAGGACCACCTTTGACGCCCTCCTCCGCTTTGAACTTTTGATTCTGACGAAACGCGGAGAGCGTATTGAGCGTGGACTTGACTTCAAGGATAACGTCACCGCCCTTGCCGCCATCACCGCCATCGGGCCCGCCCAGTGGGATGAATTTCTCACGGCGAAAGTGCATCATGCCGTCGCCGCCTTTGCCTGATTTGACGTGAATTTCTACCTGGTCTGTGAACATTATTTTACAAACTTCCACGCCGCGGGGTATACCAGTGAAGCCGCGATCAGTTTGAGGGTATCACCGACGATGAATGGAACAAGACCAGCCATGATGGCGCTGGGTAAACTGCCCATCACAAAAGCGAGCCAGCCGACCCCGAAAAGATAAATGATGAACGTGCCTGCGATGAACGGAATGACGGATGTACGCACGCTTCGCTCCAAGCCGCGTTCTGCCAGCAGACCGATGACGTACGCGGCGGCTGCGAATCCGACCAGGTAGCCAGCCGTCGCGCCTGTAAGGATTCTCAACCCGCTCGCGCCTCCTGCGAAAAACGGAAGACCGATCGCTCCCTCAGCGAGATAAAGGATCAAGGAAGCCGCGCCGCGTTTTGATCCAAGCGCCGCGCCGATTAATAAAACGCCGAAGGTTTGCCCCGTGATGGGAACGGGCGTGAACGGCAATGGGATCTCGATCTGCGCCAGCGCCGCGACGAGTAAACTGCCTGCGATCACAAGAAGGATGTCGCGTAGGCGCGAGGATAGGTTTGGAAAGTAACGAGTGGAGAGGGTGGGGGCAAGTGTGGTCATACAAATTTTCCTTTTTTGAGTGTGATAAGCTTTATTAGACTTTATCCGAAATTAAAATGGGGACGCAGAAAAACGCTGATCTTCGCTGATCAAAAAGAAAAATCTGCGTTTTCTGCGTGAATCAGCGTCCAAATTTGGTTTGAGTCTATTACGAATAAAGTCTATTATAAACTGCTGAGGCGTTATTTGAGTATCATCACCCTCGTCGCGTAGGGGCGACCCGCTCGGATTAATCAGGAAGTCTGATAAATCTTGATGGGTCGCCCCTACCAATCTCAATTCTCTAGTCTCTAATCTCTTACTTCTTCCTCCCAAACTTCTGCATAAGTAAGGGCACAGCGGACCACTTTAAGATGAAGTCCATAATCCGTCACGCTGTGCCCCTACGCCTTATTCCCAAATTTTGCTTTCAAGAGATCCGCCAACGTCGGCTGGCCGATCTCCTGCAACTCATACCTCACGCGCTGGGACGGCTTATTGATCTTGATGATCCGCGCCAAATCAATCGGCGTGCCGACGATGACCATGTCCACATCAGATTTGTTGATCGTCTCTTCGAGGTCTTTCATCTGCGCGTCGCCGTATCCCATCGCAGGGAGAATGGGTCCCGTCTTTGGATATTTTTCATACGTCGCGGCGATGGTATTCACCGCGAATGGACGCGGGTCAACAATCGCTTCCGCTCCGAAACGACGCGCCGCCACATAGCCCGCGCCGTAAGCCATCTCGCCGTGAGTCAGTGTGGGGCCATCTTCCACAACCAGCACGCGTTTGCCGCGAATTGATTCAGGATCATCCACAAACAATGGCGAGGCGGCTTCGATTTGGATCGCGTTCGGGTTCAACTTGCGAAGCCCCTCGCGCACACGGATCACTTTTTCAGGGTCAGCCGTATCCACTTTGTTGATCACGAAGACATCCGCCAGCCGCGCGTTCGTCTCACCTGGATGATAACTCGACTCATGTCCAGGGCGATGCGGGTCGGCGACGACAATTTGAAAATCTGAAACATAAAATGGGAAGTCGTTGTTGCCGCCATCCCATAACACAATATCCACTTCCTGCTCGGCTTGCCGTAAAATCTTTTCGTAGTCCACGCCTGCAAACACGATCACGCCGTTTGCGAGATGCGGTTCGTATTCCTCGCGTTCCTCAATCGTACATTCGGCTTCGTCCAGATCCTCATAATCGGCGAAGCGCTGAACTTCCTGGCGGATCAAATTTCCATACGGCATCGGATGACGAACAGCCGCGACTTTATATCCCATCTCTCTTAGGATGAGAGAAACCCGCCTCGTCGTCTGACTTTTGCCTGATCCCGTCCGAACCGCGCAGACCGACACCACAGGCTTGCTCGACTTGACCTGAGTGGCCTTCGTGCCCATCAAGCGGAAGTCCGCGCCCGCGGCGGTGACCAACGCGGCTTTGTGCATCACGTATTCATGCGGCACATCCGAATATGCGAAGACGACTTGATCCACGTTATGTTGTTTGATGAGGTCAATGAGTTCTTCCTCCGCGTGGATGGGGATTCCGCTTGGGTACAAGTCACCAGCCAGTTCGGGAGGATAGAGCCGCCCTTCGATGTCGGGGATTTGAGTCGCAGTGAAAGCCACGACTTCATAATCCTTGTTACTACGGAAGAACATGTTGAAGTTGTGGAAGTCGCGTCCCGCCGCGCCCATGATGATGGTTTTGATTGGCATGTGTCAATCTCCTTTTATGATATATTCGGTGGTCGAGTAGTCCCGAACGGAGTGAGGGACGTATCGAGACCACATCTTTACATGTTACATGATGGTCTCGGTACGCCCGACGAACACGGGCTACTCGACCATCGGATTTTTCTAAAATCTAAAATAAAACAGGCTAAACGCAAAGTAATCGTTTAGCCTGATTCTCACATCACATCGGGCGCCTGAATATCCAGCAATCTCAGCGCATTCGCAATCGTCTGCTTTGCCGCGGCAACCAATCGCAGGCGCGCGTTCCTCACACCTTCATCCTGGCTTTGCAACACAGGTACCGCGTGATAGAACGAGTGGAACGCGTTGGCGAGATCATACGCATATTGCGCCATCACCAGTGGGCGATACTCATTCGCAGCTTGTTGCACCGCGTTCGGAAAGCGCGAGATCTGTTCGATGAGTTCGATCTCGTGTTTGGTCAATTCGTAGTCAAAAGTCGCAGGTCGAAGAGCTTGCCCTGAGTCTGTCGAAGAGTCTGACGTTTGACCTTCGACTTTCGACTTCTTGAGAATCGAATTCGCCCTCACATGCGCGTTTTGAATATAAGGTCCCGTGCGTCCATCGAACGACAACGCTTCATTGATGTCAAAGACGACGTCCTTGTCGTTATCCACGGAAAGGATGGAATAGACCAGCGCGCCCAAACCGATTTGCTCGGCGATCTTCACACGTTCATTTTCAGGAACATTTCCGCTTCTTTCGGATTCGACCGCCAGCACGCGTTTGACGGCTTCATCATAGACTTCCTTGAATAATGCCACGCGTCCACGCCGCGCAGACATGGCTCCTTCGGGCAATGTGACGTAGCCATAGGATAAGTGATAGCACTTTGCCGCTTGAGGAAAGCCCCACATTTCCAATATCTTGAACGCCTGTTGGAAGTGCAGGCTCTGGCGGAAATCCACTACATAAATTGAACGATCCACGTGATACTGCTCGAACTTGACTTTCGCCAATGCCAGGTCTTTCGTCAGGTAGAGCGAAGTGCCGTCGCCTCGCAGAAGAACCGCAGTGCGATATTTTTCTTTCGCGAGTCCGAGTTTCTCATCGATCTTGACGATCACGGCTCCGCCTTGCGGACGTTCGTCTTCGGCAATATTTTTTTCAATCAATTCCCCAACGATCGCCTTGGATGGCTCGTCCACTTCACTTTCATAAAACCACACATCTATTTTTATATCCAACATATGCAGGATATCGCGCAGTTCCTCCAAACTCCACTCGCGTGTCGTCTTCCATAACTCGCGCACGTACGCGTCACCCGCGTCCCATTCGCGATACATCTCACGGCGTTCAGCTTCGTAGGTTTCGCGTTGCGCGGTTTCTTCGGGTGTTTCGTTATCCTTCTTTTCAAGCAAAGCCGTTGCTTCAATGTAAATCTTCAACAGCCATTGCCCGCGCTCGTGAATACCCTGTGGCTCCCTGCCTTTATAAAATTTATCGTACATCCACAATACCGTGATGACGCCAAGCCCGAGGTCGCCGGGATACGACGCGCGGATCGTTTCGAAGCCTGCAAATTCGATAAGCCTTGCAAGCGCTTCACCTAAAATCGTGGTGCGTGAATGCCCAATGTGGAACGAGTGATGCGTGTTCGGCTGGGCGTATTCGACCATCACACGCTCGCCTTTTGCCGCGCCCCGCCCAAAGTCCGCGCGGGAGGCGAGCACTTCATCCGCAACCCGGCGCGCATATTCAGATGTTGGGAAATAAAGATTGAGATAGCCTTTGACTGCTTCGACGCGGCTGATCCCCTCCACGCTTCCGATCTCCGCCTTGACCTGCTCTGCGATTTCCTGGGCTCTTTGCGGCACTGGAAGTTTTTCCTCCTTGCCCGCGCGCGCTTCATCCGCCGCGGTCTGGAAGAAGGATGTCGCCATACCCCATTCGCCTGAAAAAGGGATGGCTGTCCATTTCAACGCCGCAAGCGTGATGTCATTTGCCGCGCAATATGCTTTGATCTTTTCTTCGATGAGTTGTTGTTCTTTTTCAAACATGGTGCTGGGATTATATCAAATGGCTTTCGTAGGGCGGATTGGTAATCCGTCATTTTGTGCGGGATACCATCCCGCACCACGTTGTTTACGTGATTGAGAAACATGATCGTGATTAAGTTAATAAAAACGGGAACGCCATCGGCGTTCCCGCGTTAATGATTTGCGTGAGTATTAACTACGCTGCTTTTTTCTTCTTTAGAGCGGCTTCTTGCGGCGCGGCAGGCGCGGGGTTGAAAGCGGCGAGGCGCTTCATCAGGCGGCCCTTGCGGCGCGCGGCATTGTTCTTGTGGATCACGCCTCTTTCAGCCGCCTGGTCCAGCATGCTGATCGCCTTCAAAACAGATTCTTTTGTTTCAGGCGCATTTACTTCAAAAGCCGCGCGTGCCTGGTTGACGGCTGTGCGGGCAGAGCCGCGCAGGTTGCGGTTACGCAGGCGGCGCTTCTCGTTCTGTCTGTTTCGTTTGATCTGGGACTTAATGTTAGCCAAGTTCTTCCTCCAAAAAATTCTTGCCTTCTTTGTGACGGCGATGTATTTTACATGAGGGCTATTGATTTGTCCAGCAGTTTTATGGCTTTGCCGAGATAACGACGAAGTAGCCGCCGAACAGGCTTGTATCAGAAGATACGTATGAAATGCCGAATTCGGTCGTATTTGGGTTAAGGAGATCGGCGCGATACGTGGAATTGTTCATCCACCAGTCTAAGGCGGATTGAGCGCTGGCTCCATCCTGGGCGTAAATCAATTGAACAACGAGCGAAGCGTTGTATCCCTGCGCGGTGACGCGGGTCTGAGGCGTCGTACCGTCCCAGCCATTTGGGCTAAAGTAGTTTTTACAGAGCATATCCGTTGCGTGTGCTTTTGCGGCAGAAGTCAGACTCTGGTTCAAACTCAATGCTGAAAGACCATTGCTGGTCCGCGCGTTATTGATGAGCGTCTGAAGTTGAGTTACATATGAGGCATTTTCATCAAACGCACAGGCTGCAGGTGCGCTGGTGGGGTTGGCTGCTGCGGCTGTTGCGGTGGACTGTCCTCCCACGGCTGTGGGTGTGATTGGCGTGGACGTGGGTGGGAGTGTTGCGGTCGCTGTCACAAGGTTCACAGGGATTTGCAGGACTTGTCCGACCTGGAGGGCATTGGCGTTGTCGATATTGTTTTCGGTAATAATATTATCCACGAGGCTATTAAATCTCGCGGCGATCCCTGCCAGCGTGTCACCTGCCAGCACTGTATATTCGATCTTTGTGCCACGCGACAAGCCGGGAGGGATCGGTGTGGATGTCGGTAGTATGGTTCCTGGAAGGGGAATAAGGATGGTTTGCCCTGCCTGGATACTGCCGTTGAATGGCGGTTCCAGGATCTGGGGATTTTGATAATAGATCAGCAGAATACCGTCCTCCCCTAAATTATATTTCTCTGCAATGGCAAAAAGCGAATCGCCCTCTTGAATTGTATATGGGAACGGCTCGGATGGCGTCGGAGCCACCGTTTCAGTTGGTGTGAGAGTGATCGTTGGTGTGTTAGTGGGGATGGGAGTATTCGTGGGAGTAAACGTCAATGTGGGTGTGGGCGTTTCTGTTGGGAACAATCCGCTTAATGGCTGGCTAGGACCCATCAACCAGACGACGAGCAGGATAACTCCAATAACGACCAAAGCGATCGCTCCATAAACCAGGAACGGACCCCTTTGCTGGCGTCTTTTTCGATAGGAATTGAGTATGTTCGATGTATTACTGGGCGGGGTTCGGTTAAGCATATTATTTCCTTATCAGGCGCGCGCTGATGAGAATACACCCACCCGACGCGGTGAAATAATTCTACCTGAAAAATGGATGTTGTGACGCGGGGTTTTGGATGAGGGCAAATAAGTGGACAGGCACCCTCACCTCATATGCGCCTTCAAGAATTGACCTGTATAAGACTTTTTTATCTTTATTACCTGCTCAGGCGTTCCCTCTGTGACCAGTTCACCGCCCCTGTCGCCGCCCTCGGGACCCAGGTCAATCAACCAATCCGCGATTTTTACGATATCAGGATTGTGCTCGATGATAAGCACCGAGTTCCCCGCATCAACCAGCCTTTGCAGGACTTCGATCAACTTGTGCACGTCCGCTGCATGCAAACCAACGGACGGTTCGTCTAAAACATACAATGTGCGTCCTGTTGCGCGCCGCGACAACTCTTTGGATAATTTCACGCGCTGCGCTTCGCCTCCTGAAAGAGTCGTCGCAGGCTGTCCCACGCGCACGTAACCCAAGCCGACCTCCTGCAACAACTTCAGCTTATTGAACATCGGCGGATAATTCGTGAACTCTCCCAAAGCATGATCCACCGTCATATCCAACACGTCTGCAATCGAATACTTATCCCTGAATAAAACCTGCAAAGTCTCGCGGTTGAATCGCTTGCCATGACAGATATCACACGGCACATACACGTCAGGCAAAAACTGCATCTCGATCCGCAGTTCACCCTGTCCCTGGCATGCCTCGCATCGCCCGCCATGCACGTTGAACGAAAACCGCCCAGGCTTGTATCCGCGCACTTTGCTCTCGGGCAGTTCCGCGTATAACTTTCTTATCTCATCGAACAAGCCCGTATACGTCCCGGGGTTCGAGCGCGGCGTACGGCCGATCGGTGATTGGTCTATGTTGATGATTTTGTCGAGATGCTCCACACCTTCAATTTTTTCATGCTCACCGGCAGTCGTGCGCGCGCCCATCAACCTTGCGGCGAGCGCGTTGTATAAAATATCGCTCATCAAGGTGGACTTGCCCGAACCCGAAACGCCTGTAATACACACCAACTTTCCCAAAGGGATCGAGACATTTAATCCCTTTAGGTTGTTTGCAGACGCATTGAAGATTCTCAATGATTTGCCGTTTCCTTCCCGCCTCTTCTTCGGGACTTCAATCTGTTTGCGCCCCGACAAGTATTGTCCTGTCAGTGACTTTGGGTGCGCCAGAATCTGCTTCGGCGTTCCCTCTGCGATGACTTGACCTCCATGTTCCCCCGCGGCAGGACCCAAATCCACGACCCAGTCCGCTTCGCGTATCGTTTCATCGTCATGTTCGACGACCAGAACGGTATTGCCCAAATCGCGCAAACCCTTGAGCGTTGCAAGTAATCTTGCGTTATCGCGCGGGTGCAAGCCAATGGAAGGTTCATCCAACACATACAGCACACCGACGAGACGCGAGCCGACCTGGGTTGCCAGACGAATCCGTTGCGCCTCGCCGCCCGATAATGTCACGGCAGAGCGATTGAGGGTTAGATAATCCAAACCGACATTCACCAAGAACGAAAGCCGTTCGCTGATTTCTTTGATCACACGTTCTGCTATCGTCCTTTGCTTTGCGGTAAGAGGAGAATTCTTGCCCGCAATTTTCTTCACCCAATCGAGGGTTTTCAATACGGGCCAGGAGTTTGCCTCAACGATATTTACGTCATCCACTGTGACAGCCAGCGCGGCCGGATTGAGTCGCTTCCCTTTGCAAGTGGGGCAGGGACGGTCTGACATAAATTCCGAAATCTTCTCGCGAATCCATTCAGAATTGGTCTCGCGATATCGTCTCTCCAGGTTGGTGATCACGCCCTCGAACGCGCGCGTGAACTTGAACTCATTTCCATTCGAGTTCTTATACGTCATCTGGATTTGCTTCTCGCCCGTGCCATACAAGACAACTTTCATTTGCTCTTTGGTTAATTCCTTGACAGGCTTATCCAAATCTATTTTGTAGGCTCTCGCCGCGTGCTGCAAATTTTGCCAGTAATAACCGCCTTCGTCTTTGGGACTGCTCCATTCGAGGCTGGCAATTGCTCCCTCGTTCAGGGATCGCTCATCATCCGGTATGATGCGGTCCGGGTCAATTTCCAACTTGGAGCCGAGTCCCTGACATTCTGGACATGCGCCCTGCGGTGTGTTGAACGAGAACGTGCGCGGCTCCACCTCCGCGATGGTGGTGCCGTGCTCTGGGCAGGCGAGGTGTTCTGAAAAATGGATGTCTTTGCCCTCACCCTGCCCTCTCCCAGTGGGAGAGGGGGAGGGGTGAGGGATATTGACGGTGATATACCCTTCGCCAAATTTGAGCGCGGTTTCAACCGAGTCCGTTAAACGGGTGCGCGCAGATTTTCTTTCTTCCTTGTCGCCGTTATTAGAAATGACGAGGCGATCCACAACTGCCTCGATAGTATGTTGTTTGTAACGATCCAGTTCGATCTCATCATCCAGCGAAGAGACAGCGCCATCCACGCGGGCGCGCGCGAAGCCTGCCTTGCGTATCTCCTCAAAGACAGCCTGATACGTTCCCTTGCGAGCGCGCACCAGCGGAGAAAGGA
>Ga0247727_10019920_pt1 | contig 10333 bp, 6 predicted proteins | sample WisWelCaveWW1625_FD_202498 | JGI IMG/M metagenome (GOLD analysis project Ga0247727, IMG submission 202498) | Biofilm microbial communities from Wishing Well Cave, Virginia, United States - WW16-25 | ecosystem: Environmental > Aquatic > Deep subsurface > Groundwater > Cave microbial mat | place... | reverse complement strand
GATGCCTACCGTGGGGCTCCATCCCAGCACTCTGTTGATCCTGGCTGCATCAATGACACTCCTCCGCTGCTCGCCCTTTTTTTCAAGACCATGTTCGGCTTCAAAGGGAAATCCTGTGTGCTGTTTGATCAAACGGTAGATCTCGTTCACATCGGTTTCTTTGCCCGTCCCGACATTGAACGCCTGGATCCCGCGGCATTGCAGCGCTTTAAGATTGGCCCGGGCAACATCTTCTACAAACACATAATCGCGCGTCTGTTTCCCGTCGCCATTGACTATCGGACGCTCGCTTTTCAACATTTTTGTGGCAAAAATTGCCACCACGCCCGCCTCCCCGTGCGGGTTCTGCCGGGGGCCGTAAACGTTCGCGTACCGCAGCGCAATGGCATCAATCCCATGTATCGTATGGTAGTAGTAGAGATAATGTTCGGAAGCAAGTTTGCTGATGCCATACGGAGAGAGAGGCCTCGTAGGATGTTCTTCTCCCGCTGGAAATGCGTCCTGCTCACCGTAGATCGCTCCACCCGACGAGGCAAAAATCACACGCCTGACTCCAAATTTGACACAGCACTCCATAAGAACCAAGAGTCCAAGAAGATTCACCGACGCATCGAGCGCCGGATCCGCCACCGAACGCCGCACGTCAATCTGCGCGGCATGATGGCAGACCACCTCAAAGCGCCCCTCCTGCATGATGTTCTCCAAAGCGGCCCGATCACGAATATCACACTCATAGAACTGCGCACTTGCATTGACGTTTTCTCTCCTGCCCGAAGAAAGGTCGTCGACAATCGAAACCGTATGTCCATCGCGTATGAACGCATCGACGATATGGGAACCGATGAATCCTGCTCCACCGGTGACAAGAATTTTCAATTCATACCTCCACGATGTTTTAGATTCCTTCCTGGAAAAAGAGATAACCAGTGTAGCCATACACCACGAGAATCAGGCCAAGGGAAGCGATGAAAAATTTCCTCCTTGACGGTCCTGAGAAAAGCGTGGCAAAAGTCCCCGGGTCTCTCGTTGCCGAAAACCCAAGTCCAAAAATGACGGACAAGAACGGAACGAGTGGAAGCCGGTATCTGGCCTCGGCATGGAGAACACTATGAACGACAAAAAACAAAACGATGGCGCCAAACAACGGGCCCAGGGTAAGCCGTTTTCCCCATGAGGCGACCAGCCCGACGCAGACACCTATCAGGAGAATGAAATCGGAAAAAATGGCTATGCTCTGCAACGCCAGGTTGTTGTCTGAGTGCGTTATGGGATATACCCAAAACATGTGGGCCTTTTTTGCAAAAAGCGCGGCGGTTTCCCATGGATGCGAGACCATGTAGGCCACCGCGACATTCCTCCTAAGCCCGTCGATTTCGATTTCATTTAAAGAAGCAGGGTCATCCACGCCGCGTTGCTTCGCCTGAGTCTGAAACCACGAATCGAATCCATCTTTCAGGCTCCAGGTACCTGTTGCATAAGGGTTGTTGCCAATAAGAAGCGAACTGCCAGCCCAGCTGGAGATTGGCACAACATCGTCGTGAACGAGATAATTCCGAACGGTCCAGGGAAGTATGACCAAAACAACCACAATCAAACTGACGCCCAGCGATTTTGCCAAAGTGCTCCACAGGTGCGGCTTGATTAGAACAAGGGAAGCGAGCAGGATCGGAATAAATCCGAGGAATACCGCCCGTGTCAATGCAGCCAATCCACAAAACAACCCTAACATCGCTCCGTTGATGAGTGACGGCTTTTCCAAAATGCGATAGCCAAGCAACATTATTCCCAAAAAGAACACGATGTAGAGCGACTCTGTTTGCAACAGAGCGGAGTACACCACCAATCCCGGATAGAATGCCATTACAACCGCTGTCGTCATCGCTGCAAGATGATTAGCGAACAACCGAAGGCTGAGAAGGTATCCAAGTGCAATCGCGATCACACCAAGAAGACATCCCAAAAGGTGAGAAACAAACAGAGAACGATCACCCGAGGTCTGGAGACCGGCAAGTATGATCGGGAACAGGGGTGAGCGCTTCGACAAATCACCGTTCGAATCAACAAATCCTTCGCCTCCTGCAACGTTCCGGGCAATGTACACATACTCATTTTCATCTCCTGTGTAACCCCCCGAATGGAGGAGGGGGACGGCAACGAACCGGAGCAAAAGGCCGCCAACCAGCACCCCTACCAGAAGTCCCTGCCGGTTCATTGACAATCGAGAGCAGGCATTACGACACCTTCAATTCGTGCAACGGTGCGGAGCGCCCGATGTCTTTCCGGAAGTGCATCCCATCAAACGAAATGTGCCGGACCGCCGCATATGCGCTTTCCACAGCACCGATAAGACTGCCGTTCGGCTCATGAGACGTAACCCCGAGAACTCTCCCCCCAGCCGTCCTCACCGTGTTGCCGATCATCGTCGTCCCGGCATGAAAGACCATCAGATTTTCTCTTCCCGCCGATTCGTCCAGTCCATGGATGTCCTTTCCTGTTTCGTACACATCGGGATATCCTTTCGAAGCCAGGATGACACAGACCGCGGCACCTGCAGCGACTTCGAAGTGGGCTCTCCTTTTCCAGGATGCGAGGTTTTTTGTTGACGCAGCGAGTAGCATTTCCAGGAAATCTCCTTTGAAAATCGGGAGAACAACCTGGGTCTCCGGATCGCCGAAACGCGAATTGAACTCGACGACCTTCGGCCCTTCTTTCGTTATCATCACGCCGACATACAGGCATCCCTTGTACGGCATCCCCCCTTTTGCCATTCCCTGTAGCGCGGGCTCGATGATTTGTCGACGGATGGCGTCCAGAATCCTGGCATCGATCAGCGTGGCAGGAGCATAGGACCCCATCCCCCCGGTATTTTTTCCCCTGTCATGATCAAAGGCGCGCTTGTAATCCTGAGCAGAGGCCAGGGTCAGGTAATCGACACCATCGCATACTGCGAACACCGAAGCTTCCCGGCCTTCAAGAAATTCCTCCACAACTATCTTATTGCCAGCCGGGCCAAAAGCTCGCTTCTGTACGATGTCGTTCACGCTGGACAACGCTTGGTCAACGGTCGAGCAGATCATCACGCCCTTACCAGCGGCTAACCCATCAACTTTCAGCACCAACGGCTTCGGGCTTCGCGTCACATAGTCCCTGATGGATGAAACATCGTCCACCCCGAATGTCCGATACAACGCCGTCGGAATCGAGTGGCGCATCATGAACTCCTTTGCAAAGGCCTTACTCCACTCAAGCTGCGAAGCGAGTCTGGTCGGACCAAAAATGGTCAGCCCGTCACTCTCGAACAGATCGGCAATTCCCTCCGCGAGGGGTTGTTCGGGCCCGACAACGGTGAGGTCGATCCGTTCTGCTTTGGCGAACTCCAGCAGGCTTTTGTGATCTGTCGCTTTCAACGAAAGGCAGCGCGCATGGCTCGCAATTCCCGGGTTACCAGGTGCACAGTACAGGGCGGTCAGTGCCTTACTCTGACTGATTTTCCAAACAATGGCATGCTCTCTGCCTCCGGAGCCTATGACGAGGACTCTCATCTATTGCTCGATCAATGACTCGAAAATCTTTACGAGGGAGCCGGTCAGTGTGCGACGGTCATACTTTCTGATGACTTCGGGTTCAGGTCCATGCAGGTCTCCCCGTTTGAATTCCTCATAATACTGAAAGAGAGCTTGTTTGATCGCGTTGACATCTGTTGGCGGCGCCACCCGGCCTCTTGCTTCGAGAATGGTCGCTTTCAGAAAGCCATCGGGCACCAATCCAAGTATCGGCTTTCCAATCCCGATGTATTCATACGTTTTTCCCGGAGAGCCGACCATATCCCCTACGATCACCCAGAGCACGTCCGAAGAGATCAGATAACGAACGCATTCACGATGCGGAAGGTAGCCGAAAACCCTGACCGAGTCGGTCAAGCCCAGGCGCTCGACGAGCGCAATGTTTTCATCACGAAAGTTCCCAATGAAGCACGCTTCTATCCTGTTCTTGATTTCAGGCCGTTCATCAAACAAATCATGGAGCGCCTGAAGAAAATGGTCCGGAATGCGATCCTCCCAGAAAACCCCGGCGTAGGTAATCCGCATGATACCCGGTTTCCGCTTCAGGTTCTCGCCAGGTGTTCCGTTTCGCCGCGCCCGTTCAACATCCTCAAGGTCAAACCCCTGTGGAATGATATCAACATCGTGATAGGTGAGGAAGGGGTACCGCTTGATCAGAAGCTCCTTCACACGTCGATTTGTGGTGATCACATGACTTGACGCCTTCAGTGCGGAGCGTTCGAGTTGCTTCGTCGCCCATTTGTGGACCGGCGTTGCATAGAACTTGAAGGGATAATCCACCCACGGGTCTCGATAATCCAGCACGAGAGGCTTCCCGATGTGTCGTTTGACTGAGGCCCCGATGAGAAAATCCGTGAATGGCGGAGCCGTGGAAAAGATAAGATCAAAGGGAGTCTCACGATGGCTGGCAAGCGCAGTCGCAACGGCTTCCTTCTTCCACCCAATTTTATTATCGGGAAGAAAGAATGTGTCGCTGATGCGGCTGATCCACTTTCGTTTCGATTCCGAAGGAAGTCTGACGACCTCCTTCTGTGCAAAGAACTTCCCGGGTCCTGCTGCTTTGGTGCGAACGATGCGAACCCTTTGGGTGTTCAGATCCTCAAGAAGGGTCTCATCGATGGCGTAGTACCCCCGCGGGTCAACGGTAAGCACGGTCGGTTCCCACCCGAATTCCGGCAGATATTTTACAAATTTCACCGTCCGTTGAACACCGCTCAGTCCCATCGGCGGGAAATAATAAGCAATGACAAGCACCCGACGGTTTTTCAATAAGGGACCTCAGACAACCTGCAACTCTGTATCGGCATGACTCAAGACCTTGCAGCCGGAATTAGTGATTAAGACGTCGTCTTCGATGCGGATGCCGCCAAGGGAGGGAATATACACGCCGGGCTCCAACGTGACCACATTGCCGACCTTCAGAATGTCGGAACTCAAAGGAGATATCTTCGGCCCTTCATGGACCTGAAGCCCCAATCCGTGTCCGAGCGAATGGATAAAATATCGCGCCAAACCCGCACCAGCGAGGTGCTGTCGCGCGATCTGATCCAAGTCTCTAGCTTTCAATCCGGCGCGGGCGTTTTCGACCGCTGTGTTTCGCGCCGCAAGAACTGCGGAGTAAATCCTCCGGACATTGGCCGATGCTTTTCCAACCACAACGGTTCTCGTGATATCCGAGCGGTAACCTCTGACAACACATCCAAAATCGAGAAGGACGATATCCCTGTTTGCGATCTTTCGACGCGTTGCACGAGCATGCGGCAAGGAACTCCGGCGGCCCCCTGCAACAATCGGCTCAAAGGCGTCCCCTTCGCCTCCAAAACGTTTTTGGAGGAACGAAATCTCTGAAGCTATATCCAACTCTGTGACACCCGGGCGTATTCGACGGAGAATATGCTCGAAAGTCTTGTCAGAGATCGTTGCAGCTTTCGCGATTGATCGAACCTCGCGATCCTCTTTTATTTCTGAGAGTCCCTCGACAATGCCCCGGGAGGGAAAGATTCGAGCACGCGGAGAAAGCTTGCGCAACCGGCGATACTGCTCAAGATCAAGGTGTTCCGCTTCAACAGCCACACGGGGAGATCGCATTAAAGCAATTGACCTTGCTGCTTCAACAATGAGGCTGGAAGTTGTCACTTTGCATCTTACCCCTCTGACCTCAAGGGCGCTCTGGCGAGCATAACGCATATCTGTGTAGAGTACCCCGCCATGCAGTCGTATAAGGCAAAGCGCGTTTGAACCTGTAAAATTTGTAAGGTAGCGGATATGGGAAAGAGCGCTGACGAGGATGGCGTCAACACTCTTTCTCCGCAGCACAGACCTGAGACAGCCGATTCTAGGCTCAGTCATCCGTCACAAAGATTACGACATGGAGATTACAGATGGTAGTTCGGCGATTCCTTGGTGATCGTAACGTCATGAGGATGGCTTTCGCGTAACCCCGCCTCGGTCATACGAACAAATCGCGCGTTCGACTTGAGATCATCGATCCTGCGCGCTCCACAATACCCCATGGCCGCCCTCAGCCCGCCGAGCATCTGATGTACCGTCTCCGCAAGGGGGCCTTTGTATGGAACACGCCCTTCAATCCCTTCGGGCACAAGTTTTTGAATATCGTCTTCCACGTCCTGGAAGTACCGGTCTTTGCTCCCGGCCTTCATCGCCTCGATGGAACCCATGCCCCTGTAGAGTTTGTAACTGCGTCCTTCATAGAGGACTTTCTCTCCAGGACTCTCATCAACACCGGCAAAGAGCCCGCCGATCATCACACAATCGGCCCCCGCGGCAATGGCTTTGGCGATGTCGCCCGTTTGTTTGATTCCTCCATCAGCAATCACAGGAATACCATATCTGGATGCGACTTTCGCGCAATTCATGACCGCAGTGATTTGGGGGACACCGACCCCGGCAACCACGCGGGTCGTACAAATCGAACCCGGACCAATGCCGACCTTCACGGCATCTACCCCGGCACGGATGAGGTCACGGGTACCCTCGGCAGTTCCGACGTTACCGGCAATCAGATCCAGCTTTGGGAATTTCTTCCTAAGAATTTTCACCATCTCAAGGACTCCGACGGAGTGACCATGGGCCGTATCGACGACAACGACATCGACTCCCGCTCCCACAAGCGAAGCCACACGGTCCCTCGTTTCGGAAGTCACCCCAACTGCGGCACCGACCCTGAGCCTCCCGTGTCTGTCCTTGGAAGCGTGCGGGTGTTTCTTTTTCTTCTGAATGTCCTTGAAGGTAATCAAGCCCTGAAGGAGCCCGGCTTTGTTCACGACCGGAAGTTTTTCCACCTTGTGCTTCTGCAAAATTCGTTCGGCTTGTTCAAGTGTCGTCCCCAGGGACACCGTTACAAGATTATCTCTTGTCATGATTTCGGATACCGGAAGATCTTCATCCGGCTCGAACCGGAGGTCACGATTCGTGATGATGCCGAGCAATTTGTTGTTGCCATCAACAACCGGGATCCCCGAAATCTTGAATCTGTTCATCAGGGCAAGGGCATCGCTCACCTTTTGATCGGGGCGAACAGTAATCGGTGCGAGGATCATCCCGCTTTCTGAACGCTTGACCCGGTCAATCTCTTCCACCTGACGCGCAATCGGCATGTTCTTGTGAAGGATGCCTATCCCCCCTTCACGGGCCATTGCCATGGCCATCTCCGATTCGGTTACCGTATCCATCGCTGCAGTGATCAGCGGAATATTCAGCGTGATCCCGCGTGTGAGGCGTGTCCGAATATCAACTTCGCGGGGAAGGGTTGAGGACTTCGCAGGCAACAATAGTACATCGTCAAACGTGAGAGCTTCGGCAATCATTCGACTTCTTGGCACGGTTGCTCCTGTCTTTCGGGCCGGCTGATTCAAGTATCCTTATGCAAACGCTCCAATGCCGGTGATGTCCTCGCCAACGATCAATGTGTGCATTTCATGAGTCCCTTCATACGTGATGACGGACTCAAGATTGGCCGCGTGGCGCATGACCGGGTACTCATCGAGAATGCCGTTTGCCCCCAGAATGGAGCGCGCTTCCCGGGCAATCTCCAATGCATGAAAAACATTGTTTCTCTTTGCAAATGAAATCTGTTGAAAACTTGCCTTGCCGGCGTCCTTCAAGCGTCCAACCTGAAGGCAAACAAGTTGTGCCTTTGTAATTTCGGTAACCATGTTTACCAGCTTTGCCTGGGTAAGCTGAAATGATGCGATGGGACGATCAAACTGGATTCGGGTTTTTGCATAGTTCAGAGCGGCATCATAGCAGGCCATCGCAGCACCGACAGCACCCCACGCAATCCCGTAACGCGCCTGGCTTAAACAACTCAGGGGAAGCTTGAGCCCGTTGCCCCCCGGAAGGTGGCTGGTCTTTGGGATATGGACATCCTGGAGAACGAGCTCAGAAGTCACTGAAGCTCGCAACGAGTGTTTTCCTTTCATTTCCGGAGCTGAGAATCCTCTGGTTCCCTTCTCCACAAGAAATCCATTCACAATTCCATCGAGCTTGGCCCAAACAACCGCAACATCCGCAAGAGTCCCGTTCGTGATCCACATCTTGGCTCCGTTTAGGACAAAGCCATCTGATGTTTTCTCAGCACGGGTTATCATTCCACCGGGGTTCGAGCCGAAATCCGGTTCAGTCAGCCCAAAGCAACCGATGGCTTCACCCCTGGCAAGCCGGGGTAGCCAGTGCTCTCTTTGCTCTTTCGAGCCGTAGGCAAAAATGGGATACATCACCAGAGAACTCTGAACAGAAGCGAAACTCCGGATACCGCTGTCCCCTCTTTCGAGCTCTTGCATGACGAGACCGTAAGCGACATTATTCATTCCGGCACATCCGTAGGTCGCTGGAAGCGTCGCGCCAAAGAGTCCGAGTTCTGCCATCTTTGGGACAAGTTCCATTGGAAAGGTGCCGTTGCGATTATGCTTTTCAATGATCGGAATGACATTATCGTCAACGAATTCACGAAGAGTGTTTCGAACAAGGACCTCATCCTCGCTGAGTGAGGCATCAAGATTGAAATAATCAACGCCGGCAAACTTCGACATAAGAGCTTCCAGTAGAAGAGGATGGCAAAAAGCCCTGTCCACAAAAAACGACACAGGGCTCCGTTCAGTCTTATGAATTTTTGAATGAAAGAACTAACAAAATTCGGTTTTGAAAGTCAAGGAAGCCTCAAAAAGGGGAAAACCGAACGGTTTGGTCATTCCGTCCGGTCTTCCTGTCTTAGGTGAGAGTGAGAAGTTACTGGTCAGCCCGTTGTACCGAGTCGTCGCGAAAAAGTTTCACCCGGCAAAAGCAGTGGGCTGCCTCATTCATCTACTTTCATCCCGTACCTCTTGATCTTGAGATACAACGTCTTCTTGCTGATTCCGAGCATATCTGCAGTGCGGGTCCGGCTGTAGTTATTCTGTTTCAGCACCCGTTCAATATGATACCTCTCCAAGTCTTCAAGTGAAACAGTTTCAGCAGGTTTTTCAGGCCCCGCCGATGGGGATGCCTCTCCCAAGGCTGTTTCCTTGTCCGTTCGATGTCGATAAATCGAGAGATCCGATTCAGTAATTGAATCGCCGCTAGCAAGGAGGATCGCCCCCTCAAGAATGTGTTCGAGTTCCCTGACGTTCCCCGGCCAATCGTACGCTGTGAGGCGGTCAAGCGCTGAGATGGAAAGGGTCTTGGGTGTTTTTGTCTTGGCCTTCCGGACAAGAAAGTAGTCGGCAAGAAGTGGGATATCCTCTTTTCTTTCCTTCAACGTTGGGACATTCAAGGCAACGACATTCAGCCTGTAGAGAAGGTCCTCGCGGAATCTCCCTGCCTCCACTTCCTTCCTTAGATCTTTGTTCGTCGCGCTGATCACACGAACGTCGACCGTGAGAAGATTCGTCCCACCCACCCTACGGAACTCTCCCGTTTCAAGGAAGCGGAGAAGTTTCGGCTGAATCGTTGGGCTAATATCGCCAACCTCGTCGAGAAACAGCGTGCCTCCGTTCGCAACCTCCACGAGACCTTGCTTCGTGGAATACGCGTTGGTGAAGGCGCCCTTCTCGTGCCCGAACAGCTCACTTTCCAGCAAGGTATCCGGTATGGAGGCGCAATTCACAGCAACAAACGGTCTGTTGCTCCGGGGACTCCTTCGGTGAATCAGGCTTGCGATGAGCTCCTTCCCGGTACCGCTGGCACCCTGGATCAGAACAAACGAATCGCTCTCCGCAAAACGCGACGCATTCTCAATGAGCCTGAGGAACGCCGGACTCTGTCCGATCAGCTCGGAGACCCCAAACTTGCGGGTCAGTTCAGTCTTCATCAACTTATTGTCGATGGTCAGTTGACGCCGCTCCAAGGCCCGGTGAATCGTGTTGAACAATTCGTCGATGTCGTATGGTTTTGCAAGAAAGTCATACGCCCCGAGTTTGATGGTCTGAATTGCCGTCTTCACGTCCGCATAGTTCGTTAGTATGATCACTTGCGTCGTCGGAGAGTACTCATGAAGGAATTTGAGGACCTCAATCCCGCTGACGCGCGGCATCCGAATGTCCAGCAGCACCACATCATAAACCTTCGCCTGGATCTGGTTGATAGCCTGACTGCCGTCGGCGGCAGTGTCAACGGCGAACTCCGCAGAAGCGACGAGCTCGCTCTCGAGCAACGTCCGCAAGGATTCCTCGTCGTCGACAATCAAAAGGTTATATTTTTTCGACATCGGGTGCTCGACCTTCTGCTTGTCCCGAATGATCTCCCTCGTTGCCGGATATCTACTCACTGAGTAC
>Ga0247727_10019919_pt1 | contig 10333 bp, 12 predicted proteins | sample WisWelCaveWW1625_FD_202498 | JGI IMG/M metagenome (GOLD analysis project Ga0247727, IMG submission 202498) | Biofilm microbial communities from Wishing Well Cave, Virginia, United States - WW16-25 | ecosystem: Environmental > Aquatic > Deep subsurface > Groundwater > Cave microbial mat | place... | reverse complement strand
GAGCGGCTCGGCAAACATCGAGACATCGAACTCGCCGCGCGGCGAGAGGTAGCCGGTGAGCGACGCCTCGGGGAGGAGCACGAGATCGCCGGGGGGCGCGGCCGAGAGCTCCGCCTCGACGAGCGCGAACATCCTGGCGGCGTCGCCGAAGGCCGCGGGCAGCTCGAGGATGGTCAGCCGGATCATTCGACGAGGAGCAGGTCGCGCTTCTTGCCGGCGAGCGCTATCCACACCCAGCGGCGTCGGGTACACATGGCGCCGCAGCATCGAGCTTGCCGCGCCGCGCGGCAAGGAGGCCGTCATGAAGCACGCAGTGCTGGGGACGGGGATCGTCGGCACCACCATCGCCACGCGGCTGATCGGGCTGGGCCACGAGGTACGCCTGGGCGCCCGCGAGACCGGCAACGACCGGGCCAGGGCCTGGGCCAAGGCGGCAGGCGCACGCGCATCGCACGGCACGTTCGCCGACGCGGCCGGCTTCGGCGAGCTGGTCTGGAACTGCACGCTGGGCGCCGCTTCGCTCGACGCGCTCGGGGCCGCGGGCGCCGCCAACCTGCGCGGGAAGGTGCTGATCGACGTCGCCAACCCGCTCGATTTCTCCCAGGGCATGCCGCCGACGCTCTTCGCGGCCGCCGCCGGGGAATCGCTCGGCGAACGCATCCAGAAGGCGTTCCCGGAAGCCAGGGTGGTGAAGGCGCTGAACACCGTCAACGCCGGGGTGATGGTCGACCCGCAGAAGGTGGCCGGAGGCGATCACGACGTGTTCATCTGCGGCGACGACGCGCAGGCCAAGGGCCGGGTGACGGAGATCCTGCGCGGCTGGTTCGGCTGGAAGCGCGTGATCGATCTGGGCGGCATCGGCAGCGCCCGCGGCACCGAGTGCTACGTGGCGTTCTGGGTGCGGCTCTGGGGCGCGATGGGCACCGCCGACTTCAACGTCAAGGTGGTCCGCTGATCCTCGAGCGCGCCGCCGCGGATCGACCCCGCGGCGTCCTTCTCAGCTCAGGACCTCGGCCGCGCCGGAGGAGGTGAACTCGTCGCGGTCCCACCACTCGTTGGTGGACATGCGCGAGATGCCGACCCCGCCGACGGCCTTCTCCACCGCCTCGGCGATCTTCACCACCTCGGCGGGGGAGGCGTCGGCCACGCGCACGCCGACTTCGTCGCTGGAGACCTGGGCCTTCGACTTCGACGTGCCCAGCGCCTTTTTCGCCGCGGCCTCGGCGGCGCCGCGGTCCTTGCCCATCTCCGCCACGACGCTCGAATCCAGCGCGTCGCCGCGGCCCCACTTTCCTTCGGCAAGCTTGAAGACCAGCCAGTCAGCCATGTGTGCGCCCCCCTGGTTGAAGGAGGGGCGCACATTACCGCAACCTACGGTCCGGCGTACTTCAAATAGGCGGCCAGGTTCAGCGCCCCCTGCGTGAAGTGCAGGTTGGCCTTCACCGCGTTGAAGTAGGCCGTGTCGCCCTGCTGGTAGATGGGATCGAGCGGCACGTTGGGCTTGCGGTTGGGGAACTTGGTGTCGAGGAAGATCTGCACCGACGCGGCGCTGATGTTGGCGTTGGCGTCGCCCACGTCGGCCGGCACCGGCTTGTTGACCTTCTTGAGCGCCGCCGACAGCCAGGCCTTGAGCGTCGTGCGCGGCTTCTTGTCGCCGGTGGGCCCGCGGCCCTTGTTGAGGATGGCGGCGAGCGTGGCGGGCTCGTACTTGAGCGCGTCGAGCAGCGTCGACTTGATCTCGGCCAGCGTCTGCGTGCCCTTCGGCACCGGCTTGTTCTTGTAGTAGTCGGTGGTCCGCTTGAGATCGATGCACTTCTTGCGGCCGCCGGGGCTGCCCACGACCTCGAGCGCCGCGGACGGCTTGGCCGACTTCAGCACCTTCTCGTCGCCGTAGAGCGCGTCGCCGCCGATGAGCACGAGTTGCACGTGCGACTCCTTGGCGTCGACGATGGCCTTGTACGGGTCGGCGTTGACGGCGTCGATGACCACCAGGTCGGCGACCATGCCGGGCTTGATCGACCCCACCTTGTCCGTCCACTTCACGATCTTGGCGGGGTTGGACGTGACCATCGCCACCAGGTCCTTGTTGGTCAGCTTGCCGCCGAACTTCTGCGTGTTGACCACGGAGGCGAACTTCAGCTCCCAGAGGAGGCTCTTGGAGCCGCTCGGGCTCCAGTCGGTCCCCAGCGCCACGATGCCGCCGGCGGCGCGCGCGGCCGGGACGTCGGTGGTGGTCCCGTAGAGCAGGAAGTTGGAGAGCGGCGACCAGACCACCTTGGGCGGGCTGCCGGCGGTGGCCTTCCAGTCGTTGAAGTCGGCGGCCGTCAGCGCGGCGGAGTGGATGCCGACGAGCTGGGGCATGACCACGCCGATGTTCTTCAGACCGGCCTGGTTGTTGGGGCCCGGGTTCTTGGTCGTGGTGTAGGCCGAGTTGTAGTACTCGCGGCGCGAATACGCGGAGCCCAACATGCCTTCGGAGAGGTGGAAGAGCCAGGCGTCGAGCTTGGCGACGCTGGCCTTCTCCGCCGCGATGCCCTTCACGTACATGCCGTCGATGGGCAGGCCGCGCTGGCCGACCTTGTCGCGGCCCCAGTTGGGCAGTTCGACGTTGCGTACCAGAATTCCCGAGGTGCCCGCGTCCGTCGGGGAACCTTGGGTCGTCGTGACGCCGCCGGCCAGCGCCTTGATCTCGGCGTACTTGAGCGCCTCGGTCTGCTTGTCGTAGTAGCCCGGATCGGTGACCAGGGTCTTGGGGTTGTTGACCAGGGCCTCGTAGAGCTTGCCGCCCGGCCACTGATCGCGGTTGTCGTAGTGCTTGGGCACCGGGTAGAGCGGCAGGAAGTTGTAGGCGATGTGGTCGTGCAGGTTGATCATTCCGGGGAAGATCTTGCCCTTGCTGTTGATGACCACGGCTCCTGAAGGACCGGCCTCGCCAGCTTTCAGGATCGACACGATCTTGCCGCCCTGGACGACGACGCCGCCGTCTTTCACGACGGTGAAGGCGTCGTCCATGGTGACGACGGTGCCTTTGAGGACGATGGGGGTCTGCTGGGCGACCGCGGGCACGGCGAGGCACAGCAGGGCTGCAACCAGGGGGGCGGATGGATGGCGCATGCCTACACAGCTAGCAAAGATTGCACCGGATCGACAAGCGCCGGTTCAGCATCGGACGTTTGACGGATGCCCGGGAGCGTGCACATCAAGCCGCCGAGGAGGTGCCCGTGAAGCTGCGTTTGCCCGAGGTTGACGAGGCGTTGCCGGGGCGCGACCAGGCCATGCCGGTGACGGATCGGCACGTCGTGTTGCGCACGCCGATCAAGCCGCCGTTCCCCGACGGGATGCAGCGTGCCGTGTTCGGCATGGGCTGCTTCTGGGGCGCCGAGCGGAAGTTCTGGGAGTTGCCGGGCGTCCATGCCACCGCGGTCGGATACGCGGGGGGGATCACCAGGAACCCGACTTATCGCGAGGTGTGCTCGGGACAGACCGGTCACGCCGAGGTGGTGCTGGTGGTCTTCGACCCGGCCCGCATCGGATACGAAGGGCTCTTGCGGGCGTTCTGGGAGAACCACGATCCGACGCAGGGGATGCGGCAGGGCAACGACGTCGGGACGCAGTATCGATCGGCCATCTACTGGACCACGCCGGAGCAGAGGCGGCTTGCGGAGGAATCGGCGGCGATGTATGGCCGCGCGCTGGGCGAGGCGGGGCACGGCCGCGTCACCACCGAGCTGCGCGACGCGCCCGATTTCTACTATGCGGAGGATTACCACCAGCAATACCTGGCGAAGAACCCGGGAGGGTATTGCGGGATCGGCGGCACTGGCGTCTCGTGCCCGGTCGGTGTCGCGAAGAAGGCATGAGCGTTCCGGGATGGCGAAGCAGCGCCCGCGTCTTTTCCGTTGAAGCGGCATTGAAGCCCACGCGCCCGGTGCCAAACGATGCGGCGTCAGAGGCCTATGCTAATACTTCGCGCGTGGCAAAGCCGCTTCCCATCGCTGGCGCCGACTCGCCTGAAGAGCTGCCCGCGTACACTGCCGTGCGCGCGGCGCAGATCGTCCGGCTGTCGCCTTCGACGCTCCGGCTGTGGGCTTGCGGCGACGGCGAACACGCGGCGTTGTTCGCCCCGGCCCAGGCCGCGCCCCTGACGCTCGCCTTCTCCAACCTGGTCGAGGCCTTCGTGCTGGCCTCGATGCGGCGCGTACACGGGATCTCGATGCAACGAGTGCGCAAGGCGCTCCACTACGTCGGGAAGAAGCTCGGCGTCGATCGACCGCTCATCCACGCTGCCTTCCGCACGGATGGCGCCCGCCTGTTCGTCAAGGACGCCGACCAACTGCTCGACGTCTCCAGCGAGGGGCAAGCAGCCCTGAAGGAAGTCCTCGAAGCGAGCCTCGAACGGATCGACTGGGGTCGCGACGTCGCATCCCGCCTCTATCCGTGGGTCCGTGCAGACCTGAGCTCGAGGCAGCCGAAGAGCATCGTTATCGACCCGCGCCGCGGCTTTGGCCAGCCGATCATCGCTGGCACGGGAATCGAGGCCCGCATCGTCACCGAGCGCTACCGCGCGGGCGAATCGGTCGCCGATCTCGCGCAGGACTACCGTCTGAAGCCGGAGCAGATCGAGGACGCGATCCGGTGCGAAACGCGTGAAGCCGCCTGAGCCGTTCACGTGGTTCGTTGACCGTTCGCTTGGACGGAAGATCGTCGACGACCTCCGCGGGGCCGGATTCAACGTCGAGGAGCACGCGGCTCACTTCGCTGACGATGCGCCCGACGTCGATTGGCTGGGCGAAGCGGGGCGACGCGGCTGGGTTGTCCTGACGAAGGACAAGGCCGTGCGCCGCAACAGGCTCGAGCTCGAGGCCATCCTTGCGAGCGGGGTCACCTGCTTCTCGCTGGGGCATGGCAACCTGAGGGCGGTGCAGATGGCACAGGCCTTCGTGACTGCGTGCCCGAGGATGGAACGCGTGTTGCGGCGGTACGATCCTCCGATCATCGCGACAGTGACCGCGGCTGGCCATGTCCGCGTTCTGCTGGCGGACGGGGCGCTCCTGCCGAAACCGAGAGACGTCAAGTAAGCAAAGCGTGCAGCCACGCCCATGACCTGGGAGCAACGCGCCGCTTCTCAGTCGCGCGCGATGTCGACGTCGAGAATCCGCGAGGCCGAGAAGACCCAGCGCTCAGGATAGCTCGTACCGGCGAGCGTCGTACCGGGCTCTGGGAAACACAGGCCTCCTGCCGAGGCTGCGGGTCAGCGCGCGCGGCGCAGTTCGACCAGCCTGTTCGCGATCCCCGTCTGCCTCTTCCACTGCCCGTGCATGGCTCCCGACGACTCCAGCCGCGCCATCTCCAGCGCCGCATCAGCCTCGATCGGCTCCGGCAAGGCGTCGCGCAAAGGAGTGCCCGGCAGCGGCATGAAGGCGTGCGAATGGATCTTCGCCCCGAGCGCGACCAGCCGCTGCGCGAAGGCGAGCGACGCGCGCCGGTCGTCGGGCGTCTCGCCGGGGATGCCGAGGAGGAAATCGACGTCGGGGCGGAAGCCGGCCTCGACGCAGAGGCGCACCGCGCGCTCCACCTCCTCCACCGAATGGCCGCGGCGCATCTCGCGCAGCACGCGATCGGACCCGGACTGGCCGCCGATCACCAGCGCCTCGTTGTCGACGTACCGGCGCAGCACGGCCAGCGCCTCGCGGCTGACGTGCTCGGGCCGCACCTCCGAGGGGAAGGTGCCGAAGTAGACCTTGCCGGCGGGCCCGATCTCCGCGCGCGCGGCGGCCAGCAATTCCTCGACGGCCTCGAGGCACGGCCGCTCGCCGTCCGACCCGTACGACAGCGACGTCGGCGTGAGGAAGCGCACGTAGCGCAACCCGGCGCGGCGCATGGCCGCCACGTGCAGGCGCACGTTGGCCACGCTGCGATGCCGGAAGCGCGCCTTGAACATGAAGGGGGTCTGGCAGAACGAGCAGGCGTAGATGCAGCCGCGGGTGATCTCGATGGCGTTGAACTTGCCGTGGCGCGCGTTGAAGGCAGGGAAGTCGTCGAGGGGCCGTCGCGCGGCGGGGCCCGCCGTCACCAGGCGGCCCTCGGAGTCGAGCCGCGCCGTGCCGGGGCCCTCGAAGAGCGCCGCCGCCGTCGCTTCTCCTTCGCCGATGGCCACGCGATCGAATCCGGCGCGCAGCGTCAGCAAGGGTTCGGCGGTGGCGTGGACGCCACCGGCCACGTGCAGCGCCGGGCGGGACCGCGCCTTCACCCACGCCATGTCGGCCGCGGCTGCCTCGAAGTCCGGTGAGTAGAACGACCAGGCGACGATGGCCGGGCCGCTGGAGCGCTCGAGCGCGGTGGCCACCGCGGACCGATCGCGCGCGAAGCGCACCTCGACGTGGTCGGGCAACGCCGCGGTCACGACGTTGAGCCCGACGATCCCGCTGCGCGCGTGGTGGGCGATGACCAGCACCCGCCGATGCTAGCCTGCGGAGCGATGCCGATCGATCGCGACGAGGTGCTTCGCTCCTGGCGCGCGCGCGGCTTCCACGGCGGCTTGTGGGTCGATCCGCCCGGCCAGCGCTGGGAGGACTTCGTCCACGGCGACGACGAGCTGTTCATGCTGGTGGAAGGCGACCTGGAGTTGGAGGTCGGCGGCCGCGCGTTCCGGCCCCGGCCGGGCGAGGAGATCCTCATCCCGGCGCGCACCCGCCACTCGGTGCGCAACCTCGGGAGCACCACGGCGCGCTGGCTCTATGCCTACGGTTGAGGAGGATCGGGCTTTGCCCGCGACGGGCCGGAGCCGAAGGGCGGAGGCATGCGGAGGAGCGGGCTTTGCCCGCGACGGGCCGGAGCCGAAGGGCGGAGGCATATGGTGATCAACCAGGCGCAGATGCTGGCGAACCGGGTGCGGAAGAACTTCCGCCGCCTCGCCCCGCGCTTCGAGCGGCGCGGCATCGGCGCCTTCCGCCTCTACGATCGCGACATCCCCGAGATCCGCGCCGCCGTCGACTGGTACGAGGGCCACCTGGTCGTCGCCGAATACGCGCGCGCGCAGACCGACGCGCTGCCCGGCTGGCTGGAGGCGATGGGCAGCGCCGTGGCCGGGGCCTTGAAGGTGCCGGCGGACAAGGTCCACCTCAAGAAACGCCGCGCCGGCGAACAGTACGAAGCGCGCCCGGCCGGAGAGCGCCTGGCCGTCCGCGAAGCCGGCCTGCGCTTCTGGGTCGAGCTGGAAGGCCACATCGACACCGGCCTCTTCATCGATCACCGCGAGACGCGCGCGCTGGTTCGCGCCGGGTCCGCCGGCAAGTCGTTCCTCAACCTCTTCGGCTACACCGGCAGCTTCACTTGCGCGGCGGCGGCGGGCGGCGCGCGCGAGACCGTCACCGTCGACACCTCGGCGGCGTACCTCGACTGGGCGCGCGACAACCTCGAGCTGAACGGGCTCCGGGGCGAGCTGGTCCGCGCCGACGCGCGCGGTTTCCTCCAAACCACCTCGCGCCGATTCGATCTCTGCGTGCTCGATCCTCCCTCGTCGTCGGTGCGCGCCGGCGCCGAACCTCTCGACATCCAGCGCGATCACCGCGCGCTAATCGAGGCCGCCCTGGCCGTGCTGCACCCCGGCGGCGTCCTCTACTTCTCCACCAACCACCAGCGCTTCGAGCCGCGGCTGGAAGGTTTGGACGCCGAGGAGATCACCGCCCGCACCGTCCCCGAGGACTTCCGCAACCGGACGGCGCACCGCTGCTTCCGGATGAAGCGGTGAGCGAGCTGGTCGTCTTGGTCGGGCTTCCCGGCTCGGGCAAGTCGAGCTTCCATCGGAGCCGCTTCGCGGCCACGCACGCCTGCGTCTCCAAGGATCTGATGAGGAGCGCGCGGAACAAGGACGCGCGGCAGCTCCGCCTCGTCGGCGAGGCGCTGGGCGCCGGCGGCTCGGCCGTGGTCGACAACACCAACCCGAGGCCCGAGGATCGCGCGCCGCTCCTGGCGCTGGCCCGGGCCCACGGAGCGCGCGCCGTCGCGTACTTCTTCGACGCCGACCCGCGCGAGTGCATCGCGCGCAACGCGGCCCGCGCGGGGCGGGCGCGGGTGCCGGCGGTTGCCATCTGGGCGACGCACCGCCGGCTGACGCCGCCGTCGGTGGACGAGGGCTTCGACGCCGTCTACCGCGTCCGCCTCGCCGGCGGCGACTTCGCCGTCGAGCCGATCACGGGCAGGGGACCAGCTTGAGCTTCCCGATCACCGGGTGCTCGCTCGCCGTGACCTCGTCGTTCCCCACCAGGCACGAGCCGCCCGCCGCGGCTTGGATGGCGAAGGTGCCCGATTCGGCCACCGCCTTCACCGTCAAGAGGCCCGAGAGCACCTTGATGCCGCCCGGGAAGGTGCCGACCGGATCGATGGGCTGGATCTGCGGCGACTGGCCGTCGAGCACGATCTGGTAGGTCTGGTGCAGGAGCTGCTCGGCGATGGAGTCGCCCGCGTCGCGCAGCTTGCGCAGGTCGAAGGCTACCGAAACGTCGAACGAGGGGCTGACCGCCAGCTTGGGCCCCGCCGTGACGGTGAGCGCGAAGCTCCGGCCCGCCGACGGGTTCAGCGAGACGGTGATGAGCGGCGTGCCGTCGAGCTTGACGGTCGAGTCCTGCCCGCCCAGCGAGAGGTTGGTGAAGGCGATCGAGTCAGCGCCTTCGGCGAGCGCGACCTGGCCGGTGGCGCCGGCCAGATCGAGGGCCAGCGTGCCGGTGGCCTTGGAGTCGGGGGCGGCCGCGCTCAACGGCGCTTCCAGGTGCGTCGGCCCCAGGTCCACCGAGGCGCTCAGCGTCCTCTTCACGCCATCGACGCGCAATGACCAGAGCGGATTCCGCGCCGCGGTGGTGAACTTGAACGGCCCCTTGTCGTCGGGAAGCGTGCCCTCGATGCGCACCGCGCGCTCCACCGCGCCGGCGAAGGTGAAGTCCTGGGGACCGTTGCGGGTGAGCGAGACGGAGACGCGCCCTTCCATCACCGCCGGCAGATCGATGGTCTTGCCCAGCACCTTGGCGATGTGCTGCAGCGCCGACTTCGCCTCCGACAACTCGACGGCCACGGCGATGCGCCCGCTGGAGAGCTCGACCTGGAGCGGCGCGATCCGCGTCGGGCCGACCAGCAGCGTGAGCAGGATGTGGTCGCCGAACGCCTCGGCGCGCACGCGCAGCTCGGCGGCGTCGAAGTCCTTCACGCACTGCGCGTCGGGGATGCCGTTGGTCTGCGGGCACCAGTCGGCGCCGCGCAGCCGGTAGACGCCGCCGCCCTCGTAGTTGGCCTGGATGAAGACCTTCTCGCGCAGGAACTTCGCGAAGTCGCGGCCGTCGTCGGAGCCGACCTTGAGGCCGCCCAACTCGGGAACGATGGGGAACGTCCGGTGCAGGCTGCTGGTCGATGCGCGCAGGCTGGTGAGCCCGGCGGCGGCATCGATCGACGCGCTGGCCGTCGACAGATCGTCGACCAGGTTGGGCGTGGCCTTGGTGATCTGCTCCTGCATCAGGACCGGCTCGGCGGGCTTGCTTCCGCCGCAGGCGGCGAGCGTCGCTGCAAGGACGATCACGAGTTGGCGCATGGTTCCTCCTGGTGATCCCCCGGACCGTGGCACGCCGATCGCGGCCACGCCGTGTCGGCCATCACATGGCCCGGTGCGCGGCCAGGGGCGGACGCAGCGCTGGTGCACCCTCTACGGCGGCATGTCATTCTGCGACGCCATGAAACGCTGCCCCTGGCCCGGCGAGGATCCGCTCTACGTCGCCTACCACGACGAGGAGTGGGGCGTTCCCGAGCGCGACCCGCGCGCGCTCTACGAGAAGCTGGTGCTCGACGGCTTCCAGGCGGGGCTGTCGTGGATCACCATCCTGCGCAAGCGGGAGGCCTTCCGGCGCGCCTTCAAAGGCTTCCGCCCCGAGCGCATCGCCCGCTTCGGGGCCCGCGACGTCGCGCGGCTGATGAACGACGCCGGCATCGTGCGCAACCGGGCCAAGATCGAGGGCGCCATCGCCTCGGCGCGGGCGGTCCTCGAGGTGCCCGATTTCTCCGCGCTGCTCTGGTCGTTCGTCGGCGGCGAAACGAAGGTGAACCGCTGGCGGACGCTCAAGCAGCTCCCCGCCGAGACCGGCGAGAGCCGCGCCATGTCCAAGGAGCTGAAGGGGCGCGGGTTCGCCTTCTGCGGCCCCACCATCTGCTACGCGTTCATGCAGGCGGTGGGGATGGTCGACGACCACCTCGTCGGCTGTTTTCGCAAGGGTGGCTGAGATTCCTCTCGCGGTGGTTCCGTGTCTGGTCTGATCGAGCGCGGTGTGACGCCGCGTCCGGGGGTGGGGGGGGG
>Ga0247727_10019918_pt1 | contig 10333 bp, 10 predicted proteins | sample WisWelCaveWW1625_FD_202498 | JGI IMG/M metagenome (GOLD analysis project Ga0247727, IMG submission 202498) | Biofilm microbial communities from Wishing Well Cave, Virginia, United States - WW16-25 | ecosystem: Environmental > Aquatic > Deep subsurface > Groundwater > Cave microbial mat | place... | reverse complement strand
CCGCCTGCGCCGTGGCTCGCGCAGTCGCGGGAGGCGCTCCGGGGGCACTCGATTACGCCCGCGCTTTCGCGCCGACCCTGATCCCGATCGCGGTCGGCTACCATTTCGCGCACAGCTTCACCTACCTGCTGGTCCAGGGGCAAAGCCTGGTGTTCCTGGTCTCGGACCCGCTGGGTCTTGGCTGGAACCTGTTCGGCACGCGCGACGCCGTGCCGGACATCGCCATCATCAGCACCAAGACCGCGTGGTACTTGGCGCTGGGTGCCATCGTCACTGGCCACGCGATCTCGGTCTACCTCGCCCATGCGGCGGCCGAACGCCTGTTGGAAGCACGCGGCCGGGCGCTTCGAGCCCTCGTGCCGATGACCGCCCTGATGGTGCTCTACACGATCATCAGCCTGCAGATCCTCGCCGAACCGCTGGTGCGCTACTCCGGCCCGCAGGAGACCATTATCTAGAGCGCGGCCGCGAACAGGTTCTCGAAGTCCTGCTTCGTGCAGGGGCGGGGGTTGGTCTGGTGGCAGATGTCTGCGAGCGCGACCTCGACCAGCCGCGGCAGTTGCACCCTTTTCACGCCGAGAGCGCCGAGCTTCGCCGGGATGCCGAGCTCTGCCTTGAGCGCGGTGAGCCACGCGACGAGGTCCGCCACGCCAGCGACGCGCGCGAGCTCCGCCATCTTCGCCTGCGCCGCCGTGCGGTTGAAGCGCATGACATGGTCGATCATCACGCCGTTGGCGAGGCCATGGTGCAGGTCGGCCACGGTGGAGAGCGCGTGCGCGCAGGAATGCACCGCGCCGAGGTCCTTCTGGAACGCGATCGCCCCCATCATGGAGGCCATCAGCATGTCGCTGCGCGCCTGAAGATTCTGCGGCTGCCTGAAAACCAGAGGCAATGCCCGCGCCGCGATGCGTACTCCTTCCAGCGCGATGCCGTCGCACAGCGGGTGATAAGCGCTCGACAGGTAGGACTCGATGTTGTGCGTCAGCGCGTCCATGCCGGTCGCGGCGGTGATGTTCGCCGGCAGTCCGAGCGTCAGCTCCGGGTCGGCGAACACCGCTTTGGCGAGGAGCGCCGGCGAAAACAGGATGCGCTTGAGGTGCGTCCGATCCTCCGAGATCACCGAGGAGCGGCCGACTTCGCTGCCGGTGCCGGCGGTGGTCGGCAGCGCCACGAATTGGGGCAGGGCGTTGGCGATCGGCCGCACTCTGGGGTGATCCCAGGCGTACTCGAGCACGTCGCCCGGGTTTGCCGCCATCAGCGCGACGGCCTTGGCCACGTCGAGCGCGGCGCCGCCGCCGAAGCCGATCACCGCATCGGCGCCGTGGGCGCGGCAGGCATGCGCGCCCGCGCGAACTTGGGAGGCGACCGGGTTGCCCTGCACGCCCGAGTAGACGCTCGCCTGGAGACCCTGCAGCGTCGAGAGGAACTCCGCGAGCACCGGCAGCGCGCCGAGGCCCTGGTCGGTGACGACGAGAGGCCGCTTGCAGCCCGCTTCCGCAAGATGCCCCGCAACGAGCTTTCTCGCCCCTGGCCCGAAGTGGATGGCGGTGGGAAACGCGAAGCGGTGGATGGTCATGTCAAGGCAGGATTTCTAGCCGTCGCCCGGCTCAGATCCGGTAAGGCACCCTGATTCCCGGCTCCTCCGCGGTGAAGTCCTTGGTGTTGCGTGTGACGAGGAGCAGGTTCTGGACCCGCGCCGTCGCAAGAATGATCGCGTCGGGCACGCGCATCTTCGCGGCGCGCCGCAGCGCCACCGCCCGTTCCGCGATCTTCTCGTTGAGCTCGAGGCGCTCGAAACTCGCAAGAAACTTCCGGGTTGCGGTCTCCACGGCGGGTTTGGTTCCTGCAAGCACCTCGATCCAGGAGATTACGCTGATCGCCGGGCGCTCGTATCGCGCGATTTCCGCCTTCGCCGCTGCGACGCCATTCAGGTAGTCGATGAGGATGTTCGTGTCGAACAACGCCCTCAACGTTTCCACTCCCTGCGCAGGCGGCGCTGGAAAGCGACCCCATCGGCCCTCAGCCCTGCGCGCTTCCAGAGGCCAAACGCCTCATCCCTGCCCGGAAGATGCTCCTGCAGATAACGGTCAACCGCTTGGCGGATCAACTCCGCACGCGACAGCTTGCGGCTGCGCGAAATGCGTTCGAGCGCGTCGACCTGGCGATCGGGCAGATCAATGATGGTACGCATCGGCAGGATGATGAATGATGACATCGCATGATATCACGGCACACTTCCTGGTCAGATGACCTCGAAATAGCGCTTCAGTTCCCAGTCCGTGACGGCAAGCTGGGACTGGCGCCACTCCCACTCGCGCGTGCGCACGAAATGGTCGACGAAGGTTTCCCCGAACAGCTCGGGCGCCACTTTCGAGCGCTTGAGGTTGGCGCTGGCCTCGTGCAGGCTGCGCGGCAGGCGCGGGATCTTCGCCGCCTTGGCCGCGTCGCCCGATAGCGGCGCATCCTTCAGCTTGAGGCGCTGCTCGATCCCCCACAGGCCGGCGCCGACGCTCGCGGCGAGCGCCAGATACGGATTGGCGTCCGAGCCCGGGCAGCGCGTCTCCAGGCGCGTGGACTTGGGCGAGCCCGGGATCACGCGCAGGCTCGCGGTGCGGTTGTCCACGGCCCAGCTGCGCTTCACCGGCGCCCACATGCCATCCACCAGGCGCTTGTAGCTGTTCACCGTGGGCGCGAACAGGCACTGGATGTCCTCGAGCAGCGCCAGCTGCCCGGCGAGATAGCTCTCGAACAGCTTCGACATGCGGTAGGGGTGGCGTGCATCGTGGAACAGGTTGCGCTTGCCGTCGGACAGGCTCTGGTGCACGTGTCCGCTGCAGCCCGGGTACTGCGTGCTCCACTTCGCCATGAAGCTCGGCATGATGCCGAATCGCTGGCCGATGTCCTTGGCCGACTGCTTGAACAGCACCCCCCGGTCGCCGGACTCCACGCCCGCGGCGTACAGGATCGCCGCTTCGTACACGCCCGGGCCGGTCTCGGTATGCAGGCCTTCGATCGGCACGCCGAATTGCTGCAGTTCTTCCATCAGCGCCTGGAAGTAGGGCTGGTTCTGCCCGGCGCGGGTGAGCGAGTAGCCGAACATCCCCGGCGTGATCGGCGTCGGCGCGACGTAGTACTTGGCCGCGAAGCTCTGCGGGGTCTCGCGAAAGTTGAACCACTCGTACTCCAGGCCCGTGAGCACCTCGTAGCCGAGCCTGGCGGCGCGGGCGAGAACGCGCTTGTACACCTGGCGCGGGCAGACCGGATTGGGCGCGCCCGAGGGCTCGACGAAATCGCCGAGGAAAAAGGGCACGCCGCCGTCCCAGGGCACGCGGCGGAACGTGGCGAGGTCGAGCTGCACCAGCGCATCCGGAAATCCGGTGTGCCAGCCGGTCCAGACGGTGTTGTCGTAGGGTGCGTCGTTGGCGTCCCAGCCGAAGACGACGTTGCAGAAGCCGAAGCCGGTTTCGGCCGCGGCGAGGAACTTGTCCTTGTGCAGGTACTTGCCGCGCAGCACGCCGTCGATGTCGGTCACCGCGACTTTCACGCGCGTGGAGGGCAGGCGGCGCACCTCTTCGATCACGCGGCGCGCTTTGGCGGTCATCTTTTGCGCCATCACACCTCGAGCCATTCCTTGCGCATCGCGGTGTTCTCGCGCACGTCGCGCGGCGTACCCTCGAACACGATGCTGCCGTGGCCCATCACGTAAAGCCGCTCGGAGATGTCGAGCGCGATGGCGAGCTTCTGCTCCACCAGCAAAATGGAAATGCCGCGCTTCCTGATCTCCTCGAACAGCAGCGCCAGCTGGTCGACGATCTTCGGCGCGAGGCCCTCGGTGGGCTCGTCGATCATCACCAGCTCCGGGTCGCCCATCAGCGTGCGGCACAGGGTCAGCATCTGCTGCTCGCCGCCCGAGAGGAACCCGGCCTGCGTGCCGGCGCGCTCCTTGAGCTGCGGGAACAGCTGGTACATGTCCTCCATGCCCCAGCGGCCAGAGGCTTGCGTCTTTTTCTGCCCGAGCAGCAGGTTCTGCCGCACGGTGAGGGTGGGGAAGATGTCGCGGTTCTCCGGCACGTAGCCCAGGCCCTGGTGCGCGATCTCGTAGGCCTTCAGCCCGACCATCTCCTCATCCCTGAAGCGGACCGAACCGGTGCAATCGACCAGCCCCATGATCGAGCGGATGGTGGTCGAGCGGCCGACGCCATTGCGCCCCAACAGCGAAACAATTTCGCCCTTGCCGATCTGCAGGTGCACGCCGTGCAGGATGTGGCTCTTGCCGTAGTAGGCGTGGAGATCCTTGACCTCAAGCACTTGCGGTCTCCTTGTGCAAGGCGCCCAGGTAGGCCTCCTGCACCGCGGGATTGCCGCGGATCTCCTCGGGCGTGCCGGTGGCGAGCACCTCGCCGTACACCAGCACGCTGATGCGGTCCGCGAGGCCGAATACCACGCCCATGTCGTGCTCCACCATCACCAGCGTCTTGCCCTGGGTGATCGAGCGCACCAGCTCCACCACCTGCGCGGTCTCGGTGCGGCTCATGCCGGAGGTGGGCTCGTCGAGCAGGATCACGCTCGCGCCGCCGGCGATGGTGACGCCGATCTCCAGCGCGCGCTGCTCGGCGTAGGTCAGCGTCCCGGCGGGCACGTTGCGCCGCCTCGCCAGGCCGATGCGCTCCATCACCTCCTCGGCGCGCAGCCGCACATCCTTCAGGCCCCCGACGCGGTGCCAGAAGGAATAGCGGCTGCCCGCCGACCACAGCACGCCGCAGCGGATGTTTTCGAACACTGACATGTTGTGGAAGATATTCGTGACCTGGAAGCTCCTCGACAGGCCCTGGCGGTTGATCTCGAAGGGGCGCAGGTTGGTGATGTCCGCGCCGTGCAGCAGGACGCGGCCCGCCGACACTTCATAGCGGCCGGAAATCAGGTTGAACAGGGTGGACTTGCCGGCGCCGTTGGGGCCGATGATGGCGTGGCGCTCGCCGTCGTGGATCGCGAGCGACACGCCGTGGATGATCTTCGTCGTGCCGAAGCTCTTGTGCACTTCCTGCAGCTCGATGGCGTTCTGCATCATTGCGCCTTCGCCTGCAGCTCGAGCTGGATCGCGCCCCAGCGCTCGCCGACCCGGCGCGCGGCGGAGCGCAGCGCCGCGAGGCCTGCGCCGAGCACGGCGGCGAACGCGAGCCAGGGCGGCGCGCTCCTCGCGTCGAAAGAGATGCCGAGTAGCGTGAGCACGGTGCTCGCCCCCTGCTCCGAGAGCCGGTACACCATTTCCACCAGCCCGATCAGGCCCGCGAGCGCCACCAGCGCGGCGAGCGCGGCAAGCGCATACGGGACGAGGAGTTCGCGCCAGCGCCCGGCGCGCATCACCGGGAACTGCATCAGGATCAGCGAGGCCATGCCGCCGGGCGCGTACACCACCATCAGCACGAAAAACAGGCCGAGGTACAGCAGCCAGGCCTTGGTGAAGCCGGACAGCGCCACGATGAAGAACACGAACACGATGGCGCCGAGGATCGGGCCGAAGAAGAACGGCACGCCGCCGATGAAGGTGGCGAGCAGCACGCCGCCGGAGCGGATCGCCGACACGTTCTCCGCCGAGACGATCTCGAAGTTGAGGCAGGACAGCGCGCCGGAGACGCCGGCGAAGAAGGAAGACAGCACCAATTGCAGGAAGCGCACGTGCTGCGTGTTGTAGCCGACGAACTCGGCGCGCTCCGGGTTGTCGCGCACCGCGTTGGCCATGCGCCCCAGCGGGGTCTGCGTGAGCGCGAACATCGCCGCCATGCCGAGGAAGCACCACACCGCGACCAGGTAATAGACCTGGATCGCGGGACCGAAGCTGACGCCGAGGAAGGGCTTGCCTACGACGCGGTTGGTCGAAATGCCCGCCTCGCCGCCGAAGAAGCCCGGGAACATCAGCACGCAGGCGAACACCATCTCGCCGACGCCGAGCGAGATCAGCGCGAAGGTGGTGCCGGCGCGCTTGGTGGTGACGTAGCCGAACAGCACGCCGAAGAACAAACCTGCCAGGCCCCCGACCAGCGGCAGCAGGGGCACCGGCACGTAGAACGCGCCCTTGCCCATCAGGTTGAGCACGTGCACCGTGACGTAAGCGCCCAGGCCCGAATACACCGCGTGGCCGAAGGACAGCATGCCGCCCTGGCCGAGCAGCATGTTGTAGCTGAGCGCGAACAGGATCAGCGTGCCCATCTGCGTCAGCATGGTGAGCGCGAAGCCGCCCTTGAACACCTGCGGGGCGGCGAGGAACAGCAGCGCGGTCGCGCTCCACAGGATCCAGCGCCCGAGGTTAAGCGGCGCGTATTTCATCCCTCGCGCGTTCCCATCAGGCCCTTGGGGCGGAAGATCAGCAGCAGAACCATCAGCAGGTAGGGCAGCACGGGCGCCACCTGCGCGATGCTGATCCCGGCGAGCGACCAGTCCAGCGACACCGCAAAGGTTTGCATGCAGCCGATCAGCAGGGAGGCGATGAAGGCGCCGGCGAGCGAACCCATGCCGCCCACCACCACGATGACAAAGATGATCGGTCCGACCGCCGCCGCCATGCCGGGCTCGGTGACGAAGGCGTTGCCGCCGATCACGCCGGCCAGGCCTGCCAGCGCCGCGCCGCCGCCGAACACCAGCATGAACACGCGCGGCACATTGTGGCCCAGCGCCTCGACCGTCTGCGGGTGGCTCAGCGCCGCCTGGATGACGAGGCCGATTCGCGTGCGCGTGAGCGCGAGCCAGATGGAGACCAGCATTGCCACCGACACCAGCATCATGAAGCCGCGGTAGATCGGGTACTGCGAGCCGATGATCTGGAACAGCGGGCCGTCGAGCTCGGCGGGCACGCGGTAATCCACCGCTGAGCGGCCCCAGATCAGGTGCACCGCCTCCTCGATCAGGTAGGCGAGGCCGAAGGTGAACAGCAGTTCGGCGACATGGCCGTGCCGGTGCACCTGGCGCAAGCCCCAGCGCTCGACCAGCATGCCGATCGCGCCCACCAGGACCGGGGCCAGGACCAGCGCAGGCCAGAAACCGACCCTGGTGCTGACCTGGAAGGCGAGATAGGCGCCCAGCATGTAGAAGCTGGCGTGCGCGAAATTGAGCACGCCCATCAGCGAGAAGACGAGCGTCAGGCCCGAGGACAGCATGAACAGCAGCAGCCCGTAGCTGATGCCGTTCAGGCTCTGGACGAGGAAAAATTCCATGTCAGAAACAAAAACGGGGAACCCTTGGGCTCCCCGTCATTCGCTCCTGCTGCTTTACGGCCGCTTCATCTGGCAGGAGGTCGGCTGGGCCGAGGTGTAGGCCTCCAGCCGCGCTTCGGTGATCGGCGCGAGGCCGCTTCCTTCCATGTCGATCTTGGCGTGTTTCGGCCCGCCGCGGGCGGCCGACTTGACCAGCGTCAGCATGTAGAGCGGCTGGATCAGCTGGTGATCGCTCTTGCGCATCTCGACCTCGCCCAGCTCGCCTTCGTGGCGCATGCCCTCCAGCGCGAGGGCCACCGCCTTGGTCTCGACCGACTTGGCCTGCACGATGGCCGTGGCGAACATGTCCCACATGATCTTGCCGCGCAGGAAGTAGAAGTCGGGATTTCCCTTGGGCGCCTGCTTGCGATAGTCCGCATCCCACTTCGCCGCCTTGTTGTTCTCCACATTGGAGTGGTATTCGGCAATGATCTTCACCTTGCCTGCGGCGGCATCGCCCATTGCGGTCGGCGTGCCGAGGCCGCCCGCGTAGTAGGTGAGCCAGGTCACGTCGAGCCCGGCGTCGCGCCCGGCCTTCACCAGCAAGGACATGTCGTTGCCCCAGTTGCCGGTGATCACGCTGTCGGCGCCGGAGGCCTTGATCTTGGCCACATAGGGCGCGAAGTCGGTCACCTTGCCCAAGGGGTGCAGGTCGTCGCCGACGATCTGGATGTCGGGGCGTTTGCGATTGACCATCTCGCGCGCCGCCTTTTTCACCGCATGGCCGAAGGAGTAGTCCTGGTTGAGCAGGTACACCTTCTTGATGTTCTTCTGACCCGTCATCCAGGTGGTGAGCGATTCCATCTTCATGTCGGCGTTGGCGTCGAAGCGGAAATGCCAGAACGAGCACTTGTCGTTGGTGTAAGCCGGGTCCACCGCCGCGTAGTTCAGATACAGGATCTCCTTGCCCGGGTTGCGCTCGTTGTGGCGGTTGACCGCCTCGAGCAGCGCGCCGGCCACCGCCGAACTGTTGCCCTGGGTGATGTAGCGGATGTCCTGGTCGATCACGCGCTTGAGCTGGTTCAAGGCTTCCTGCGGGCTCACCTTGTTGTCGAAGCCGATCACCTCGAGCTTCACCTTGCCGAGCCTGCCGCTCTTGTTGATGCGCTCGACGGCGAAGCGGAACTCCGCGAGGCCCTGCTCGCCTACGTTGGCGAAAGGCCCCGACAGCGGGTCGATGTAGGCGACCTTGACGGTCTGTGCCTGGGCTGCAACGGAAACGACTGCCGCGGCGGCCGCGAACGCGGCCGCGCCGATCATGCGCTGGATCATGTGCTTTCCTCCTGGAGAGGGAAAAATGTTATAGACGGCGGCAAAGCTGGTCAAGGCCGGCGTTCGTCGTCCACAATGCGAAAGCGCATTCCGGGACCGTTGGAGGAGCCATGCAAGGCCTGATGATGGACGTGCCGCTGTTGATCACCGACCTGATCCGGTTCGCCGACCGCAACCACGGCGATACCGAGATCGTCTCGAAGACCGTAGAGGGGGGGATTCACCGCGCCACCTACCGCGAGGCCCATGCCCGCGCGCGCCGGCTGGCCAAGGTGCTGCTGGCGCTCGGCGTGAAGAGCGCGGACCGCATCGGCACCCTGGCCTGGAACGGCTACCGCCACTACGAGCTGTACTACGCCATCTCCGGCATCGGCGCGATCATCAACACCATCAACCCGCGCCTCTTTCCCGACCAGATCACCTACATCTCGAACCACGCCGAAAACACGGCGCTGTTCTTCGACCTGACCTTCCTGCCGCTGGTCGAGAAGCTGGCGCCGCAGCTCAAATCGGTGCGGCACTACGTGCTGCTGACCGACCGCGCCCACATGCCGGCGCAGACCTCGATCCCGCGGCTGCAGTGCTACGAGGACCTGATGGACCGGCAGGACGACCGCTTCGACTGGCCGTCGTTCGACGAGCGCACCGCGGCGGCGCTGTGCTACACCTCGGGTACCACCGGCAACCCGAAGGGCGTGCTCTTCGGACACCGCTCCACGGTGCTGCATGCCTACGGCGGCGCGCTGCCCGACGCGCTCAACCTCTCGGCGCGCGACGTGGTGCTGCCGGTGGTGCCGATGTTCCACGCCAACGCCTGGAGCCTGCCTTACGCCTGCACCATGGTGGGCGCCAAGATGGTGTTCCCGGGCCCGCACCTGGACGGCAAGAGCGTCTACGATCTGATCGAGCAGGAGAAGGTGACGCTGTCGGCCGGCGTGCCGACGGTGTGGCTGATGCTGCTGCAGCACCTGGCGGCAAACAAAGTGAGGTTCTCCACGCTCAATCGGACGGTGATCGGCGGCTCGGCCTGCCCGCCGGCGATGATCCGCGCTTTCCAGGACGACTATGGCGTCACCGTATTCCACGCCTGGGGCATGACCGAAATGAGCCCCCTGGGCACGGTGGGCTCGCTCAAAGTGAAGCAGGCTGCGCTGCCCAAGGACCAGCGCTACGCCGTGCAGGCGAAGCAGGGCCGCGGCATCTTCGGCGTAGAGATGAAGATCGTCGACGAGGGCGGCAAGGACCTGCCCTGGGACGGCAAGGCCTTCGGCGACCTGCTGGTGAAAGGGCCCTGGATCGCTTCGGGCTACCTGAAAGGCGAGGGCGGCGATCCGCTCAAGGACGGCTGGTTCCCCACCGGGGACGTCGCGACCATCGATGCCGAGGGTTACCTGCAGATCACCGACCGTTCCAAGGACGTGATCAAGTCTGGCGGCGAGTGGATCAGCTCCATCGACCTGGAGAACATCGCGGTGGCGCACCCGGCTGTGCAGGAGGCGGCGGTGATCGGCATCCGGCACCCGAAGTGGGACGAGCGCCCGATCGTGGTGGCGATCAAGAAAGCCGGGCAGGAGGTGACGAAGGAGGAGCTGCTCAAGTTCTACGAAGGCAAGATCGCCAAGTGGTGGATGCCCGACGACGTGGTGTTCGTCGCCGAGCTGCCGCACACCGCCACCGGCAAACTCTCCAAGCTCACGCTGCGCCAGAAATTCCAGGATTACAAGCTGCCGGGTGCATGAACCACGTCATCGTAGAGACGAAGGACCGCGTCACCCGCATCGAGCTGAACCGGCCCGAGAAGAAGAACGCGCTCA
>Ga0247727_10019917_pt1 | contig 10333 bp, 7 predicted proteins | sample WisWelCaveWW1625_FD_202498 | JGI IMG/M metagenome (GOLD analysis project Ga0247727, IMG submission 202498) | Biofilm microbial communities from Wishing Well Cave, Virginia, United States - WW16-25 | ecosystem: Environmental > Aquatic > Deep subsurface > Groundwater > Cave microbial mat | place... | reverse complement strand
TTTAATAATAAAACCGAGCATTCCTGCATATTCATCACCCTCAGAGTAAATCAAGTCAATGAATTTTTCCATTCCATCAATTTTGTACTTTCCATGCTTATCATTTGCACCATTAACATACCTTGTTGCGGCGGAAGTCAAGCGTTTACATTCTACGACAAATTTGTTTTCATGGCTGAAAGAAAACAGTTCAATATCAGTGCGTTGAGTTTCATCTCGCGTATATATTCCATTCTCCTTGGTTAAATAAATTGTTTTGTTGTTAACATATTCACTTAGAAAAGAATTATTATGCTTGAAATTGTGAGTAAATTTGTTTCTAATATCATTCTCTAACAAGCCATCTACGCTATCATGAGTTCTAATCCATTTGTAAGCCTCAATGATAGCCAACAAGTAAAGATTTTCAATCAAAGCTTCTACTGTGATATATTTAGAAACAAAGGTTTCAAGCTTTAAAAGAGAATTTGTGCGAAAAGAATTCGTCATTTTTTAGGCAACTCTTTTAGTATTAACCCAATTTCCTCATTTGCGTCACTCATCGCTTGCCAAGGAGTCCAATCTTTGAAGTAATTGCTTTTGATGATAAAGAATTTATTCTCTGCATAAATTTTCACTTTATCTTCATTCAACCTATGTGAGAACAAAGTCTGGCTCAATTGCTTCTTTTTAACGATGTCAAGGAGTTGGCGATCTTCTGTAAGATCTAATTTTATTTCCGGAATCAGCTCTTCCTTTTTGACGACATCAAAAGTAATATACGCTCCAAGATAGGAGGATTTCCGATAGGTCGCATTTAATGCAAGGGGTTCGGCTAAGATAAAACTGAAAACGTTTCTGAATTTATTTACGTACTGTTGAAAATCATATTCTGTGGCAATGGGCCTTTCTCTTTCTACATTGACCTGATAAAACTCTCTAATGATTTCTCGTTCATACGCCAATAAGTCATATAAATCAAAGACCAGCTCATCAATTTGATGTTCTAATTTTGAGGTGTTCTTGCCTTCTTTTTTATAAATTTCAATTTGTTCAACTAATGCTGTTAAGGTAGATGTCTTTTCGTCAAAACGTTTTAGTGGGGGAAATGGAAGTTTTTCAATGTCACTATTTCTCAAAGCGATTCTCTTTTCTTCACCTTTGCCCCATTGCGAAGAGATATGGTATGTATAATACCCGAGGAACGAAGAATTTAATATTGCTAAATATGGCGCATAGTTGTTTATTAATTTATTATTTCTAGTAATTTTGATGCACAAAATGTTGTCTTTATGAACAATATCTTTAACTACTCGAATCCCTCTTAGCCTGATTTTATCAGACTTCAAAGGCCTCACAGAAATTAATATTCTTTTCCCTTTGAAAATATCGGGCTGATCCTTTTCCGGATTTCGACGAAGCTTTTTATTCCAGTTGAAAAGTCCAAATTTTTCTTTTACATAATACTGTTCAAAATCCTTTGGAGTGATTAATGTTCGTTCATTGGGTTTTCCTTGAAGCTGATCTTTTTTTTCTGGTTGAAAACCAGAATTACATTTCACTTGAATAGCATCTTTTTCTATATACTTTTGCTTAATAAGTTGATAGTCTTTCCATGAACCATTTACAAAAATTCTCCAGAGCCAATAATCCTCTTTCACTAAATCTTCTTGTTTTACTTCTGTTACATCCTTTCGTGTATAATGAATAAGTTCAAATGATTCAGAAAATTTTGTTAGTTTTGGAGAAATATAATTTATGACATTAGAATCAATCTCTTTTTTATCAAATACAACGATCACGCAAGGTTCGCTAGCGCTAATTTCGATGTTTTCATGTTTATTATTAACCTTTATCTTTCCAATTACTTTTTTCCTAAACAGAATTTTATTGAGATGGGATAATTCATAAAAATGTGTAATTCTATATTGATTCAGCAATTCCTTCCTAAAATCTTCAGCATTTTCATATAAGAAAATAGGGGAATTTACGATTAGTGTACAAAGTGTTTCTTTATTGCACCATTTATTGACTCTTAACAAAAACGCCTGGGAACGCTGATAATTAGACACATTTCTATATTCAGGGAAAGCAATTTCTTTGTTCGCTTGAGACAATGCTCCAATTTTATCCTTTTCACCCATGGTTTTTCTTTCTCTTCTGTCTTCTTCGTCCCCGTTTTTTTTGACAGATCCCCACGGGGGATTAGCAATAATGCAGTCAAAGGTCATATCAGGATAAATATTATCTACTAATGAATTGCCTTTCATCAAGGAATGATTGATTAGTGACGGAAGTATAGGGTAGGCATTTCTGATTTTCTCTCGAATATCTTCAGATTTTTCCCCTTCTAATAGAGACAGGTAAAGACTGAAAGCCGCTATTTGTAACGCTTGTTTATCAATGTCAATCCCAAAAACTTGTTTTTTAAGAATGTCTACTTTCTTTTCATAATCATTTTCCGCATTTTTGCTTTTCACAATTTCCTTAAATGCCTCAACTAAAAATGCCCCCGAACCACACGCAGGATCAAGCACGGTTATATCTTTTTTCTCTTGTAATTTGGCTTGCAATGTATGGGAGAGCATGAACCTGACAACAAAAGCAGGAGTATAGTAGATTCCCTTATTTCCTTTATCAGTATTACTCAAAAATGCTTCATATACGTGGCTAATAAGCTGAATCGGGATTTTATCAAATTTGTAGGGGAAAAAAAGAGTGTATTGATCGGTTCTGTAATCAAAACAACTAAAGAAAAGCTCTAATTTCTCTAAGTATCTCTTGTTTATCGCATCAATAACAAACTCATCATATTTGAAAATATCTCCATTAATTTTTTTGATTTGTTCAAAAGCATTGAGTAGCTTTTGTGCCAAGCCAGTTTTCAGGATATTCACTAAGTAATCTTTCTCATAGATTCCTCTATCTTCGAGATACTTAATAAATAGGCATCGAAGGATTAGCAAATGGATAGTTTCTTGAGCATTTTGTATCTCCAATAAATCGTTTCGAAGTTGAATTAAGTTGAGTAGTAAATCCTTGTCAACCTCACTTCTCTTTTGTTGTTTCGTTTTCTCAATAATGAAGTCAAAAAAATATGCAGAATCTACACTTTCTTTTCCTATGGTTTTTTTCAATCTTTTGAGTTCATCGGAAGCAAAACCCTCGCTATTTATTCCATAGGAGAAATTTTCGATAGCAACACTTTTATGTAAAGGATTGTCGATATTTGGTTTGACTTTTGCGTTAAGAAGATGGGTTGTATACTCTGATACTACGACAAAAGCATATTCTTTATTCTCATTCCATAGATCAGTATGTTTCTCGAAGAGCGTTGTGTTGAAATTTTCTATTGGAATATAGATATATTTTATACAAATGTTATTTTCATAGTATTGTTCTGTATTAATTGGTTTAAAATAGGAAAAGGTATCGTCTTCCAAGTTTTGGCTTATATCCTCCTCGGAATACTCTAAATTAGCTAGAAATTGTACGAACTTCGTATGAGACATTTAACTCTCTGAAATTACTGTTATCCTCTATTAAACTTGAAGCCTCGCTCTGTATCTTGATAGCTTATTGAAACCCATTCCATTTCGAGTTAAGTCGGGCTTGCACTAAGCCCGACTTCATCGTACACACTTTACTTTCCCTGAAAATTCGCCGGGCGTTTTTCCAGAAACGCCTTCGTGCCTTCCTTCATATCTTCCGTCGAAAAGCACATGCCGAAGAGATTGGATTCGAGCTGCGCGCCCTCTTCGAGCGTCATCTCCATGCCGTGGATCACCGCTTCGAGCGTGAGCTTCACGCTAATCGGACCTTTCTTGAAAACGGTTTGTAAAATCTCTTCGCATTTCGCCATGAGCTTGTCCGGTGGCATAACATAATTCACCCAGCCGAGGCGATAGGCTTCATTCGCATCAATCATGTTGCCGGTGATGAGCAATTCAATCGCGCGGCCTTTGCCGATGAGGCGCGGCAAGCGCTGCGTGCCGCCGTTGCCGCACATAATGCCGAGATTCACTTCCGGCTGGCCAAACTTCGCTTTCTCTGAGGCGACGCGCAGGTGGCAGGCCAGCGCCAATTCGCTGCCGCCGCCGAGACAGAAGCCATTCACCGCGGCAATGATCGGTTTGGGGAAGTGTTCGATGAAGCGCAGGATTTCCTGACTCTGCAATGAAAATTCTTTCGCGCTCACCGGCGTTTGTTGCGCCAACTCACCGATGTCCGCGCCCGCCGCAAAAGCTTTCTCGCCGGAGCCGGTGAGAATGACGCCGCCGACATTAGGATCATTTTGCACCGAAGCCAGCGCTTGCTGCAATTCCTGCATCGTTTGCCAATTCAGCGCATTGAGTTTGTCCGGGCGGTTGAGGGTGAGGTAGGCAATTTTGTTTTTGGTCTCGAAGAGAATGTTTTTGAACGACATCTGCTGCTCCCTGTTGCAAAATAAAAAGTTTTGAGAGAATGTCATTCTGTAAGAATCTTTTTTGGGCGCCAGCAATCATTCCCGGCCTGGCGCTGGGGGTGGTTGAGTTACAAAAAGAATTCCTGCGGAATGACAGCTAATTTTTCTAATAAGTTTGTTTCGACCAACTCGCATAAACTTCCGGCCGCCGATCGCGCAGAAACGGCCGTGCCTGCCGTATTTCTTCAATGCGAGACAAGTCGCAATCGACCAGCAGAAGTTTTTCTTCATCGCGCGGGCCGCGGGCCATCACCTCACCGGCGGGATCGACGACGAAACTGCCGCCGATAAATTCCACCGTCGGTTCTTTGCCGACGCGATTCACCGCGGCGATGAAGATCTGATTTTGAAACGCCGTGCCTTGCATTTCGATTTCGTACATTTTGAGCGGGTCGTTGACGAGTCCGGCAAACGGCGTGAAGATAATCTCCGCGCCTTGCAACACCAACTGGCGCATGTACTCGGGATAATGGCGATCATAACAAATCGCCACCCCGACTTTCGCCCCGCCGAGATCGAAAACCGGCGGCGGCATGTTGCCGGGCCAATAATAAAATTTTTCGTTGAAGCCGGGCTCTTCGGCGATGTGCATCATTCGCACCGGTCCGAGCGCTGGGCCGCCCTCGGCTTGTAGTAAAACTGTGCTGTCGTAATATTCGCCGGCATTGGCGCGTTCGAAAAAGTTCAGAAAAATGTGAATGTTGTTCCGCAGAGCGGCTTCTTTGAATTTTTCCACGGTTGGGCCCTCGAGTGATTCCGCCCACTGGAAAAATTTTTTCTCCGCGCGATATTGCGGAAAGAACGGCAGCAGGCCCAACTCGGTAAAACAGATGATATCGGCGTTGGCTTGCGCGGCCTGCTTCACCCAATCCAAGCCCTTTTCGATATTGGCGGCGAGATTCTCACTCACCGCCATTTGGGCCAGCGCGAGACGAATAGAATTAGGCATGCTATTCAAATAAAAAAATGATAAAAAGCAATTGTCACTTATCGCGATATTGATGTGGATGTTTAATCAGAATTTTGATGTGTTGATAGGGACGATATAAATAACGGTAGCTGATCACAGCTATGGCAATTACCAGGATATGGCCCATAATCAAGAAAATGGCAAAAGAAATGCCTTTTGGCCATTTAAAGGCGGTGCCAAAAAACTCATGAAAATCCTGCAATGAAGAGGGTCCAGCCACAAAGAAGGCCACCGTGGCGATGATGAAGCCGGCGATGCTAATTGCCACTTCATTGCGTTGGAGTTGGGCTTGTAGCCGGACGTCGGTAAAGTGATTCAGAAAAATCACCAACTCGTCAACGTTGCGTTCAACGTGCATGAGCACGTCCTTGAGATGGAGCGTCGCGTTCAAATGCAAAAATTTGTTGACGGCAAAACTGGCGCGAAAGACCGAAGTGGGAACGAGAACGTCACGGACGCTCGGCAGGATGTTGAAAGTATTCGCAATCTCATCCGCCATGTGCATAATGTCGCGCTCGTCTTCGGGCGAGATGTCGCCGTCGGTAATTTTTTTGGTCAAATGCGGAACTTTATCCAGCTCGCGCGTGGTATGGCCTTCTAAAATTTGCAAGGCGGCGCGAACTGAAATCGTGTGTTCGATTCCGCGCAGAATGCACTTCCAATATTCCTCATATTTAACCGGCCCGATGAAATTCTCTTGTCCGGGGAGAAAAATGTATTCGGGCGGATAATAGATGATGGACCGTTCCGGCGCAAAAATGCAAAGTTCGTTTTTCCACGTGGCCAAATCTTCGAGCTTTTCCAGCGCCCCATCATCTAATTCCGGAAAGGTGAATTCGCCGTCGTGCAATCGAATGAGCGCGCCTTCGAGAACCGCGCTCAACGTTTTTTTGTCGCGCTTCCAGAACTGTTGCGCTTCTATTCTTTTGCCGCAATGTTTGCACTGTATCGTATCCAAAAACAGCGTTGCGATGAATTGATTCGCGCCATGCAAGCCAAGCCGCCATTGCACCGGGTTGATCGTGGAGTCGCGCGAGCTGACTTGCAGGAGATCGCGCAAGAGGTCGATCAACCTCTCTTCGGCATGGGGCGGTGTTGGCACCGGTCGCGTTAATTTGATTTCGAGAAATCCCGCGCGTGACAAGCGGATACGGAATTCATATTTATCCCAGGCCTGTTTGAGATTCGCTTCGCCCGGCGAAGTTGTTCTGGCCTTGTTCAACGAAAAAGTGGGGAACAGCCAATCTTTAACCAAATGCCCACGAAAGACTGAAAAGGCATGGCCACGTTTGATGGTTTCATTTTCCTCGTGATCGTGGTCAAACGGAGCGCGCGGCTCTACATTTTTAATGGCGTCGCTAAAAGCCTGGCCGCCGCGCAAGCGTTCAAAATCTTTCTGGCTTTTATTCGCAATAAAATTGCTTAGATCCAAAACGAGAAAAATATGAACTTTGCCTCTGGCCAGGAAATGTTCTGCCGGATGCAAATTTTTTGCTAAGCACTTACAGGTCTTTTTGTGCATGAGCTGTGCTACCTGGAGATTGTGCGAATCGAACGGCCACGACGAGCGCAAATAATAATCATTTGTCTAAAAACACCAATCGCTTTGCCGGCTCTCAGAGTCCCAAATCCATCACCTGCGGTTTCGCGCCGGAGTAGTCATAAAAACCTTTGCCGGATTTTTTGCCGTGATAGCCGGCGAGCATCATTTTGCGCAGCAGCGGCGGCGGTGCATATTTCGCGTCGCGGTATTCTTTGAACATGATCTCGGCGATGAAATACGTCGTGTCGATGCCGACAAAATCCAGTAGCGTCAGCGGCCCCATCGGATGCCCGCAACCGAGCATCATGCCTTTGTCGATATCTTCAATCGAGGCGACGCCGTTTTCCACGGCGCGAATGGCGTCGAGCAAATATGGCACGAGCAGCAAATTCACCACGAAGCCGGAATTGTCCTTGCAGGTGATCGGCTCTTTGCCGAGCGATTTCGCAAACGCGAAGACCGCGTCAAATGTTTGCTGGCTGGTGGCGATGGTGCGCACCACTTCCACCAGTTTCATCAACGGCACCGGATTGAAAAAGTGCAAACCGACAAAGCGGTCGCCGCGCTTGGTGGCCGCGGCCATTTCCGTAACGGTCAGCGACGAGGTATTGCTGGCAAAAATTGTCGTAGCCGGACACAGCGTGTCGAGTTCGGCAAACAATTCTTTTTTCAACTCGATATTTTCGATGGCCGCTTCGATAATGAGATCGCACGCGCTTAAATCCGCGAGCTTGGTGGTGCCGGAAAGATTCGCCAGCGTCGCAGTTTTTTGCTCGGCGGTCATTTTGCCTTTTTCCACGCTTTTGGCGAGAAAGCCGTCGATGCGGCTGAGGCCTTTTTTCAGCACGTCATCGTTGACTTCGCGCGCGATCGTTTTATATCCGGACTGCGCGCTCACTTGCGCGATGCCCGCGCCCATCAAACCGCAGCCGATAACACCGACGTTTTTAATCGTCATCTTCACTCCTCATATTTTGAAAATCATTATTCCAAAACTCCAACCATCCAAAACTCCAGCAATCCAACCATCCAATGTTTTAATTCCGCTGCAACGCCTTTTCGATCATGCCGAGGCGTTGCTCCATCTGCTTAAGGCGCGCCTGCATTTCGGGAGCGGAAGGATCGCGGTCGAAAACGGGCGGCGTGCCGGCGCCGGCGCTCGCTTTCCAGTTGCTGCTCGAAGCCAGATCATTCAGGCCGGGGAATATTTTATCGGCGTCATCGGGCAATCTCGCGTCGACCATGCGCGCGATGCGCTCGAGCTGGCGGTTGAGATGCTCCATGTTTTGGCGAAACTCCAGCCGCATGGAGCGAATCTGCTCGAGACACTCGCGCGAATAGCGCCGCAGCTCGCGCATGTCTTCCCGCAACGCCGTGATCTCGTCGAGCAGCACGTCGCGAATGGTTTCAAAAACGATGTCACGCAATTGTTTGTCGGTCACTGCACGCACTCCTTTTCCTTAAATGGTGGTTAAATCAGCGGCTTTTATGGTTTCAATCGCGCCGCGTAAGTTTTCAATCTTGCGAGCCGCCTCGTCCATATTTTTCTCATTGCATTGTAATTGTTACAGCGCCTCCACAATCACCGCGGCGCCCTGGCCGCCGCCGATGCACGCCGTGGCCAAACCGTATTTTGATTTGCGCCGCCGCAGCTCGTTCAACAGCGTCAACGTCAAGCGCGTGCCGCTCGCGCCCAGCGGATGGCCGATGGCAATCGCGCCGCCGTTGACGTTGGTGCGATTGCGGTCGAGGCCCAATTCTTTTTCCACCGCGAGATATTGCGGGCCAAAGGCTTCGTTCACTTCCACCAGATCCATTTGCTCGAGTTTCATATTGGCGCGTTGCAACGCGGCGCGGCTCGCCGGCGCGGGGCCGATGCCCATCAGGCTCGGCTCGACGCCGGCAAAACCCCAATTCACCAGGCGGCCCATCGGCTTCAAGCCGCGGCGTTCGGCCATATCGGCGCGCGTCATCACCATCGCCGCGGCGCCGTCCACGATGCCGCTCGCATTGCCCGCCGTAATGCATCCGTCTTTTTTGAAATACGGCGTCAGTTTCGCCAAGCCCTCCAGCGTCGTGTCGGGCCGCGGATGTTCGTCGCGATTGAATTGGCCCTTTTTGCCGAGTTCGATTGATACAACTTCTTCCGCGAGTTTGCCGCTTTCCCACGCCGCTTTCGCGCGCATCTGGCTGAGGTGGGCATACTCATCCGTGGCCGGCCGCGTGATGCCGTATTTTTCGGCGAGATTCTCCGCAGTTTGCGCCATGGTGAAGCCACAGTTGGGATCGAGCAGCGCCTCCCACAAATAATCTTCGAGCTTGCCGGCATTCAATCGCAAGCCCCAGCGCGCCCCGCGAATGATGTGCGGCGCCTGGCTCATGCTTTCGGTGCCGCCGACGAGAACAAAGTCCGCTTCATTCATCAGCAATAAGCGCGCCCCCTGCACTATGGCTTCGAAGCCCGAACCGCACAGGCGATTCACCGTCACCGCCGGCACTGGAGTCGGCACACCCGCTTTCAAACCCACATGGCGCGTGAGATAAACCGCGTCGCTCGAAGTTTGCAGAACGTTGCCAAACACCACGTGATTGATATCTTCGGGTTTGACGCCGGCTTGCTGCATGGCCGCTTTTGCCGCATGAACGCCGAGATCGATGGCGGAAAGCTCGCGCAGCGCGCCGCCAAACGCGCCAAACGCCGTGCGCTTGCCGCCGAGGAAAACGATATTTTCTATTTTCATGTTATGCTCCAGTTTTAAAATTATAGTTTTCTATTTTATGCTGCAAGTGGTCGCCGCGGAATGGCAACCAGCACTTCGAAGTCGCGCGCGACAATATCCGGCTCGCGGCCGACGGCTTGGGTTACGAGACGAATGACGCGCGGCACGCCCGTACCGAGGCTGGTGACGTAACCGAGTTTGGCAAATTGGCTCAACAGAATGGGGTTGCGCGGCACGTGCGTGCCCAGTCGCATCGTTTCGACGTCCACCGAGTTTGGCGGTTTGCCGGGACTGTGCACTTCGACGCGATTTTGAAAAACGAGCAATCGAATCGGGCCGCGAATCGTGTAATCGCGATGCAGCAGCGCATTGACCAGCGTCTCACGCAGCGCCTCCTCCGGCAGTTCCGGAAAACGTTCGGGTTCAATCCCCTTGATTTTGTGTTGTACGCGCAAATGAATATTCAAGAACCGCATCGCGCCTTCCAATTGATCGGCGAGTTTGCCGGTAATATCTTTGCGATCTTCCGGCGCGTCGGCGATATCCGTGCCGGGAAATTGCGCGGCGTTGATTTGCGCATACGGCAGCAGCGCTTGCGGGTCGCGGCCAAACAGCAAAATGCCGGCGATGGTTGGATGGCCGTCTTTGGCTAAACG
>Ga0247727_10019916_pt1 | contig 10334 bp, 2 predicted proteins | sample WisWelCaveWW1625_FD_202498 | JGI IMG/M metagenome (GOLD analysis project Ga0247727, IMG submission 202498) | Biofilm microbial communities from Wishing Well Cave, Virginia, United States - WW16-25 | ecosystem: Environmental > Aquatic > Deep subsurface > Groundwater > Cave microbial mat | place... | reverse complement strand
GGCGAGCCGGTGGAGCCGTTGCTGAAAGTGACGTTGCTGCCCGATTGCGAAAATGTAAATGCAGCGACGGGCATCGAACAAAGGGAAATTGTCTGACAAATCGTAACTGTGTCGCAGGAATTGATTGCCGTCAGGCATACTGTGTAAGTACCCGTATTGGTATAGGTATGGACAGGATTTTTCTGGGAGGAAGTTCCGCCATCGCCGAAAGTCCAGGACCAGGAAGTCGGGGTATTGGTGGTCTGATCCGTAAAAGTTACGGTGGTTCCACTGAAGGTGTATGAAAACCCGGTTCCCGGACCGGGACATCCGCCGTTGTAACACCCGCCGGTGCTGTGCCAGGACAGGTCCAGTGTGGATGGATTTATAAAATCACTGTTGGTAAATGTGACATGGTTCCCTGCATAATAATACTGGCAGGGGGCAAGCTGATCATTCGATATCATGTACAAATAAACTACGGGCACCTTGTACAGTCCCGTATAGCTCAGTACAGTCGGGGCAGTGGTTGGGAACAAAATCTGCCCATCCCAAATGATGTCACCGTGCGATATCTTCTTGTAGCAAGTCTGGTATCCGTCGGAAATGCGCAAGCCGGCGGCAAGCAGATTTGGCGCAAGATTGTCGGAAGTGCCGAAACCGATCACGTTGGTGTCTGAATCCACCCAGGTAAAAAATATTTTGCTGCCATCTTCTGTCCGGGAAACCTGCGGAAAATTGTCCATCTGAAGAAGGTCTCCCGTATTGGGATCAGGCGTGCCGAATTCACCACGAAATGTCAGGGCAGGAGCGACCAGTTTGCCGGTCCAGCTTGTGCCTCCATTCGTTGTTGTTACATCAAGCATTCCTTTCCAGATTCCGGAATATATCGAGTAGGCAGATACCGTATTCGTGATGGTGCTTGCCGAACCGACAAGTGTGAAGAAGTGTGGAGCGCCATTGACATCAACCGTCAGGTCAAATTCAAAAGCACAAGTGGGTTTGCCAGTTGAGAGCGGATTGCCGCCACTCAGCCACAAGAGCTTCAGGCTGTCGTCGAGCCAGGGTATCGTCGAGAGATTGGCTTCCATCGGTGTGCTCCAGGTCGTGCCTCCATTTGTGGTTTTGACCAGGATCGGATTGTAAACCGTGTCCAGTCCGCCGGCCCGGTCCCCAAGCCATGCAATCCATCCCGTTTGACCGTTTGGTGAGAAAGCGATATTGGGTCCGACCAATATCGGAACCCCGCCACTCGCTCCGGTGTAGCTGCCACATGCAATCGTTGTGAATTTTGCCCAGGCTACATCATTGGTCGAAGTATTGTATATTCCTTTATATAAATGTACGGAATCCTGCAAGGCCAGTGATGAATACGCGAAATCCACCGTCCAGAATTCCCCGGAAATTCTTTCGCACAAACCGCCGGGTTGCAAGGTCCTTTTGCCGATGAAATCATAGTGCTCCGTTGAAGTCACGGGATTGGCAATCACCACGTTCGACACGCCGTTCACATGTCCGTCCCAGTCCGGCGCCGGGCTTTGCGTCGGCGCAACCCAGACAAGGTGGGACGTTGACGGTGAGTTATTTCCCGATGGATTGTAAAAAGCGGCATTGGGATACCTTGCAGGACGCGTATAAATGCTGTTGAGGATTCCCCAGTCGGTACTCCAGCTGCTGCCGCCGTTGGTGGAAAAGTCATACCGTAATTTTCCGTTTGCTGAGGATGCTCCTCCCCAGACCGTAACGTCCTGGCGGTGAATAAATGCGACGGAATTCAGGCTGTCGCTGGCTGCGACCTGGTTTTGTTCTGTCCGGATGGATGAATAGGCATTCGAAGCAGAACCCAGCATGATCGGATTAAATTGTGAATACGTTTCATCCGGAACAAAAAAGAAAACAGCAACCGCGAAAAGGCAAAGGCAGGAAAAAAATGTCATGTCTGATTTCATGCTGCAAAAATAAAAGGTGTGAACCGGGGAATCAAACCCAAAACAAACCGAATGACTAAAGGGAACCTCTAAAAACAATGATTTCGAGGCGGATGAACAAGTGAAAAGCGGAGTTTACTTTGGTAAATGAGCATTTTCACTTGGAATCCAACGTTTACACTGAGTTTTTATCGAAGTGAAGAAATTCGCAGTTAATAGAGGTTCCCTAATTTCTATTGCCGACTTTCCCCTTCATCCATTCCTCAAACCTCACCAATTCAAACGATGTCGGATTGAACGGAATGTTCCGGTGAAATGTCTCCAGATTCCGGATCTTCCGCGATATCGCGTTTGCACCCCGGCGGAGGTCCAGACTGTTCTTGTGCCATTCCATCAGGATGGAAATCAACTGCATCGGACGATACAATTCCGAGTCCTTATGGGTGCGGCGTACATATTGTCGCATATTTAATATTCGCGCATCTAAAAGATCGTAATGTCCCGATTCAAACATGATCATGATCTCGAGCAGACGAAAGCCAATGTTCCAGCCGAGTTTGTCGGAAAGCAGAGCTGTTGCATTGTTCAACGATTTCAATGCTTCCTTGAATTTTCCCATCCGGAACAGCAGCGATGCCTGGAAATAATTCCAGGTGGCTGATCGCATTTTCGAAGCGCCCAGTCGCGGATGAGCCAGCGATTCTTTCACAATCGTGGCTGCTGTGTCGTAATCGCTGCGGTAAAAGGCAATCCGGAATGCGGTACCCAGGACGATGAGATAATTGGTTTCGTCCGGAGAAAATGAACTCAGAGCTTCCTGCATGTATTGACTTGCCTGGTCCAGGTCACCCATACGAAGTGAGATTTCCGACATCTGAAAATTTGCGTTCCCCAGCCGCTGCTGAGATTGTACAGCCGGTTCGACCCTGAGAAGTTCAATGTACTGCCGGCAGGACTGGAGTGCTTTGTCGAATTCAAACTGGTATTGCCACCAGAGTATATCCGTCAGCAATTGGTAATACAAGGCGACCGGAGAGCTTGTATGCAGGGCGATTTCTCTGATCCGGCTGACGTTTGCAGATATTTCTGACATTGTCTTTTCATCCGAAACCGTCCTGTGAGTCATCAGGTTGGTGACAGAATAATGAAGGATGGCAGACTCATTAACCAGTGATTGAATTTCATTCAGTTCGAGAAGCTTTGCGGAGCGTCGCTGGAATTCCCTGATGGTCATGTTGATGCTTTCGCCGCGAAGGAGAAGCAATTCAGACTGGAAATGTTCCGGATGCAAACTGAATTTACGGGAGTCGCCAACTACTTGAAGAAGAAGGTTTTTGCTTGCTGAATAGGCACCGCGACCAAGCAGAATCTGCCCCTGAAGGAGGCGCTTTCTTGATTTCAGAAGTGCATTGATATGACCTGTATTGTAATCGGTCAGGCTTTTGTCGCTGATTACCACTTCCTCAAGAATTTTCTTGAGCCGCGACTTGGTCACCCTGAAGGTGTTGCCGGGTTTTTTTCCATAGATGCTGTTCGAATACCAGGACTCCTCCCGGTCCTTGTAGCGTGTAACCAGATCGAAAAGCTTTCCCACTTTCTCAAACTCAAAAGGAGATGCCTTCAAAAGGTAACGAATGTGCCTGATTTCGTAATTTTTGAGCTTTTTCAGGATGTCAAAGATGAGTTCCATGGCCGTAATTTGGGTGTGGATGAATGAAATTTATGAAAATACTTCATTCTATTGTGTAACAGAATACCGTTTTTTCATACATAAACGGAATCCCGGCCAGGTAAATTGCAGGTATGAAAATCGGCAAACCCTACAATACGCCCGAATTCTCAATTTGTTGTTCCAATTGTTGTTATTCACCCGATTCCTTTGCTATTTTTAGGCCGTTTTTGCAGAAAAGGGCCATTTCTCTATCAAAAGCCAAAACATCATGATGAAGCTATCCGGACTCTGGTTGTTCGCATTTCTATTGTTGTTTTCCACTGCCTACGGGCAATCAGATTATGGAAAACTAAAAGGTCAGGTGACAGATGAAGCCGGCGATGGAGTTCCCTATGCCACAGTCAAAATCATGCAGAACGGCATTCTGAAAGGGGGAGCCAATTCCGATGCCGATGGAAATTACAGCATTGTCGGGATCACCCCGGGTACTTATGATGCCATCGTGAGTTATTCCGGAATAGAAAAAACATATAGTGGTGTTGTCATTGTAACAGGAAAAACAAAAGTCCTCGACCTGAAAATTTCTACGGAAATAGAATTGGAAACAGTCGTAATTACAGAGCCGATAGACTTCGACCAGACAACTACCATATCCACATTCGACAAGAAGCAGATTCAGGAAACCGGTTTCCGTGACATCAACACCGTCGTCGCTATTGCAGCCGGAGCAGTTCCTGCAAGTGGAGGTATTTCCATGCGGGGAATGCGTTCGCAAGGAACCACCTACTACGTTGACGGCGTGAAAATGCGGGGCGTAGTATCCCTTCCTCAAAAATCAATAGAACAGATCAATGTCATTACCGGCGGAACTCCTGCTGAATACGGCGATATGGTCGGCGGGGTGGTTTCCATCACAACATCCGGTCCAAGTTATCAGTTGTCCGGAGGGGGAGAAATCCTGACAAGCGCCATTTATCCCTCAAACAGCAATTATGTTGGGTTTGACCCATTCGGATATACACTTGCCGGCATCAATGCGGCTGGTCCCATCATTCAGAAATACGATTCCGCTGACGATTACAACAAAACCATTCTTGGATTCATGGTTGCGGCGGAATATGAACACGACATGGACAACGGCCCTTCAATCGGAATTCCGACCGTAAATCCCACGCTTCGCGCAGATCTTCAGGAAAATCCTCTGATCCTTGATCCGGAAAGCGGAAGTTTCTTCGCACAAAGAGCAAATTTTCTGACATCAGATGACATCATTACTATAAAAAGAAAGGAATTCAGCGAAGACACACGTCGCCGTGTTACGGCGAGGTTTGATTTTCAACCTTCGGAAACCATTGTCGTGAAAGCAGGCGGATCCTACGAAGACATTGTCACGGATTCCTGGGGATTGGGCAGCGCACTTCTTTGCCCGGAAGGCAATCAGTTGTTTGAAGGCAGGCTTGTCCGTGGATGGATGCGCTTCCAGCAGATGTTTAAGGGAAGTGAAGATTCCAAACTCAAAAACTTCTTTTACATGCTTCAGGCAGATTACAATTCCTACCACAGGGAGTTTATGAACCGTGAACATCGCGACCGGTTCTTCGACTATGGACATATTGGGACATTCAATTATGACCGGCGGGAGGTGCTTTTCAGCACTGAATTCATTCCTGATTTGCATTCCACTACGATCTCCCAGGACGATTACCTCGTCACCGTAGGCTACGCATCCCGCAACCTGACTTTCGATGATGTCAATTCCAAAAATCCCCTGATGGCCAATTACAACAATTTCATTTTCGACTGGGTCGAAAACAACGGAATCGTCAATCCGTTCAGTGGCTTGCGGGAATATTCAATCAGTTCGCTTGATTTTCTCTCCTTTTACCGCGGATTGAGAAACGGCGACAGTCCGCAGGGAATCTACTCCTTGTATTCAGGTACCGGTTCCAACGCCGGCGGATATACCAAATTCAATTACGATCAATCCCGGATTACCGGCCAGGCATCTGGTGAGCTCGGCGGCCACAACCTGAAATTCGGTTTCGAATTCGAGCAGCGAAACGAAAGATTTTACACAGTTGGTGCCAGGCCCCTCTGGTTCTATATGCGACAACTTGCCAACCGCCACCTTTCACAACTGGAAACCGATACCGCCCTCTGGAATCCCGTCTATGTCGAGGGAGTTTTCCAGGATACCGTCCACCGCCCGATTTATTTTGATGCTGAACAACAATCCACTTTTGACCGCAGACTTCGTGAACAATTGGGGATGGATGCAAACGGACTTGACTACCTGATTACCGATGCATTGTCACCTGAAACATTTTCACTTGACCTTTTCAGCGCAGACGAATTGCTCAATGATGGCAATTCCTATGTTGGATATTACGGATATACCTACACCGGAGAACGGATGAAAAGTCTGAACCAGGGCCAGTTCTTCACCGACAAGGAAAACCGTCCTCTCAATCCGTTTTCACCAACCTACATAGCCGGTTACGTTCAGGACAAGTTTGAGCTGGAAGACATGATCTTCAACATCGGTCTCAGGGTAGACCGGTTTGACGCCAACCAACCGGTTCTCAAAGATGAATATTCTCTGTATCCGACTTTCACCGCAGCAGATGCAGCCAGTCAGTTTGGAATCACGCTTCCCGATGCCATCGGCACAAATTTTGTTCCCTATATGGACGACGCGACAAATCCATCTTCTGCTCCCGTTGGTTACCGCGACCCGGAAACCAACATCTGGTATGATGCCACCGGGGCTCCGGTATCTTCTGCGGCACTCCGCCAGGGAGGAAAAGTTCAACCGTGGGTATTGGAGGAAGAAGTTACCATGAATTCATTCCAGGATTACGAACCCCAGACCGTGGTCATGCCCCGGCTTTCTTTTTCATTCCCAATATCCGGCGAAGCCGTATTTTTTGCTCACTATGATGTGCTTTCCCAACGTCCGGGCCAAACAGGCGTAGCGTCTGGATCAGCGCTTGCCGGAAGGGTTTCCGACTTCTATTACCTGCAAAACAATCCCACGATCCAGGTTCTCAACCCCAATCTGAAACCCGAACGCACCATTGATTACGAAGTCGGATTCAAGCAAAAAGTAGGTGACTACATGGCGTTGTCGGTTTCAGCTTTCTATCGCGAAATGCGGAACCTGATTCAGAGTCAGAGTTTTGTTGATGCCTATCCGATCTCATATTCTTCATTTAATAATATAGATTTCGGCACGGTAAAGGGATTCACATTCGCGCTGAATATGCTGAGGAAAAGGAATCTCAGGATGAATATATCCTACACGCTTCAATTTGCATACGGTACCGGCTCAAGTTTCACATCCGCCCGCAACGCAACAAATTCAATCGAAGGGTTCACGGTGATCCGGACATTGCTGCCGCTTGACTTTGACCGCCGGCACCGCTTTACCGGCAATTTTGATTACCGGTATTTCGGGGGTGAAAACAAGGGACCGGGAATCAAACTGGGAGAAAATACGATTTATCCCTTCAAGGATATGGGACTGAACGGCACCTTCTTTATGACTTCAGGCACGCCATATTCGGTCAACTCCCTTCCGAATCCTGCCCAGGTGCAGGGTGGAATCAACTCAACGATTCAACTTGCAGGTACGCCAAATGGAAGCCGCCTTCCCTGGCAAATGGCGCTGGACCTGAAGATTGACAAGAGCTTTATGCTTGGCGGCTCTGCCAAACTGGATGCCGATGGCAACGAAATGAAAACCAAAGGCGGTCAGGTTGACAAAACCAAAGAATATTCAGTCAATGTGTATTTCCTTTTTCTGAATGCATTGAACTTGAAAAATATCAACGGAGTATACGCGACATCGGGACTGCCTGATGACGATGGATACCTTTCGACCGGAGTTGGCCAGCAGGCTGTGGCCGCTGCCATTGATCCCAATTCCTTTGCTTATCTCTATTCGTTGAAAGCTGCCAATCCGGGTAACTTCAGCGGACCCCGCCGGATTCGTCTCGGCATCCAATTTTCATTTTGATCTGACATGGGCTGTAGTATGAAGAAAAGTATGAACATCCGAACCTTGCTCGCGGCATTGCTGGTTGCAGTGGTTACGCTTCAGTTTGCCGAAGCCAAAGAAAATATCGGCCTGGTAAAAAAGAAAAATGACGGAAACCGCGCATCTGCAACCTGTGCACCTGCGAGTTCGGCCGTGGATCTGGATGCCAACAACATCCGCTGCCTCCTTCACAACGGAGGAGATATGTGGTGGGATCTCGTCGGCAGTCCGCGTTACGAGGTTCCCAAAGTTGAAAACGCTGCATCAAAGCGTCATTCGTCTTTTGCCGGTTCCCTTTGGATTGGCGGCATTGACCAGGGAGGTCAGATGCGGGTAGCAGGGCAGACCTACAGGCAAACGGGGAACGATTTCTGGCCTGGTCCGCTTACTGATGGCGGTGCTGCTGTTGATGATGTCATTTGCGAAAAATGGGACAAGCACTACAGCATTCGGTCCGAGGAAATCGAGGCATTCCTCACGGCATACCAGAAATTTGTTGACGATGGAACTCCTCTTGATATGTCAAAGTTTCCCAACGTTCGGGATTGGCCTACAGTCGGAGAAGACATGGACGGCAATACCGTAGATCTCGCGCCATTTGTGGATATAGACGGCGACCTGGTGTACAATCCGGGACTCGGCGATTATCCTGATATCCGCCCGGTCACAGGCGCAAGTCTCCCGTCGCAGGCAGTTTGGTGGGTCATCAATGACAAAGGCGATGTGCACACCGAGACCGGTGGTGAACCGATCGGTCTGGAAATTCAGATGCTCGCTTTCGCGTATCAAACGACGGATGAAGTCAACGATATGACTTTCTATAAATACAAAGTCATCAACCGTTCGACGCTTGCGCTCAACCAGACATTCATGGGCCAGTGGGTGGATTCCGATGTCGGATTCTTCTCAGATGACTATGTGGGTTGTTCTCCTGGCCGCGGTCTTGGATTTGCTTACAACGGAGACGCCAACGACGAAGGCGCAACCGGCTACGGACTGGAACCGCCGACTTTCGGTGTTGACTTCTTCCAGGGACCGATTGCCGATGCCAATGATGGTGTGGACAACGACAAAGACGGATTGATAGATGAGACGGAAGTGGACTGCGATGGAAACACCGTAAATGAGCGAATCGGCATGTCCTATTTCGTCTATTATGAAAACGATTTTTCGCTTCGCGGAAATCCGGAAAATGCCACCCATTTCTATGGGTATCTCCGGGGATTCTGGAAAGACGGATCGCGGATGGTTGACAACGGGAAAAACGGATTTCCGGCGACTGCCCCCGGGCCGGTTACAGATTACATGTATCCGGGTGATGCCGGTTGGTGCGGTGGAGTAGCAAACGGATGGTCAGAAGTTATGGCAGGCAATCAGCCCTTTGACAGGAGATTCCTGCAAAGCGCGGGGCCTTTTACCCTTCAACCGGGAGCAGTCAACGACATCATTGTCGGTGCATTGTGGGCGAGAGCATCGGGCAACGCCAACCTTGGTTCTGTTTGTGATTTGTTTGAAGCCGACTCTGTTGCCCAACTCCTGTTTGACAATTGTTTCAAACAACTGGAAGGTCCTGAAAATCCGGATGTTACAATCGGAGAGTATGACCGGGAACTGATGATCAATTGGGAAAACACCGATCCGGCAAGTAACAATTACCAGGAAACGTACCGGGAAGCCGATCCCTTGTTTGTCGGTGTGCCGGACAATATATTTGAATTTGAAGGATATATGGTGTACCAGCTCAAAGACAACACCGTTTCGGCAAATGAAATTACTGATTCCAACCGGGCAAGACTTTTGGCACAATGTGATGTCAAAAACGGAGTGACAAGTATCGTGAACCGAAGCGTCACCAACCTGGGTGGTATCCCTGTTATCGTTGACGAGGTCATGGTTCAGGGTGCCGACGCCGGAATTTTTCATTCGGTGAATGTGAAAGAAGATTTGTTTTCTACTTCCACCGACCGCAGGCTGAAAAACTACACCAATTACTATTTTTGCGTCGTCGCCTATGCTCAAAACGACACTTCCCGGAACGGCAGGAATTTCATTCCAGGAGCAAAGAATTTTGTGGCGGTCAAAACCATACCCCACAAGGTTGATTTTGAGAATATGGGAACGATCACCAATTCATCTTACAGCGATGGAATTAAAATCAAACAGGTTGCCGGTTATGGGAATGGTGGAAAATATGTCAGAATTACAGATGAATCAAGGGACGATATCATTGCCAGCAATTCGATGAGTGAGATTGAATATGTTGCGAATGAATCGCCGATCACGTTGCGGATTGTTGATCCCAAAGAAGTGAAGGACAATGAATACCGGATTGAAGTACCCGGGAAAATATTTCTTTCCGCCGATACCATAGGAACCGACACCACCGCCGCAAATATTACAGTTGACTCCACATTCAAGGAATGGATCCTGTACATGGATGACGGCAGCGGCGGATGGACAGAGGTTTTCGCCTCGATATTCATTGATAGATATGTAGGATGGGTATATGAATCAACCCGGCCGACTCCGATGCAGGGAAATGAGAGACTCATTGTCGGTCATGGAATTGCCATTGGAATTGGCGACGGTGAGAATGGGGGCGACTCGACGATTGACGGCGTCATCGGTTCGGAAATGACATTCGCCGATGGTACCCGGCAATGGCTGATTGGTCTGCCAGATGAGGATTCCGATCCAACATGGAACTGGATCAACT
>Ga0247727_10019915_pt1 | contig 10334 bp, 10 predicted proteins | sample WisWelCaveWW1625_FD_202498 | JGI IMG/M metagenome (GOLD analysis project Ga0247727, IMG submission 202498) | Biofilm microbial communities from Wishing Well Cave, Virginia, United States - WW16-25 | ecosystem: Environmental > Aquatic > Deep subsurface > Groundwater > Cave microbial mat | place... | reverse complement strand
TCGGCGGGGTGTTGGGTCTCCGGATCATGCACACCATCGAGCCGACGGTGAAGATGGACATCCTCGCCATGCTGGGGTTCATCATCATGGCCGGCGTCGTGGTGAACGCCGCGATCTTGCTGGTCGAGCAGGCCCTGAACCACATGCGGGAGGGGATGGCGCCCCAGGACGCCATTATCGAGAGCGCCCGGAACCGGCTGCGCCCCATCTTCATGACCGCGAGCAGCATCTTCGGTTTCCTCCCGCTGATCATATCGAGCGGCCCGGGCTCAGAGCTGTACCGGGGGATGGGCGCCGTTCAGCTCGGGGGCATGGCGCTCTCAACCCTGTTCACCCTTATCCTGGTCCCCACGGTCTTCTCCCTCTGGGTCGACGCCGAGTCAGCCCTCCTCGCGCTCCCCAGGCGAAAGCGCAAGCAGGAGGAAGCACCGGGCGACCTGGCCCCCGGCGTGCCGAGTCATCAGACTCCGGAACCCGTCGCGGCGGCCGTGAGCGACGGCCCGCTGCACCGGGATCGGGACGACGTTTTTCCTTGATTGAAAGCCATTGCATCCACTAAGATGAGCCGCATTTCGCCGCTGCCGGGGCCTCGATGAAGGGAGTGCTTATCACTCTCTATGAAAAGGATCAGAGATTTATTCAACCATCACGAGAAGACGTATTCGTTCGAACTCTTTCCGCCGAAAACCGACAAAGGGTTTGAAAATTTGCTGAAGACGATCGCACAGCTCTGCGAGCTGACACCCGATTACATCTCGTGTACGTATGGTGCCGGTGGAGGGAATCGGGAAAAAACCTTTGACGTCGTCCAGCACATCGAAGCACGACATCACGTCATCGGCATGGCACATCTCACCTGTGTTCTCAATACGAAAGATGACATCAGGGCTATCGTGGAAAACATTAAATCCCGGGGCATCAGAAATATTCTGGCCCTGCGAGGTGATCCGCCCAAGGATCACCCGGACTGGCAGCCCACGGATGACAATTTCAGGTACAGCAGTGAGCTCGCTGCGTTTATCCGTGCACAGCACGGTGAGTATTTCGGGATTGCGGTGGCTGGATTTCCCGAAGGACATCTCCTGTGTCCGGACAGAGAGAGGGATGCAGAATTCCTGAAAGTGAAGGTTGACGCCGGAGCTGATTTTGTCATTACGCAGTTATTCTTTGACAACAAGGATTACTTCGAGTACGTCGAGAGGCTGCGGAAGATTGGCGTTGAAGTGCGGGTGATCCCGGGAATTCTGCCTATTACGGACTATAAGGCTTTGCAACGATTCTGTGCGGTATGCGGCGCGACCGTCACTGACGAAGTGAAAAAAATCTTTGAACCGTTACAAGATGATCAGGAAGCTACGGTAAAGGCTGGTACTGAATTTGCCATCCGCCAGTGCCAGGAACTCTTGGGTGGCGGTGCTCCTGGGATTCATTTCTATTGTCTCAACAAAGCGCATCCAACTGCCGAGATCTTGGAAGCGGTGAGATAGCCCGAAAAGGAGGTACAGATGCGCGGGCGTCGCCTCCGCGCTCGGGCCAAACGGGCCTAAGGTCGGCTCAGGCTTATTCCGGTCTCACGAAACGGGTCACCAGCCAGGTGACCGTTTCTTTTTTTGGAGCCCGGTTGCAGCGCGAGATAGCGCCGCCGGTTATCTTGGCCGCTTCTCTGCCATTCTGACGGAAAGATGGCGGGGGCCATTGAAAACATAGAAATTGTGACCATTTCCTCGATTTGGTCTGAAGATTGCAAGACAAGTTGTCATGGCCCTGTGGAAAGGTTGATTTCGAGGGCAGTCGGAAAGGGCAATGATGGACGACCGTGACGAAGTGACGCAACTCGAAACACTGGCATCCACCGATGTTGGTGAAGGTGCCGGGCTGCTGCACGAAACGAACGGAGGCAGACGGCGTTATCGCCGGTGGATCATCCGGGGTGGCCTGAGCGTGTGCATCGACGCCGCGCATGAGGCCTCCTTTGTCAATATCAGCCTGGGCGGGGCCCTGATCGAGCACTCGAGCATGATCCGGCCAGGGAGCATCGCGTTCCTGACCCTCGCCTTCCAAGGGCAAGAGGCAGGGCTCAAGTGCCGGGTGGTCCGCTCAGAGGTCCATCGCTACGGCGTCAGGCCTACTGTGGAGAGACACCTCGTCTATCGGTCGGGTCTTGAGTTCGTGGACACCTCCGAGGCGTCCCTGCGACTGATCGACAAGACCATCGAGTCCTTGAAAATCGCGGCCTAGTCTTGGGCTACCGGTTTACATAATCCGATTGTGCGAAGAGAGGGCTTCTCTCTCACCGAGTCGGACCAGCGGGTCCAGCCAAGCCACAGCCCGAGGATCGCCAGGATCAGGAAACCCTCCCACATGACAGAGTGGGCGAAGTCGAAGGCGGCCGGATTATGCACGCCGACGTAGAACAGGTGCACGAGGCGTGTCAGGTTGAGCGCAATCAAGACGGGCACGCCGACGACCAGTCCGACGAGCCTTCGTCGCCAGCGTCCGGGATAGGCCAGGATGGCCGTCGTGAGGAAGGCCACCGGCAAAAAACCTATGCAGCGGTAGTAGATCTCGTAGGCAAAGCCGCTCGGGTGGGTGATCACGGTCGCCATCCGCGTCGCCTCCATTCCTAACCAGTGAAGCAATGCGAGCGTCACCCGTGCCGTCCACATCGTCAAGGGCGCAAGGAGGGTCCCGAGGACGTCCTCACGGTACGTGAGCAGGACGGCGCCCGCGAAGCCCGCCATCACCAGGGCGAAGCGAAGATTGAGTTGCCTTGTTCCGGGCATGAGAGACTCGCGCCCCTACTCTTGCGCTGACCTGGGTCGCCTACGGAGCAACCCGACGAGCACCACGCCGATCGCCAACACAACAATTCCGATCAGCGACAGATCAGGCACCTGTACAGATTTGGAGGCGGTGGCGCCATCGGCACCCGCCGTCACCGTCGTGTTCCCTTGCGATGCGCCCCGCACCGTGGCCTGTGCCCTCCCGCTCGAATCGGTTACGGCAGAGGCCGGTGAGACAGAGGCCACGCTGGAATTTGCCGTGCTGAACGTCACCGTCTTCCCCGCCTGCGGCGCCCCGCCCAGCGTGACCGTTGCCCTGGCGGTCGTCGTTTCGCCGGGCTGGAGCGTCTTATCGGGGTCGAGCACCAGGCTCACGGCCAACGGGGGCCCTCCTCGGAGCGCGCTCAACAGACCTGCGCCACAAGGCTGGGGACATTGGCTCGATGTCCTAGGAAGGGCGTTGCTCTGGAGCTCCGCGGTGAGCTGCGCCGGGGTCAGCGTGGGGGTCTGGGCGAGATAGAGGGCGGCCACGCCCGCCACGTGGGGGGCTGCCATCGAGGTGCCATTGTAGCGTGCGTATGTTCCAGCGTTAGGGTGAACCATGCTGAGCACGCCATCGTTGTTGCCGTCCCCATTGTCGTCGCGCTGCGCGTCCCCGCCCGGCGCCATAATCTCGACCGTCGCGCCGAAATTCGAGTAGCGGGTCACCAGGTGGCCCCGCGCGTCACTCGCTGCCACGGTGATCACGTTGTTACAGCTCGCCGGAAGAAAGTCCGAAGCATCCGCTGCATCATTCCCGGCGGCCACGACCACGGCGGCACCCGCTGCTACCGCGTCATTGATCGCCGCCTGCGTCGAGGGCGAGGCCGAGCAGGGAAGCCCGGGTCCGGCGCCGAGACTCATGTTGATGACCCGGGCCCGCGTTGCGTTCGCCGGCACGCCGGGGACGGCGAGGCCTGCGGCCCAGCGGATGCCGTCGTTGATGTCGGCGATGGTGCCCCCGCATTTTCCCAAGACACGCACGGCCTGAAGCCCCACGGTCCAGTTGACTCCCGCGACCCCGACGCCGTTGTCGGTCCTCCCCACGCCGATGGTCCCGGCGACATGCGTCCCGTGCCAGCTATTGGGGAGGGCGGGGCTGCCCGAGAAGCACTCGTTGGCCGCGACGGCGTCGCCGGGGTCCGTGGGATCGTTGTCGCGACCGCCTCCATCGTTTGCGATCGTCGCATCGCTGATCATGTCAAAGCCGGCGATCAGGTTCGGGGAACCGACAATATCCGGGTGGGCCGGGAGGATCCCGGTATCGATGACCGCCACAACGATGTTGCCTCCGATGCTCGTATCCCACGCTCTGGGCAGGCTGATGCCACCCGGGGACTGGCCGGTGCCGGTGCCGTGATCGCGGTAATGCCATTGCTCGGGGAACCGGGGATCGTTCGGCGTTCGCACGATGCGCAAGATATAATTTGGTTGCGCGTATAGGATATTGGGGTCTGCGCGCAGTTGCCGGAGGACCTCCAGCGTCCGATCTCGCGCCTGGGTGGGCGAGAGGGTCTTCAGGGCAATCGGCGGGATGCGGTAGATCAGTTCGCCGCCCGATGTCACCCGCTTGCCGTCCTCGACTCCGAACCGCTTGAGGTCTGTGGGGCCAAGGGTCCGGGCCGGCTTCATCTTCACGATGACCTCTCCGGGGACGAACTGAGCCTGAGGGGGGATGGTCCTGCGCTCAAGAAGCCTCTGGACCTGCTCCGGCGTGAGTTCCTGGGCGGTCGCGGGCAGAAAACCTGCGGCCAAAACAGCCGAAACGACCATGAGGGCGAGTCCAAGCGTCTTCATTGCGTCCTCCTTCTCGTCGTTGTAGACTAGATCATGTCCAACATGCCAGTACAACCCAGAGACGTGAATGTGGGTAACGTCATGACCGGGCTCCTCGGCCTTGTGTTGTCGGCCCTTCTCCTCGGGAACGCGCCGCCGCCCCGGTTCGTCCCGGGAGAGGTCCTGGTGAAGTTCGTTCCCGGGACGGAGGGAAGCGCTGCCGTCGCTCGAGCCTGCCGCACGAGCCCTCCCGATCTCGGGGTGCTGGCCCCGGTGATCCAGCACTTCCAGGCCGCAACCGGTGTCCCGCTCAAGGCCAAACAGGTGACCGGCGGCGAGTGGATCCTGGTTTCGGTCGATGGGGAAAGGCTGACCAACGAGCTGGTGACACGGCTCCGGGGGCGAGCCAATGTCGCGGAAGTGCGGCTGACCCCTGATCCTTCGGGCGGAACCCGGGACGCCTCAAGATCGAGAGGGATTGACGTCAGGTTCTCGGCCGGAAGCACCGAGGCCGAGGCGATCGCCCGGAAGTGGAGCCGGGGGGACGATACTCCGGTCTCCCAGCTCGTCCGCGCCCTGGAGAAAGAGGTTGGCCTTTCGCTGAAGGGCGAGGCCACAGCGGACATGACCCTGCTGCTCCACGTCGATCTCGGGATGCTCACCCTGAAGCTCTCCGAGCAACTGAAGGTCCTGGCCGACATCGAGTCGGCCCAGCCCAACTATATCCTACGGATTCAATAACTCGACCTCACCGATCCGATCCCGGGACATCCTGTCAGGCTTCCTTCACGGCGGATATGGTGATGAGATGATACGCGTCCTTGTGGTACTGCGAATGTGGGCGGCCTATTGCCGTGGTCAGGGGGAAATCGGACGTCCGGGATCACCTCAACGCGTACTGTAGCTCGAAGGACCTGCCGAACGGGGATGATGGTACCCGAGGGCCATGCGAAAGTCAAATCCGTCGCCAGCACAGCCGGAACAGGCTCGCCAAAAAGCAAGTTCGGTGCCAACAACGACATATTGACTATTTGGTGCCCGCTAAGCACCGCGCGGACCTATGGGCCGGCCACCCCGACCAGCTGGATCGTGACGCAAATCCGCTATTCCGTGGTTGCTTTCTACTTGCGACAGGCCAGGAAATCGGGTAAGAGTATCGGGGCTGAGCCAGGCCCTTTGTGTGTAACACGCTGGCCCATTGGCGAGACGTACGAAAAGGAGAGGCAACGATGCGACACAAGGCCATGAGCATCCTGGTCGGCGTCACCCTTGCTACCCTTGTCCCGCTGCCCCTACCGGTGGGCCCCGCTGCGGCGGAGCCGGTTTTGCAAAGGATCAATCGGACCGGAAAACTTACGGCGGGGACCCGGACCGAATCGATTCCCTTCGCGTATCTGAACGATAAGAAAGAGTGGGTTGGTTTCTCCGTGGATCTGATCAAGGAAATTCAGGGGCGCCTCGAGCGCAACTTCGCAAAGAAGATCAAGCTGGAGCTGAAAGCAGTCACGCCAGAGAATCGTTTTCAAATGGTGGCCGACGGCACCGTTGATCTCGAGTGCGGCTCCACCACGTATACGCGGTCCCGGGACGAGACCGTGGACTTCAGCATCAATTACTTCTACTCCAGCGGCCAACTCCTCATCAAGGCCGATGGCCCCATCAAGGCTCCCAAAGACATCCCGGGCAAGCGGATTGGTGTGGCTCGGGGGACCACCACCGAGAAGATCATCCGGACAAAGTTGCCCCAAGTGAACGTCGTGTTGGTTCAGGACCACGGCGAGGGGTTCCAGGCCCTTCAGCAGGGCAAGATCGATGCCTATGCCAGTGATGGGATCCTCCTCGCGGGCCTCGCCCTCAAGGCCCCCAGTGCGGATGTCTTTGGAATCGTGGGGGGCTTCAGTTTCGAGCCCTACTCCTGCATCCTGCCGGAAAACGACTCGAAGTGGCGGGATTTCGTCAACCACACCTTCATGGAACTCATCGAGAGCGGCGCGTACTTTGAGATCTACGACAAATGGTTCGGGGAAAAGGGGGTTGTCCCCTACAAGGCGCCCGACGAGGCCAAGTTCCTGACGCTGATGCAGGTGATGCCCAGGTAGCCTTCAATTCTTCCCCCTGCGTTCGCGCTTGCCCTGCGACCCTGAACCGTGACGTGCGGCGCTGCCGCAAGGTGGCCTGGGCCCCCACCTCCCGAGATCGTCCCGCTTGCCCATCTGCGCTGGGCTAGGCACAAAGCTTTTTCCGTCCCCCTACCCTTTCCCCCCAGGTAGGCTCTGGGCCGCCCAGCGGTCCTAATTTACCCTCCGAAACGCCCGTTTCGTAACCCAAAGGCCGTACCCCGAGGCCGGATAGCAGGGGGTTAGGCCGCATCTCGTGGCGGGCCGGGGGGCCTAGGGATGTATGCCGGATTTGCCTAAGAAAACCGCCCAAGGCTACCACAGCCGACCACCAGATTTTGGGCCCACCGAGAACGAGTCAGACGAATCATCTTTCTTGTAAACCGCCCCCAGGACGCCGATTGACGGTATCAAGCAGGCTGTGGTAGCCTCGTGGTCGAGACCGCGAGGTAGAGCCTTGTTCGACGATCCCTTCACCGAAGAAGAATCTCCCTGGTTCGACGTTGCCCAAATCTGTTTGGAAGGGCACGTTACGAACTCCACGACTAAGCGCTTTCCCCAACACGACAAGGACTTCTGCGACAAGTGCGGCCAGCGCACCATCACGGCTTGTCCGGCCTGTCAAAAGCCAATCCGGGGCAGGTATCATCAGCAGAATGTCATTGATCTTACTCCAGATGACCCAGCCCCGGACCACTGCATTGCGTGTGGCAAGTCCTTCCCGTGGACAGAGCGCCGTCTGGCAGCGGCGAAGGAGCTAGCTGAAGAGATTGAGGGCTTGACCGAAGAGGAACGGGACCTCTTAACCAAGAGCTTGATGATCTAATCCGAGACACCTCCCACACCCCGGTGGCTGCCACGCGGTTTAAGAAGCTTATAGCTAAGGCTGGAGGCGGCGCCGGTAAGGCACTCTACGATTTCGTCGTGGACATCGTCAGCGAGACGGCGAAGAAAGCAATGGGTCTGTAAGATAATCGGAGCAATGTCGTGAATCCTGAACTTATCAGCTCTATAGCTAGCCTGTGGCTTCTTGCTCTGGTCATTTGCTGCACCATTTTGCTCCTCGTATTCCGTGACCCCTTGACGAGACTCCTATCAAGACTTACTGAGTTCACCTTGAGGAGGGGTCAGACCGAGCTCTTATGGAAGCAGCGGCCGCCAGAAGAGGAAGAGGCAGGACAGACAATTGCGGGAGAGGCAAAAGCTCTACCAGAGACTCCTATTGAAAAAACTGCTCAGGAAAAACTTGCGGTAGCTGCTCAGGAAAAACTTGCGGCCGAACCGACCACCCCCCGCGATTGGGAAGTCGAAATGTTCATTGCCTTTTTCCGGCGGAACATTGAGGAGGCAGAGACAGCATTCCAGAAATTACTCGAGACGGTATCCGATCCTACTAGCAGACTTGAGAAGCAGGCAGACTATTTGTCGCTCCGATTTGAATATGCAGGTGATGGGGCGGCCCTCGGCAAACTTCAAGAACTCGCCAAACATGAGGAAGTTACCTCATATGCCCACAGGCAGTTGGGGCTCTGCTATGAGAAAGTAAACGATTTTGAGCGGGCAGTGGAAGCTTTTGAGATTTCGGCGCAAACTTCTCGGACAGAGTGGGGGAGAGCTTTCAGCATCGGGAAGGCAAGCTCGTGCCTTTATAAGGCAGGGAAAGGCCAAGAAGCCTTAGGAAAACTCATGCGAGAGATCGCAGGTTTCACTGAACCGGAGGCGGTCGCCCATCTATATGAGAGCCTGGCGTCGCTCTACGAAGTATCGAGGGATTGGGATCTCCGGGCTCTCGCCTTGGAGAAGGCAATTGAGATCAAGCCGAATGAGACAACGCTGCAGTTTCACGCGGCATATTCGTACGGCGAAAACAAACTAAATGCTCTCTCACTGCTGCATTACAAGACCCTCCTCCGGTTTGATCCAAACGAGCGTATGGCCTTGAACAACTTGGCAGTTGAATATGAGCGATTGGAAATGCCGATACGTTCAGTGAGTATGTATAAAAAATCGTTTGCGCAGAAAGAAACACTTGCAGCCGCAAATCTTGCGTTTCGTCTTATCAATGCCGGCTTCCTCGGAGAAGCCAAGGAAATTCTCGACGAGGCAAAGAAACAAGAAAAAATACATCCGAACATAGGAAAGGCAATCGCGGCACTTTCAGAGAAGGATAAAGAAGAGCAAAACACCGAGGACGAATCTCTCAGGCTTGCAACTGAACAACAAGGGTTTACGCGTCTCTTTGCGGAGGCCTATTTCATCGAAAGGTCAGATCTCCCGACCTTCCCCGGTGTATGGCGCTCCGCCGATGGCGTTGAGATGACAATGACGCAAATCGGAAATCAGATCGAAGCCCATTGGATGCGTGGCGATGATAAAAAATATAAATTCGTAGGCCAGGTTTGCAATCGGGCCGCAAAGATCACCAGTGAGAGAGTCGTTGAGGGTCGTACTCTATTTGCGGGCTTGCTTGGTTCTGGGAAGGAGAGCCATGGGTACGTCTACTTATCTCCAACCGGTGAAAAGATGTTCATAATGAATATGAAGGAGCATAAGCATTCATTTCTGACGCTAGATAGAATATCCTGAGTGAATCACATGCCTGACACCGTACCCGGTCCATGTTAGCCAAGGTCCTCAGTAGTGCGGTCCTCGGGGTCGATGCCTACACGGTCGAGGTCGAGGTGGACATCGCCCTGGGACTCCCCTCCTTTAACACCGTGGGTCTCCCTGACGTGGAGGTGGTTCAGGAATAGGGACATGTAAAATGACATCTCAGATATCTGACCCAAAACCGGTAATCCTCTTTTACTCCTACTCTCATAAAGACGAGAAAATGCGCGAGGTATTGGCCGCCCATCTTTCACCTCTCAAGCGACAGGGTGTGATCAAAGAGTGGTACGATCGCGAGATAGGCGCCGGCGAGGAATGGCAGGACGCCATTGACGAGCACCTGGAAGGCGCCGATATCATTCTCCTTCTCGTCAGTGCCTTCTTCATAGCCTCCGATTACTGCTGGGGCAAGGAAATGGTCCGGGCTTTGAAAAGGCACGACGCGGGTGAGGCAGTTGTGATCCCAATAATCGTACGCCCTGTGGACTGGAGCGGCGCACACTTTGGACGTCTCCAGGCGCTTCCGAAAGATGCTAAACCAGTTACAAGATGGGCCAATCGGGATGCAGCGTGGGTTGATGTGGCCAAGGGCATTCGCAAGGTGGCTGAGGCGCTCGCGGCAGGTCTCCCAGTAGAGCGGGCCCCTACTGGCTTATCAAGAATCGTTCACTGGAGGTATTTGGTGGCTGGATCGACCGGAAAAGGGAAAGGGAAAGCTCGTCGTCGATGATCAGGAGGCCGAGACCGTCCGGAGTAGCCCGATGAGCGTCCCCGAAGCGAGATCCGACTTCCCGTCCCGGATTTCTCCCTTTCTGCTTGCGACGCGGGGCCAATTCGGATAAGAGTAGTCTACATTTCTTGCAATTGTATGGCTGGATCCCTCCCATGAGTAGGTCATGCTCGCCAAGGTCCTCAGTAGTGCGGTCCTCGGGGTCGATGCCTACACGGTCGAGGTCGAGGTGGACATCGCCCTGGGACTCCCCTCCTTCAACACCGTGGGCCTCCCCGA
>Ga0247727_10019914_pt1 | contig 10334 bp, 9 predicted proteins | sample WisWelCaveWW1625_FD_202498 | JGI IMG/M metagenome (GOLD analysis project Ga0247727, IMG submission 202498) | Biofilm microbial communities from Wishing Well Cave, Virginia, United States - WW16-25 | ecosystem: Environmental > Aquatic > Deep subsurface > Groundwater > Cave microbial mat | place... | reverse complement strand
ATCCAACCCGGCGACGAGGTGATCTTGCCGTCTTTTACCTTTGTGTCCACCGCCAATGCTTTTTATCTACGCGGCGCGAAGCTCGTGTTTGTCGATATTCGTCCGGATACGCTTAACCTCGATGAAACCAAAATCGAGCGCGCGATTACCGATCGCACGCGGGTTCTCGTTCCCGTTCATTATGCCGGTGTAAGTTGTGAAATGGATGCGATCATGGCCATTGCCAACCGCCATCGCTTGTTGATTGTGGAGGACGCGGCCCAGGGCGCCAATGCCAGATACAAAGATCGCTATCTCGGTACCATCGGTGATTTCGGCGCCTTTAGTTTTCATGAAACCAAAAATTTTATCTGCGGCGAAGGCGGGGCGCTCCTGGTCAACAATCAGAAATTCGTCGAGCGCGCAGAGATCATTCGCGAAAAGGGGACCGATCGCAGCAAGTTTTTTCGCGGCGAGGTTGACAAGTATACCTGGGTGGATATCGGCTCCTCTTACTTGTTGTCCGACCTCCTGGCGGCATTTCTGTATGCCCAGCTTGAGAACATGGACAAGATCAACAAGCGTCGCCGAAAAATTTTTGATAATTATTCCAGAGGCTTGATGCCTCTTGCCAATGATGGGCTGTTAAAGTTGCCCATAGTTTCTTATGATTCCCAGCCTAACCATCATCTCTTCCATGTCATTCTTCAGGATGAGACGACAAGAGACAATCTTATGCAGCATCTTAAAAATAAAGGGATCCTGTCCGTATTTCATTATCTGCCGTTGCATCTTTCTCCGGTTGGTCGTGCAATGGGTTACAAGGATGGTCAATTGCCTGTCACCGAATCCATCAGTGGCCGCCTTTTGCGGCTGCCTTGTTATTATGATTTGACGCTTGACGAACAGACGGAAATCGTGGATTCGATTAAAAGTTTTTTTGCCCAAAAGAGTTTTCTTCGCAAGAACAATACGCGAGAATTTCAAAGCCGCCACGGCTTGGCGATGAGTTAGAGGGCATTTGAAAAGTAGACTGCCCGGTCACTTAAAGTTGTTAAATTTTAGAAAATCTATGCGTAAAAGTGACCGGTCAGTGACTTTCCAAAGACGCTCTTAGTCGGTTCTTATTCGGATCGAATTGTGAACTATGAGGAATATGCACATCCTTGGCCTCTCAGCTTTTTACCATGACAGCGCCGCCTGTCTCGTGCGCGCCGGCGAGATCATTGCCGCGGCGCAGGAAGAACGCTTCACGCGCAAAAAGCACGATTTCAATTTTCCCGCCCATGCCATCAGTTACTGTTTAAAAGCGGGCAAGATCGACGCCGCAAAATTGGATTACGTCGCCTTTTATGACAAACCGTTCATCAAGTTTGAGCGGCTGTTGGTGACTTATTTGGCGTATGCGCCGCGCGGGCTGAAGTCTTTCATCATGGCCATGCCGTTGTGGCTCAAAAGCAAGCTGTGGATGAAAGAATACATCAAGCAAGAGCTTGGCTTCGCCGGCAAAATCATTTTCCCCGAGCACCATGAATCGCATGCCGCTTCCGCTTTCTATCCTTCGCCTTATCAAGAAGCCGCCATCTTGACGATCGACGGCGTGGGGGAGTGGTGTACCTCAAGCTACGGCATTGGCCGCGACAATCAAATCGAGCTGCTTGCCGAGCTGAAATTTCCCCATTCTCTCGGCCTTTTATACTCCGCCTTCACCTATTTCACCGGTTTCAAAGTCAATTCCGGCGAATACAAAGTGATGGGCCTCGCGCCGTATGGCGAGCCGAAGTATGTCAACATCATTATGAACGAGCTGATTGATCTCAAAGAAGACGGCTCATTCAAAATGAACATGAAATACTTCAACTACTGCGCCGGCCTGACGATGACGAACGACCGTTTCGCCAAACTTTTCGGCGGCCCATCGCGCCAGCCGGAAAGCAAATTAACGCAGCGTGAAATGGATTTGGCGCGCTCCATTCAGGAAGTCACGGAAGAGATCATGTTGCGCATGGCTCGACACGTACACAAAGAAACGAAGATGAAATATCTTGTGCTCGCCGGCGGTGTCGCGCTCAATTGCGTCGGCAACGGCCGGCTGTTGAGGGAAGGCCCGTTTGAAGATATTTGGATTCAACCGGCAGCCGGTGATGCCGGCGGGGCTTTGGGAGCTGCGCTTTATACATGGTATCGCTACCTCGGCAACCGCCGGCAAGTTCGACAAGGCCGTCGCGATTTTCAACGCGGTTCGTATTTTGGACCGGAGTTCGGCGCCGCGGAAATTGAAAAGTTTCTGCTGACCAAGAAAATTCCCTGCAAAAAACTCTCGGATGCCGAGATTCCCACCACGATTGCCGAGTTGATCGCCCACGAAAACGTCATCGGCTGGTTCGAGGGCCGCATGGAATTTGGCCCGCGCGCGCTCGGCAGCCGCAGCATCATCGGCGACGCCCGCTCGCCGAAAATGCAGTCGATCATGAATTTGAAAATCAAATTTCGCGAGAGTTTCCGGCCGTTCGCGCCCTCGGTGCTGGCGGAAAATGTTTCGGAGTATTTCTTGCTGGATCGTGAAAGCCCGTACATGCTGTTGGTGGCGCCGGTGTTGGAAAAATGGCGAACCGGCGAAAAAGAAAATGGTGAGTGGGGCATTGAAAAGCTGAAAATCGCTCGCTCCACTATTCCGGCGGTCACCCACGTCGATTATTCCGCCCGCATTCAAACCGTGCACAAAGAAGATCATCCGCTCTACTACGAAACGATCAAAGCGTTTCGTGACAAAACCGGCTGTCCGGTGATCATCAACACCTCATTCAACGTCCGCGGCGAGCCGATTGTCTGTGCGCCGGAACATGCCTACACCTGCTTCATGCGCACGAATATGGATTACCTCATCATGGGCAATTTCCTGCTCGACAAAAAAGACCAACAAGCGCTCGAAAGCGATATCGATTGGAAAAAGGAATTTGAGTTGGATTGATGTTGGCCGGTTCACCGGTTGGCCTGTTAGCCGGTTAATCGGTTAACGGGCAAACTGGCTAACCAGCCAACAGGCGAACAAGGTTATATTATGCTACTTGACGAAATCAAATCTATCAAAGGCACAAAGCCGGAGCTTCGCAAATTCGGCTTGACTATCGGCATTTTCCTGCTCGTGATCGCCGGTTTCCTTTATTGGAAGCAACGGCCAAGCTTTTCGTATTTTGCCTACGTTGGCGGCGGCTTCGCGCTGACGGGATTGGTTGCGCCGATTTTGCTCAAACCGATTTACAAAATCTGGATGTCGTTTGCCGTGGTCATGGGCTTCATTATGACGCGCGTCATTCTGACTATTCTTTACTTCGGCATGTTTACCCCGATTGCGCTTATTGCAAAACTTTTAGGCAAAGATTTACTCGATGAACGTTTGAACAAAAATGCGACAACGCATTGGGTGAAACGTCCGGTGACAACGTTCGATCCGAAATCAGCGGAGAATATGTTCTGAAACGCGAGGGATGAAGAGCGTAGGGCGAAGAGCGAGATAACGCAACACGCCTTTCACCCTTCACCTTTCGCTCTTCCCAAACAAGGAGACAACCAATGAGCAAACTTTCAATTATCGGCGAATTCTGGGGCTTCATGCGCGTGCGCAAAAAATGGTGGCTGGCTCCGATCGTTTTCGTCATGCTGATGCTCAGCCTGTTGATCGTCTTAACTCAAGGCTCGGCGCTCGCGCCGTTTATTTATACGCTTTTTTAGAATGATCAACCCAGAAAAAATAAACGTCCAGGATCGTGCGGCCTCGCCGCAACCTGCTGATCTGCGGATTTGCCGGTACGATGCCGAAGTGATCCCCGAGGTATTGAAGCTGGTAAAAGTCACTCTCGGCAACGAAGGCGCGGTGCGCAAAACCGAGGCGTTTTGGCGCTGGAAGCACGAGGACAACCATTTCGGTTCCTCTTATGGCTTGTATGCCTGGGATGAAGCACAAGCGCTCGCGATCGGGTTGCGGGTGTTAATGCGGTGGCAATTCCGCACGAAGGACGGAGAGATACTGCGGGCGGTGCGCGCAGTGGATACGGCGACGCATCCGGCCTCTCAACGCCTGGGCATTTTTTCCAAGCTGACGCGGCAAGCCATTGGCGATTTGAAGCAAGAAGGCGTGGATTTGATTTTCAACACGCCCAATGCGCGCAGCCTCCCGGGTTATCTCAAAATGGGCTGGCAAATCGTGGCGAAATGGCCGGTTTACATTCGCGCCTTGCGGCCGATTCGAATGTTGATCAGGAAAATTGCGCCCCAACCGGCCTCACCGCCTGCGGTTAATCTGGGCGAGTATTTCTCGCCCGAAATCATGGCCTGGCACGCTTTCGCAGCGCGGTATCGCGAAGACCTGCAAAAGCTCGTTTCCAATTGGGAACGGCAACGCTCGCAAGTTGGCTTTCGAACCCCTCGCGACGTCAATTACTTGCAATGGCGATATGGACAACACCCTCATCTCGCTTATGGATTCTTTGCTTTGGTGGATACCGAAGGGTTGGCCGGAGCAGCCATTTTACGCCCCAATTGGCGTTATGGCTGGCAGGAAGTTGTCTTAACCGAGTTGTTTTTAAGGCAGCCGGATTTGAGATTGGGAAAAATCTTCTTCAAAAAGCTCGCCACGCAACTGCAAGCGGATTATCTTATTGCGCATTTCCCTGAGCCTTCCTTTGAGAAAGCCTTGCTGAAACAAGCCGGTTTTTACAAAGTTCCGGCGCAAGGCATGACTTTTACCATCCACGCTCTGAACTCCCGATCACAGTCGGGTGTCGAAGCCAAATCCTGGGATTTAACCTTGGGTGATTTGGAAATTTTTTGATGGAACGCCATCTCCCGACATTAAACGCCGTTAGTTTTCTCCTTTTCATCATGGCCTTTGCCTGGCTTGTCCCGCCTCCGGAGTGGATCCCGGCGCTGGCGTATCTGGCCGTGCTTGTCCTCATGGCAAAATTTTTGTATGAACGGCTGCTGAAGCCGAACGATCCGGAATTTTCACCGGCGCTTTTTTCCCTGGTTTTCATGATCAAAATGCTCGGCAGCGCTGCGCGCTATTGGATGCTGGATCTGTATGGACGTGGTGACGCACAGAGATACCATCAAGCCGGCCAGGAGTTTGCGCAATCGTTTGCGCGGCTGGATTTTTCAATTTTAGGCGCCACCTCGAAACTGGGAACAAAGGCCATGAGTTATTTGACCGGCCTGCTCTATACGTTTCTGCCGGTGAGCTTGTTTGGAAGTTTTTTGTTTTTCGCGACCCTGGCTTTTGCCGGCGGCGTTCTTTTTTACTGCAGTTTCCGGCTGGCTTTTCCCAAGGCGAATCCCAACCTGTACAGGATATTGCTGTTCTTTCTTCCGTCCGTCTTCTACTGGCCTTCCAGTTTGGGCAAAGACGCTTGGATTTTTTTCGGCAGTGGCTTCGTCGCCTACGGGCTGGTGAAACTAACCCGTTTGAATCAGCTCACCGGTTTGTTTTCCATGGGGCTCGGCCTGCTTCTCGTCGGACTGATCAGGCCGCACATCTCTGCCTTTATGATTCTGAGCCTGGGAGTTGCCTATCTTCCTTACTTTATTCGAAGTGTGAAAAATCCGCAGCATCTGCTCTCGTGGCTTTTGGGCATGGGAGTGTTTGGGGTTTTGGGTATTTACCTCTTGCAATCCGGCGTGGAATTTTTGCAAGGCCGCGGCCTGGATGAGTTCACCGAAGAAGGAATTCAGGAGTATTATTTCCAGCGCCAGGTTTCGACGTTTGACGGCGGCTCCCGTTTTGCCCCAACCATTGTTCTCGGCGTTGGCGGCATCATTGTCGCACTGGTGAATGTGTTGTTGCGGCCATTCCTCTGGGAAGCGCACAATCCCCAGGCCATGATGACGGCTTTGGAATCGATGTTCTGGCTCGGCATTTTTGTGTATCGCCGCAAAATCTTTTTTCAGCGCCTTCGCGCCATCGCTCGTGATCCCGTGGTTGCTTTCGCCCTGGTCTTTTGTTTCATCATGATCTTATCGCTGACGACGCTCGGCAATTTCGGGCTCTTGGCGCGCCAGCGGGTGTCGCTCTTGCCCTTTTTGTGGATTCTGTTCGCATGAATTTGCTCCTGCGAAAAGCCTTGAAAGTTCCGCTTCTGATGCCGGATCTGGCAAAGCCAGGCGCCGCAAACGGCTGTGCGTTTATGATCTACCACAGTGTTTCCGGAGATCTGAATTTTGAGCTTGATCTGCCGGTGGCGCTGTTTCGCCGCCAAATGGAATTTCTCGCGGCCGCGGGCTTGGTCGTGCATTACGATCGAGCCGTGGCGGCGCTGCGTTCAAAAAATAAGCCGGCCCAAAACACTTTTGTTTTAACTTTCGACGATGGCTTTGCCAATTTTTATAAAAACGTTTTTCCCGTGCTCAAAGAGTTTCAAATACCGGCCACGCTTTTTGTGACCACGGGGTTTGTGGAAACTGGAATTGCATATTCCATCCAGCGTCACCGGGACCACGCCGAGGCCAAGCCGGTCACCTGGGAAATGTTGGGCGAAATGGCGCAATCCCAATTGGTGACGCTTGGCGCCCATACGCACACGCATCCGAATCTCGCCGAACAATCCAAAGACCAGGTGATTGAAGAACTGGCGAAGCCACAAGAGCTTTTCCGCAAACGCTTGGGCTTGGAGGTACAACATTTTGCTTATCCGAAAGCTTTGTGGAATACCACGGTAGAAAAATTAGTGCAGGCGTATTATGCCACGGCGGTGATAAGTGGAGGCCAAAAAGCAACTCCCGAACATTTCAATCCCCACCGCATTCCGCGCATTCCGATTCGACGCAGCGACGGCTGGTTATTCTTTCGGGCGAAAACCCGTGGCTGGTTGGCCGGGGAAGAGGCCTTGTATGTCAAATTGCGCAAGCTTCATGCGGCGTGATTACTCAAGAAGGGCAAAACGATTAAGAGCAAAACAATTTTTAAATCATTTTGCCCAAAATTATTTTGCCTTAAGATTTTTGCTTTTCTGTAAAGATCTCAATGAAAATAGAATAGACTAATGTTCTACTCGTTGTTATAGTTTGTCAATGACTAGCTCATTTCTGAGACCGCTTTTTATTTATGGCGCCGGTGGCTTTGCTCGCGAGGTCACCTGCCTGGTTGAAACGATTAACCGCAGCACGCCGACCTGGAGCTTGCAAGGCTATGTGACGGACAATCCCAGGGAATATGGCAAGGAGATCGGCCATCGGCGCGTTCTCGGTTCTCCGGAGGAAATCATAATGGCCGAGCCGGGTGAAGCGATTGATATTATCTTGGCCATGGGGTCGCCAAAATTTTTGCGCGACAAGCCGGGCCGGCTGCGCAAAATTGCTCCGGCGTTGAATTTTCCTTCATTGGTTCACCCGAAAATATCTCTGGAGGTCAACCGGGTACGATTGGGAGAAGGAAATATCATTCCCGAAGGAGGCTTATTCACGACGGATATCAAAATTGGCAACTTCAACGTCATCAATCTCGGCAGCGTCATCGCACACGACGTTGTCATCAAAGATTACTGCGTTTTGGGTCCGCGTGTGGTCATCAACGGTGAGGTGAAGATAGAAAGCAGTTCCACCATCGGCGCGGGCGCGGTCATTTTGCAAGGCGTCACCATCGGCAAAGGTGCGGTGGTCGCCATTGGCGCGGTGGTTGGCATGAACGTTGAGCCTTACACCGTTGTCGCGGGCAACCCGGCGCGCAAGGTGCGCGATTTGGAACCGGAAGACTAAATCGTAGCGCAAATTGCCAGTCTTCACGCGAAGCCTACGGCAGTTCCAACGGGTAGAAAAACCTAATCCCGCAAGGCGGGACTTTATCCGCTGGGTTTTTCTATCCTTTGGAGATTAAAACTCAGAAATTTTTCTGAAAATTGTATCTACACCACATTGGCGTCGTCGTTCGATCCATTGACGAACAACTCGATTATTATCGCGAGAATTTTGGCCTCAAACCTGTTCTCGCGAAGATTCTGGATCCATTACAGGACGTGTATGTTGCTTTTTTGCAAAACGAGGGTTCTACCGTATTGCTGGAGTTGGTTGAGCCGGCAAGCCAAGCGTCACCGGCAGCCCAGGCGATGCAACGCGGCGGCGGGTTGAATCATTTATGCTACACGGTCCATTCAATTGAACAGAGCATTCACCACCTGCTCGAAAGAGGCGCGATACTCGTCAGACCCATGACGCCTGCGGTCGCCTTTGACGGGCGCCAAATTGCGTTCTTGTATACAAAAGCGCACGAACTGATTGAGCTTGTCGAGGAGAAGATATAAATGGTTGGGTTGAGTGACAGGCTCGAATGCGTGAAGACTTTGATTGAAACAGGCCGAGCCGAAGATGCTTTCCAAGAGCTTCAGCGTCTGTCGAGTGTGACGATTGACGTTGCCACTGCCAACCGCATCAGCCAGCTTTTGGACTTGCTGTTGGTTGAGCATGAAATTGAGAAACGCATTCGCATTGTATTTTTGCGTAGTTTCACGCTTGAACCGGTCGTCCCGTTGTTGCGCACGCAGTTGCTGGTTCATGGTTTATGTGCCGAAGTGAAGGTGGCCGGCTTCAATCAATTCGAGCCGTATTTATACGAAGCTGGGGATAGTGAGATAAGTCAGATCGATTTGTTAGTGCTCGCCGCCCGGCTCGAGGAAGTGGCGCCCGAAGCAATTTATCGGCGCTTGCAGCTTGGACTCGATGGCGGCAAGAATTTGGCTCACGAGGTGGTCGGTCGAATCGAAGGCTGGATCAAGACTTTCCGCGCCCGTTCCAAGTCGAAAATTCTTCTGCACAATTTTGCCGAGCCGAAATATCTATCGTTATCGATCTTCGATGCCCAGTCCGATTGGGGACAAGGGAATATCATTTCGACAATAAATATGGAGTTGGCGAATATTTGCAGAAATCATAAAGACGTCTATTTGCTCGATTTCAATCGTTTGCAGCGGCAGGTCGGCACGGATCATTTCAATGATGATCGGCTGTGGTATTTGGCGCGTCAGCCGCTTAGCCGTGCAGGCCTGCAAGCTTTGGCCAAGCTTTATGCACGTTATGTGTGCGCGATGTTCACCCCCGGAAAGAAATGCCTTGTGCTCGATCTTGATAATACCTTGTGGGGCGACATTCTGGGCGAAGATGGTCTACATGGGATTCAATTAGGTCCGGATTATCCCGGCAATGTATTCATGGATTTCCAGCGCGCCATTTTGAACTTACATGACCGCGGCATAATTCTGGCAATCGCCAGCAAAAACAACGAGAATGAAGTTGCTGAGGCATTGGAGAAGCATTCACACGCGGTTTTAAAGCAGCAACATTTTGCCGTCATCAAGGCGAACTGGAACCCCAAGCCACAAAGCATTCGGGAAATCGCGGCGGAATTGAATATTGGGTTGGACAGTCTCGTGTTCTTCGATGATAGTCCGCACGAATGTGAGCTGGTTCGCCAAACCCTTCCCGAAGTCTTGACTATCCAGTTGCCATCCGAGCCATTGCAATATATCGAAACGCTTGACAACGTTTGGGGCTTCGATACACTGACGTTTTCTGAAGAAGATCGTGCTCGCGGCCAGGACTACCAGGCACAACTGCAAAGAAACAGGTTAAGGCTCAACAGCTCGAGCCTCGAGGAATTTTATCAATCCCTGCAAATGGAAGTGACGATCATGGCCGTGGATGACTCAACCATTTCTCGGATCGCCCAGCTTACCCAGAAAACCAATCAATTCAATTTGACGACCAAGCGCTATTCCGAGGCGGATATATGGAAAATGACGCAGGATGCTCATTACGAAATTTGCGGAGTCCGCGTTAAGGATAAATTTGGCGACAGCGGGATTGTGGGAGTCGGTATTTTACGTTACGAAAATGCCAGTGCCTATATCGACACGCTTTTGTTGAGCTGCCGTGTCATTGGGCGCCACGTGGAAGATGCCCTGCTGCATTATCTTGTGAAAAAGGCAAAAGATAAATCAATGCAATTTCTTGTTGGAGAATACATTCCAACGCCAAAAAACGGCCAGGTTGAAAGACTTTATGAGAAATTCGGATTCACTAAGCGCGCCGGCCAGCCTGATTGTAATTTGTGGAGCGTAGCTTTGCCAGATCTTCAAATTAAAGTGCCGGATTGGATACGAACCACCTCTTGAGGATATACGTAGCGCAGGCCGCCAGTCTGCAAACAAAAGCAAGCTGGAAGCTTGCGCTACAAATAATAGGAACATCTCTTAAGGATACACAATGGATCGAATCGCAACGACTCTAAAAAAACTCATGTCTGAAATTCTCCGTGTCCCGGAGAATGAATTAACCGAGACTTCCTCTACGGAAACAATAAAAAACTGGGATTC
>Ga0247727_10019913_pt1 | contig 10335 bp, 10 predicted proteins | sample WisWelCaveWW1625_FD_202498 | JGI IMG/M metagenome (GOLD analysis project Ga0247727, IMG submission 202498) | Biofilm microbial communities from Wishing Well Cave, Virginia, United States - WW16-25 | ecosystem: Environmental > Aquatic > Deep subsurface > Groundwater > Cave microbial mat | place... | reverse complement strand
ATGGCCGAGATAAAAAAAATTAAAGAGGGTTTGTGAGCGGAGTAAGCCGACAGTCCGCGAGGTCGTCGCGTCCGTATAAGGAGAAGGTCATGTTAACAGAAGGAATTCAACGCTCGTTCTTGGATGATTTCGAGGATGCGCCGCAACCGAGTTCGGGCATCAATTACGAAGGCACGTTCCATCACATCTCGCAGGGCCGTGTGGTGAAGGGCCGCATTATCGCGATCCTCGCCAAAGAAGTGGTCGTCGACATCGGGTTCAAATCCGAAGGCGTCATCCCATCCTATGAGTTCGACTCGCTCGCCACGCTCAAAGTGGGCGACGAGGTCGAAGTGCTCCTGGAAGAGACCGAGAACGACAAGGGCCGCATCGTCCTTTCCCGCAAGAAAGCCGAAAAGAGCCAAGGTTGGGACCGCGTCGTGGAACTCGTCGGCGAAGGCGACACCGTGGAAGGCAAGGTCACCCGCAAGGTCAAGGGCGGCCTCATGATGGACATCGGCGTCGAGGCGTTTTTGCCCGCGTCTCTGGCCTTCCTCAAAGGATTCGGAAGTCTAAACTCCCTCCTCGGACAGACCATCCAGGTCAAGATCGTGAAGATCAATCCAAGCCGCAAGAACATCATCGTCTCGAGGAAAGACCTGCTCGAGAAGGAAAAGATGGAATCCAAGGCCAAGACCCTGGAAGAGCTCGAAGTGGGCTCTACCCGCAAAGGCACCGTGAAGAACATCACCGATTTTGGTGTCTTCATCAACCTCGGCGGCATCGACGGCCTCCTGCACATCACGGACATGAGCTGGGGACGCATCAGCCATCCCTCGGAACTCGTCAAAGTGGGCGACAGGATCGATGTGAAGATCCTCTCCTTCGACAAGGAGACCATGCGCGTCTCGCTGGGTCTCAAACAGATCGAAGCCAACCCCTGGGTCCATGTGGACACCAAGTTCCCGATCGGCACGCGTATCAAAGGCCGTGTCGTGAACGTGGTGCCTTACGGCGTTTTTGTGGAGCTTGAGCGCGGCATCGAGGGCCTCGTGCACGTGTCCGAGATCTCCTGGTCCAAGCGCGTCACGAATCCCGCGGAGGTCTTCAAGTCCGGGGACAGCGTGGACGTGATGGTGCTCAACATCGACAAGGAACATGAGAAGATCTCGCTGGGCATCAAGCAGACCGAAGCCAACCCCTGGGTGGGTGTCGAGAACCGCTTCAAGACCGGGGAGCGCGTAAAAGGCATCGTCCGCAACCTGACCGAGTTCGGCGCTTTTGTCGAGCTCGCGGAAGGCATCGACGGCCTCATCCACGTGTCCGACATGTCGTGGACCCGCAAGGTCAACCATCCGAAGGACGTGCTAAAAAAAGGCCAGGAAGTCGAAGCGGTCATCCTCGTCGTCGACGAGGTGAACCACAAGCTTTCGCTGGGCCTCAAACAGCTCATCACGGACCCCTGGGAAGAGATCGCTTCCAAGCTCTCCACCGGTTCGATGGTGATGGGTGTTGTGACCAAGGTCGCGTCGTTCGGCGTGTTCGTCGAGATCGAGAAGGACGTGGAAGGCCTGCTCCATATTTCGGAGACGGACCTGGCAAGCCCACAGCTCCTCGAGACCACGTACCCCATCGGAAAGAAGGTCCAAGCCCGCATCGTAAAGATCGATCTCCCTCAAAGGAAGATCGCCCTTTCCACGAAAGGCGTTTCGCAAGACTAAGGAGTACCTAGAGACCCGTCGCCGTGACCCGGCGGCGGGTTTTTTGTGCCTATACCGCGTGTCACTTGCGGCGGGTCCTGTCGGGGAGAAGGCATTTTGAGTGCGCTTTCTCCGCATCCATTTTTTGTAAGTCCGGGGAGCCTCGGCAAATTGAAACAACTCGCGCCTAGGCGGCGCTCAAACAAGTTTCAATTTGCCGTATCCCGGCGGACTTGACGAAAAATGGGCCGCTCTACGCGCCCTCAAAATGCCTTCTCCCCGCCACCCGCCGCCTATCACCTCATTGAGTTTCAGCACAAGCGCATTGCGGGAAATCGTCTTCGAAGGCCGGTAGCCGCTCTTGTGTGTTTTTCATAAACCGCCCGGGAAGCGGCAGCAGCGCGACTGTCTGAGCGCGGCCCAGCGCGAGTTGTCGCGATGCTGCCGAGGCTCCCCAGGTTTATGAAAAACACACGCGGCGTAAGGCCTTCGAAGACGATTTGCCGCAATGCTGCGGAGTGAGAAAGATAGCGGTTTGTGATAAAGTAGGGGGCATGAAAGACCTCGATATTCTCTGTAGAAACGCGGTCGATGTTATTGACCGGGCGGATCTGGAGGCTAGGCTCAAAGAGGGGAAGCCCCTCAGGGTCAAGGCCGGCTTTGACCCCAGCGCTCCCGACATCCATCTTGGCCACACCGTCTTATTAAGGAGGCTCCGCGAGTTTCAGGATCTCGGGCACAAGGTAATATTCATCGTGGGGGATTTTACGGCGATGATCGGCGATCCGACAGGGCAGACAAAAACCCGGCCGGCGTTGAGTGATAAAGACATCGTCGCGAACGCCAAGACCTACCAGGATCAGGCGTTCAAAATTCTCGATAAAGACCCTAAAAAGATCGAAGTTGTTCGCAACAGCGACTGGCTGGCGAAGATGCTCCTGGCTGAATTTTTGAGGAAGATCGCCGGCCCCGCGACCATGGCCCGTATCTTGGAGCGCGATGATTTTGCCAAGCGCATGAAGGAAAACCTGCCCCTCTCGATGCTGGAAGTGCTGTACCCGCTCTTCCAGGGTTATGACTCCGTCGCGGTGAAGGCCGATGTCGAGCTGGGCGGAACCGACCAGAAATTCAATCTGCTTATGGGCCGTAACCTCCAAAAGGACTTTGGCCAGAGACCGCAGGTCGTGATGACCTTCCCGTTATTGGTGGGCCTCGACGGGACGATGAAGATGTCAAAGTCCCTGGGAAATTATATCGGCGTCACCGACTCCGCCAAGGACGTGTTCGGCAAGGCCATGTCCATCCCGGATACCTTGATGCCCATGTACTACGACCTTTTGACGAATGAGAAATTCGACCCCTCCGCGCATCCTAGGGATGCCAAGGTGAAGCTGGCCAGGTCCCTGACTGCCTTTTTGCATGGCGCGAAAGAAGCCGACGCTCAGGCCGAGGAGTTCACGCGGGTGTTCTCGAACAAAGGGAACCCCGAGAATCCCGACGAGCTCCATATCCCTGAGAAAGAGATCTGGATCGCCGAGCTCCTCAAGCGGGCGGGGGCCGTCACCTCCACCGGCGAAGCCAAGCGGTTAATTGAGCAGGGGGCGGTCAGTATCGATGGAGAGAAGGTCTCCGATTTCAATGCCAAGATCATGGTAAAGAAGGGGGCATTGTTGAAAGCGGGGAAGAAGAAGTTTATGAAAATCGCTTAGGAGATCAATCCATCACTACCCGAAAAGCGTTACCGCTGGATTTAAAAATTGCAGTTTTAACCGAAGCAGGCTACCGATGTGCCGTTCCAACGTGTCGAAATATCTTAGCCATAGATTTGCACCATATCGTGGAAGTGTCGGAAGGCGAGCTCAACGAATTGCCTAATTTAATAGCTTTATGTCCGACGTGCCACTCCCTGTTTCACCGTAAAACCATAACTCGTGAATCGATTTACAGTTGGAAAGCTATGCTTGTAAGTCTTAATAATGCGTTCGATAGAGAGGCGATAGACAATCTTCTTTTTCTCGCAGGCTTGGCCCCTAATCAATTAGGAGTGTCGGGGGATGGCGTACTAAAGTTTTCACGACTTATTGCGGCAAACCTAGCTGGATTTAAGCTCATCATGCAAAACGGACCGCTGATTCTCTACGATGTTTATCTTTCCAGCAAAGGCAGAACATTAGTGGATGCGTGGAAGAGCGGAAATCGTAGAGCTGTTGTTGACGCTTTGGGCGGTGCCCCCGCCGATGCACAGGTGACTGTATCAGTGTAAAAAGCTGCCTAAGTGTATTTGGCAAGAGAATTAATAGGAGGGTAGTTACATGTCGATGAAGTTCACCGCAAATCACATAGAAGTTGATTCCTTGTTAAATGACGGCTACTCATATCAAGTGCCCAATTATCAGCGTAGCTATTCTTGGGACACTCAACAAGTTAGTGAATTATGGATCGACATGTTAGCCGTTTACAACAAGGAAAATACCGAACATTTTTTAGGCGCTGTTGTCTTAATTTCCGAAGATAAAAATGATCACAAAATTAAGGGCATATTAGACGGCCAGCAGCGCCTTGCGACTGTAATGCTTTTTTTGGCAGCCTTAAGAGATGCGCTCCAGAGCGAACCGATAAAACGTCTGGTTGATAAAACTGAGGCCAGAGTTAATGCAATTAAACAAAAATTAATCACTAAAGCGTCCCCAGATCTTCAATACACCCCTAAGCTACGCCTTAACCGCGATGATAAGGATTTCTTCGAGGCCCTTGTAATAAACCAGGGTCCAATTAAGGCCAAAAGGCAATCACACAGGTTAATTAAAAAAGCCTATGATTATTTCTATAAGGAGCTCATCCCGCTGGTAGAACAAGATAAGCAGGGGTTTGTTGAAGGCATACAAAAAGCGCTTTATGACAAGTTTTCGATTATCAAAATTGAAGTAGATTCAGAAATTAATGCAAATTTAATTTTTGAAACATTAAACGATAGAGGGTTGGAACTAAGTGTTTCTGATTTAGTAAAAAATTACATATTTTCATTAGCATCATCCGACTCCCAGTTAGAGGATGATTTTATTCCTGCATGGAGACAAATATCAGAGCAAGTCGGGGACTCTCGGCTTACAAAATTTTTGAGGCATTATTGGATATCTAAATACAAATTTACACGAAAAGAAGAAATGTATAGGGATATCAAATTCGAAGTCCGATCTAATGCAGATGCTCGAACATTATTAGAATTATTAAACAAGGAGGCTTCATTTTATAGCAATCTACGCGACCCTGAGCCGCAACACTGGAGCAAGGATAAGGATCTAGTTCGCTGTCTAAAAGATCTGAGGAAGTTAAATGTGGAACAAATATACAGTTTAGCGTTAGCTGTGTGTAGTAAGTACGAAAATGAACTACCTGCTCTTAAAAAGATTTTTCGGTTTCTTCTTAATTTCACCGTTCGCTATTCGATTATTTGTAATAAAAATCCTAATCAACTTGAACGCATTTATAGTGAATTAGCTATCAAAGTTCGCCAGGGTGGGATATCTGCTGATGATATCGTCCAACGATTAACAAAAGAAATTCCACGGGATCCTGATTTTGTTGAGGACTTTTCCAAATCGATTGTTAAAAATGCCAAAGTACAGCGATATTTGCTGGTAAGTATTAATGAGTTTATTCGAAAAAGGGAAGGCGATCAGGAAAATATTATTGATCCCGACGATACAGAAATAGAGCATATAATCCCGAGAAAGCCAAATAAGGGGTGGCGTAAGTATTTGAAGGACCGTAGTATTGAGCATGAAGATGTTGTGGATAGATTGGGAAATTTGACAATTTTGGGCGAGGAGTATAACAAAAATAATTCCAATAAAGAATTTTCTGAAAAGAAGTCAATGTATGCACGATCAAAAGTTAGATTGAATAAAGACATATTGTTTTTTAATGAGTTTGGGCTGACCGAGATCAACAAAAGGCAAGAAGCGTTGGCTCAACAGGCTCTGCAAGTATGGAGTATTTCGTAGTTCCCATACCGGACGCCGTCCGCCGGGGAGGCATTGAGTATTAGGTGTCAGTCCTTGACATTTGACACCACCCACCGCATCTAAATAAGGGGTCAAGTCTTTCTTTGACTGCATGTTCACCGCTCCTAGCCTGAGCCCCATAGCGCCTTGCGGAGCGCCTTCTACCCGACAGCCTGCCTCGGTAGGCAGACAAATAAGGGGTCACAATAAGGGGTCAAATCTCTCCTTGACTACATGTTCCAAAATAAGGGGTCAAATCTCTCCTTGACTACATGTTCACCGCTCCAAGTCTGAGCCTCCAACGCCTTGCGGAGCGCCTTCTCCCCGACAGCCTGCCTGCCGGCAGGCAGGGACCCGCCGCCCGTTGGTTGTGATAAAATAATTCCATGATCAAGACCTGCTACGACCAGAAGCGCAATGCTGTCATCATCGAATTTGAGGGGCATGTCGAGCCCTCTCAAAGCGAGCAATTCCTGGCTGATATCCAAAAGGTCGTGCCGAATGACGGAAAAGGCTTCACGGTCTTAACGGACATGACGGCGCTCGATAAGATGGACCGCTCGGTCCAGAGCACCGTCACAAAGGTTATGGATCTTTTAAACGCCGGGGGCGTTACAAAGGTTGTGCGCGTGATCCCCGACTCAGGCAAAGACATCGGGTTCAACATTCTTTCCGTTTTTCATTATTCCAAGGGAGTTAAAATCCTTACCCTTGAAACCCGCGAAGAAGCGATGCAAAAACTTTAACATACCGTACCCCGTCCCAACATACCGTACCCCGTCCCAACATACCGAATCATACCGGACCAGGTCCCGATAGCCGATTTGGGGACATGTTAGAATTTGACTGACAGCCTACCTGCCCGCCTGCCGGCAGGCAGCGGGAGTTCCGGGGACACATTGAGCTATCCCGGGTTTTCCGGACACTTTAATTAAGCTACAGCTTGCCTTTCCATCGCCTCAGGTGTTAGATAGTTTAGAGACTGATGGATCCTCTGTCGATTGTAAAAGATCTCGATGTAGTCGAATATCTCAGTCCGAGCCCGGTCCCTGGATTCAAAGACATCGCCGGAAGTCAGCTCGTTCTTTAACGTGCTAAAGAAGCTCTCGGCCACCGCGTTGTCGTAGCAATCCGCTTTCCTGCTCATGCTGCGTGATAAGTGATTGGCTTGCAACTTCCCGAGATATTCATCCGAGGCATAGATAGACCCTCTGTCTGAGTGATGCAGTACTTCCGAATCAGGTCTGCGGCGCATAAGCGCCATATCCAGTGCGTTCAGTACCAGCTGTTTGTCAATCCTGTTGGACATCGACCACCCGATGATCTTACGTGAATACAGATCCAACAGTACCGCCAAGAACGTAAGGGGTCGAGTCTTTCTTTGACTGCATGTTTACCGCTCCTAGCCTGAGCGAGCCTCCGGCGCCTCACGAAGCACCTTCTCCCCGACAGTCCGCCGCGATTTTTGGCGGAGACCCGCCGCTGATCTTAGGAAGATAAGTATATCAAGGATCTAAATAGGCGGGATGTCGCCCCGCCATTGAAATTTTTAACCGAATATGATATCATTATGATATCAATTAGGAGGACTTATGGCGGATCTATTGATACGGAACCTGCCCAGCGAGACCATCCAGCAGGTCAAGGCGCAGGCGGCCAAGCATAACCGGTCGCTTCAGCAGGAGGTGTCCAGCCTGATCATCGAAACCGTGCGTTTTCGAGCGGGCGGATGGGCGAAGGAGGCGGATACGATTCGGAAGCATTTGGCCCGAAAAGGCAGACTGTTTTTGGATTCGGCTAAGCTGATTCGTGAAGATCGGGATAGCAGATAGGCGCATTCATGAACCTGGTCCTAGATGCCTCCGTGGTCATCAAGTGGTATCTTCATGAAGATCTTTTGGAGTCGGCGCTTCGTCTGAAGGAGCAGATCAAGGAGAGGTCAGCTATTGTTGCTGTGCCCCGGTTCTTCTTCGTAGAGGCGGCGAACGTCCTATGGAAAAATGTCACCCTTCGCAAGGACGATCTGAAGCGCTCCGACGCCAAAGGGATTTTCTCACGGATCCTTGATCTGCCGCTTCATATTTTGGAGGATGATGAGATCCTTTTGCGAGCTCTTGACCTGTCTATGGAGCAAAAACTTACCATCTACGACGGAATGTATTTAGCCGGCGCTCTCCGTTTCAATGCCACGCTGATCACGGCAGATGCGGCTTTGGTGAAGCGTCTTGCGGGGTCGACTATGGCGCACTGTGTTAAGTATTTAGGTGATTTCTAAGAGACAAAATAAGGGGTCAAGTCTTTCCTTGACTACATGTTTACCGCTCGTAGCCCGCATACCGTGAAATAAGGGGTCATCTACCGGACCAGGTCCCAACCCATCCTCCAGGGACATGTTAGGCGATAGCCAAAATGTCTGAACGAAAACCCCCTCCTTCAGCGTCTATTAATATGAAAAAGACGGGGAGGGGCTATGGCCAGAAAACCCAGGCAAATAAGCCAAAGTGGTTTTTATCATCTGATGTGCCGGGGAGTGAACAAGAAGAAACTCTTCCATCGTGCAGAGGATCACGAGTATTTTAAGGCTCTCCTTTTGGAACACACCCAAAAGTTGGGGATTTCTCTATTTCACTACTGTCTCATGACAAACCACGTTCATCTGCTTCTGCATGCCGATGAAATCAAAGCTTTGAGCCTGCTTGGGCACTTCATCCAGCGTCGATATGCCTACTATTACTGCAAAACCCACGCCTGGTCAGAACAAGTATTTCGAGGCCGTTTTTTAAGCATCCCGATCGAGCGCGACTCCTATCTTCTTGAATGTGGTCGATACATTGAGCGCAATCCTCTGAAAGCAGGGCTTGCCACCGAACCCGAAGGCTACCCTTATTCCAGTTATTCCTATTACGCCATGGACCAGGATGATCTTCTGTTGACGGAAAACCCTCTCTATGTCTTAATGGCTAAGAGCTGCAGGGAGCGTATGGCGGCATATCGGTTTTATGTGACGCAGCCCAGGGATAATGAGACTCAGATAAATACAACATTCTAACCTGTCCCCAAAAGAGCAGTTGGGACCTGGTCCGGTATAGTATAGTTGGGACCTGGTCCGGTATAGGTATAGGTATACGGAAAAAATTAGAATAGCTTGGAATTCGGAGTCTCAAACAAATGAGAGTGTTTAGCAAAAGACGATGATTCAGCCTGGGTTGGGCGGTGTGTCTGATCCGAGGAATCTCGATCGAGGAGGTTCTTTTTTTGAGACCCCGCAAAAAATCCGAAATCGTCCGGACTATGATTCTTATTGGCATAACGTGGTTCGGTCTCGTCTCGAGAGTAGGCGTTTGTTAGAGCCGGGTGACTTACAAATTAAGCAATGGTTTCTCGAAGGTTATTGTGAAGTCTGTGAAAAAACATCAAGGTTTTTAATGGACCGGACGCTGATGAATGGCCAGAAGTTAAATTACAGGGAGAGAGTCGAATGCGTGGTTTGCGGTTTAAACGAACGACAACGTATGATCCTCGCATCGGCGCTCCGGTGGTCGAGATTGTCCAGATCGCGGCATATCTATATTCAAGAATTTATAACGCTTTTTTTCCAAGTATTCGACAAGATTGTTCTAAGGGAATTTAAGAGCTGCTGCGACTTAACTGGAAGCGAATTTCTGGGCTGGGACAAGACCTCCGGCAACATTTATGACAACGTTCGGCACGAGGATGTATGCCGGACGTCCTTTATGTCCGGATCTGTCGACCTGATCATTTCCAATGACGTCTACGAGCATGTTCCTGATATTCAGGCAGCGTTCCAAGAGGCTTATCGAATCTTATCTGATCGCGGAGCCATGATCTTTTCTGTTCCGTTTATCTTCGGCGAGGCTCAGACGAAAAAGCGCGCTCGATTAGGAATTTCTAAAGAGATAGAATTTCTTGAAAAACCAATTTATCATGACGACCCTCTCAATCCCGATGGAGCGCTTGTTTTTCATGATTTCGGCTGGGACATGTTGCAGCAATTGAAGGAGGCGGGGTTTTCGGACGTATTTATGCTCGACGGCCACGACCCTACCCTCGGTTACTTTGGTGGGATCTGTCCATTTTTTGTGGCCCAAAAATAGCAAACATCTGAACCAAGCTTGATACGATACCGCATTCCGTCCCACTGAGACATGTTAGACCACTCAAATACCGCATAGCGGCGAGGGGTTAGTCTTGACCGGTGCGGTCCGCGGCGTGACATTAATAATCTCCTGATTGCATAAACCCCTCGTGCCGTTGTAGACCGGTCCGATCGTTCACGGAGGCTTCTCATGAAGAAGTTACTGCCTGTTTTGATGTTGACGACCTGGTTTGCCACCCCCTCATTCGCCACCACCACCGACGAGCAGAATAAGCAGATCCTGAAGGACGCCATCGTAGGCGCGATCACGGGCGCCGTCGCGACGGAAGCCACCAAGGACGGGTCCAAGGCCATGGCCCACGCACAGGCGGCGCCGGAAGTGTCCGCCGACAAGGAGGGCCATAAGCATTGGTGGAAAGGGAATAAGAATTTCAGCCTGAACCTATCAAGCCTGGGTTGCCGTCGAAAGGGCGGTTTGGGGCTGCCCAGCCCCGAGGATACGGGCCCGACAGGGGGGGGGTTAAAAAGGGTGTTG
>Ga0247727_10019912_pt1 | contig 10335 bp, 3 predicted proteins | sample WisWelCaveWW1625_FD_202498 | JGI IMG/M metagenome (GOLD analysis project Ga0247727, IMG submission 202498) | Biofilm microbial communities from Wishing Well Cave, Virginia, United States - WW16-25 | ecosystem: Environmental > Aquatic > Deep subsurface > Groundwater > Cave microbial mat | place... | reverse complement strand
GCCATCTCCGCCCGCGTCAACGACGAGATGCAGCTCGCGGTGGCCGACGTGCGGCTGGTCGAGCCCGGGGCGCTCCCCAAGACGTCCTCGGGAAAGCTGCAGCGCCGCAAGACCCGCGAGCAGTACCTGCGCGGCACGCTCGGCAAGGAAGGCGTCCGCACCATGGGCGAGATGGGCCAGAAGCTGATGGTCGCGCGCCACCTCGCCCTGTCCTTGGTGGGCCGCGCGCAGCACACGGCGAGAACGCTCGCCCGCCGCTTCGGAATTGATGTATAGGGGTCGCCCCATGGCAGCGTCCGTCGACGTCATCGATCTGTTCCAGAAGGCCGCCCTCGAGGTGGACAACCGCAAGCTCTCCGGCCTCAGCCGCGAGACCGTCATCTCCACCCTGGGGATGGACTCGGTGGCGGTGATGGAACTCGTCAGCTACTTCGAGGAACGCCTCGACGTGCGCATCCCGGACGAGGACCTGGGCAAGGTCCGCACCCTGGGCGATCTGCGCGACTGCCTGGCGCGGCTGTTGCCGCCCGGCACGGAAGTGCGCGCGTAGTCCCTCAAGTGCTAGGCTGGAGGAGCCTGACGGGGGGTGCCGGAGGCCCCGTGGCGCTCTCCTCGCTGCTGATCGCGCCCCATGGCCAGGATGTCTCGGCGGCCGCCGCGGCGCTGGCGGAGCGGGGATTCGTCGTCCATCGTGCCGAGGGGCTGGCCGCCGACGCCCGCGTCCACGATCTGCTGGTGCTCGCGGGCGGCGCCGAGGTGCTGGCGCGGATCGAGCTGCCGGTGACCGACGGCGGGCCGGTGGTGCTGGCGCTGGTTCCCGAGGAGCAGGACCTGTTGCGCCTGCCCCGCCTGGGGTTCGACGACTTCCTCGTCTGGCCGCGCGACGCGCACCTGTTGCCGGCGCGCCTCGCCTTCCTCGAGCGGCGCATCGCCAACCGGCACCGCTGGGCCGCGGCCAAGGCGCGGGAAGAGACCGTGCGCCGCCAGGAGGGCGAGGGGCTGGGCGAGGCCGGGACCGCGCTGGGCGCCTTCCTCGACGCCACGCCGCAGCGGGTGGCGATCCTCGAGCTGGCGGACGGCGATTTCGTGTTCATCGACGTCAACCCCGCCTGCGCCCGCGGCCTGCGCAGCACCGTCGAGGCCGTGCGGGGCAAGCGCGGCTCGGAGATGGGGGTGAGCCGCGAGGTCATCGAGGCCGTCTCGCGCCACGCGCGCGAGGCGCACCGATCGGGCCGGGCGCTGCAGGTCGATCTGCCCGCCGGGGGCGATGTCTTGTCGCTGACGCTGATCCCGCTGGCGCCCGCCGATTCTCCGCGCGCCCGGGTGGCCTGCATCTCCGAAGAGGTGACCGCGCGGCGGCGGGCCGAGCAGGCGCTGAGCGAGAGCGAGGAGAAGTACCGGCTGCTCTTCTCCGCGGGTCCCGAGGCGCTGGCGGTCGTCGACCTCGACGCGCAGCGCATGGTCGACGCCAACGATGCGTTCGCGCGCCTGCTCGGCTGGGGCAACGACGAGCGCCCGCTGCGCGAGGTGGTGCAGGAGCCGGAGGCGCTCATCGCCGGGATGGGCCGATCGCCGGAGGGTCAAGGCGCGGCCATCTGCCGTCGCCAGGGCGGGGGCGCGGTGCCGGTCGACGTGCGCTGGACCGCCTGCGGAGGGCGCGGGCGCCACCTGGCCCTGGCCGCGGTGCGCGAGCGCGCCGAAGGGCCGCCGCTGCCCGACCGGATGTCCACCGTCGGGAGCCTGGCGGCCAGGCTGGCGCACGAGATCGACCACCCGCTCGGGTCGGTGCTCTCGAACACCGCCTTCGTCCGCGCCGAGCTGGAGCGGACCCGGGCGGCGCTGCTCGGCGCCGGCGTGCCCGCCGATGACCTGCTCCAGGCGCTCCACGAGAACGCCCAGGGCGCGGAGCGCGCGAGGGGCGTCGCCCGCGATCTGGCCGCCTTCGCCGGCGCGGGCGGGCGCGCCGGGGCGTGCGATGTCCGCGAGGCGGTCGAGCTTTCGCTGCGCCTCTTGGCGAACGAGATCCACGCCCGGGCCCGGCTGGTGCGCGAGCTCGAGCCGGTGCCGCCGGTGAAGGCCGACGCGGGAACGGTCGCAGAGGTGCTGCTCCACCTCCTGACCAGCGCGGTGCGTTCGCTGCCGGAGGGGCCGCCCGACGCCACCGAGATCCGCGTCGCCACCAGGGCGCGGCCCGGGCTGGTCGCGATCGAGGTGCGCGACAACCGGGGCGGACCCTCCCATCCCGGAGGCGGAAGCCTCGCCGCCTGCCAGCGCCTGGTCCGCGGCCTGGGGGGCACCTTCGAGATCGTCACCCAACCCGGCCACGGAGCGCTCGTGCGCGTCCTGCTCCCCGCCGCCGCGGTGCGCGGGCGCGTCCTCCTGGTCGACGACGACGAGATGGTGGCCCGCGCCTCCTCGCGCATGCTGGCCGACGAATACGAGGTGACGGTGGAGAACGACCCGCGGGCCGCGCTCGACCGGCTGCGCGGCGGAGAGCAGTTCGACGCCGTCCTCTGCGACGTGATGATGCCGGGCCTCAACGGCATCGACCTCTACGAAGAGCTGCGCCGCGCCCGGCCCGAGCTGGAGCCGAAGATCGGGTTCCTCACCGGCGACCCCTTCGCCTCGCCGCGCGTGGCCGATTTCCTCGCCGGCCTCGGGGGGCGCAGCCTGGAGAAGCCTTTCCGCATGGACGTGCTGCGGGAATTCGTCAGGAAGCTGCTGCGAGAGGCCAAGGGCTGACCCTTGGCCTCTTGCCCCCTCAGAGCCACTTCTCCCTGCGGTACCACTCGACCGCCGCCGCCACGCCCTGCGCCCATTGCACCGCCGGCGCCCAGCCCAGCTCGCGGCGCGCCCCCTCGCCCGAGCAGACCCAGTGGCGCTGCTTCAGCTCGTTCATCTTGTCGAGCGTGAGCATCTGGGCGGTGTTCGTCACCCTGCCGTAGAGCTGCGTCGCGGCGGCGGCGATCTGCATCACGGCCAGCGGGAGGCCGATGCGGACGAAGGCCCGCCGGGCCATGGCCTTCTCCACCTCCGCCAGCGCGTCGCGCCAGACGTAGACGTTGCCGTCCTCGACGAAGTAGGTGCGGCCGCTGGGCGTATCCGAGAGCACGGCGCGGACGCAGGCGGCGGCGCAGTCGGCGCCGTAGACCAGGCTGAGCGTGTTGCCGCCGTCTCCCAATAGCGGCAGGACGCCGCGCTTGACCGAGGTGAAGAAGGCCAGCGTCTCGCGATCGCGCGGTCCGTAGATCATGGGCGGCCGGATGATGGTCACGGGGATGTCGTCCTTGGCCGCCAGCACCGCCTTCTCCGCGGCGAGCTTCGATCGGCCGTAGTGCGTGACCGGCCGCGGCTCGGCGTCCTCGGCGACGGGCTTGCCGTCGGGCGACGGGCCGACCGCCGCCAGCGAGGAGACGTAGACGAACCGCCTCACCCCGGCCTTGCGGGCGGCGTCGAGGAGGTGCTGCGTCCCCCGGGCGTTGACGGCGAAGAACTCGTCGGGTTTGCGCGCCTTGACCAGGCCGGCCACGTGGATGACGCCGTCACAGCCGTCGACGGCCGCGGTCAACGAGCCGGCGTCCTCGATGGCGCCGGGGGCGAATTCGATGCCGGGGAGGGACTCGAGCAGCTTCCTGTCGCTGCGCGGCCGGACCAGCGCGCGCACGGCGTGCCCCTGGGCGGCCAGTTGCTCGGCGACGTACGAACCTAGAAAACCCGATCCGCCGGTGACGAGGACGCGCATGCCGCCACGATACCGCGGATCATTTCCGTGGCCCGCCCCGCGAAATGGCGGTCTTGACGGTCGCGCCCTCACCACATAAATGGGTGCGCTTCCAGGCCCAGGGGGCTTTCCAGGGTGGACATCGCGATCATCGGGCTCGGTTGCCGCTTTCCGCAGGCAAGGGATCCCCTCGGTTACTGGCAGATCTTGAAGGCGGGCATCGTCACCTTCGCGCCGGTGCCGAAGTCGCGCTGGAACCACGCGGCGTTCTACGACCCGTCGATGCGCGCCATCGACAAGGCGTACATCGAGAAGGGCGCCTTCCTCGACGATGGCGAGGTCGAGGAGTTCGCGGCGCTGCACTTCGGCATCGCCCCCCGGCGCATCCAGGTCACCGACCCCCAGCACCGGCTGCTCCTCGACGTGGTCCGCTGCTCCTTGCAGGACGCGGGCTACGAGCGGCGCCCCTGGGACCGCTCGCGCACGGGCGTGTTCGTGGGCGCCAGCACCAGCGAATACAAAGATCTCATGTTGGCCCGCATCCGGGCCAACATGATCTTCGACGGGCACTTCGGGCGGCGCGCCGAGGGCGCCCAGGCGCAGAAGCTCCAGGAAGCCCTGGTCCAGGACCTGGTGCCGGTGCGCGCCTTCCACATCGCCGGATCGCTCCTCAACATGGCCGCCGCCATGGTCGCGCAGCAGTGGGACCTGGGCGGGCCGGCGTACGCCATCGATGCGGCCTGCTCGTCAGCGCTGGTGGCGGCGCACGACGCGGTGGTGCACCTGCGCGCTGGCCAGATCGACCTGGCCATCGCCAGCGGCGTCTACCTGAACCTGTTGCCCGACAACCTCATCGGCTTCTCGCGCATCGGGGCCATCTCCCGCGCCGGGGAGTGCCGGCCCTTCGACTCGAAGGCCGACGGGTTCGTCATGGGCGAGGGGGTCGGGGCGGTGATCCTGAAGCGCCTCGACGATGCGCTCCGCGACGGCGATCGGATCTACGCGGTGGTGCGCGGCTCGGGCTGCAACAACGACGGGCGCAGCGAGGGGCCGATGACGCCGCGCCAGGGCGGGCAACTCGCCGCGCTGCGGATGGCGTACGCCGACGCGAAGGTGTCTCCCACCACGCTCGGCTACATCGAGGCGCACGGCACGGCCACCACGGTGGGCGACGTGGTGGAAGTGGGAGCGCTGCGCACGCTCTACCAGGAGCACGGCTGGAAGGGCGGCGCGCGGACGGCGCTGGGCTCGGTGAAGGCGAACATCGGGCACACGATGTCGGCGGCCGGGATCGCCGGGCTCATCAAGGCCACGCTGGCGCTGCACCACCGCACGCTGCCGCCGCAGCCCGGCGTCCTCGAGGAGAACCCGAAGCTCGAGCTGGCCAGCGGACCCTTCTTCGTGCCGCGCGAGGCCCGGCCATGGGAGTCGAACGGCCAGCCGCGGCGCGCCGGCATCAGCGCGTTCGGCTTCGGCGGAACGAACGCGCACGTGGTCCTCGAAGAGGCGCCCCCGCGAAAGAGTCGAAAGTCGAAAGTCGAAAGTCGAAAGCCGCGCTCCGATCTGTTCATGATCGCAGCGTCGAGCGCGGGGCTGGTCGCGCGGCATGCGAGGCAGATCGCGGCGCTCACCGGCGTCGAGATTGCCGACGCCGCCTTCACGCTCTCCCAGCGGGCGCACGGGGATGCGCGGCTGGCGGTGGTGGCGGATTCGTGGGGGCAGCTCAGGCAACGGCTGCTGGCGGCGGCGGAAGCGCTGGAGAGGTCGACCACGACCACCACCGCGACGCCGACCCAGCTCTGCCCCGGCGCCGTCTTCGCCCAGGGCCCCTTCCTCCCCGAGGCGCGGCGGCTCGCCCTGCTCTTCCCCGGCCAGGGCGCGCAGCGCGTCGGCCTGCTCGCCGAGGCGTACGAGCAGATCCCGGCATTCCGCGCCGCGCTCGACGAGTTGGACGCGGCCCTGGGACCGGAGTTGCACACCGCCATCGGCGGGACGCTGCGCTCGTTCCTCTACGCCAGGCCGACCGAAGAGGCCCAGCGGCGCCTGACGGAATCGCACGTGTGCCAGCCGGCGATGGCGGCCGTCGGGCTCGCGCTGCACGCGCTCCTGGCGAAGATGAACGTGAAGGCCGACGCCGTGCTCGGCCACAGCCTGGGCGAGTTCGCGGCCGCGGCGGCCGCCGGCGTGATCTCCGCGGCCGATTGCGTCCGCCTGGTCGCGAGGCGCGGGCTTTCGATGATGGCGCTCCGCCTAGAGGACCGCGGCGCGATGGTGGCGGCGGCCGCTCCGCGCGCGGCGGTCGGGGCGCTTCCGCCTGGCGCCGTGGTGGCCAACGTCAACCACCCGGGCCAGACCGTCATCTCGGGGACCAGCGCGGACGTGAAGGCGGCCGCCGAGGCCCTGCGCGCCCGCGGCATCGAGACCACGCCGCTCGACGTCTCGCACGCGTTCCATTCGCCGCTGATGGCGGGCGTCGCGGCCGCGATGGAGCGCATCGTGGCCAGCCAGCCGCTGGCGGCGCCGGCCGTGCCGCTCGCGAGCGCCATCGACGTCGGCCTCTACCCGGGCGACGCGGAGAAGATCCGCGCGCTGTGGGTGCGGCACGCGACGGCGCCGGTCGATTTCCTCGGCGCGTTGCAGTGCGCCGCGGCGCCGCCTCCAGCCGGCGCGGGCGCCCGCGTCTGGCTGCACGTGGGCGCCGGGACGACGCTGAGCGGATTCGCCAAGGGGTCGCTTCCGGAGCGCGACCGGCTGGCCACGGCCGGCCTTTGCAGCCGCGACGACGACGGGCTGGCTGCGCTGGGAGCCGCGGTGGGCCTGCTCTGGACGGTGGGCGTGCCCGTCGACACCGCGCCGCTCTACGAAGGCCGCGAGGCGCGCCTCGCGCTGCTCCCGCCCACGCCGCTTGCGACCCAGCCCTACTGGGCGGTGGAGAAGAAGGCGGCCGAGCCGTTCCGGCTGGAGGCAGCGATGGCGTCCGACGACCTGGTGGCCCTCTTCCGCGAGCAGGTGGCGCTGCTGAACCAGCAGGCGAAGGTGCTGGAGCAGCAGGCGGCGGCGCTGGCCGGACGCGGGCTTCCTGCGAGCCCCGCCGCGACCCCGACCACGACTGCGACCGCGACTCCGACCGCGACCACGACCGCGCCACCCACCGCGAGCGCGATCCCCACCGCGGATCTCGCGAAGCAGATCATCGGCTTCGTCTCCCGCATCAGCGCCTTTCCTCCCGAGGCCGTGAAGCCCTCGCAGACCCTGGTCGGCGACCTGGGCTTCGACTCGCTCATGACCGTCGAGCTGGACGGCGAGATCAACAAGTCGTTCCCCGGCGCGGGCGGCGTGCCGCGCAGCCTGCTCAGCGCTGAGACCACCGTGCAGCAGCTCGTCGATCACGTCGCGCAGGCGCTGGCGGCGCCCGCCTCGACGCCGCCGGTGGCCTCGCTGGGAAGCGCGCTCGGATCGTTCGCGCAGACCGGGCCCGACCTGCTCCGCTTCGCGCCCGTGGCCGTCGAGGTGCCGGTGGCCGCCGGCCAGGCGCCGCTGCCGCAGTCGCTCTTCATCACCCGCGACCCGCTGGGGGTAGCCGACCATCTCGCCGGCGCCCTGCGCGAGCTGGGGCATCAGGTCGACATCGGCGATCCGCCGGCGGAGCACGCGGGGGGCATCATCCACCTCGCGGGGCTGGTCGCGGGGCCGACGCCGCGCCAGGGACTGGAGGGGATCGAGCCGCTCTTGCAGGCGCATCGGCTGGCCAGGTTGCCGACGCAGCTCTTCGCCATCGGCACGCTGCAGGGTGGCCAGCTCGGGCTCGGGGCCGGCGGCACCATCCTCGGCGCGGCCCTGGCCGGCTTCGCCAAGGCGCTGGCGCGCGAGCGCGGCGGCGATCTGATCAAGGCCATCGACCTCGACGGCGCCGACGGCCATGAGGCCATGGCCCTGGCCATCCTCGCCGAGCTGCGCTCCGGCAACGCGGTCGCCGAGGTGGGATGGCGGCGCGGGACGCGCTACGAGGCCGACCTGGTGCCCGCCCCGGCCGGCGAGCCGATCGCGCTGGGGGCGGACGACGTCGTGCTCGTCACCGGCGGGGCGCGCGGCGTGGGGGCGCGGCTGGCCGACTCGCTGCGGCGCGCCGGCTGCAGGGTGATCACCGCCGGCCGCTCGGCACCCGCCGATCTCGAGTGGGACGTGTGCAAGCCGCTGGAGCGTGCGCTGCCCGAGGTGACGGCCATCGTCCACGCCGCCGGCGTCTCCGAGGACGGCCCCGCCGGCGCCAAGGACGAGGCGTCGGTGCTGCGCGTGCTCGGCCCCAAGCTCGCCGGGCTGGCCAACGCGCTGGCGGCCGCGCCCAACGCCAAGGTGGCGATCCTGGTGTCGAGCTGGGCCGGCCGCTTCGGCAACGCGGGCCAGACCGACTACTCCGCCGCCAACGCCGCGCTCTCGATGGCGGCGCGGCTCCTGCCGATGCGGGCCGTCGCCCTCGCCTGGCCGCCCTGGGAAGGGACCGGCATGGTGGCGAAGATCCCGCCGCTGGCCAAGCAGGCCCTGGTGGCGCAGGGCGTGCCCTTCATCGACGGCGAGGCCGGAGAGCGCGCCTTCACCGCCGCGCTGCAGGCGGGCGCCACCGGCGAGGTACTGCTGGCACACTCGCGCCCGGCGCGGCGCACCGCGCACCGGCTGCAGATCGACGTCTCGCGCAAGGAGCACGTCTACCTCGAAGACCACCAGCTCGCGGGGCAGCCGGTGCTGCCGCTGGCCTCGGCGCTGGACATGGTGGCCGCCGCCGCGCTGGACGCGACCGGGGTCGCCGAGGCGCCGCTGGTGGTCCGCGACTTCCAGCTCAAGGCGCCGGTGCGCGTCGTCGAGGCCGTGCGCATCGCCGCCGTGGCCTCGGGCGAGGCGCGGCCGCAGGCGGAGCTGAGCGTGAGCCTGACGGCAGCCCGCGCCCGCGCGCCATCGTACGTGGCCTTCGCCACCGTGGGCGCCGACGTCGGCCCCACGCTGGCCAGCGCGCAGCCCGCACCGCAGCCGTCGCAGGAACCGGTGCTGCCGCTGACGCTCGAGGAGTTCTACGCCGGCTTCACCTTCCACGGCCCGCGTCTGCAAGGCATCCTCGCCATCGAGCAGATCGGGCCTGCCGGCATCGTCGGCTGGGTGAAGACGTCGCGGCCCGCGGACTGGATCCGCTCGCCGCGCCGCGCCTCGTGGGCGGTCGATCCCCTGGCCGTCGACGCGGCGATGCAGCTCGCGGCGTATTGGGCCTGGGTGACCCTGGAACGCGCCGGCTTCCCCGTCGGCATCGACGAATACGTGCAGCGCGAGCCCTTCGGCGACGGCCCGGTGCGGGCGACCTTGACGCTGGAGCAATCGAAGGGCGACTCGGTGCGCGGCACCATCGTCTTCCAGGCCCGCGACGGGCGCGTGCTGGCCATCGCCCGCGGCGTCGAGGGGGAGTTCAAGCACCGCGACCCGCGCTTCCTGCGCGCGCGCGGAATGGCGGCAGTCGAGAGCCAGAAGTCGAAGGTCGAGAACGAGAGGACGGCGGCGGCGCCGGTTCCCGAAATCCGGCGCCCGACCCTGGAATCGCCCAAGCCGGCCATCGACGAAGCCAGCTACCGCATCGAGCAGTTCCCCGAGGTGCAGGAGCTGGAGCAGCGGCTGGGCCTGGCCGCCGCGTTCGGGTTGAAGAACCCGTATTTCAACGTCCACGAAAGGGTCACCAACGACACCTCGGTCATCGGCGGCCGCACGATGATCAACTGGTCCAGCTACAACTACCTGGGCCTCTCCGGCGACCCGGACGTGACCCGCGCCGCGCAGCAGGCGGTGGAGCGCTACGGAACTTCGGTGAGCGCCAGCCGCGTGGCCAGCGGGGAGAAGCCGCTCCACCGGCAGCTCGAGGCGGAGCTGGCGGCGTTCCTCGGCTGCGAGGACAGCATCGTCATGGTCTCCGGCCACGGCGCGTTCGTCACCACCATCGGGCACATGGTTGGGCAGAACGACCTCATCCTTCACGACTCGCTCGCCCACGACTGCATCATGGGCGGCGCCAGGCTCTCCGGCGCCAAGCGGCGGCCGTTCCCGCACAGCGACTGGCAGGCGCTGGAGAAGCAGCTCGCGCAGTTGCGGCCGCACTACCGGCGCGTGCTCATCGCGGTGGAAGGCGTGTATTCGATGGACGGCGATATCACGCCATTGCCGAAGTTCATTGAATTGAAAAAGAGGTATGGGGCGCTGCTGCTGGTCGACGAGGCGCACTCCATCGGCGTCCTGGGCGAGACGGGGCGCGGCGCAGGAGAGCACTTCGGCGTCGACCGCAAGGACGTCGACTTCTGGATGGGCACCTTCTCCAAGTCGTTCGCCTCCTGCGGCGGATATGTCGCCGGATCGCAGGCATTGGTCCGATACCTCAAATACACGGCGCCCGGATTCGTCTACAGCGTGGGCATGTCGCCGGCCAACGCCGCGGCGGCGCTCGAGGCGCTGCGGCAGATCCAGCTCCACCCGGAGAAGGTGCGGCGGCTGCACGAGCGGGCCCGGCTCTTCCTCCGGCTGGCGAAGGAGCGCGGCATCGACACCGGGATGTCGGAGGGTTCGGCGGTGGTGCCGGCCATCATCGG
>Ga0247727_10019911_pt1 | contig 10335 bp, 11 predicted proteins | sample WisWelCaveWW1625_FD_202498 | JGI IMG/M metagenome (GOLD analysis project Ga0247727, IMG submission 202498) | Biofilm microbial communities from Wishing Well Cave, Virginia, United States - WW16-25 | ecosystem: Environmental > Aquatic > Deep subsurface > Groundwater > Cave microbial mat | place... | reverse complement strand
CGAGACGGTGAGTGTGGAGGGGACGCGGGAGGGCTCGGTTTTGGGGACGCCGGCCTACATGAGTCCGGAGCAGGCGCGGGGGAGCGTGCAGTTGGACAAGCGGACGGACATCTGGGCGTTCGGCTGGTGCTGTACGAGGTATTGGCGGGGCGGCAGGCCTTCGGGGGCTCGACTATCTCGGATTGCATTGCGGCGGTGCTGACGCGGGAGCCGGACTGGGGAGCGCTGCCGGAGGCGACCCCGGCGCACGTGCGAACCCTGCTGCGGCGGTGCTTGCAGAAGGACCCGCAGAAGCGGCTGCGGGACATCGGCGACGCGCGGATGGAGCTGGAAGCGCCGTTGGAAACCGCGGCGGCCGTGGTTGCGCCGGCGCCGCGGGGCCGGCCCCTCTTAATCGGCGTGGCCTGCCTGGTGCTGGGCGCCGTGGCGGCCGGGATCACGGGCTGGGTTCTGTGGCGGCGGGCGCCCACGAGCAAGCCCGTGGCGCGCTTCACCATCAGCCTGCCGCCCAACGAAGTTGTGTCCTCGTTTGGCAACTCGGTCGCCATTTCTTCCGACGGGACTCGTGTAGCGTTTGCTGGAGGTAGCGGCGGCCGCACCCAGGTATACCTTCGCGAGATCGCCGGGCTCGACGTCAAGCCCATCACCGGCACATCGGGGGGGTTCGCGCCGTTTTTCTCTCCCGATGCCCAATGGCTGGCATTCCGGCACGTGGGCGGTGCTGCTGGGGTAGTTGCAGGATCCGGCCGTACGCTGAAGAAAGTCGCCCTCAGCGGCGGCGCGCCGGTCACGATTTGCCCCCTCGAGGTGTTCTCGGGGGCAAACTGGGAAGGCGATGACACCATTGTCCTCCCCACACAAAACCCCGGGGCCATCCAGCGCGTCCCCGCCGCCGGAGGGACGCCCCACACTGTAACCGAACTCGATCCCAAGAAAGAGGACGTGCTCCACTACTGGCCCCAATTGCTTCCGGGCGGCAAGGCGGTCTTGTTCAGCAGCAGCCGTTCCGGAATCGATAGCTACGATGACGCTCGCATCGAGGTCCAATCGCTCGCCACTAGCGAGCGGCGCGTGGTGGTGGAAGGCGGAAGCTGCGCTCGGTATTCCCCGACCGGCCACTTAATCTATGCCCGGGCGGGGACGCTGCTGGCCGTCCCCTTCAATCTGGCGCGATTGGCCGTTACCGGACCTCCGGTCCCCGTCCTGGAGGGCGTTCTTATGGGCCTCAGCGTCGCCACAGCTCATTTCAGCCTCTCCGATAACGGAACGCTCGTTTATGCTCCGGGCACAGGGATTGGCGGGGAGCGCACCGTGGTTTGGGTGGACCGGCAGGGGAACGCCGAGCGCCTTCCGATGCCCCCGCGTATGTACTTGCATCCGCGCCTCTCTCCCGACGGCCGCCAAATCGCCATCGAGATCGAAGGGCCCGTCCACGATTTCTACAACTATGAAATTACCCGCGGCGTCCTGACCAAAATGACCCTCACCGGATCGAGCCACTGGCCGGTGTGGACGCCGGACGGTAAGCGGATCACGTACCGCAGGTGGTTCCCGGGAGGGTTCACGATGTGGTGGATGCCAGCCGACCGCAGCGTCGAGACCGAGCGTTTAACCACGGTCGGTATGATGCAGAGCGCGTCCGACTGGACCCCCGACGGCAAGGTGGTAGCCTTCACGCAGAGCTCCCCGGAGACAGGCCCTGATGTCTACGTCCTTCCCATCGAAGACCGCGAGCGCAAACCGATCCCTTTCGCCCAGACTAAGTTTGCCGAAGGCTCTCCGAGATTCTCGCCGGACGGCCGCTGGATCGCCTACACCTCGAACGAGTCCGGGCGAAATGAGATTTACGCGCAGGCGTACCCCGGGCCAGGGCCGAAGATTCAGGTTTCCGCCGATGGCGGCATTGACGCGGCCTGGAAGCGCAACGGCGGAGAGCTGTTCTACCGGAACGGGGAGAAAATGATGGCCGTCTCGGTCACGACCCACCCAACGTTTACCGCCTCCACGCCCCGGATGCTATGGCAGGGGCGCTATGCGCTGGGCACGAGCTCGGCGTGTGGGCCACCCGGCCCCACTTCATCCAACTACGACGTCACGCCCGACGGCCAGCGCTTCCTCATGATCCAGGACAGCGAAACCGAGGTGTTCCCCAGCCAGATCAACGTGGTGCTGAACTGGACCGAAGAGCTGAAGCGCCTCATGGCGGAAAAGAGGAAGGGAACATGATCGGCCAAAGCCCCATGATCGGGAGTCAGTCTGCCCCATTGTCTGCCCCATACTCCGCGTCCAGAATGGCGGCAACCTGACTTCGTAGCTCTGGGACCTGGGTGGTCGCGACCGTCCACACAACGGGCCATTGCATTGTGAAATAGGCGTGGACCGCTACATTGCGAAAGGCGATGATGTCGGCCCACGGAATCTCCGCATGTCGACCTCTCAGGTTCTCCGGAAGCTTGGCAGCCGCCTCTCCGATGATCATCAGTTTCTGCAGTACGGCGCTGCGGATCAGATCATCGGCAAGGAAGGCTTCCTGCGTCACTCCTGCCAGGAAGATCTGAATGGCGTCTGCGGCCTCCACAAGATCAGCGAGGTAGAGTTTCTCGCGCCGCATATATGACCCTGGCTTGAGCCAGCACCTGATCCCGGATGAGGGGTTTCAGATAGTCCTTGGGGATCAGGTCGACCTTGCGTCCGATCAGCTCGGAGAGCTCTCGCTGCAGGCGCACGAACTCGAGTCCAATCCGGGCTCCCGACTGGAACAGTACCAGCAAATCTACGTCACTGCCGTCCTTGAAATCCGGTCGCAGCGCGGAACCGAAGATGGACAACTCGCTGACCTGATACTTGCGGCACAGTTCCTCAATCGCCGGCAGGGGCAAGTCAATTGAAAGTGCCGCTTTCATGCTACCAGTCTAACCCAGGACCGAGAAAGACGTCGCGACTGGCGGCGCAAAAGGAGGGACCCCTCGTATGACCGGTCAGACCCTTGGTCATTACCGCATTGAAGAGAAACTCGGCGCCGGCGGCATGGGCGTCGTTTACCGCGCCACCGACACCAAGCTCGGCCGCCAGGTGGCCAGCAAGGTGTTGCCGGAGACATATCGCAGCCATACATGGCTTGGAAGAGCCCGGCGGCACGCGCTACCTGGTGCTGGAGCTGGCGCCCGGCGAGACGCTGAAGGGGCCGCTGGCGGTCGAGGAGGCCTGCGGGTGTGCGGTCAGATCGCGGAGGCGCTGGAAGCCGCGCACGAGAAGGGGATCATGCGCCGGGACCTGAAGCCGGCCAAGGTGAAGATCACGCCGGAAGGCAAGGTGAAGGTGCTGGACTTCGGGTTGGCGAAGACGGTGGCGGGGGCGGAGGGCGCCGAGACGGTGAGCGTGGAGGGGGCGCGGGAAGGGTCGATCCTGGGGACCCCGGCCTACATGAGCCCGGAGCAGGCGCGGGGGAAGCCGCTCGACAAGCGGACCGACATCTGGGCGTTCGGCTGCCTGCCGCCGCAGGTGCGGGCGGTGTTGCGGCGGTGCTTGCACAAGGATGCGCAGAAGCGGCTGCGCGACATCGGCGATGGGCGGAGGGAGCTGGAAGAGCCGGCCGCTCCAGCCTCCTCAGCCGCCGTGCCCGCTGAACCGGTGCGGCGCCTGCTTGTGGCTGCCGCCGTTGTGTGGCACCGGCAGCTCCCGCCTCCTCAGCCGCCTGAACACATGAGCCGCTATCGGCTCTCGCCGCTCGCGCAGCAAGACCTCGCCGACCTCCGAGACCGCTCAGAACCAGCCCTTCCGCCGGAAGTACCACAAGACGCCGGCCGTGAAGGCGGCCATCAGGCCGGCGACGTACCACACCGCATGGGGCGACTGCTGCCAGGGCAGCTTCACGTTCATCCCGTAAAATCCGGTGAGCACCACCAGCGGCAGGGCGATGGTCCCGTAAACGGTCAGCACCTTCATCACTTCGTTGGTGCGGTTGGCCACCGCCGAGAGGTACACGTCCAGGGCGCCGGTCAGCAGGTCGCGGTAGGTCTCGGTCAGATCGATGGTCCGGACCACGTGCTCGTAGACGTCTCGATAGTAGAGCCGCAGCGGGTCGGGCTGGTCCTGGTGGTTGCGCAGGAAGTAGGAGAGCAGCTCGCGCATCATGATGGCGTTGCGCCGGAACTCGATCAGGATCCGCTTCAGGTGGAAGATGCGCTGCAGGCTGTGCGGGGTGGGTTCTCGCAGCACGCTCTTCTCGATCCGGTCAATCTCGTCGCCCAGCCGATACAGGACCGGCAGATACTCGTCCACGATGACGTCGAGCAGGGCGTGAACCAGCGTGTTGACCGGCGCCGGACGCCGGGCCGAGGCCAGCCGCGCCGCCGCTTTTTCCACCGCGTCGGTGGGACCCTCGGGCACGGTCACGATGTGGTCCGGCTTGATGAAGATGTTGAAATCCTCGAAGTGAAGTTGCAGACGCTCGGGCCGGAAATGCAGCGTCTTGGCCACTACGAAGATGTAGCCGGGCTGCTCGGCGACCTTGGCGATCTGCCGGTGGTGGCGGCAGTCCTCGACGTCCAGCTCGTGGAAGTTCTCCTGGCGGGCGAGCTCGTCCAGTTGCGGCGAATCGGGATCGGGGAGGTGGATCCAGGGGAGATCTTTTACTCTCTCGCCGAGGCCGGAAGTCAGCTCTGCCACGTCCCTCGCCGGCTACTGGCCGTTGGCCGACAGGACCTGGGCCGGCTCATCCACGTAGAGCCCTTTGAAATTCCCGCCGCTGATTTCGAGCGCCGAGGGCCGGCCCTGGAAGTGGCTGGCCAGCATGCCGGTGTCGATCAGGAAGATGCGGCCGTTGAATCGCGGCGTGATCCGCTTGCTGCCGTGAATGGTGTGCCCCAGAACCAGATAGCGCGCCTTGAAGCGTTTTAACACCCGCTCCAGGTGCGAGCCGAACTCCTCTTCCGGGTTCTGGGCCCAGCCGCGGTACCACAGCGGGCCCTCCGCGGAGATGATGTTCCAGTCCCGCAGACTCAGAAACGACTGCAGAATCGTTGACAGCGCGGGATCGGACCCGCCTCCGGATTGTTGCACCTGCCACTCCGCCTTGGCCTCCGATTGCGCTTCTTCGAGCGTCTGGTAGGGCCACAGAACGCCCTTGGCGGAAAGCTTCGTCCAGATCTCGTCCATCTGGCCGATCTCCTGCCGGACCCGTTCGTTGATCTCCCGGACGTTCTTCAGCCGCAGCTCCGGGCTGAGCCCGCCGTGCAGGAAGATGGCGTCTCCAATCTGGGTGACGGCGTCCCGTTTGCGCAGCCAGCGACCGTACTTGCCCTGCGGCGAAAACGCCTGCCGGAACTCGACGAACCCCGGCGGATGCGCCTCCAGCCAGGCGTTCTTCTCCTGCTCGTCCGGCAGGGCTTGCTTGCCGGAGCGCGTCCGCTGCTTGCGGTACCGGAGGTAGTTCTCCCACTCCTTCTGGCGAAGTTGTTCCGACTCCGGAGAGGCGAAGCTGGCGTACTCTTCCTTCGAGACATAGCGCAGGTCGCCCATCATGACCATGGTTTCGTGGTTGCCCAGCAGCGCGCGCACGTCGCCGCCTTGCCGGGGCGCCTTCTCGCTGAGGTCCATCAGCAGATCCAGAACCTCACGGGATCGCGGGCCGCGGTCCATCACGTCGCCGGTCTGCACCAGGATCGCTGGGCCCCCGGTCCAGGCCAAGTCCTTGTCGACGATCCCCGCCGACTTCAGGATCTGGACGAAGGGCTCATAGGCGCCATGAACGTCCCCCACGGCGACCACCCGCTCGCCGGCCGGCGCGGCCACCAGCGACACCGCCGGCGCCAGAGCCAGCAGGAACCCCAAGCTGGCCGCCCTCACGGCGCCAGCTCCTCGACCACGATTTCCAGGATGGTCCCCAACGTGGGATAGTATGCCACTTTCACCCGCCATCCGGGGCCGACTTCTTCCAGCCGCAGCGATTTTTTCCCCAGTTGGCGCGCCGGTTTCTTGCTCAGCGTGATCTTCTCGCGTCCAGCCGCGGTGGGGAACGCCAGCACGCTCTCCCCAGCGGAATTCTCGATGATGACCGTGCGCATGGTCAGGTCCACTCGCTTCAGCGTGCCCTTCAGGTTTTCGACTCGCAGCACGGAGCCGGGCCTGTCGCCCAGTTCGGGAAGCGCCTTCTTTTCGCTGCTGACCCGCCTCTGAGCCGGCGACGAGGTGGGCAACCACAGGCCCAGGCCGCAGGCGACCGTCAACCACCAAATCGATTGGATGCGCAGGCGGGCCGGAGGATACATGCGGGGGCGATTCCTTCGCCGATACCCCCATTCTCCCGAGTCCTGGGCCCACCCGTCAAGGGCCCGGGCGGGCGTGCTAAAATGACCCGGCGAGGCAGACCGGATGCGGGTTGCGCTGGGCGCCGATCACGCGGGATTCCCGCTCAAGCAGCCGATCGTCGAGCTGTTGAGCCGGTTGGGCCACGAGCTGCTCGATTTGGGCGCGCAGGCGCTCGATCCGGTCGACGACTACCCGGACTTCACGCGCGCCGTGGCCGAGGCGGTTCGCGGCGGGCGGGCCGATCGCGGGATCCTGCTGTGCGGCAGCGGCGTCGGCGCCAGCGTGGCGGCCAACAAGTTCCGGGGGATCCGGGCCGGCCTCTGCCACGACACCTACTCGGCGCGCCAGGGCGTCGAGCATGACGACATCAACGTGTTGTGCCTGGGCGCGCGCATCGTGGGTCCGTCGCTGGCGGCCGAGCTGGTCCAGGCCTTCCTGGCCGCCCGCTTCTCCGGCGAGGAGCGGCATCGCCGGCGTATGGCCAAGGTCACGGCCTTCGAATGACGGACCCCGCCCTCTACCTGCACGGCTTCGCCTCCGGACCGGAGTCCTCCAAGGGAACTTTCTTCCGCCAGCGCTTCGCCGGCCTCGGTGTCGAGGTGGACCTGCCCGATCTGAGCGGCGGCGATTTCGAGCGCCTCACCCTGACCGGCCAACTCGAAATCATCAGCCAGCGTGTTGAGGAGCGGGCCCCGGCGGTCGTGATCGGCTCCAGCCTGGGAGGGTATCTCGCCGCGCTCTATGCCGCGCGCCACCCGGGGCGCGTCCGGGCGCTGGTCCTGCTGGCGCCGGGGTTCGGCTTTGCCCGCCGCTGGCCGGCGTCGCTGGGGGAGGAGGCCGTCCGCGCCTGGCGCTCGCGAGGCTGGATGGAGCTCTATCACTACGGCTTGCAGCGTAGTTGCCGGCTCGGCTATCAGCTTCTCCAGGACGGCCTGCGCTATGAGGACTACCCGGATGTCGCCGACCCGACCCTGGTCATCCACGGGACCCGCGACCAGGTGGTTCCCGCCCGCTTTTCCGAGGAGTTTGCGCGCGGCCGAAGCAACGTCACGCTGCGGCTGCTCGACTCCGACCACCAGTTGCTGGACGCGCTGGACTCGATTTGGGAGATGGTCGTCGGGTTCCCTGCGATTCAATGCGGCGCGTCGTAAATGTGATTCGCCCCCGGAAACGTGCTGCTGGTGAGCCGGCAAGCCGGACCGTCGCCGTAGAACTCCGGTAGATGAAACGTCTTGGGCGGGGCGTAGACGATGTCTCCCTCCCCGGCCACGATCGGCTGCTCGATCCCCTCCAGGAACCACCGCAGCCGCCCGCGCAGCACGATCCAGAACTCGGCGAAGTCGGCGTGGAAATGGCCGCGGTCGCCCGGCTTGCGTTTCGGATTGTCCCGCGCGTGGCCGTAAATGAAGTTGCCGCGGACCCGGTTCTTGCGCATGGCCGGCTCGCTCCAGGAGCTTTGACCGCGGTGGGCGGCCTCCAAATCCTCGATGTTTACGTGGAGGCGGTCCGGCTTGCCGTCCGGACTGGGGACGTCGCTCGGGTTGGGACCGGTCTGCAGAGTCACCGGAATGAACTGAATGTCCCGGCTGGCTAGCTCTTTGGGCGGTGTCTCGAAAACCGAGCTAGCCTCGGCCAGGGTGACCTCGAAGCGAATCGCCGGCTCGTCGCCGATCACCTCCAGAGAGTACAGGTGGCGCTCCGGAGCGAACACGTAGGACCCTTTGCGGGCCTCGATGATCTGAAACTTTCCCTCCCGACCCTCGATCTCAAAGCGAATCCGCCCCTCTTGCACCACCCACCACTTGGGCGCGTCCGGATGCAGGCGCCGCGCCACCTTGGATCCCGGGGCGGCCGAGATCATCTGGGCGCGGGTGTTGCTATCCAGAATCACCAGCTCGCTCCAGTTGGTGTGGCCGTGGTGCTTGGCCTTCAGATCGGCCAGCCGCACCAGGGGTTTCATGGGCGGCTGATAAGGAGTGGGCTGGACAGGCTTGGGGAAATACAAGACCCGGGGAGGCCGGTTCTGCGCCGGCGCGGGCAGGCCGACGGCCAGCGCCGCCAGCCACAGGAAGATTCTCATGCCGCCCTCCGGCGCTTCAGCGGGAGCGGGACAGCTCGTCGTAGAGGCCCGGCAGGCTCTTGGCGAACATCCCCCCGACGCTCCATCCGGGCAGGTCGTCGAGCTCGAGCAGGGTGGGGATCTGCTCCTTGGTCTTGCCTTGCCGGGTCAGCTCGCGCACCCTCCCCCGCATGGTTTCGAACTGCCCCCTCCACTGGATCAAGTCGGCGCGCTTGGCGACCGCCCCGTGGCCCGGAATCACCGTGTCGAAGTCCAACGCCAGGACCGCATCGATGGTCTTGATCCAGGCATCGGAGCTGCCGCCGCTCGAGTAGTCGATGAACGGGGCGCTGCGCACGAACAGGTCCCCCATGTGGACGATCCGGTGGCTGGGGAAATAGATCACGGCGTCGCCGTTGGTATGGCCGGCGCCGAAGTGCCGCGCCCGCACCTCTTTGCCCCCCAGCGTCACGGAAGCCTCGTCGCTGAAAGTCACTCGCGGCAACCCGGGCTGGGAGTTCTTGACCATGTTGGCGCGAGCGTTCCGGTGCGCCACGGTCTCCACCGACAGCGTGGTCATCAGGCTGTGATTGCCGCCCGTGTGGTCGCCGTGCTGGTGCGTGTTCACGACGTAGCGGATGGGCTTGTCGGTGACGGACTTGACCTTAGCCACGATCTGGGGGACGTTGCGGTCGAACTTGTCGTCGACCAGGATGACCCCTTCGTCGGTGGTCAGCGCGGCAACGTTGCCGCCGCTGCCAGTGATCACGTACAGATCGCCGGCGATTTTTTCCAGGCCGAGATCGGCCGGGGGCTGCTGCTGGGTCAGCCCGACCCAGACGCCGCCGATGGCCGCCAACAAGGCCACCAGCCGGATGAGCGTCGCGCGGTTCATGGTTCACCTCCGTGGTTGGAGTTTCCTCGAGCAGCTATTCTAACCGATTTTCGGCGCGCCGGATCAGGTCAAGGTTGTCACCAGCATCGAGCCGGCGTTGCGGGGCCGCTATGAGCTTTGCCTGGCGCCGTACGAAAGGTCGTTCTCTAGAGGTCGTTCACACCTTGCCGGCCCCGCGACGGCAGGATACAATACATATGGGCCGGGCGCTGGGCATGATTGGGGTACCCTTAATCGGTGGCCAAGTACCGGTTCACGGACTACTTCGAGAAGGAAGTCCTTCGGAAGCGTCCGTACCTGAAGAAGGAATGGTGTATCCGGGTGATCGAGAAACCAATTCGATCTGAGCCCCAGGAGCAAAATCGCCACCGCTTCTGGGGCGAAATCACCGAACTGGAGGGACGCTACTTGAGGGTCGTAACGTTGGAGGACAAGGCTACCATCCACAACGCATTCCCCGATCGGCGGCTCAAACCATGAAACTGAATTACTATCCCGAGACTGATTCGTTGTACATCGATCTGTCGGAAGAAACGAGCGTCGAGAGCCGGGAGATTTCCGAGGGCGTAGTGCTCGACTACGATGCCCGAGGCAACTTGGTCGGCATCGATATTGACAACGCGAGCACCAAGGCGGAAATCCACAAACTCGTGGTAAGCAAACTTCCGGCTTCGGTGGAGACCATCGCTGGCTAACCAGGCGCCGCAGGCGACGGCCAAAACCGGGCCGCGCCTGGGCAGGTCGTTAGACTCTTTGCGATCAGAGCCCCGATTGGCAGGCCGTTGCAGAACTAGGCCCCCGGCCGCGTGAAAATGTTCCAACTGAGGCGCGGGCTGAAGCCGGGCTGAAGCCTGGCTGAAGCCGGCTGAAGCCCGCCCCACGTGGAACGTAATCAAGCGGTCACGGAACTAATGCAACGGTCGAGGGATGGACTGTCGATGGCGACGGCGTGTCCGACCTCGATTCCTCCCGGATTCAAACCCTATTTTCGAGCGCTGGAGCGAAAAAAGATGTATCCTGATAGGCATGATCCGACGCTGGCTTGGCTGGTTGGTTCTCGTGTCGCTTTCCG
>Ga0247727_10019910_pt1 | contig 10335 bp, 12 predicted proteins | sample WisWelCaveWW1625_FD_202498 | JGI IMG/M metagenome (GOLD analysis project Ga0247727, IMG submission 202498) | Biofilm microbial communities from Wishing Well Cave, Virginia, United States - WW16-25 | ecosystem: Environmental > Aquatic > Deep subsurface > Groundwater > Cave microbial mat | place... | reverse complement strand
TTATGCAAAACTCAATATCCTGAAGCCGATTCAAGCGTTAAAAATTTCAACGGGGCGCGAAGACGATGAACTCGCGCGCTTAAAAAAAGGCGAACGCGCCATGGTGCTCGTTATTCCCGCTTCATTTCAGCCAGTCGGACAGGACTCGCTGACGCTTTATCTCAATGCCGAAAAACCGCAAGAAACACAAGCGGGAAAATTGATTCTGCAACGCGCGCTGGACGAGTTGGTCTTCCGGCAAAATCATCTTCCGCGCCATGCCCTCCGCACTGAGCTGGTCAACAGCCGCAATCTCTCATACATTGATTTTTTGCTTCCGGGCATTTTGGCAATGTCCATCATGCAGGGCGGTATTTTCGGCGTCGCGTTCGGTTTTGTGATTTTGAAAAAGCGCGGCATTCTCCGGCGGCTGCTCGTGACGCCCATGCGGACCAACGATTTTATCATCGCACAAGTGGCGACGCGCCTGCTTGTTTTGCTGCTGCAAATTCTCGTGATGATCGGCGCCGGCGTTTGGTTTTTCCATCTGCACTTTATCGGCAGCGTCTTCAACATGATCATCGTCGGCCTGCTCGGCGGCGTTGTTTTTTTGTCCATCGGATTTGCGCTCTCAGGCATTTCGAAATCGGAAGATCAGGTCGCGCCGCTCGCCAACATTATTACGCTGCCGATGCTGATGCTCTCCGGCGTTTTCTTCAGCCGCACGAATCTGCCGGGTTTTGCGCACGTCGTCACGGATTTCTTTCCCCTCACCTATCTCGCCGACGGCCTGCGCAGCATCGCCATTGAGGGCGCAACTTTGGCCGACGTGTTCCCGCAACTGCTCGGCCTTTCCGTCTGGGCGGTGATCACATTATTCATTGCGATCAAAGCGTTTCGCTGGGAATGATGAAAAAAATGCTTGCAGCGCAACTCTATTGTGCGTATATTGAATAGCATAATTTATGCGCATAAACTATGCGTACCACAATATAAAAGGAACAGGAGAAATGATTCAATTATTCGACACCGAGGCGCCCAAGAAACCGACCAATCTTAGCATCAATAATGATTTGCTGAGTAAAGCGCGCGAATTAAACATCAATCTTTCCGCAACTTTGGAGGAAGCGCTGACCGAGCAACTCAAACTAAAACAACGCGAGCTTTGGCGTAAACAGAACGCCAAAGCCATACAGGCTTATAACCGTTTTGTCGAAAAGCAAGGCGTATTCAGCGACGAATTGAGGAGCTTTTAATGAGCCAGTTTGCGGTTTATGCCAACAAGAACGCCATGACCAGAAAAACCTTTCCCTACTTGATCGATATTCAATCCGATCTTTTGGAAGGGCTGCAAACAACCGTCGTCATTCCCCTTTGCAAGGCCTCACAATTGCATGACCAGATTATCGCAGAACTCTGCCCGCTGGTTGAGATCGACGGCGAGAAATTTTTCGCGATGAGCCAACAGCTTGCCGGCATTGCTCGCAATCAACTGGGCAAAGAAATAACTAACCTGTCTGAAAGCCGCGCGCAATTCATCGCTGCTATCGATTTTATAATCTCCGGCATCTGACCTCCGATTTTACGGCAAAAGTGCGATGAAACTAAAGCTACAAAAGCAAAAAATTTGATCTGACTGTTGCTGAATTAGCAAAGAGAACTCATATGCTGCGTTCCCGCCTCACCTCCATTATTCTATTCTTCATTTTATTCATCTGCACGCCAGACACGAAAGCCCAAAATACGTCCACCGTGATCAAAGCCGCGCGCTTGATCGACGGACGCGGCGGTTTACCGCTGGAACCGGCGATGGTGCGCATTGAGGGTGAGAAGATTGTTGAAATCGGAACGCAAATAAAAATTCCGAATGGTGCAAAAATTATCGACCTCGGCAACGCGTCGCTGCTGCCGGGACTGATCGATCTGCACACGCATCTCACGGACCGCTACGGCACGCATTGGGAAGATGCGCTGGTGAAAACGACGCCGGGACATAATGCGTTGTGGGGCGCGCACAACGCGCGCGTCACGCTGCTCGCGGGCTTCACCACTTGTCGCGATATGGGGCCGACTTGGCCGTATATCGATGTGGATCTGCGGCAGGCGATTGAAGAAGGCGCGGTCATCGGGCCTCGGCTGCTCGTCGCGGGCAATTATGTTTCTTCAACCGGCGGCGCGGGTGATGCGCGGCAGTTTTCGATTTACGTTGATGTGCCCATCGTCCAAAATCTCGCCGACGGTCCGGAAGAGATTACGAAAGCGGTGCGCACCAACTTCAAACACGGCGCAGATTTCATCAAAATTCTCGTGACCGGCGCGGTGCTCTCAAAGGGCATTCATCCCGGCGCGCAGCAATATTCCGATGCGGAGATTCAAGCTGCGGTGACTGAGGCCAATCGTTGGGGCCGGCAAGTCGCCGCACATGCGCACGGCGCCGATGGCATCAAAGCCGCGATTCGCGCGGGCGTGCGCACGATCGATCATGGCACATTTCTCGATGACGAAGCCGTAGCGATGTTGAAAACGGCGCGGAAAACTTTTTATGTTCCGACGCTGTACACGAGCGAAATCATTCAAACCGAAGGCGCGCAACACGGCATTCCGGAATCTGAAATCCAACGCGACCGCGAACTGCGCGATGTGGAAATCGCCGGATTCAAACGCGCGCTTGCCGCCGGCCTCCCCATTGGGTTGGGAACCGACTCGGCGGTGATTCCGCACGGCGACAATGCGAAAGAGCTGGCGTTGCGCGTGCAGCTCGGCGAAACGCCGATGTCCGTCATCGTCGCAGCGACGAGCCTCAACGCGGAAATCATCGGCTGGCAAGATCGCGTCGGCAGCATTGAGAAAGGCAAACTCGCCGACCTCATCGCCGTGCCCGGCAATCCGTTGCAAGACATCACCCTGCTGCAACGCGTTGGCTTTGTGATGAAAGGCGGCGTGGTTTATCGGGATGAGTTGGTGCGACGTTGATTTGTGGAAAATATATTGCTTGCCATTTTTTGAATGCTTATATTTGCATTTGAATAGAGCACGAACCGAAGGAGATTGAATGTATGTTGGAATTTCTGCAAAGGAACACGGTTACGGTTGCAGAGCTGCGGGCAAAGGCAAGTAAAATCATTGCTGAAACCAAACGCTCCGGCCGGCCGTTTTTGATTACCGAAGATGGAAAACCGACGGCGTTGCTTTTCGACGTTAAAGAATTTCTCAATGATCTCGCGGCTGAAAATCTTGCGCGCCAAATTGCCGTTGGAGAAGCTGATATTGCTGCTGGAAGAGTTCAGGATTTAGACGAAGTTTTGGAGGAGATCCACCGTGCTCGTAAAATATCACGTTCGCCTCGCAATGGTCGCAAAAGCTGATCTGACAGAAATCTTGAACTATATCGCAGTTGATCACCCGACAGCGGCAGACAAGCTCGAACGTCACTTTGCTGAAAGATTGAAATCGTTGCGGCGCGATCCGGAGCGTTTTCCAAAAATTCGTGAAAAGTTTCATACCAAATTTATTTACCGCCACATTCTGATCAATTCCTACCGGATTATTTTTCGTATATTCGGGTCCGAAGTTTTGGTCGTTCGTATCATCCATCAAGCTCGGCTCTTGACCCGCGACATGCTTTTCGGCCTGATGAATTAAGCCCGTTTCATATTCACTTGCACACCTGCCGAAACACCCGCAAAAAATTTTCACCCAACATTTTGCGAACCTCGGCAGGAGAATAGCCTTTCCGCAACAGCGCTGCGGTCAGAAGCGGCAATTTCGCCACATCCTTCAAATCGGTCGGCGCCACTTCGATGCCGTCAAAATCCGAGCCGAGCGCGACATAATCCACCCCCACCAGTTTCGCGATATAATCGGCGTGACGGACGATATCATTCACCGTGGCGCGGCTGGTGCCCGTTAAAAAAAACGGATAAAACGGCACGCCGATCACGCCGCCGGTGGCGGCAATTTTGCGAATTTGATCATCATGCAAATTGCGCGTGTTATTCACCAGCGTGCGCGCGCCCGAATGCGTCGCGATGATTGGATTCTTCGTCATCGCCAGAATATCTTCAATCGTCTTGATGCCGGTATGCGACACATCGATGATCATGCCGAGCGAGTCCATCGTTTGAATCACCTGCCGGCCGAAATCATTCAGCCCGACCGTCGTCGAACGCGAGTCGCGCCCGGAAACGGCCCAACTCGGGCTGTTGTTCCACGTGATCGTCAGATAGCGCGCACCGTGCGCATAAAGCGTTTTCAATTTGACGAGCGAATTTTCAATGGCGTGCCCGCCTTCGACCGCGAGAATGCCGATCAGCTTTTTCTGCGCCAATGCCTGCTCCAATTCCGCGGCCTGCCGAACCTGCATGAGATCGTTCGGATTGCGCGTGATTTGATCTTTAAGCGCGTCGACGAATTTTAGCGCCTGCTGATAAGCCGTGGCGGGATATTTGGCAGGATCGATCCAAATCGACAGCAGTTGGATATCCATGCCGCCATCACGAAAGCGCGGCAGGTCGGAATGATTGATCGCGTTGCGCACGCCGAGCTGATAGTTATTTTCCACGACTTTGCCGAGCACGTCGTTGTGCAAATCGATGACGAGCGCGCGGCGATGCACGGTTTCCAAAACAAAATCAATGCGCGTGTCGCCGCTGAGATTTTGCGCGAGCGTGTCCGGCTCGTAGAAAAATTTCGAGATGATGAACGTGTATTCCTGTTGCGCCGTTTTGGGCAAATTCGCCGTTGGCGCGCGGCGCACGATATTTCCCAAACCGGCATTGCCGCCGGCAAGCTGCACCATTTTGCCGGTCAATCGTTCGCCGTTCATCGTGATGGCATAAAATAAAATTCCTTGTCCGCCTTTGCCTCCCCACGACACCGCATATTCGCCGGCGGCGTGGAGATCGGCGGCAAGAGCCTCAAGCTTCTGTCCGAGCAGGTTGAACAGCGCGATTTCAACTCGTCCGGGCCGCGAAATGGCAAAACGCAACTGCGTCGGCGGATGAAACGGATTAGGCGCGTTCGGGAAAACATAAAATCCTGACGGAACCTGCGCCGGATTGCCATGCACGGAAGTGGCCGCGGAAATTTGCCATTCGCCGTTCGCGTTGGTATAAACTTGCTCGCGGCGTCCATTCGGCATTGCGATAATTTCAACCAGAGCCGAATCCACCGGCAACTCGGTATAAGAGTCATTGACGCGGCCGGAAAGCTGAAAATTCTGGCTGTGCAGCAAATCGCTGCAGGCTGCAGTCACGAGAATCCAGCTTAATAAGCCGGGCACGAGGCGTTGGTGAAATGACATTTTTTTCTCCTCTTGGAAATCGTCGGTAAAATAATACAAAAAATCAACGAATCCAAAGATTTTTTCTTCTTGATTTTCTGCCGGGCAAATCTTACTTTGCATAACACCGAACCATGCAACATTTTCTCGTAGCCCCCGCCCCTTGTGGGCGGCTATTGTTGAAGCAAAAAAATCTACTTCCAAGAGCGACCCACAAGGGGTCGGGACTACATATAAAAAAGGAGGCAAAGCCATGGCTGTGCGCAACGTACAAAATTATATCAACGGACGATTCGTGCCGTCTTCGTCGCCGAAACAATTGGACGTTCACAATCCCGCCACCGGCGAGGTGATTGGCCGCGTCCCGCTCTCGACCGCCGCAGAAGTTGACCATGCTGTGCAAGCAGCCAAACGCGCCTTCGACGGCTGGCGCCGCACCCCGCCGGTGAAACGCGCGCAGCATTTATACAAATTCAAATTTCTGCTCGAAGAACACTTCGAAGAACTGGCGAAGAGCATCACCACCGAACACGGCAAAACGCTCGACGAAGCGCGCGGCAGCTTGCGTCGCGGCATCGAGTGCGTCGAAGTCGCCATCGGCATTCCGACGTTGATGAAGGGCGAAGCGCTGGAAGACGCCGGCCCGAGCATCGATGTGATGGCGATGCGCCGTCCGCTCGGCGTGTTCGCGGCGATCACGCCGTTCAACTTTCCAATTATGGTGCCGCTGTGGTTCCTGCCCTTCGCGGTGGCAACCGGCAATACCTTCGTGCTCAAACCCTCGGAGCAAGTGCCGATCGGCATGCAGCGCGTGTTTGAATTGCTCGAACAATGCGAGTTTCCTCCCGGCGTCGTCAATATGGTCAACGGCCAAAAAGAAGCGGTGGACGCAATTTTGACGCATCCGGATATCAAAGGCGTCTCGTTCGTCGGCTCCTCGCCGGTGGCAAAATATATTTATGAAACCGGCGCGCAAAACGGCAAGCGCGTGCAAGCGCTCGGCGGCGCCAAGAATTTTCTCGTCATCATGCCCGATGCCGATATGGAAAAGTCCGTCGCCGCGGCGGTGGAATCCTGCTTTGGCTGCGCCGGCGAGCGCTGTCTCGCGGGCAGCGTCATTCTGGCTGTTGGCAAAGCGCACGATATGCTGCGCGAGCGTGTGGTTGAAGTAGCCAAACAAATTCGCGTTGGCAATGGACTCGATTCGAACGTCACCATGGGCCCGGTGATTTCCGCGAAACATAAAGAGCGCGTGCTCAGTTATATTCAAAAGGGCATCGATGAAGGCGCGAAACTTTTGCTGGATGGACGAGAAATCGGGAAAAAAGAAAATGGCTATTTCATCGGGCCGACGGTGTTTGCGGATGTCGAGCCGTCGATGGTCATCGCCCGCGAAGAAATCTTCGGCCCGGTCATCTGCATCAGCAAAGTGGACTCGCTCGAAGAAGCGACGCGCATCATCGAAAGCCACCCGCTCGGCAACACGACCTCGATTTTCACTTCGAGCGGCAAAGCGGCGCGCGATTTTCAGTACAATGTCGCGGTGAGCATGGTCGGCATCAACGTCGGCGTCCCAGCGCCGATGGCGTACTTCGGCTTCGGCGGCGCCCGCGGCTCCTTCTTCGGCGACACCAAAGCGCATGGACAGGAGAGCATGAATTTTTACACGGACAAGCGGGTGATTATCAACCGGTGGTTCAGTTGAGAAGCAAAAAGCAAATGGCAAAAAGCAAACAGAAAAAAATCAGCCAGAAGCAACTCGCACTTGCAGCAGCGCAAAAACGCGTTCGCCAAATCGAGCGGTGGCATAAAATTTTGGCGCCCAAGCTTCCGCACATTGATCCACATGATTTAGATTTGATCATTGCCGGAATGCTCAAGACTCCTAAAGAACGAACACAAGTCTTGTTTTTGAAAAAACGGGAAGATGGTCGATATGTCTTTTGATGATGGCTTTCTGGCCGAGCTTGCTGAAGCGATAGCTAAAGCCGGACTTCAGATCGTTTTTATTGGAAATTCTGCGGCTCTTCTTCACGGTATTCCGGTATCGACTCAAGACATTGATTTGATGGTGCGAGACCATCCTTTGCTTCAAAAAAAGCTGGAAAAATTTGCCGCAGCGTTTGGTGTGGTTCTAACACGGCCTTATGAACCATCATCGAAGATGATCCGAGCGTCCGGTCGTGCGATAGACGTCGACTTCGTCTTCGGGCTTTCGAGTCGAAAAAGCTTTGAATCGATTCGTTCCCGCGCTGAGAAAATCCGTCTTGGACGGCGCATGGTTTGGCTGGCTTCGTTGGAAGATATTATTGCGGCAAAAGAAGCAGCTAATCGGCCAAAAGACAAAGCCACTTTGCCGATTTTGAAACAGGCTTTAGAAGCTCGAAGAACCGCAGCGAAAACAAAAAGAAAGAATCAGCGTAATTGAAGCAGGAGAGAAATTTTTCATGCCCACGAAAATCACCATCAACAACAACGGCAACATCCGCGTTGAAGGCGAGTTTGAAATTTTTGACGCTACCGGCAATAAATTCGATCTCGCCGGCCGCACGACGATTTCGCTCTGCCGCTGCGGACATAGCAATAAAAAGCCGTTTTGCGACGGCTCGCATAAAACCGTCGGCTTTCAATCCGAAGTGACGGCATACAAACTCGATCCGCCGAAGCCGAAAGTTTAGCACGTTACACGTTTAACGTTACACGTGTAACGTGTTTTCATTGAGAATTTCATTAGAATTTCAAACATGATGCACGTAGTTTCTACATCCTCCCGCCAACCGTCTTTCATGGTGCGCGACGTTCCGATTTACGGCGATCTCATTCTCTCGCCGATGGCGGGATTTTCGGATTTGCCCTATCGCCTGATCGCGCGCGATTTTGGCTCGGCGATGGGCTACACGGAATTTGTGTCGGTGGACGGCCTGTTGCAGGGCAACGAGAAGACGCGGCGCATGCTCGATTTCGATCCGTCGGAATATCCGATCACCTTTCAAGTGTTCGGCAGCAGCGAAGATAACATCGTCGAAGCTTGCAAAATGATCGAGCCTTTGGGACCGACGATTATCGATCTCAACATGGGCTGCTCCGTCGCCAAAGTTTCCGGACGCGGCGCCGGCGCGGCTTTGCTTTGCGAACCGTCGAAGATTGGCCGCATTTTCGCGCGGCTTTCCAAAGAGCTCGCGGTGCCGGTTACGGGAAAAATTCGTCTCGGCTGGGATGACAAGTCCCGCAATTATTTGACGGTGGCCAAAACGCTCGAAGATAACGGCGCGTCGCTCATTGCAATACATGGCCGCACCAAAGCGCAAGCTTACACCGGTAATGCCGATTGGAGCCCGATTGCCGAAATCAAACAGGCGGTTAAAATTCCGGTGATCGGCAACGGCGACGTGAAATGTGTGGCGGACATCAATCGCATCAAACAGCAAACCGGCTGCGATGGCGTCATGATCGGCCGCGCCGCCATTGGCAACCCCTGGATTTTCTCGCGCAAAGATCGTCACCAAATCACGTTCGAAGAGAAAGCGGCGCTCATTCGCCGTCATCTTGCTCTCATGCTCGGCTATTACGGCGATCCTCACGGCCTGATTCTTTTCCGCAAACACGTCGTGAAATACATCACCGAAATTCACGGCGCGGCCACGATGCGCGAAAGCTTCGTGACCGCTTCGACGGCGGAGGCGTTTATTGCGATATTGGAAGAAGCCGAAACGCAGCAGGCCGAGACGTATCTATTGAAAGCGGCGTGAGAGTAGAAATTGACCGGTCGCTGAATTTTATATTAGCGCGACGCAACATGCTTTAGCGACCGGTCAATAACTTAGCAGATGTGTATAGTTTATTAACCACAATTCATCTCTGATTCTCGTAACCCACGCACATTTCTTTGCCGCAAAGGTGGCTTTCGATTTGCCACAATTCTTGTCAGTTCATCAAGTTGACCCTACCGCAAGCTTTGGCATCAAACTAAATTCATTTTCAATCACATGAGGTGCGATCATGAAAGCTTCCAAATTTATCACGGTGTTCATGCTGCTCTTGAGCTTTCGGATTGCGGCCGCGCAGGCCGCAGTAACTGATAGCACCACGCTGCGCCTGGTCGCTGAAGGGAAAGCCCTGTTCGCGCAAAATGAATTTAAAAAAGCGGAACAGGCTTTTCGGAAAGCTTTGAAGAACGATCCCGGATTGATGGCAGCGATGACCGGCATCGGCGAAGTGTTAATGGCGAAAGGCGATTGGGGCGACGCCAATGATTGGCATGAAAAAATTCTCAAACTCGAGCCGCAGAATTTGGCCGCGGCTTATTATCGCGGCGTCTGCTATCGCGAGAGCGGCAAGTTTCAAAATTTCCTGCTGCGCAAATTCGATTGGGATAACTCCGCGAAATATTTTGCGCGGGTGCTGGCGCAGGATTCTTCGTATCGCGATACGATTTATCAATACGCGCAGTTGCTCAGGTATCGCGGCAAATACGCCGAGGCGATTTTGCTCGGCCATCGCCAGATAAGATTGCGGCCCGATCTCACCGAAGGGCAACGCGGCCTGTTCCAATTCTATCAACGATTTCTCGATAGCCGCGGCGCGGATGAAGTGCTCGACTGGCTGCAAACCCACGATTCCGAGCACGCGCGCTATTTCATCGGCGAAACGTACCGTCGCGTCGGCGAGGTTGATTCCGCGGCGGCGGTGCTGCGCCAATGGTTGGCGGCGAAACCAACTATCAGTCTCGTGCCGGCTTATCTCTCGTTGGCGCGTCTGGACTACCAGCGCGATCTGCCGACTCAGGCAGAAAAATATTTCATGCAAGCCGTGGACGGCATTCGCAATCGGCTCGACGCGGAGCTGGTATTCGACGACGTCAAATACATCGTCACGGAAAAAGAGCTGCAAGAGTTTCGCCAGCTCGCGGCGCCGGGTGAATATTCCGCCTTTTTTCGCAATCTGTGGATTATTGAGTTTTGCATAAATAATCGGAAGGCTACGTCTTCCAGGGCAGATCCGATGCTTTAATGCACGCCCAAAGAAGCTTTTGTGAATCGGTTAATCTGTTGTTGGAGTTGATAAGCAACTGTTCC
>Ga0247727_10019909_pt1 | contig 10336 bp, 9 predicted proteins | sample WisWelCaveWW1625_FD_202498 | JGI IMG/M metagenome (GOLD analysis project Ga0247727, IMG submission 202498) | Biofilm microbial communities from Wishing Well Cave, Virginia, United States - WW16-25 | ecosystem: Environmental > Aquatic > Deep subsurface > Groundwater > Cave microbial mat | place... | reverse complement strand
GACCGGCGAGCGAGTGGTCGTGAAACGCCACACAGGCTACTGGGGGAAGGCGCTGCTCCAGAACGTGGGCCGCTACAACTTCGACAAGATCGTGTTCAAGGCGGTGCCCGACTACAACGTCCAGTTCGAGATGTTCAAGAAGGGAGACCTCGACTATTTCTACTTTCTCGTCGCAAAGATGTGGTCTACCGAAACCGACGGCCCACAGTTCCAGAAGAGCTATATCCTCAAGCTCAAGGCGGAGAACAAGCTCGCTTACGCCACGCAGGGGATTGCTTGGAATCTGCGCCGCCCGCTCTTCAAGGATGTGCGGGTTCGAATGGCCCTGTCCCACCTGATGAACCGCGAGAAGATGATCAGCGAACTCTTCTTCAACAACTACGTCGCTACGGCCGGAGTGGTACCGCTAACTTCCGACTACCATTCGCCTCGCAACACACCCGTGGCCTACGATCCGAAAAGGGCGAAAACGCTCCTGGAGGAAGCAGGCTGGACGAAGGTTGGCACGGACGGCGTGCTGATCAGAGACGGAGTTCGATTCGAGTACGAGCACCTCACCGACAACCCCTCGATGCACCGCTGGCTCACGGTCTATCAGGAGGAGCTCAAGAAGATGGGCATCAAGATGAATCTGCGGACTCAGGACTGGGCCACTAAGATCAAGCTGACCGACGACTGGCAGTTCGACGCCACCGACATCGCCCGCGGCAGAGACATTGAGCCCTCCGACTTCAACGTGATGTGGGGCTCAAAGGAGGCCGACATCAAGGGAAGCGCCAACATCACGGGCTACAAGAACCCCGATATCGATGCTCTCGCCCAGAAGATCGACGAGACTTTTGATCGCGCCGCCCGGATCCCGCTCGTGAGAAAGCTCGAGGAGATCCTCTCCCGCGATCAGCCCCTGAGCTTCGCGTGGGAGCCCAGGTTCATCCGCCTGGCGCACTGGAACCGTTACTCGTTTCCAGGCAAGGGCTACTTCGCCTTTTCCACCTGGTCGAGCGCCTTTCACTACTGGTGGTACGATGCCGAGAAGGACAAACGCCTCCAGGAAGCGATGAAATCGGGGGCCTCGCTCTAGTGCTGGTCTATTTCGCCAAGCGCCTCGCGATCGCCGTCCCGACGCTCATCGGCATCAGTCTCGTCTGCTTCTGCCTCGTGCAGCTCACCCCCGGCGGCCCTGTCGAACAGGCGATCGCCGAGATGCGCAACTCCGCTGTCGGAGGCGAGACCGGCGGCGCCCGTGTATCGGGCATTACCGATGAGCAACGGGCGATGCTCGTCGAGTACTACGGCTTCGATAAGCCTCTCTTCGCGCGCTACTTCGCGTGGATCGGCCGTCTTGTCCGTCTCGACCTGGGCGAGTCGTACTTCCATTCCGAGCCCGTTTGGGACCTCATCAAGCGTACTCTCCCGGTGAGCCTCAGCTTCGGGATCGCGAGCTTTCTGCTCACCTACCTCATCTGCATCCCGCTCGGCATACTCAAGGCTGTTCATCACGACACGCCGTTCGACGCCACGAGCTCCGGGCTGATTTTCCTGCTCTACTCGATCCCGTCGTTCGCTCTGGGAATCCTGCTCATCGTGCTCTTTGGCGGGGGAAGTTTCTGGAACGTCTTTCCCATCGAAGGGATGGTCTCGGAAAATTTCGAGGACCTCGGCGCATGGGCGAAGATTGCCGATTATGCCCACCACATGTTCCTTCCCCTGCTCTGCTACACGATCGGGTCTTTCGCCACGCTTACGATGGTCATGAAGAACTCGTTGCTCGATCAACTCAAGGCCGACTACATGACCACGGCAAGGGCGAAAGGGCTGCCCGAGCGGCTCGTCATTCTCCGGCACGGTGTTCGCAACGCGCTTCTTCCCATCGTGAACGGCCTGGGGCACTGGCTCTCGCTATTCTTCACGGGAAGCCTGCTCATCGAAACGATCTTCGGCCTGCAGGGCGTAGGCAGGCTGAGCTACGAATCCATCGTCCGGCGGGACTACCCGGTGGTGCTCGCCAACATCATGATTCTCTCTCTGCTGAACATCGTGGGTAATCTCCTCTCGGATTTTCTCTATGTGGTGGCGGATCCCCGGATCGACTTCGCATGATCCTGATTGACCCAACGCTGCTCAAGGCCGTCGCCAAATTCCGGGCGAACCGCCGCGCCACCTTGTCGCTTCTCGTGCTCGCCACGGCCCTGATCCTTTCCCTCTTCGGCGAGGCATGGTGCAACGACCGGCCCTATGTCGTGAGATACGGGGGCAGCTTCTATTTTCCGATTCTATTCCGGTACCCGGCGGAGACCTTCGGCGAAACGGTTCGCGCCGAGGCCGACTACAAGGCGCTCTCGCGCACGGAAACCTTCCGCGCAAGCGGAGACTGGATGCTTTTTGCCCCGATCCCATTCGGGCAAAACGAGTCGGTATCGGGCGATTCCCCCCCCCCGCATGCCCCTTCCCGAACCAGTTTGTTCGGTACGGACGATCGCGGCCGAGACCTGCTGACGCGCCTTATTTTCGGTTTCCGTAACTCGATGCTCTTCGCCCTGGCCTCGTGGGTTTTCGTGGCAGCGGTGGCATTTGTCGTCGGCGCCACCCAGGGCGTCTTCGGCGGACGCTACGACCTCATCGTCGGGAGGCTCACTGAAATTTGGAGCGCGCTTCCCGTGCTCTACGTGATTCTTTTCCTGCTGAGTGTTTTCCCGGCGAGCCTCGTCTTGCTGACGGCCATCTGGGTGGTGTTCAGCTGGATCGGGCTGTCCACCTATATCCGCGCCGAGGCACTGCGGGTGCGAAAGCAGGAGTTCATCACGGCGGCGCGAGCCCTCGGCTTCTCGTGGCCCAGGATCGTGTTTCGCCACGTGCTGCCCAACACGCTCACGCCAATCGTCACCTTCTCCCCATTTCTCATCTCCGCGGCGGTGGGAAGCCTCGCCGCCCTCGACTATCTCGGCCTGGGGCTCCCTCCGCCGGCGGCGAGCTGGGGCGAGCTGCTTCGCCAGGGAAAGGAAAATCTGCGCTGCTGGTGGCTGGTCTCTTTCCCCTTCGCGTCCCTCTTTCTGACGCTGACCCTGCTCAACTTCGTGGGCGAGGGCGTGAGATCGGCCTTCGACGCGAAAGGCGCCTGATCCCCCCCTTCTGAAAAGGTGCCAGGTGGTGGTGGGCTCTCCCTCGTAAAAGTGCGTCCGAATGAATAGGCCCTGACCAAGGCGGCGCGCTGCGACGACTATGAGAGCGTGGACTTCAAGGAGTACCTGGGAGAGGGGCGCATTGGGCAAAAGGTGCCCCGTACATGGCGTTGCGCTCCAGCGTATGGAGATACCGGTGGTGGCTCGCACAGAGCGTGGTGAGATTGTCGAGCACGCTGGTGCCTCCCTTGGAGACGGGCGTGACGTGGTGAACCTCTGTCCAACGCGACTCCCGGCACTTGCCGTGCGCGCCGGTGAACGTGCACTGGCCGCGGTCGCGCAGACTGACCTGATGCGCGACGTGGGCCGGAACGTAACGGGTGGCGCCGATTCTGCCTTGAGACGGAATCGGGGCGGATTTCCTGGCTTGAGCCCGTTCGGCCTTCCTCACCGGGTCGTGGCGCTCGAGATACAGCGTGGCCATGGCGGAGAGCGTGTCGTTCCAGGAAGAGGGCTTCGAAGTCCTGCGGCTCTCGAGATTCTGCACACGCCGCAGTAACGCTTCGGTGCGGGCGTCGATGGCCGAGCGGAACTCCACGACGTCGTGGGCGACGGGCTTCATCCTTTCGATGACGGCGGAGCGCGGCACGAGGCGGGCGACTTCTCTCTCCAGGTCGCGCTGCTTGAGTGTGGCGGCTTTGGCAATCCACTCCCCGGGCTTGGCCGGTTCGATGACGCTCAGCATGCGCCGTTCTTTTGAGACGTTTTTGGAGACGTTGAGGATTCCCTGGTCGAGGGCGGCTTTGAGCTCCGGGACCTCACGGGCCTTTCTGGCGACTCGGGTGAACTGGTAGGCCTGGTCGTCGGAGAGCCTCAGGGCTCCGACCACGTAGGCGTGAAGGGAAGCGTAGCCCAGGGCCTGGTAGCCCCGGGTCGAGTCGATTTGCTGGAGCAGGCCGATGAGCTCGGCTTCGTTTGCGTGGTACCGGTCGGCGCAGCGTTGGGCTTTCTCGTGCAGGGCTTGGAATTCCATGGGTGTCTCCCAACTCCAACTCCCGCCATGGCGCCATGAGCCATCAGCTAGATGCACAAATCTGAGGGAGACCCGTGGTGGTGCACACGGGGAATACACGCGCTCGCCGGGCAGACACCCAACCAGAATATTCCATATGTAGTTTCAATATGTTAGGCAGGCATCCCGATTGCACGATCCTCGCCCGATGGTCCGTCTGTTTCATTTCTGCCTGGTAATCGTGGGAGGCCTGGCCTTCGTCGGCTGCGGCAATTCCTTCCGGCCCGCGTCGCCAGCCACCCTGGCCGACGACGGCGGGCAAAAGTGCCTGCAGTTGGCCGTGGCGGCGCTGACCGTTTCGGTCCTGGTTCCAGGCTCAGCCGGGGCATTTACACCGGACGGGATCTCCTTACGGGTGGAGAACCTCTCCACCGGAGACACACGAACGTGGGAGTGGAAGGGCAGCACCTCCCTCGACATGCGCTTCAATGCCGACTCCGGCGAGCTCACCGTCACCGTCTACGACGCCAGCCGCACCCGGTACTCGATCGCGGCAAGTACACCCGCTGGAGCATCGGTTTCCGTTACCCGCTACGTGGAGGGCGACGAGTGTTATCCCCTCACCGAGGCGGTCGCTCTCTCGCTTCGCTTTTGACCGCGAACAGAGTAGCTTTCCCTCTTCGCTTTCGCAGCAGGGGTGCTCTTGGGGGTCACGAAGCTCAGATTCCAGACGACCGGAGGCCTAGCCCGAGAGCTCGAGACCATCGATAGCTGGTCTCAGGGGCATCCCGTCGAGGCCCTGCTGCCCCCCATTCATCGTCCGGAGGATTTCTTTTCCGAGGAATCGGCCCGGCACACCATTCTGGAGCTCGGCTCCGCCGTCGGAGACCTGGGCACGGGGCTCAAGATACTCGACATAGGCGCCGGCATCGGCAGAACTTCCGTCTTCCTCGCCTCGAAGGGCCATGAAGTGTCGGCCCTGGAGCCCTCCGGCGAACAGTGCCGCATTTTGGATTTCGTCGCCCAGACGCTGCGCTTGCCGATCAGAATCTTCGAGGGGACGGCCGAGGTATCCGATCAGATTGCCGAGTCCGATTTTGATCTCTGCATCTTCAATGCGAGCCTGCACCACTGCGACGATCCGATACTAGCCCTCGCGGGCTGTAAGACTCTGCTCAAGAAGACGGGCAGGGTCATTCTCTTGGAGGAGCCCGTCCTCAAGCCGTTCCGCAGCAAAGGCTGGTACCTGAGAAGACTGCGGGAAGATCCCCAATCCATGGGCCACTATGGCGGTAACGAGCATGTCTACTATAGCTGGGAGTATCCGCGGATGCTTCGCGCCGCGGGCTTCGCCAATGTCCGCGCGACGCCAGCGGCCCTATTGAAAGACCTGCGACAAAGCCTCATCGCGATCGCGAAAGCACGCACTCAACACGGGTATGTGTACTCGGAGAGCAAGCTGATCCAGCATTTCTCCTGGAACGCTCTGATGAATCGCCTTCTCAAAAGGAAAAGCCTGGCATTCATGCTCGCGAAGGCTTCGCTCATTCCGCTCAACTTTGAGGGAGCCGCGAGTGGGTCCCATCGCAGTACGGCTTATTGCCCGACTGCTTGCAGCCACACCAAGCCACCTTCTGATCCTGCTTGATCTCGACGAACACCGGCACGATTCCCGAGCCCTTGTGCGACCCGTCACAATAAGGCTGTTTCTTCGATAGCCCACAGGCGCACCAGGTGCGCTTTCCCGCCTTTTCCTCGATCACATAGGGTCCCCGCTGAGCGACGTGTGGTGTTGCCATTTGCCTTCTCCGTGGACTAATCCAATAGCCCTTGAACGTGGAATCGCCAAGACTTTCCGCGAGTCCCGCGGGCGGGGCTCGATGCGTACGCTACTGACACTCGCGCGCATGGCCTGCCTCATGGCGTGGACGCTGTTGATGTCGCTCGTGGTACCGCTGGGTTTCCTGCTGGGCGAGCGCCTGGGACACCGCGCACACCGCACCTGGGGCCGCGGCGCCTGCCTCATCGTGGGGATCTCGATCACCTGGCACGGCCTGGAACATCTTTCCGGAAGGGCCGCCGTGGTTCTGGCCCCCAACCACGAGAGCATCGCCGACATCCCCGTGCTGGCGTCGTTGCCGTTTCCGTTCAAGTGGATTTCCAAGCAGGAGCTCGGCCGGATCCCATTCGTGGGCTGGGCTATGCGCGCGATGGGGACGTTTTTCGTACGCCGCGATCGCTCGGCGAACGACCTCACCGTCATGCGCTCGGTCGAAGACGGCCTGCGCTCCGGCCGCTCGGTGGTCATCTTCCCCGAGGGGACGCGCACCCGCACGGGAGATCTCTTGCCATTCAAGAAGGGGGCGTTCCGGACCGCGCAGAACGCGGGGGTCCCATTAATCCCCGTCGCGATCAGCGGCACGCGAAAGATCGCGCAACCCGGACGCCTTCCCCGGATCGGCGGAAACCTGGTAAGCGTACGTCTCGGTGCCCCTCTTGACGTCCCACCGGGGGACTTGGCCGGGCCGATGAAGGAGTTCAAAAATCGCCTGGAGTCGCTTCTTTCCGAGGATCGCACAGACCCTTCAACACCCACTTGATATGGTATATTCACGCCGATGATTAACGCCCTCGCCAAACGTATATTCGGAACGCGCAACGAGCGAGAGATCAAACGCATGCAGCCCATGGTCGCCCGCATCAGCGCCATGGAGCCCGTGATCTCGAAGCTCTCCAACGAGGAACTGGCCGCCAAAACTCCGATGTTCCGCGAGACACTCTCGCGCGGGGCGACATTGAGCGATATTCTGCCTGAGGCCTTCGCGGTATGCCGTGAGACTGCGAAACGTGTGCTCAATATGCGGCACTTCGACATGCAGCTCATCGGCGGGATGGTGCTGCACGAGGGCCGGGTGGCCGAGATGCGCACCGGCGAAGGCAAGACGTTGGTCGCCACCCTGCCCGTCTATCTCAATGCTCTCGAAGGCAAGGGCGTCCACGTCGTGACCGTGAACGACTATCTGGCCCGCCGCGACTCCGAATGGATGGGCCAGATCTACAGGGCGCTCGGACTCACCGTGGGAAACATCATCCACGGGCTGAACGACCGCGAGCGCCGCGACAATTATGCGGCCGACGTCACCTACGGCACCAACAACGAGTTCGGCTTCGACTACCTCCGCGACAACATGAAGTTCCGGCTGGAGGACTACGTTCAACGTGATCAGCACTATGCGATCGTGGACGAGGTCGACTCAATCCTCATCGACGAGGCCCGCACGCCTCTCATCATCAGCGGCCCGACCGATGATTCAACGGACAAGTACTACGCCATCAACGCGATCATCCCTCAGCTCCAGAACATCGTCGATTACACCATCGAGGAAAAGTCGAAGACCGCGGCGCTCACTGACGAGGGCGTGAACAAGGTCGAAAAGAGCCTCAGGGTCTCCAATCTGTACGCCCCCGATAACATCGAGTTGGTGCATCACGTACACCAGGGGCTGAAGGCCCACGCGATGTACAAGCGCGACGTCGATTACGTCGTCAAGGAGGGGGAGGTCATCATCGTTGACGAGTTCACGGGCCGGCTCATGCCCGGCCGCCGCTGGAGTGATGGTCTGCACCAGGCCATCGAGGCCAAGGAAGCGGTGCAAATCGAGAACGAGAACCAGACACTCGCCACGATCACCTTTCAGAACTACTTCCGGATGTACAAGAAGCTCGCGGGAATGACCGGGACTGCCGACACGGAAGCCGGCGAGTTCCAGAAGATCTACGCCCTGGAGGTCATGGTCGTTCCCACGAACCGCCCCATGGTCCGCACAGACCACCAGGATGTCGTCTACAAGACGATCAAGGCCAAGTACGAGGCCGTATGCAACGAGATCGTGGAGCTGAACAAGGAACAACGGCCCGTGCTCGTCGGCACGATCTCGATCGAGAAGTCGGAATACCTGAGCGAGTTTCTCAAGAGGCGGGGAATTCCCCACAACGTCCTCAACGCCAAGCACCACGAGCGGGAGGCGGAGATCATCTCGCAGGCGGGACAACCCAGCGCGGTCACCATCGCCACCAACATGGCCGGCCGAGGCACTGATATTGTCCTCGGCCCCGGCGTCGCGACCAAGGGGGGGCTCCACATCATCGGCACCGAGAGGCATGAGTCCCGCCGCATAGACAATCAGCTCCGCGGCCGGGCGGGCCGGCAGGGAGATCCCGGCAGCAGCCGCTTCTATCTCTCTCTCGAGGACGATCTTCTTCGCATCTTCCAGGGCGAGCGGATCAAGGCTTACATGGACCGCTTCAATATGGAGGAGGACATCCCCATCGAGTCGCGCCTGATCTCCCGGGCCATCGAGAACGCCCAGAAGAAGGTCGAGGGCCACAACTTCGACATCCGCAAGCACCTTCTCGAATACGACGACGTGCTGAACAAGCAGCGCGAGGTGGTCTACGAGCTTCGCAAACTCATCCTGGCAGGCAACAACACCCGCGACCTCGTGCTCGACATCGTAGGGGAACAGCTCGAGGGCCTGTGCAGCGCCTTCGCCTCGGCGACCTCAATCACGGAATGGGACCAGAAGGGCATCGTCGAGTCGCTACAGTTTCTCTTCGACACACACCTCGGGGTCGACGCCGCTTTTTGGAACGGCGTCGGAAACCGGGTTCAGCTGGCCGACGCATTTCGATCCCGCGCCGAGAAGCTCTACGGCGAGCGCGAGGCCAAGATGACGCCCGATGTGGTGCGACAGCTCGAGCAGATCGTTTACCTGGGCTCCATCGACCAGCACTGGAAGGATCACCTGCTCAACATGGACCACCTCAAGGAGGGGGTCGGCCTGCGTGGCTATGGGCAGAAGGATCCGCTCGTCGAGTACAAGAAGGAGGGATTCACCCTCTTCAAGCTCATGGATGAGCAGGTAAAGACGGACGTCATCACGAAACTCTACCGAATCCAGATCACCCGCGAGGAGCAGGTCGAGCAGCTCCAGCCCAAGGAACAGCAGATGAACTTCTTCCACGGCGAGGAGTCCGCCGTGGCCCGCGAGCCTCAGAAGCGCGACATGGATAAGGTGGGGCGCAACGATCCCTGCCCCTGCGGAAGTGGAAAGAAGTACAAGAAGTGCCATGGACGCTAAAGGAAGGGGGACCTGATGCTTTCTAACTGCCCCAAGTGCAGCAAGCCCATCGAGCATGAGGACTTTCTCTTCGAAGTTGTCTGCGACTGCGGTTGCCGCTTCAACCCTTTCATGCTCCTGGAAGGGCAGGCCACGGCCGAGCCTCCGCAAGAGGTGCAACCCGCACCCGTGTTCAGTGAGAGCCAGGCCGCGTTCCAGGAGATCCAGAACTTCGGCGAGACCCTCACGGAGCCCGAGCCAGCTCCCGCGACGGCTATCCCCGGTGCCGCCCCGGCGACACGGCCCGCCGCTCCACGCATGGCGGCGGTTCCCGTCGCCACGGCGGCACCGGGCGACGAGTGTCCGATCACCGCCGGGGACTCCCTCCCGGGTTATTCCATCGACGGGTACGGCATGCCTGTGTCGACCGTGGCGGAAGTGGGCACGGGGGAAAGCCCTCTCGGAGCCGCTTTTCTCTCGCTGTGGCAGCAGGCGCTGGCCGGCGGAGGCAACGGGATCGTGGGCCTGAGATGGGTGGTACTGCCGGACGGCGCTCGCATTTTGGTCGCCGGCACGCCGGTTCGGCTCTCGCGTTCCCCGGCATGAGTGTTCGCCGTCTCCCTCCGGCCGAACCGCGTCCGATCGGGGCGCGCGCGCTCAAGAGCGTGGGCGATACCCTCCGACCGTTTCTTCCGGGCGCGACCGTTCTCGATCTCTACGCCGGGCACGGCCGCCTGGGACTCATGGCGCTCGATGAGGGCGCCGACAGTGCCACTTTCATCGAGCGCCACGGCCCCACCGCCAGCACGCTCGCAAGGGCATCCGCCCGTTGGAAGGATCGCGCGCGGATCGAGTGCGGCGACGCTCTGGAGTTTCTGCGGGCCGCGGCCCGGGAGGGACTCCGGTGGGACATCCTCTTCGCCGACCCGCCGTTTCCCCTCTGGACCCCCGCCTTTGCCGGCGATCTGTGGGCCGCTGCTGCAAGCTGCACCGACGAGGGAGGTATTTTTCTTGTGAAGCATCCCCGCCGGGTGGTAGCTTTTTTGCCGGCAGTTGGTTTCCGCTTGTGGAAGTCCGTGAATTTC
>Ga0247727_10019908_pt1 | contig 10336 bp, 7 predicted proteins | sample WisWelCaveWW1625_FD_202498 | JGI IMG/M metagenome (GOLD analysis project Ga0247727, IMG submission 202498) | Biofilm microbial communities from Wishing Well Cave, Virginia, United States - WW16-25 | ecosystem: Environmental > Aquatic > Deep subsurface > Groundwater > Cave microbial mat | place... | reverse complement strand
AGACGCTTGACGCGCACGTCGCGAATATCCGTCGTCGTTTGGGGCCTGGTCAATCAGATTCCGCAGCAAGTACGCACGCTGGACGGTTCGAGCGCGCCGCTGCTGATGGGAAGCTATGTTCATGAGGGAAATCAATTTCTCGCGATGATGTACCGGCGCAAATTGAAAAGCTGGCTGCAGGACGTGCTGCTCTATCACGGCGCGGAAATCAGAGGCCTCTTACAAATCTTTCCGACGGTGGGTTTGCGAGGGCGACTCAGCATGGGCGAAGTGCTTTGCTACGCCTCACATTACGCCCCACGACAGCCGGCGGATCGTTTCACCGCGCAGTTTTATTCTTCGTCGTTTCAGCTCTTAAAGCCGCGTGCGCGCGATCAGCATGGTTTGTTGACTTTTGAAGTGGCGGAGTTTTTGAGCCTGCTGGAAATGGCGGAAGTTTTTCGCGCGCGGCTCTATCCGGCGGAACAACGGCAGCTTCATGAATTGCTGGAATTGGATGACGCAAAAGAAGAACAATTTTACTGGGGCCGTTTTCTCGGCCAGCTCAATCAAGAAGCCAAAGACATGCTCGCGGCCTGGCGCATTCGGCAGTGGCCCAAGCCGCGCATCAAATTGTTATATGAATTGATCGAATATGCAGCCCTCCCCAATACCGATTAGTCTGTTTCGCTATTTGATCGCGTGGAAAGTGAATAGCTCGCTGGTCACGCTGCCGGAATATTTGCCGGTCGAGCTCTCGCTGGTTTTGGGGACGCTGATTTCTAAGCGCCTCGCCACGCAAGAAGCCGGCCCGTGGAAAAAGGCAATCACCCCGTTGGCGGAATATCATGCGCAAGTTTCCGACCGCAACCAAAAAGTCACGATGCCTTTTCCGGCTACGGCCTGGCCATTGGAAGCGGTGTTATTCGCTTATCCTGCCAAGCGGGCGTTTGGATTCGGCGAGCTGATTTTCTGGGAACTCAAGTTGCTCGGCGAGAGCGCGGATCACGGCCTGTTTCTCGAATTGATTTTGCCGGCGATGGAAGAAGCCGGTTATACTGCGGCGACGCCGTGGAATCGTCCCAATCGTTTGTGGGGACACTTTGAGGTGAGTGCGATTTACGTGGCGCACGGCAAAACCTGGAAGCCTTTGGTCAAAGAGGGAAGATTGGATTTGCGCTATCGTCCCACACCGGTGCAATGGGCCGATGGCCTCACGTTCAAGCCGGATTCGCCGCGCGCCTTCCGGAATTTGCACTGGTTGACGCCGTTTGATCTCATGGGCGCGGCGCCGTCACCGGAAACGTCCCGCGACAATGCGCAGATGATTCTCGAAGCGCTCATGACGCGAGTGAATCATTTGATCGCCGCGCGCCACAAATCGCACGAAGGCGTCGCCGCGATTTTAAATGCCGCAGGACAGGCCGCTTTGCAAAACGCCCTGACGCAGGCGAGGCCATGCGCGTTGTTGTCCCAAAACCTCGACCGCGCGCCCGAACATTGGCCCGGCGCCTGGATGGGCACGCAAACTTACGCGCCGATTCCGCCGGCGCTCGTTCCTTATCTCGAGCTCGCCTCCATTCTTCATATCGGCAAACACACGCACTTCGGCTGCGGGACGTTTCGGCTCAGTTAAGCAAAGCCAAGGCTTGATTTTTTTTGGAAAGGTTGTGTAGTTTTTAATGCACGGTTTTTAAACCGTCGGCGCCTCGAACTGTTAGTTTTAGATTTTTCTTAAAACGAATCTACTATGAACCAATCCGATATTTCAAATGATTCGCTGCCCAAAGATTTGGCGGATGATCTGAAAGACCTCAATCCTTGGTGGATAAGCAAGCCCGCCGCCAGCACGCCGCCCTTCAGGCGATGGATATTTGAAAAACTGCGGGAGCAACTGCTCTCGGGCATGACTCCGGCTGTCGTCCTCCGTGGGCCACGGCGGGTAGGCAAAACGGTATTGCTGCGCCAACTCATCGAGAATCTGCTCGCGCAAGGCGTTGCCGGAAAACGGATCCTTTACGTGCCCTTTGACGAGATCGAGCATTTGGGCACGCTCAAAGATCCAATTTTAAAGATCGCGCGCTGGTTCCAATCCGCCGTGCTCGGCGAAACTTTCAACGAAAGCGCTCGCGCTAATCATATTGCCTACATTTTCCTCGACGAAGTGCAAAACCTCAACGCTTGGGCGCCGCAGATCAAGCACCTGGTTGACAACCATGATGTTCGCGTCCTTGTCACCGGCAGCTCTGCGCTTCGCATCGAAGCCGGCCGCGACAGTCTGGCGGGCCGAATTACCACGTTGACGCTCGGAACGCTATTGCTGCGAGAGATTGCTGCGTTTCGTTTCAATCGGCATTATGATTCGCTTTTTCCTCCGAATGGTCTCGACGTGCTGTTGCAGAAAACTTTTTGGGAAGAAGCGCAAGCGAAAGGCAAACGCGAGCGCGATGGCCGTGATCAAGCGTTTCGCGCTTTTTCAGAGCGCGGCGGCTATCCGATGGTGCATCAGCAGCCTATCAAGCCGTGGCTGGAAGCGGCTGATCAACTCAACGAGGGCATCATCAAGCGCGCTATCCGGCACGACCTGCGGAAGGGATCACGCGGCCGCAAGCGCAATGAAAAAATGTTGGAGGAAGTTTTTCTCCTGTGTTGCCGTTACGCCGGACAAACGCCCGGCCCGAATATTTTCGTTCCGGAATTGCACCAAGCGGTTTCACAGGACATCAATTGGAATCGGGTGCTGACTTATTTGGATTATCTCGATGACGCACTGCTGCTCCGGCTGATTCAGCCGCTGGAAATCCGGCAGAAAAAGATGAGCGCGTCGCCGGCGAAAGTTTGCCTCTGCGATCATGCGCTGCGGGCGAGTTGGCTGGGAGAAGTGATTCCGCTCGACTCGGAGGGTTTGGTGGCGAATCCGCATCTCACCGACCTGGCGGGACACATGGCCGAAAGCGCGCTCGGTTATTTTCTTGCGTCCTTTCCCTTTCTCACGGTCAATTATTATCCGGCGCGCGGCATCGAGCGGGAGGTGGATTTCGTGATCACGATCGGCGCGCGGCGCATTCCAATCGAGGTGAAGCATCGCAAGAAAGTCGACTATCACGAGGACACTTATGCGTTGCGCGCGTTTTTAGAGAAAACGGTTTACAACGCGCCCTTCGGCATTATCGTGACGCTCGATGATGACGTCACCATCTACGACCCACGCATCATCCAAATCTCGCTCGCCTCGTTGTTGTGGATAAGATGAAAATGCAAGTCGTTGAGTAGAATGTTTTTCAGAGCCCATTTTTCTCAAAGCGGTTTTTTGCGCGATTGCAACGCCTTTTCTTTATAAACACTTTCCACCAAGTCTCCATAAATCTCCGGACGCCGCGAACCGGTGACGGCGAGCGTGCGATCATATTTCTCATTGAAAAAGAATTGCGTCACACGCTTTTGCGCGAGATCGAGGTCGTGGGTTAAAACGCCGATGCTGCGGCCGATGTCCGCGATGATCAAACCATCGCGGCCAACAATGCCGCTGCGGCCGATCATCATGCCGGGCATCCATTGGCCTTCGGGATAACCGTAACAGGCCGAGACGACATACAAACCCGTATCGACCGCGCGGGCGCGATAGCGAATCTCCCAATCAACTTCGCCCCAACTGCCTTGCACGTGCGGGAACAATAAAATCTCCGCGCCGCGCAGCATGAGAATTTGCGCGACTTCGGGATACTCGATATCCATGCAGGTCATAATGCCGACTTTGCCGAAATCAAATTCGTACACCGCCAAATCATCGCCGGCTTGGATGCCGATACTTTGTTCGTAGATGGTGGGGTGGGTTTTCTGATAACAGCCAATAATTTTTCCGTCGCGATCGAATAACACCACCCAACTCGAAAGCACGCCGCGATAAGTTCCGAACAGCGGCATCGCGACATTCATTTGATATTTTTTCGCGTAACGCGCCACCATCCGGGTAAACTCGCCGGGAATCGGATCGGCAACATATTCACGTTTGTCGCTCGACCCCATGTGATGATGCAGGTTGGCGTATTCGCCGAAGAGCACGAGATCGGATCGGCGCGCGCCGGCGGTTTTTAGCATGGCTTGAATTTGTTGCCGGTTATTGGTTTGCTTCTCTTTGAAGGAGCGGCCAGCGATAACGGTTGGTAATTGTGCGATGCTAATACGAACAGGACGAGACATGTTTGTAGTAACGCTTTTAGGCGTTTTCTTTAAATGTGAGAATGTTTAACTTTGCAAAAGTGAACGCCTGAAGGCGTCACTACGAACGCTACGAACGCGTATTCGTTTTCTTTTTAAAATACCAAACCATCATCAACCCCACCGCCAGCGTGCTCATCCCCGCAATCAAATTGAGCGAACGGACTTCGATCGTGGCCGGCGCCAGCATGAGCAAGATTAAAACCGCGCCAACGCCTGTGGTCAACACGCCAACAACTTTATAAGAGTGCATCGCGTTGAAATCCCATTGATACTCGGCCACCGCAGTCGGTGTGGCCAGATTTTGCGCAAAGGTTCCAATGCGCTCGCGCGCGGCAGAATCTTTTTCTTTAAAAAATGACGAAGCGAAAAAGACGAAAGCGCTGGCGCAGACGCCGATAAATACATTGGCTTCGTATTGATACGGCGAAAAATCAAAAATCGTGTTGGCTGCCAAAACCAACAGCAAGCCGACAGTGGCCGAGGCGATGGCCGACCACGAGGGCGTTTTTGTATAAACCAACCCCAACATCACGGGCGTGAGCATGGAAGGCGTGAACCACGAGTAATACATCAAAGCGAAATCAAAAACGCCTTTGGCCTTTTGCACGATTAAAGCAGAGATAATTGCCAGGCTGCCGAGAGTGAGAACTGTAATCCGGCCAAAACGCAATTGTTGTTTTTCCGAAGGAGGCGCGGGACGAAGTTTGACATAGACATCGCGCACGATGATCGAAGCAAGATAATTCAAGCCGGTGTCCACCGAGCTGGTCGTCGCCGCCAGCAGCGCGGACATCACGACGCCGATCATCCCGTTCGGCAACAAGGTCAAAGCAAGCGTAACGAAAGAGGCCTCGGCAGGCTCGGCAAGCTGTGGCCAAAGTGATTTGATTTCGGGAAACAGCAGTCGCGCGGCCATCGTCGGCGTGATCCACAGCAACGGCAGCAGAAAACTCAACACGCCGCAGAGAATCGCCATTTTGCGCGCATCGCGTTCGGTGGGCACGCTGTCGTAACGCTGGCCAATGAACCACGCAGCATTGTAGCCGATAAAAATGTTGGTGAGATACGCGAGATAAAAGCTGGGGCGGCCTGATACATCTTGCAGACTCAAATATCCGCTCGGCGCGTCGCTCCAAAGTTTTTGCATGCCGGCGATGAAACCGCTGCCATTTCCCAACGCGATAAACGCGAGCGGGAAAATCAACAGCGTCATGATGACGATCACTAAAAATTGCATCACGTCGGTGATCACCACGCCCCACAAGCCGCCGGCGCTGTTGTAGATCAATAGCACCACGCCGGTGACAATCATCGTGACTTCCAAGCCGCTCAATGTCACCATGCCCAAATGCAGTTGCCAGCCGACGATGCCCAGCGCCGTGGTGAGAAAAATGCACAACGTGTAGATGCCAAGCCCCATTCCCAAAATGGCGGGGATGATGGACAGGATGGTGTAATAATATGTCGTCGTTTGCGAATAGCGTTTCGTCAAAAATTCCATCGGCGAAGAGAGCCGCGCGCGCCGCCATTTGGTGGCATACACGAAATAACCCAGCGCATATCCCCAAACCGCCGAGGTGAAAAGAGCGACGGCGGAGAGGCCGTTTTTATATGTGTGTCCCGCCGCCGCCACAAACATAAAAGCGGTGAATCCCGAAACAAATGTCGAGAGGCCGGCGATCCACCACGGAATTTTGCCGCCGCCTTTAAAAAAATCATCAACAGTTTTATTGAAGCGCGATAAGTAAATTCCGACCCCGCTGAGCATGAGCATGTAGAGAACAACGACGAGGTAATCGAGAAGGTTGAGGTGTTTGATTTGATCAGTCATGTCGTGATTATTTATATTCTCCTACTCCTCCAACCCATATTCAACCGGTTCATGGCTAATTTGGCTTTGTGCATAATTGCGAAGTCCGATGACCAACGAGACAATCTGGTGTAGAATCAACTTGCCTTCCCCAATTTCATCTACACTCAACCGCTTTTGCGCAACAAGAACGTCAAGTGTAGCTGCACAATCTACAGCGGAGTGGTTAGCGATCTCCAAATAGCGGCAACGATCTTTCATCGAAAATTTGGCATTGCCCTCAGCGATATTGAGAGGTACCGAGGTGGAGTTACGGTCAATTCGGTCGAGCACCGTCTTGGATACTTTCAACTGATCGAGTAACGGTGTCACCCACGCAACAAACCGTATGGCTTGTTGGTATGCCTCGAGTTTTTCATGGTCGAAAAGGTATTTTCTCATTTCCAGCCCGTATGGAGCCGACTCTTCGGCAACTCGATTTTGAGCGCTCTTGCGAAGCCCCATAATCAGTGACACGACGTGGTAAAGAATCAGCTTGCCATCTCGGCCTTTGCTCGATATCATCCGTTTTTGAGCAGCAAGTACGTCCAGTGCAGCCGCACACTCCATTGCCGAACCGCAAGCGATATCCAAATAACGGCACCGCTCCTTCATCGAAAATTTGGCATTGCCCTCGGCAATGTTGCGAGGAATTGAGATTGAAGCGCGGTCAAGTTGGTCACGCACGGCGATGGATTTTTCCAACTGATCGATCAACGGCGTCGTCCATGCAATGAATTGGATTGATTGCTGGTACGCTTCCAGTTTTTCATGATCAAAATGGTATTCCATCACGATCCCCTTATGGGTTGTTCGTGTTTGCGGTTATGTCTCTTACTCTCTTACTCTCTGACTCGTACTCCTACTCCCTACACCTACTCATACTCATACTCTTACTCCTACTCATACTCCTACTCATACTCTTACTCGCTGTTGTAAATGTAAAAACACAAGTAAGAGTAGGAGTAAGAGTAGGAGTAGGAGATGAGTACGAGTATGTGGAGTTTGAGTTATTTTCTAATTCGTCCCATTCCCCTTCGTCCATTGATTCAGCCACCCAATCACCGTATCGTGCCACTGAATGCTATTATGCGGCTTGAGCACCCAATGATTCTCATCGGGAAAATACAAAAATTTGCTCGGAATGCCGCGGCGCTGCAACGCGGTGAACGTCGACATGCCCTGCGTTTCCACAACGCGATAATCCAAGCCGCTGTGAACAACGAGCATCGGGGTTTTCCATTTTTTCACATGATCAATCGGATTGTGCTTCGCATAATTTTCGGGATTATCCCACGGGTTGCCGTTATGATCCCATTCCGGAAACCACAATTCTTCGGTGTCAAAATACGCCATGCGCTCATCGAGATTGCCGTCATGATTCACCAAACATTTGAAACGATCCGGCCAGTTGCCGGCGATCCAGTTGATCATGTAGCCGCCATACGACGCGCCCAGCGCCGCAACGCGCTCTCCGTCCATCCACGGGTATTTCGCCAGCGTGGCGGCCAAACCTTTTTGCAAATCATCGAGCGGCTTGCCGCCCCAATCGCCGCGAATCGCATCGCAGAACGCCTGGCCGTAGCCGGTTGAGCCGTGGAAATCCACCATGACGGCCGCGTAACCGGCGCCGGCATACGCTTGTGGATTCCAGCGATAATGAAAATCATTGCCGAATGAACCTTGCGGTCCGCCATGAATCAAAAAGGCAACGGGATATTTTTTGCTCGCCTCAAAGTCAATCGGTTTGACGATGTAGCAATAGACCGTTTCATTATTCCAACCTTTAAAAGAAAATTGCTCCGGCTCGCCCATGCGCGCTTGCTTGAGTTTCTCCGCATTGATGCTGGTGATTTGCCGAATATCGGCGCCGGTCGGCAAGACCGTGTACAACTCGACGGGCGATTTTAAATGGTGCAAACCATACAGCAAGCGCGGGCCCGCGAGCGCCACGGCGCTTACCGTGCCATCTTTCACCATCGGGCGCGTTTTGCCATTGGCTGCGTCGATGGCGAAGATTGAATGTTGTCCAATATTATCAGCGTGCGTGTAAATCGTTCTGCCATCCGCTGACCACAAAATACCGCCGGCCGAGTAATCCCACGTTTCGGTCAACACGCGCTCTGTTCCCTCCGGCCAGGAACGCAGCACAATGCGAAAACGATCGGCCTCGTAACCGGGCCGCGACATCGCGAGATACGCCAGCGTTTTGCCATCGGGAGAAAAGACCGGCGCCGTGTCCCAAGCTTTATTGTTTGCGGTGAGCAGCTTCGGCGCCGCCGAGCCATCGACCGGCACGAGATAAAGATCAAAATTCGTCGACCACGCTTCTTCGCGACCGGCGACGCGCGCGGTGAAAACGAGTGACTTGCCATCCGGCGTGAACGCAATTTCTTCAACACCGCCAAAAGGTTTCGACGGGCAATCGGCATCCATGCCTTTCATCAAATCAACCGGCTCGCCGCCCGCAAGGGCTTTTGGGCCGATAATCGGCACCACGAAAACATGCGCGCGGCGGCCATCGCCCCAGGTGTCCCAATGACGAAAGAAAAGTTTATCGTAAATTTTTCCGCTCGCTTTGCGGCCTTCCATTTCATCGAGTTTGGTTTTGCTGCACGCGACATTTTCACAAGAAGGAAAAACTTCCATTGTTACCGCGAGACGACTGCCGTCGGGCGAGAGCAAGAAACCGCCGACATCCAGCGGCAAACTCGTTTTTTGTTCCGGCTCGCCACCGTCAACTGGAATGCGCCATAATTGCGCCGAACCGGAGCGCGTGGACATAAACCAAATACTTTTGCCATCGCGCGCCCATTGCGGACTGAAATCGCTCGCAGGATTCACCGTCAATTGCCGCAAGCCGGCGCCGTCAATCCCAACGAGCCAAAGATCGGTGCGCCCGCGATTGGCGGCCAAATCGGTTTTGCGCAGTGTGAACACGACCCATTTGCCATCCGGCGAAACTTGCGGCTCGGAAATACGATCCATCGCCAGCATGTCGTAAATCGAAAAGGGCCGCGTATCTTGGGGTTGAGCCAACGACAGGGCAACGCTGAGACTCATGAAACTGAGAAAAAGCAATAAAATTTTTTTGCGCATAATTTCTCCTTAGTACACGACCTTCAACGCAATGATGGGAAAAAATCTGCAATTTTCATCCTTCCAAATTGTGTCAAAATATAAACACCGCATCCTCCAAAGTCAAGCCCATTTTTCGGGATGGCATCGCTTCAAAACAACTCTCCCTGCGGCGGCGCAGCAAGCGGCGCTGCGTCGTAACCGCGCGCGCGCAGATGCCGCGCAAAATCCGCCGGGCCGTGCGTGGTAAAAATTTTTTTCGGATTGACGCGGCGCACATATTCGATCAGGCCCGGAAAATCCGCATGATCCGACAGCGGCAGCGCTTCGTCGCCGCCGAGGCGAAATTTCGCGCCGGCGTCCAGCGCCCAGCCGGAAAGATACAGCGTGCGTTTGTTCGCAAGCTTCTCCATCTGTCGCGTGCGCCGCGCCGATGACGGCATGATCAACACGCGATTTTCCACCGGCTCGCTGCGGCGGTACGGAATGACCTCGCCGAATTGATAGCCAAAATTTTCGTAAACTTTTGCCAGCCGCAAAATGGCCGGGTGTACGCACAAAGCGAAACCATTGTCGCTGAGAATTTTCATCACCTCCTGCGATTTGCCGAGCGCATAGGCAAACACCGTCGGCGTGGCGCCGTGGTGAAGCGCCGCGGCCGCCCATTCGCAAAGGCGGGCGATGATTTTTTCGCGCGGCGGAAATTGAAAACGGGGATGACCGAACGTGCATTCCATAATCAGCACGTCACAGGCGGCAATTTGCAGGGCCTCGGCGGTGGCGCTTTCGCCGATTTTAAAATCGCCGGAATAGAGCAGGCGCTGGCCGCCGCGCTCGGCGAGAATTTGCGCCGAGCCTAAAATATGTCCCGCCGGAAAAAAAGTGATCTGGTAACCTTCAAAGTCAAACGGCTCATTAAAATTAACGGCAGTCGCTTTGACTTGCCGGACGCGCCGTTTCATAAACTCGATGGTCGGCGGCGTGGCAAAAACGCGGCGATGCGTGCGAATGTGATCGGTATGCGCGTGGGAAATGCAACAGGCCTCGCTATACTGGCGGGCATCCAGGGTCAGCGTGGAATCAAGCAGGCGGATGGATTTATCGTAGGTAAACAAGTTTTCGTGACGCCGCGTGTGCGCGGCTTTGGGGGTGTGCAAAGCCCTGGCTTAGACGAGAACCTCGGCTGGTGTTCCGAAAATTCTTTCTTTA
>Ga0247727_10019907_pt1 | contig 10336 bp, 8 predicted proteins | sample WisWelCaveWW1625_FD_202498 | JGI IMG/M metagenome (GOLD analysis project Ga0247727, IMG submission 202498) | Biofilm microbial communities from Wishing Well Cave, Virginia, United States - WW16-25 | ecosystem: Environmental > Aquatic > Deep subsurface > Groundwater > Cave microbial mat | place... | reverse complement strand
AAGACGCTGCCGGGGCTCGGCGCCTCGACCGGCTCCAGCGCCGCCTCAGCCGGCTCCGACTTCTCGAGCGGCGCCAGAAATACGCTGTAGTGCAGAGCGTGAGTCTGGTCCCGGGGCAGATTCTTCGGCGACCGGCCGTCGCTCGAGTACACCACCCGCAGCTCGCCCCCGGCGCCGGTGCTGATGCCGGCGCGCTGCGTGTTCTGGCCCGAGCTTTCGCCGAGCCGAACCGGCGTCGTCCAACCACCCGAGCCGAGCCGGGTGGCGTAAAAGTGGTAGATCTCGTGGGGCTGGGTGAGGGTCCAGTGGCGGAAGATCAGCCACAGCGCGCCCGCGCCGTCCACCGCCAGGTGTGGCAGCTCGGCGTAGCGCTGCATCCGGCCGGTGAGGATCTTCCTCACGTCTGCCTGCGGCGCCATCACCCGCCCGCCGGCCCACACCCGCATCCCCAGGGTCCGCGAGAAGTGCAGCCCGCGGCTGCCCGCCACGGCGCTCGAACGGGAGAAATCCTTGCCCCAGTTCTCCCCGGCCTCGTCCCAGCCGACCCAGACGCGGTCCTGGCGGTCGACGGCCACCGTCGAGTGAAACTGCGCTGCCGGCTCACCGGTAATCGCGATCGGCGCCGTCACCCGCGCGCCGTCAAAGGACGCCAGGTAGATATCATAGTTACCTGCCTGGTAGCCGTCCCAACTGATCCAGGCTCGCCCGCGGGAGTCGAGCGCCACCGCCGGCTCCCAGTCGTTGGCGGCGGCGGGGGAAACGCGCACCTCCGGTCCCCAGCGCCCTCCGCTGCGCCGGCGGGCATACACGTCGCTCCCCCCGTTGCGGAACGACTGCCACACCACCGTCACCGCGCCCTTCGCGTCCACCGCCGCCCGGACATTGAAGTCCGAGTGCGGCGCGCGGGTGAGGCGCTCCACCTGCCCCGGCTTGCCGTCCGGCGACATCACCGCCCAGAACAGCTCGAAGTTCCCCTCCACCTGCCCGGACCACACCGCCAGCGCCCCGCCGCCGGGCAGCGCGGCGATCGCCGGCGAGTAGTGGTCGCCCGAGCCGTCCTCGAGCGCCGCCCCCGGACCCCACTCGCCCGCCGAAGACTGCCGCCGCGCCAACACCCGGTCCCGGTCCTTGCCGTCCCACTCGACGTAAATCGCCCACGGCCCCGAGACCGCCGGCCAGTCGGCAGTCAGGGCCGGATCGCTGATCCGCACCGCCGCCGCTTCCCCCGCGATGGTCGCCGCCGGCAGCTCGGCCTTGGCCGGGGCCAGCGGGTCCTGGGGCCAAGCCGCCGCCGCCATCACTGCCCAAACAATCACCACCCGCATCGCGTCACCTCCCCGAGCAGTTGCCCGCCCTCCATACCCATAGCTAATATCCTTCGCCGGCGCCGCCCGCCCCCGCGCCCGCCCGAAAGTCCCAGCCACCCGCATCGCACACCCCGACCCGCTCCCATATCTCGAGCACGCCCGTGAAGCCCGAGTCACCGGCATCCCATGCCCCGAGCGCCCGTGGGCCCCAGCCGCCCGCGTCGCATACCCGAGCACGTCCGTCAGCCCCAGTTAACGGCATCGCAGGCCGCCGAGCGCACCCGTGAATTCCGGCGATGGGCATCGCACGCCCGTGGGCCCCAGTCACGCGCATCGCAGGCCGCGAGCACACCCGTAAATCCCGGCCACCGGCATCGCATACCCAGAGCACGCCCGTGGGCCCCGGTCACCCGCATCGCATACCCCGACCACGTCCGCGACCCAGTTACCGGCATCGCCGGCCGCCGAGCGCACCCGTGAATCCGGGCCATCCACATCGCGCACCCCGCGGCACACCTGTGAATTCCAGGCACACCATTTTCCTCCCTAAGCTATGGTTTTGCAAGGGGTTACAACTGGCATTCCGGTTGCCAATGCAGCCGTTGTATGAAGCGCTTCTACCTCACCGCACTCCTGTCCACTTGCCTGGCAACCCCCGGCGCCGATCCGCGCCACAAGATCGAGAGCATCTCCATTACCGGAGCGCAGAACTACTCCCTCAGCAAGGAGCTGCTCCAGGAGCTGCAAAGCCTCATCGGCGCGGTCTTCCACCAGCCGGCGCTCGACGCGTTGGCCCGAAACATCGGAAACGAAACCGGGGATTCGGTCGTTTCACAGAAGGTGAGCCCGGGCGAGAAACCGGAGCACGTCAGGGTCGTGATCGAGGTGTCCGGACGGGGCGGCCCGACGCCGGCCCCGGCCGAACAAGACGCCGGAGTCAACGTCAACTCCCGTTACATCGTCGAGGACATCCAGCTCATCGGCGCCAGCATCAGCCGTCTCAGCGAGGACCTCGCCCAAAGGATCCGCAAGCTCATTGGGGAAAAGTTCAACCAGGAAGCGATCGACGAGCTGGGCCGGCGGCTTGGCAAGGAGCTCCGAACTCGCGCGGTGAGTCATCGGGTGACCCGGGGCGACACGCCCGAGCACGTCCGCGTGGTCTTCGACGCTTCCGGCCGCGATGCGCGCGAGAGCGACTTGTACCTCTCGAAGTTCGTCTATCACGGCAAACAGGCCTGGAGCGCCAAGGCGCTCGGCGAGTTCGACATCGCCGGCAACACCAGCCTGCTGCTGGGTCTGGTGAGCGACGCCGACACGCTGCTCGAGCGCTACGCCGGCATCGCCGCCGGCTTCGAGACCAAGAAAGTGTTCACCAGCCGCGTCCGGCTGCGGTTCCTGTTCGAAACCTATCACCACCAGTGGAACAGCCAGACCCTGGCCGCCGCCGGCCAGAGTATTCCTGGGATCTACCGGACGCGGAAGAGCTTTCAGCCGGCTCTGACCATTCAGCCGGCCAGGCCCCTGAAACTGACCGTGGGGGCGAACTTCCACCTGGTCCAGATGCAATTCCCCACCGCCCGAATGGAGGCCGCCAACGCCGCCGTGGCGGCCCTGCGCTACCATCAGCGGATCGAAGATGGCGCCGGGAATCGTCACGAGATTCTGGCCGGGTATGACCTCCATGCCGGCGCGCGGACCCTCGACAGCGATTTTGGCTACACGGCTCACCGCTGGAACCTGGGATACAAGGTCGGCAGCCGGCGGCAGGAGGTGGTGGCCAACTTCGCCGCCGGCCGCCTCACCGGCCGCGCCCCCTTGTTTGAGCGCTACACGCTGGGCGACTCGACGACGCTCAGGGGCTGGAACAAATTCGACGTGGCGCCGGCGGGCGCCGACCAGATGGTTCACCACTCGCTCGAGTATCGCCACACGGTCGGAGACGGCGGCCCCGAACCGGCCGCCCTGGTCGCCTTTTACGACGCCGGGGCGGCCTGGAACCGCACCCAGCAGGCCGAAGCCAGGCACTCGGTGGGCTTCGGCGCGCGGTGGCAGCGTTTCTTTGCGGCGCTCGCTTTCCCCATCAAGAGCGGGCGGATGAAACCGGTGTTTATGGCAGGGCTGTACTTCACTGAGGGCTCCACCTTTTGACGCGCAGGCGGCTGCTGGCAGCGGGCCTGGCGGCTTTGGGCCGGGGTGCGCCTGCCGCCGGCGCGCCCGCCGAAACGCTGCGTCTGCGCCTGGAATCCGATGGGATTCGTGTTTCCGCCCCCCAGCTTCGATTCCTCACCGGCCGGCCCCTCGAGCGTCTGCACAACGGCTCTGTGGTCGACTTTGATTTTCATCTGGCCGCGCTCGCCGAGCGGCCCATCGCGGGCGCTCCCTTGCCGCGCGCGCTCGAGCGCGCGCTCGAACGCTTCGCCGTCAGCTACGATCTCTGGGAGGAGAAGTATTCCGCCTCGCGGCTCAGCCGGCCCTCCCGGTCGGCATCCCACCTGGCGGCCGCCGCCGTTCCTGGCTGGTGCCTGGACCACCTGCCGCTTCCCATCGCCGGCCTCGCCCCCGACCGCCCCTTCTGGATAAGATTGGAGGTGCGCGCGGAGGATTCCCGGGATCGGCCGCCGCTGTTGGCCGAGCCCGGGATCAGCCTGGCGCGGCTGATCGAGCTGTTCAGCCGGCCCAGCCGAGGCGGGCAGCCACCCTGGCTGGTCGAGGATGGACCGTTCCGTCTGGCCGATCTGAGGACCCAGGGGCGAGGTGGGTGACGCGGCTTCAAAACAGGCTGATTGCAGTTTTCCTTGCCGCCACGCTGGCGCCCGTCACCGTCACCTGGTGGATCACCACTTCCCTGCTCGAGCAAAGTCTCCAGCACGCCGCCACCGGGGAGCTCGACATCCTCTCCCGGTCGCTCGAGAAAACCGGCCGCGAGTTCTACCAGCGGTCGCGCCAGGCGCTCAAGGCCGAGGCGGCCACCGGACGCATCGCGCCCGTCCGTCATCCGCTCTCCGAGCGAAACCAGTGGCCGGAAACGGTTCGCGCCTTCCATGAAAGCAGCGACCCGGAGCGGTTTACTTTGGCCGGTCCGCAGGGCGACCGGCTCGACTACATGGTCCGGCGGAACGGCGAGGTGTGGGTCTACTCGAGCGGGTTGAGCGGCATCCGCATGGCCGAGCTGTCGGCTCAGTACAGCCAGGCCCGCGAGCTGGTGGAGGCCAGCCGGGGACGGGACCTGCGTCGCGGTTTGACTTATACCTATGTGCTGCTGGCCGCCGCCGTGTGGATCGTCTCGCTGGGGGTTCTGGTGCTGCTCGCCCGCCGCGTGAGCCGGCCCATCCAGCAGTTGACCGCCGGGCTGGCCGAGCTGGCCGGCGGCAACCTCGAGGCGCGCGTGGAGGCCCCCGCCCGCAGCGACGAGGTCGGCCAGGCCATCCGCGCCTTCAACCACATGGCCGCGCGGCTGAATTACAGCCGCAAACAACTGGTGTACCTGACCCAACTGGCAAGCTGGCAGGCCCTGGCCCGCAAGATGGCCCACGAGCTGAAGAACTCGCTCACCCCCATCCGGCTGACCCTGGAGGAGGTCCTGGCCCGCCACGACGAGAAGGAAGCAGCCCAGATCGTGGTCGACGAGCTCGAGAGCCTGGAGCGGCGGGTCCGGGCTTTTTCCGAGTTTGCCGACGAGCCGCCGGTGCGGCCCGCCCCCCTCGACGTCAACGCGGTAGTCGAGGAGCGCATCGCGCTGCTGAAGGCCGCGCATCCGGAGGTGAGCTACAGCGTGCGCGCCGCGGCCGGGGCTCCGGCCGCCTGGGCCGACCAGGACCTCGTCAAGGGCATCCTCACCAACCTGCTCGAGAACGCCGCCGATGCCGCCGGCTCGAACGGCCGCATCCTGGCGGCAACCGCGGCTCTCGACGGCCAGGTCTCGATCGAGGTGCACGACTCGGGGCCCGGCTTGAGCGAGCAGGCCCGGCAGTCCCTGTTTCAGCCCACCATCTCGTTCAAGAAGGGCGGGATGGGCCTGGGGCTTTCGATCGCCCGCAAGAGCGCCCTGCTGTCGGGCGGCGACATCCTGCCGGTTGAGGGAGAATTGGGCGGCGCCGCCTTCCGCGTTCTGTTGCCATGCCTTCCCCCCGAGTCCTGATCGTCGACGATGAGGAGAACATCGGCCGGTCGCTGCGGCTGATCCTGGAGCGGGCCGGGTACACCGTTTCGGTGTGCCGGTCGCTGGGGGAATTTCGCGCCCACGCGGACGCCCGCCGGGCGGACGCCTACCTGTTGGACGTGCGCCTCCCCGACGGCAGCGGGATCGAGCTGCTGGGGGCCCTGGAAGCTCCCGCCATCATGATCTCCGGGCACGCCTCGATCGCCGACGCGGTCGAAGCCACGCGCGCCGGGGCCTTCGACTTCCTCGAGAAGCCCCTCAGCCGCGACCGTGTGCTGCTGGCGCTGAAGAACGCGCTCGCCCAGGCCGCGCTGCGGCGGGAAAACGAGCGCCTGCGCGAAATGGTCGGCGGCGGGCCGCAGATGATCGGCTCGAGCGCCGCCTTCGAGCGCGCCGTCGAGCAGGCCCGCATGGCCGCCCGCTCCGACGCCCGAGTCCTGCTGATCGGCGAATCCGGCACCGGCAAAGAGCTGCTGGCCGCCCACATTCACCAGTCCAGCCCCTTCGCCGCCGGCCCGTTCGTCAAGGTGAACTGCGCCGCCATCCCCACCGAGTTGCTCGAAAGCGAGCTGTTCGGCCACGAGAAAGGCGCCTTCACCGGAGCCGCCGCGCTTCGCCGCGGCAAGTTCGAGCTGGCCGACGGCGGCACCCTGTTCCTCGACGAGGTGGGCGACCTCCACGCCGGGTCGCAAGCCAAGCTGCTCCGCGTGCTCCAGGAAGGGGAGTTCCACCGCGTGGGCGGCGAGCAGCCGGTTCGCGTCTCGGTTCGCGTGGTGTCGGCTACCAACCGCGACCTGGCGGCGCTGGTGGCGCAGGGCCGCTTCCGCGAGGACCTCTTCTATCGCCTCAGCGTTGTGCCCATCCGCGTGCCCGCGCTGCGCGAGCGTCCCGGCGATATCCAGGCCCTGGCCGAGTACTTTCTGGCCGATTTCTGCGCCCGCAACAACTTCAAGCCCAAGACGATCGATGCGGCCGTCTACGCGGTCCTCGAGAAATACCCCTGGCCGGGCAACGCGCGCGAGCTGAGAAACGCGGTCGAGCGCATGGCCATCCTCACGCCCGGGGAGCGGTTGCCGGTCGAGGCGATTCCGGTCGAGATCCGGGTTCCGCGCGAGTCCGGCCCGCGGTCGAGCGTGCAGCAAGCACGCGACTCGGCCGAGCGGGACCAGATCTTGCGGGCGCTGGAGGAGTCGGACTGGAACGTCTCGGCGGCGGCAAGGGCGCTGGGAATGGAGCGGACGAACCTGCACAAGCGGATTCGGGCACTGGGGCTGTCGCGCTAGGCACAACCTGGTGGCAAATTTGCCACCAGGTTAAGTCATTGATTCTGCGGGTCCGAAAGGCTTCCGAACTCAAAAATGGCGGTCACGGCTGCAAATTTGCAGCAAGGCCGGCGCAGGCGGTTCATCCGCGAATGGGTTGTAAAAGGACTTAAAAGGAGGTATTATCGTCCTTCTAGGTCCTCAGAAGGGAGCGCAGGCATGGATCCTACCACCGAGCAGTGCCCCTGGTGCGCAAGTGTCATTTCGCGATCCAAGTTCCTGGAGATTCAGGCCAGAATCCGCACCGAAGAAGCCAAGAAACTGGCCTCCGCCAAAGCTGCGCTGCAGGCCGAGCTCGAGGAGAAGCATCGCCTCGCCCTCCGCAAGGAGCTGAGCCGGCAGCGCCAGTTGCTCCAGCAGGAAACCGACCATGCGGCCCTCCGTCTGCAGGCTCAGTTCCAGCGCGAGCGCGACGGCTTCCAGAAAAAGCTCAAGGACCTGGAGCGCCGGCTGGAGCGCCGGACCGCCCATGAGGCCGGAGAAGGGGCTGAGCTCGACCTGTTCGAGGCGCTGCGCGAGGCGTTTCCAGCCGACCGCATCACCCGCATCCAGAAGGGCCAGCCCGGCGCCGATATCCTTCACCAGGTGTTGTACAAGGGCGAGATCTGCGGGCGAATCGTTATCGATTCCAAGAACCGCCAGGCTTGGCAGAACACGTTTGTGATGAAGCTCCGCGCCGACCAGGCCGCGGCCGGAGCCGACCACGCCATCCTCTCCTCCACCGTATTCCCCAGCGGCGCCCGAGAGCTGCTCATCCAGGACGGCGTCATCGTGGTCAGCCCGGCCCGGGTCGTTCCCATCGTCGAGCTGCTGCGGAAAGCCGCCGTCCAGATGCACGTGCTGGGCCTGAGCCTCGACCAGCGCGTCGGCAAAATGAGCCGCCTCTACGGCTTCATCACCTCTCAAGAATACAGCCGGCGTTTCGGCGAGCTCGACCGGCTGGCCGACGATCTGCTCGACCTGGACGTGGATGAGAGCAAGGAGCACCAGCGCGTGTGGCGCCGAAGGGGAACCCTGGTGACCCGGCTGAAGAACGCCGTCCGGGAGATCGACACCGAAGTGGCGGCGATTCTGGAAAGCGCCGAGGAGCAGGAGCCGGTCGCCCAGGCCGTATGACCCCCGTTTCCCAGGACCCGGCGCTGCGCCACTGGCACGAGCGCCGCCTGGGCCGCACCATTTTGCGGGCCTGCCGCGACGCCGTGGACCTCTACGACGTGCTCCCCAACGAGAAGCAGCCGCGGCTGGGGTCCAAGGAAGATCCGGAGCTGCAGCGGCAGATCGAGGCCAACGAAGGCATCTTCGAGCCCCTGCTGCTCGAGCCCCATCCGCTCGACCACGGCAAGCTGCGCATCATCGACGGCGACCGCCGCTGGACCAACTCCAAGGTCCTGGTAGAGGTGCAACACAAGGATCAGTACCGGACGCTGCCGGCCGAGATCACCGACCGCACCCTCACCGACGAGGAGCGCCTCCGGGTGTGGGTCTATATCCACCGCCAGAGGAAGGAGTGGGACGCCAAGGAAAAGGAAATGGTGGCTTGTAGCCTCGTCCACATGGTGGGACGCGCCAGCGCCGCCAACATCCTCGGCATCACCGTCCGGGAGCTCGACAAGCTGGTCGAGATTTATGACCTGTCCGAGAAGCTCACTAACCTGGCCGAGCCGGGCGCCTCCATCACCTGGGCCCGCGAGATCAAGAACCTCAACAAGAAGCTGTTGACCCCCACGGTGCTCGATACCATCCTGCGCCGCATCCATGGCCAGGAGATCACCAACTCCAAAGACATACGAAAGCTGCGCGGGATCCTCAAGGACCCGGTGGCCAGGGACGAGTTCCTCGCCCAGGGCGGCACGATCGAATCCTCCTGGCAGAGAGTGAGCCCCGGGCCGTCCAGGAAGGGGCAAGGCCTGCTGGGAGACATCGAAGGGCTGAGCGACGCGCTCCGCCGCTACCCCTGGACCACGCTGGCGTCGCTGAAGGGGGACGCGCGGGTGCTCCGCCGCCTGGACGAGACGGTGAGCCTGCTCAAGCAGCTCAAGAAAGCCCTGTCGAGGTGAACCGCCGCCGGGGCTCGCCGCTATCTCTACAGGGGCTGGATGGCGAATCCGGGCGGGGGTGGCGGGGGGGTGGCGGTCCGTTGGGAATCCGAGCGAAGGTTTGTGCGGAGGGTCGCCGGATATGTCCGGGTCGGTGACCTGGGTGCGATTCGAGCGACTTTCGGCTGGCAAGTTCCGGTAGGCCGAGTTCGTCGACTGCGACTGTAGCTGAGGGGACCGCGGCCGATAGCTTCCGAGTGGCCGACAATACGCTCAAGTGCCTGAACGCTGACACAAGTACCTGAACGCTGTTGACCGGCTATACGGCAAAGCCGTATAGTGAAGGCGGATGGCGATGGAGTTCTTCATCGCCTGCGCGCCGGAAGATCATCCGGTCATCGGGGGCGCCGGCGGCTTTCGCAAGGCTCGCTGGGCTCGACGCGGCAAGGGAAAGAGCGGCGGCTTTCGAGTGGTCTATTTCTTCCTGGCCGAACCGGGGCGGATCTACATGGCTGCGATTTACGCCAAGTCGCGAAAGGAGACCCTTTCGGCGGCTGATCAGAACGTGCTCGCAAAACTCGCGGCGCAGATCAAGAAAGCAGGAAAGGGAGGGTGATGATTATGAGCGTGCGCAAGTCGAACACAGGAGCCAGGAGACGAACCAAGCTTGGCCTGGCGCTGGAAGAAAGCGCCAAAGAAATTCTGGCCCACGTGAAGGGCGAGAGGAGACTTCCTACACGGCGAATCGTGCTGCTGGAGGAAGTCGATGTGAAGCGTAACCGCAGCCAGGTGGGTATGTCGCAAGCCGAGTTTGCGCGCGCGTTCTACATCAACCCGAGGACCCTGCAGGAATGGGAGCAAGGACGCAGAAAACCGGATGCTACGACCCGCGCATACCTCGCGGTGAGGCGGTATTGGACGCACTGGCGTCGTGAACTCGAAACCAGCGCCCCTCTGTGCCCGCCCGGCGTGATCCAGCCGCAATCGCAAAGGCGCACCAGGATTGAGAATCAGGAGTGCTACCGGAATTCTCAAGCTCCAGTTTCCGTTGAACATTCGCGGAAACAAAGAGCAGGCGGTTGCGATCGTGACCGCGGTCAAGGGCAGTTAATTTAGGGAGTTGGCTGTTCAGCAGATGAGCAACCGGGAACATGGGTAACACTTTCGACGCCTGGCGCGCCGTGCGATCAAGGTTTGGCAACTGTTGCCATTCACTGAAGCCTTCCTTCACTTCTTGACCCGGCGGCCTGTGCCCTGGAGCGATTCCTTAAGAATCGTAGCCGGGGCCGCCAGGCGACCCGCACTCTTTCCACAGCTTTTCCCAATTCCAGATCCCGTACGCCACCTCCTTCGGCAACGGGAATCCGAGCTGATGCGCGAGCATGCACACCTGCCCGCGATGGTGGGCTTCGTGAGAAAGCATGTAGCACAGCATTTCCAGGCCAACCGGCCAAGGCGGAGCCCAGCCGTCTCTGCGAAACTTCTCGACGCGGCCCCCACAACCGCCGAGCG
>Ga0247727_10019906_pt1 | contig 10337 bp, 10 predicted proteins | sample WisWelCaveWW1625_FD_202498 | JGI IMG/M metagenome (GOLD analysis project Ga0247727, IMG submission 202498) | Biofilm microbial communities from Wishing Well Cave, Virginia, United States - WW16-25 | ecosystem: Environmental > Aquatic > Deep subsurface > Groundwater > Cave microbial mat | place... | reverse complement strand
GTCTTGCCGGAACCTCTTGGGCGTGATGATGTCTGATCGCTGGATGGACCTAGTCGCGGCTTCATTGAGCCAGCGAAAATCCACAGAACCCAACGACGGCGACGCGCTTCGCGCGTTTGATGCGTTGAAGGACGCATTTTTTGAGAAAGATCCTCATCTGCTCAACCTTTCGCTACCCGATCTTTGGCGACGACTCAAGTGTGTGAGCTTGCGCTCTTGGCTGGTGATTGTCCCAGTCGCCATCTCAGCTGTGACAGCAATCACCGGTGTCGCTTTTTGGTTGGGTGCTCACTTCGGGAAATAGCTGACGAGGCATTCCAGGTCGTGACCGCAGGTCTCCAACGATTCGGGAAGACCTTCGGTCGCGTCAAGCGGCGGGGTTGGGAGACCCGCGCCGAGCGCGGCCCAGGATTTCCGTGAGGAAGTGGATGGCCGCCTCGGTGCGGCGCACCTTGCCGAATTCGCGGAGATTTCACACCGCGACAGGGATGGTTTCGTCGAGCTGGGACGGTGGGATTTTGGCGGCGGCAATCCGCTGCTTGAGGGCCAGCAGACCTTGAGCGATCTCAGGGGAAACATCTCCGTGGTGCATCAGATTCTCCTATCGGCTTGAGGTTTCCTGTGCTTCGCACCCAGCTTGACGCAGCTAGGCCACCCGCGATGGGCTACATCGCCGACTCCCGTGACACTGTTCAAACCGTTGTGGCCGGTCTCCTGACGTCAGGACTGGCACAACGATGCGGAGCCAAGGGCGATTGAGAGTTTCGGTGTCACGACCAGGTGACCTCCTGAAACTGAGCACGGCACGCCGTGTCGTAAGCCACACACATTCGGCGCGATCGCGGAAAAAACTGGAAACACGCAGTCGTGTACCAGTACGAGCCGTGGACGCACAGTGTGAAATCTCCCGGCAGATTGTCGGGGCCGTGATCCGCCATCAGGGCACCCAGTTCTTCCGGTCCGAAGACGGGCGTGCGTTGCAAAAGCTGTTGAAACCGCCGGTCGCGTTCTTCGGAGGACTGATGAAATCGTCGGCCTCGCAGCGGTGTCGGAGCGCGGTCGGTGTAGACGGCATCGTCCGCGATTTGCACGTCACGCAGCGACGGACTCGAAAAGGCGTTGCTGTGAGTCAGCACGTCTTCGCCATCGGCCGGGCGTCGCAAATGATCGCGCATGCTGGAAAGTTCGAGCGACGCGATGTCGCCGTCGGCATCGGCCAGCATCAGCAATGCGCCGCCCCAGCGTGGTTGCGAGGCGATCCAGTTCGCCGCTTCTCCCACCGTTCGACAATTCTGCAGGGCCGATGCGATGGCCATCGAGATTGGCGGCGCGGGAGCCGTGGGGACATCCGTCGCGAAGGCGTAATCGTAGGTGATGCACAGCCCGGCTTCGTTCAGACCGTCCACGGCTCCCGCGAACGGCGCGGTCGTGAACTCAAACGCTCGCAGCCCTGAGTGCGGACGACTTTCCCGCACGACGTAAAACGGCTGAACGATCGGCAGGAAGTCAAAGTTGTGAGCGATCATCGGCTCGCCAGTTGCCGATCGGCGACTTCGCACTGCCACGGCGGAACACGCTCCCGGACACGCGGTGCAACCGCTGACGGAAGAGATCAGCGGATCCAACGCGCTGAAAAGCGAAATCGCCGGCAGAGACACATTCGCGCCGACCGCGATGCCAGCCAACCGCTGAAGCATGTCGGCGGGTTGTTGCTGAAAAGCGCTCGCCAACCACCGCCGAGCCTTCTGCTCCGCGATCCACCGATAGCAGCGATACGGCATCCAGTGCGGCTGGGCCAAGCGAAACGCTTCCAACGACGCCAACATCGTCCGCGCCGCGTGAATCTTTTCCCGCAGCGCGGTTCCCTGAGCCAAACCCATTTCGAATGGGGAGCCTTCGCAGACGAATTCCACGATTCCCGATGATCGCATCGCCTCTCCTTTGCCTATGAATCTGTCTGATGCCTGTGGATCCGTCTCACACTTTGTCTGGATCATATCAGACGAGTTGCTCATCCTGGGCGCGTTGGCCTACGACACACGACGACCGTGACGCACCCAAGGTGCGGAAGCAATTAGCGAAATGCCAAAGGCGGACTTGCCGCCATGTTTCGCGAAACACAAGAAACTCAGGACCGACGTTGCTCAGGAATCGACGTTCTTTCCGAATTGGACCTCCCGCGAAGCTTCCTGTGCCTGCGGCACCCAGCCCGCCGCGGCGGGCTGGGCCACCCGAAGTTGGCTTATGTGGCTGGTCGCGTGATGACGACGGTGTTGCTGCCTTTTTCGTTGCCGGTGGTGGTGATGACATAGACCTTGAAGCTGGCGACGTTGCCGGGGGTCGTCAGGCCGGAGTCGGTCAGGAACTCCAGCAGGCCGCCGGCCAGGACGCTGCCGATCACGGTTTCGTTTTCGGTCGAGTAGTTCGGTCCGGCGCAGAAGCGGATTTCGTAGCGCAGCAGATTCGCGTGCGTGCTGAGCGTCCACAGCAGCTTGGCCATCAGCGAGGCCACGATCCACGAGCCATTCAGCGTCACGGCGTCGGGCGTCGAGCCGGGCGTCGGCGTCAACACCGGCAGGCTGTCCAGCAGCGCGTTCCCTTTCGCGAAGTACGTCGGCACCGCCTGCCGGTACTGCTTGAGCATTTCATAGATCACATCCTGGACGTCGTTGCGGTCCTCGATCGCGACGGACAGCTTCGCGCCGGCGGTGGTGTAGGTCGTGTAGGCCGCGTTCAGCGCGGCGACATCGGCCACGAACATCGCCTGCGTGTAGGCTCCCAGCAGGACGATGTCGGCCAGCGCCGGATCATCGTTGATCATCAGCCACAGCGCGGCGGCATCATCCAGCGGCACGGTGAAATTCCCCTGCCCGTCCCCCTGCGTCGGCACCTGAGCCAACGCCCGCTCCCACTTCGTGCCCCCCAGCAGGAACCGCACCTTGTCGTTGAACTGATTGATCCGCTCCAACAGCCCCGCCTTGCGGACTTCAATGTCCCCGCGCGCGACCTCCTGCTGATTCAGTCGCACCTGCACCGTCGCCCGCTTGGCGACCAGCGAATCCTTTTTCGTCACCAGCACCGCCCGCCCCGACCCATCCTTGAGCTTGAGTTCATTCCCCGCCCCCAACGTCGTGTCGGCGGCCTCCCAGTGCCCCAAAAACTCATCGGTGGTCGCCAGATAAGAAGCAGGACCGGAAATCGGCATGATGAGACTCCTTGTTGGGGGATCGTTATTGGACAGACTTCCGAAGTCTTGAAGACTTCGGAAGTCTCAGCCAGGAGGACTTGAAATGCAACGCCCCGCCAGCCGCTCGAAAACCAGAAACATCGCAGTTTTATTGGAAACCACTGAGTCCAATGCTGAAAAACGTGCGTTTAACAGTGATTCCAGTGCGTAGAACGATGAATCCAGTCAATCTAAGAGTGATTTCATCACTAGGATCGCATTTAGATTCAGTGGATTCGCTCCTAGATTCAGTGTACTCATCATTAAACTGCCTGTTCTCGCCATTTAATTCACTGATTATGCGCTGTGCGAGGGTCTCCTGACCCCACATCTCAACGATCGCAGGTCTCCCTTGAATCGGGGAGACCTGCGGTCCAGTTCACCGGTGGGGCCGGGAGACCCGCGCCGAGCGCGGAATTTCAAGACTCACTCCGACTCCAAGCGTGTGCCCTGGATTTCTGTCTTGTCTTGGTTGCGACCCGTGTAGCTTTTGCCATCGGCGGAAATCTTGCACTTGTCGGTCCAGGCCCCCCCTGGAGCTTTTGCGGAGGGTGTGCGAATGATCAAGGTTCGGCCGTTGATTTCCCAAGTGCGTTTGTCGGCACTCGGCGAAATGATCCGACCGTCCGAGGCGAAATCCCATTGAAAGCGCGATTTCCGACCCACCACATGCAGCCAGCGGGCGACAATTCGCGGCGGATGGCGTTTGTCAAAATTCTGCTCAAAGGTCTTCTTCCGAGAAGACAACTCGGCGGCAAATTCGTCGAGCTTCATCTTGCTCGCCGCGGAAATCGCCTTGTCGAAGGACTCTTCCATCTCTTTCTTGGCCGAGTTCAACGAGTGCTCAAAGGTGTCCACGGGTTTCAGCAAGACCTCGGGGAGGGGCAAGGTTCCGCTCGCGGAAAACTTCTCTTTCGCCCCTTTGAGCTGGTCGATTCGCCGGGCATTCGCGGCGTCGCCCGTGCCCTTGGCTCGCGCGGATTCAATCGCCCTGTCGAAATCCGCGAACAATGCGTTAGTGAGTCGTTCTTCCGTGAGGTCGAATTTCGCACGGATTTTGTTCACGCTCTCTTGGATGAGTTGCTTCGATTCCGAATCATCGCCCCGCGAGCCTGGAGTCGCAGCCAGGACATAAAAAATGCAAATGGTGATGGCACGCCGTGACATGGCAAATCTCCAGTGTTCAAGACTACCAAGACCGAGGTCTCGAACAATTGGCATCCGTGGCTTCAGTGAATCACGTTGAGTTTGGTCCGCCGCTCCCGTGGCGCCCACCGGCGCGGCGATGAAGACTCGAATCGTGCGAACGTCGGACATGCGCTGCACTCCTGTCTGTAGGAAACAGGACGCGAAGCATTATTCAACGACTTGGTCGCCATCGCCAGCCACACCCTTGGTTACCGAATCTTCGCTGGGGCCTTCTGGCCTTTGGGGATCAGGGACGTGTACTTGCGGGACTCCATTCGCTTTTGGAAATCCTCGCGAGCGGCACTGACCACTTCCGGCTTCTCCAACAAATCCAACGCCGCAACAGCCAGCACTTTCGCGGCGGTGATGGTCCCCTTCTCGCCGATGGTCGAGCCGATGCAGGCGACGTTTTGCCAACTGTGGCCGGGAGCTTCGGCCGCGAAACAGACCACGCGGACTCCGCTGGTCGGGACGTGCCAACTGATGTCGCCGACGTCGGTCGAGCCTTTGTTCGGGTCGTCGGCTGGCGTCAGCGATTGAATCGACTCCTCGATCGCCAGCGGAAACTTCGAGCCGAACTCGTCGATCAGCGGCTGTTGCAGCTTGCGAGCGAACGCTTTTTCCTCGTCGGTGAACTTCGGCGCGCCGACCGCTTCCAGGTTGCGATGGACCAGTTCGGCCAGCGGCAGGTTTGGAATGATCTCGTGGCAATCGGTGTCGACGCGATAGGTCATCTTGGTGCGAGTCATCAACGCCGCGCCGCGAGCGATGTCCAGCACCCACTCGAAATACTGTTCGACGTCCGTGTGATTGTTGGCTCGGATGAAGTACCACGACTCGGCTTTGGCCGGGACGACGTTGGGAGCTCCGCCGCCGTCGGTGATGACGTAATGCAGGCGAGCGTCCTCTTTGACGTGCTCGCGCATGAAGTTCACGCCGACGTTCATCAGCTCGACGGCGTCGAGGGCACTGCGGCCACTGGCCGGACTGCCCGACGCATGCGCGGCAGTCCCAGTAAACGAAAACTTCACGGACACGACGGCCTTGCTGCTCGACAGCCACGCTCCGTTGACCGCCGCCGGATGCCAGTGCAGGCAGACATCCAAATCCTGGAACTGCCCGTCGAGTTGCATGTAGACCTTACCGATCAACGTCTCCTCGGCCGGAGTACCGTACAGGCGGATCGTTCCTGGCAGTTTATGTTTCTGCATCGCGGCCTTCACCGCGATCGCTGCTCCCAGCGCGCCGGTTCCCAACCCGCTGTGCCCACACGCATGGCCGGGAGCTTCGTCCGTGACAGCCATTCGGAACGGCTCAACCTTCTGCGAGAGATTCGGCAGCGCGTCATATTCGGCGAGGATGGCGATGACTGGCTTGCCGGAACCGTAACTCGCCACGAATGCCGTCGGCATGTTGGCCACGCCGGTCCGCACCTCGAAGCCCGCGGCTTTGAGTTTGTCGACCAACAGCGCGGATGATCGATGCTCCTGCAATCCAACCTCGGCGAACTCCCAAATCGACTTGTTGACCGCTTTCAACTGCGGCTCGATGCGGGCGACTTCCGCGATCGCCGTTTGTTGCGAGTCGCGCAGCTTGACGGGGTCATCGGCCCAGATCTGCGCGAAGCCGAGACAACCGAAGACGGCAAGCAGACACGATGGGATGGACAGCTTCATGGCTTACCTCAAAAAGAGTCGTGGAACCGGCGGTGGAAACAGCTCCACAGGAACAACTCGAACAGCAAGAAACCAAGCGAACGAAGTGGCCAGAAGGAAGAGAATCAATGCCTGAGCCGGAATCACTTCGTGTCCTCTGTTGCCTTCTGTTCCAGTCTATTTCGTGTGATTCGACGTCCGCTGAGCCGCCTGGACTTGGGGAAGGCATTGGACCTTGCGTTCGTCCGCGAGGCAAGCAGACACCTCACCGCCAAGGGGCTACGGACCACGAACAACTGACAAAGCCTTTCCTTCGGGCGTGACTTTTGGCAAAATCCTCGCTGTCTTCAAGGTCGTTACTGTCTCGTTCACAAGGAACTCGACATGAAAGCATTTTGTTTGGCTGGTCTGTTGGTGTGCGTTTGCTTGTTCGGCTTGACTGCTTCCGCGTCGGCCGGGTCGATCACTGGGGAGTATCTCGAAGCCCGCACGTGCGACGTTTACACCGGGCCGTGCTTTGGGAACGCTGAAATGAGCCTCGCCGGCAAGGAAGCGGTGATGGCTTGGAAAGTCGACAAAGGAGATTGGAAAGGTGTGTCGCTGGATGGCCTGGGAGCGGCGTTGGTCGTGAAGGCCGAAGGAACGCTCGGCGGTGACGGAGTCTTCCCGATGCAGCCTGGCAAGACGGCGGCGGTGATTATCGTCGATGAGCAAGCCAGCACCGAGCAGCGCGACGCCTTCGTGGCGTTCGTCAAAGATCAGGCCAAAGAATTGACGAAGAACGTGATCAAAGTCGTCTCCGCACCAATCACGTTGAAAAACGACCACCTCGAAGGCTGCGGCCTGTTCTCCGCCGGCAAGCTGGCGTCAATCGAGACTCGCCAACTGAAAAAGGGGGACTGCGTCTGCACGAACGAGATGATCTTCTACCAACCGTTGACGAAGGTCGAGAACTTTTCGCCGGCTTACTCGCTGAAGCTGTCGTACCAAGGCGAGGGCCTCAACGACAAATGGGTCAATCGCAACATGCGGAGTTCGTTCCTGGCGACGTTCCGAGTGAAGTCGTAGCACGGATGGGCGAATTGGAGCAATCGACGGGAGCCTTGCGGCTCCCGTTTTCGTTAACTCTCTGAGCACTGACGGATTGCTTTCGCACACGGATGTGAGAAAGGCACACGGATGAATCGCACCATCCGTGTGCTTCAGCCGGTTGTTTCGGATTTCGCGAAGCATGATTTCGGAGGCGTGTTTGACTACGATCTCTCATCGGTTCGACGACTCACGTACTCCCGTCTGTCCCACCTGATTGTTTTTCCTGAGGAGATTTTCGCGATGCGATGGCGACTGCTTTCGTTTGCAATGGCCACGGTTTTCTGCTTGACGCTCGTGGGATTTGTTCGCGCCGACCACAAGCTCGAACCTGTGGAGGGCTTGCCGGAGGGGATGTCGAAAGAGGTCGCCGCCGTTGTGCAGGCGCAGGGCCATCGAATTGCGGGAGACGGCGGGCCGGTGTGCTCGGTGTGGTTCGCCAAAGAAGTGCCGACGAAGGCCAACTTCAAGCCGACGCTCAACGTGAAATATCCCTTCGCGCCGGGTGAGTTAATCGGCGTGCTGCACGTGCAGGCGAAGTCGAAGTTCACGGACTTCCGTGGCCAGGAAATGAAGACGGGTGTCTACACGCTCCGATACGGCCAGCAGCCGGAAGACGGCAACCACGTCGGCACCAGCGATCTGGCGGATTTTCTCTTGGCGATCCCGGCCGCGGCGGACTCCGACCCGAAACCGATCGGTGGTTTTGATGACCTCACGAAAAGGAGCGCCAAGTCCGCCGGTGCGACTCATCCGGCGATCTTCTCGCTGCTACCGGTCGACAAGCCGGCCAACAAGCCGACTCTGACACATGACGGCGGCAAGGATCACACGATGCTCAGCACCGTACTGTCCGCCAAAGGGGGAACGAGGATCGCGTTGCGAATGGTCGTCATCGGCAAGTCGGGTGAGTAACTGGCGCAGGTTTTTGTGTGGCCCGGAAGATGACAGACTGGGCGGACCTGTTGTGGTGGCACACGTAGTGGAGCTTCGATCCGAATGGCTCGGCCCATGATCTGATTTGGCAGCACGGTTTCAATCTCGTTGAAGGGATCTGTTGGCTGGTCTTCGCGGCGTTGGTTGTTCGGAGGTACTGGCGTTTTCGTAAGTCGACGCGGTTGGAGTTGTGCTACGCCGCGGCGTTTCTCTTGTTTGGAATCAGCGACTTTATCCAAGCCTATCGACTGACAAGTTGGTTGTTGGTTTGGAAGGTGATCAACTTGGTCCTGCTCTTGTTTCTGCGGCATCGCACAATTCGGAAACTTTATCCGGAATCAAAAGTCTTTTGAGTAAACAGCGTGACGCCAGCGACTCCACGATTGTCGAAGAGTAACGGGCTGTTACGGCCGGCAGTTGTGTTGTTGTTGTCCGTCGGCCTCGCGCTGATCGGCATTTGTCGACCGGCGCCGCGTGCGAACGAAGAACCGTCTAAGCTCTCTGAGCCGACAGCGACTTCAAGGCCAGCCGCGAAGGCCAAGGACGGCGTCTCGAAGGAACTCTTTTGCGGCAAGGTCGTGCTGCTACAAGAGGCTCTGAAGCGGCGGGGCATCAAGTCGTTGGATGAGTTCACAAAACAAGTCGCTCTCGAAACCGACGACGGCGAATTGATTCCGATCGTGCCGGACTGGCGTGGGCGAGCGTTGTTTCAGGACGAGCGGCTGCGGGATCGGCGACTCGATTTGGTCGGCGCTCGCAAGAAGGGTGTGCCGTACTTGCAGGTGCTGATGATCTTTGTCTTCGACGACAAAGGGACTCGGCAGTATATGGATTACTGGTGTGACGTCTGCTCGATCCCGATGTACGAGATCAAACCGTGCGATTGCTGCCAGGATGACATTCGGCTGCGGTTGCAACCGCAGGAGTTGCCGAAGTTCGTGCGTGTGCCGATGAAGAGCAAGACCGACAGCGGGTCCGCCAGCGGCGGAGCGGCGGGCGGCAAGCCGTGAGCAATTCACGAAGGAAAGTTATTTGATGTCCGAGATGCTGAACCACCGAGCCTATCAGCTCGTCGACGCGATTCTGCCGCGAGTGGGCGATCTCCGCGGCACGCTGATCGAGCACGACAACGGTGGTTGCGTGGTCGATCTCGGTGTGAAGGCGGAAGGCGGGCTTGAGTCCGGGCGACTGATGGCCGAGGTCTGTTTGGCGGGACTGGGTCAAGTGCGAATTGTGCCGGGTGAAGTCGCGGGCGTGACGTGGCCGCATGTGCAAATCGTCACAGACTCACCGATCGAGGCATGTTTGCTGAGTCAATACGCGGGATGGCAAATCAGCGTCGGCAAATTCTTCGCGATCGGGTCGGGACCGATGCGCGCGGCGGCGGCTCGCGAGGAGTTGTTCGAGAAGTTGGACTATCGCGAATCAAGCAATCACGCGATCGGTGTTCTCGAAACGAGCAAGCTGCCGACCGACGGGGTCTTCACGCTCATCTCCGAGAAGACGGGAGTACCTGTCGATCGGACGATCTTGTTGACGGCTCGGACGGCAAGCATCGCGGGGAACTTGCAAGTGGTCGCTCGGTCGGTCGAGACGTCGCTGCACAAGCTGTTCGAGTTGGGCTTCGATGTCTGGCGGGTTCGATCGGCGGTCGGAGTCGCTCCGCTGCCGCCGGTCGCGGCGGATGACGTCGCGGGGATCGGCCGCACGAACGATGCAATTTTGTACGGTGGCCGAGTGACCTTGATGGTGCGCGGCGATGACGAGTCGATCGCGGCGATCGGCCCGAAGGTGCCATCCAGTGGATCGGCCGCTCATGGAAAACCGTTTGCGGAAATCTTTGAAGACGCGGGGCGAGACTTCTACAAGATCGACCCGCATCTCTTCAGCCCGGCGGAAGTCGTGTTCCAGAATCTTGACACGGGGCGAGTGCATCGCTTCGGACGCATCGCGCCGGAAGTGATGCGGCGATCGTTTGGGCTGTAACAACGAGGGACATCGTGCGAATCGGCGTGCTGGGAAATGCAGGAAGCTGGTACGTCGGCGAGTTGCAGCGGGCCGGGCGCGAGTTGGGGCATGAGGTCGCGCGGCTGGAGTTTCCCCGCATTGTGGCGAGCTGTGGAAAACGGCCCGCCAGCGAGTCGAACGTGCGAGAAGAACAACGTCGAACGACACATGGCTCCCTCACCCTCACCCTCACCCTCGCACTCTCACAGGGAGAGACGGAAGCGTTTCATGACGCC
>Ga0247727_10019905_pt1 | contig 10337 bp, 4 predicted proteins | sample WisWelCaveWW1625_FD_202498 | JGI IMG/M metagenome (GOLD analysis project Ga0247727, IMG submission 202498) | Biofilm microbial communities from Wishing Well Cave, Virginia, United States - WW16-25 | ecosystem: Environmental > Aquatic > Deep subsurface > Groundwater > Cave microbial mat | place... | reverse complement strand
GCTGCAAGACACCAAACGCGCCGGCGAACTGCTGGTTGAAACCCTGCTCAAACAAATTCACAAGCAACCGGTAGCAAGCATCAAGTTTCCGGCACAGTTGGTGATTCGTCGCTCCTGTGGGGCGGCACCAGTCACATCAACATCAGTTCCGCCAAGTGCTGTTTGAGATCAACGCGAGTTAACGCAGCATCAAAAAAATACACCTGCACGCCATGGCTGGGTACAGTGGTGTGCAAACTGCCGCCATCAGGCACCGTTATTGCCGGTCCATCAAATGCCGCCCGCCAGTGCCCCGGCTCCAGCAACTCACTGATTGCAAACACAGCGGGCGTATCGCCTTTGTTGAGCAAGACTAACGCGGTTTGAGTGAACTCGCCGCTTTGATAGACCCGATAAAACGCTGCCCGATCGCCTTTCAGTTCAAGGTTGAGTTGCAAACCTTTCTGCAGTGCAACCGACTCGGAACGTAAACGCGCGATGCGGCGAAGGTTCTGGTGAATCGGATGTTCATGCGCGGCGTTAACCCGATCCTGACCGAAATAATTGCGATTGCCGGCATGTTCTGCCCGGCCACGCATGAACCCGGTTTCCGAACCGTAGTAAATTGCCGGAATACCACGCGCCGTAAACAGCCAATTATTGGCGTCGATAAAGCCCTGATCGCTAGCATTGAGCCGGGCCATGTCATGGTTATCGTAAAACGTCACCAACTCATACGGGTTCTGGTAGGGGCCATCTTTCAGGTACAGCGCGGACTCAAGTTCTGAGTAGTCACCACCCTTGTTCTCAAACACCTTGGCCATGCCAGCCTTGAGCGGAAAATCGAGCACACTGATGGCGCCATTTTCAGGCAAGGTGTGCGGCGCAATATCCTTCGCGTCCCAGCGAAAGTCTTCGCCGAACATAAAGAGCCCGGGCTGCTTGGCCCGAATGCGATCAGCAAATTTTTTCCAGAATGCATCCGGCATCCAGCCAATAGTGTCAATGCGGAAAGCATCGGCGCCCTGCCCCAGCCACTGTTCATAGGCACCAGCAAGGTAGTCCAATACCGCCGGATCGTGCTCGTTCAAATCGGACAGTTCGGCAATGCCGTTCTTTTTATTGAAGAAACGATGCAAGAGATTGCTGGCGGGATCGAGCTGCTCAGGCGGCAGGTTCTGATGGTCTGCAATCAATTTTCCATCACGGTCATAGATCTTGCCGAACTCAGGCTGCGCAACCGGCATCGTGTACGACGGCGAACCGTGATTCGCAACAATGTCGAGCACGACCTTCATGTTTTTGGCGTGCATGGACTGGGTGAAGCCGGCGAAATCCAGATTCGCACTGGGCAAATGCTCATCCAGCTTATAAAAGTTCACACCCCAGTATCCGTGGTAGCCGGTCTTGCCCTGATCGGTCCAGAAACTGGCCCAGCTTACCGGTTTGCCGCCGGCAAATACCGCATCCGGATTATCGACAATCGGCGTGATCCAAACGGCCGAAAAACCCATATCACGGATGTAGTCGGCGTTATCGAGCACACCTTTTAAGTCACCGCCAAGATAACCGATGTTGTCGCTCTCGCCCGCTGGCGCACCGGGAGTCGGACGATCAAATGTAGGCTCACTACCGCCTTGTTCGCGCTGATCGTTGCTGGTGTCGCCGTTGACAAAGCGATCGGTCAAGACAAAGTAGATTGCCTCGCTCGCGAATGGTTCGGTAGTGCCGTAGAACTCATCGCGCGATATTGGTTCTCGGGCGCAGCCGGCGACCAGCGCAACCAGCGCAACCAGCGCGGCAAAAGTGACGATGGTGTTACGCATTTGTTCCCCTGAGCTTTACTTGTTTCGGTTTGAGAAGAAGATCGTCGACAACGATCCCCAGCGTGGACTTCATCGCGTAATTCACCCCCTCCTAACCTCCCCCTTCGCAGGGGGAGGAACGGTACGGCTCGCGCCTGCAGGGGACGCACAGTACGGCTCACTTACCTGCGAAAAACACGGACCTTCCGGAACTTTTCCCAGCGAAAAACACGCACCTCCTCGCTCTTTTCCCTGCGAAAGACACGCGCGTTCCCGCTCTTTTCTTTACACAGGACACGCACCATCCGGCTCGTTCCCCTGCGCAACAAAGGCACCACACGGTCCCTCCCCTGCGAAGCGGGAGGTTAGGAGGGGGTGATTTACGCGTACAGCATCAATTTTCAACATAAACCGGTTTTTAACCTGGCCGCTCATCCGGCTCCCGAACGCGCAACACACAAAGGCCCGCCACCATCAAGCTGACAGCCCCCAGCACCAGCGCATAAATCGGTTCATTACCGAAAAACAACTTCAATAAAAAGCCGAGCACACTGGCCGCGAGCAATTGCGGGATCACGATAAAGAAATTGAAAATGCCCATATAGATGCCCATTTTTTTGGCGGGCAGACTATTCGACAACAACGCATAAGGCAGCGACAAAATGGAGGCCCACGCGAAACCGACACCGAGCATCGCCAGCAACAGCCAATCGGGATCCTGAATAAAAACGAACGACAGCAGCGCAGCGCCGCCCAACCAGAGGTTCACTAAATGGCTCAAGCGCAGACCAAGCATGCGCACCAGAAACGGAATCACCAGCGCCGCCAGCGCCGCGAAACCGTTGTATGCCGCAAACAACACACCCACCCAGTTGGCGCCGTCGTTATAGGCAACAGAGGCGGTGTCGCTGCTGCCGAAATGCACCTGAGTTACCGCTGCCGTGGTGTAAATCCACATCGCAAACAAAGCAAACCAGGAGAAAAACTGCACCACCGCCAGTTGCCGCATTACCTCCGGCATGTCATGCAGATCACTCATGATGGTGCGCAGCATGGAGGGTTGTTCTGTGCGACTGTCGACGCGGGGACTGTCAGCGCCGCGACTCAAGCCGAGCAGCATGGCGCCATAGAATGCCAAGCCCCCCGCCAGCAGATACAACTGCTTATCCAGCACCAAGCCATAAATCACCACTGCGCCCGCCGCGCCCATCGCAAACCAGACCAGGCCGTTACGGCGCGCCTTGCCAGGGTCCAATGGTCGGTGGCGCACCGGCTGCGCATCGTAAAACGCGGCGAGCGCTTCCGGCGGATATTCGCGCGTACGAAAAACCGTCCAGCCAACGGCTGCCAGCAAGACTACTCCGCCGGCATAAAATGCATACTTGACGGTGTCAGGGATGACGCCTGGTTCCGCCGTATTGGCCACACCCGCTTTCGCAAGCGCCCAGGGCAGCATGCTCGCTACAACCGCGCCGACACCGATGAAAAAGCTTTGCATCGCGTACCCGGTCGAACGCTGTTTAGCCGGCAATTGATCGCCGACAAAGGCGCGGAATGGCTCCATCGACACGTTGATCGAAGCGTCCATAATCCAGAGCAGTCCGGCTGCAACCCAGAGCGTTGGTGAATTCGGCATGAATAGCAAAGCGGCGGCGGTGATCAAGGCGCCATACAGAAAATAGGGTCGCCGCCTGCCCAGTCGAGTCCATGTGCGGTCGGAAAAATACCCGACAATCGGTTGCACGATGAGACCCGTCAGCGGCGCCGCGATCCACAGCGCCGGAATGTCGCCGAGATCGGCACCCAAGGTCTGAAAAATGCGGCTGACATTGGCATTTTGCAACGCGAAACCAAACTGAATACCCAGAAAGCCGAAGCACATATTCCAGATCTGCCAGAACGACAGGGTCGGTTTGACCGTCATCAACTCTCTCCCGAGTATGGCCGAGGCGAACCAAGGCATCTTTTCTTGTTTTCGTTTTCCGCCCCGAGAGTTTCAACCCCACCGTTTTCCACGGCGCAATCTTGGTGCATTTTTGTCGCGGTTGATAGTAGAACGCTCAGGTGGACGTGGACAGTAGAGCGCATTCGTATTCAACTATGCAACCAGACGGCAATGCCAGCCTGTTCTGACCGACCCAAAACGCAAACCCACGACAACATAGGTCTTTGTAGTGTGCCGTCAGACGGACAGCGTGCTTGGAGGTGGCGCTGTCCGCCTGAAGGCGAACCTACAAAAACGATTGGCCTTTATCAACAAAAAACCCTTGTCGGCACAAAGCCGACAAGGGTCCGGGGACAACTCTGTTGACAACAACCGCAAGCTTAGAACTTGTAGTTCACACCAGCGAGAACAGTCCGACCATACTCGTTGTACATGCGCGGCAAATCGCCACGGTCCGGGAAGTACTCCCGGTACACTTCGTCGGTAAAGTTGTTGACTTGCAGCAATACCGACAAGCCTTCCAACGATGAGCCCTCGGCAAAGCTATAGCCCACTTGCAAATCAATGATGTCTTCGCCATCGATATAGCGCTTCGAACGATCACCGCCGAAACCTTGCACCTCACCGAGGAACTCGGAGCGGTTACGTTGGCTGATCCGCGCCTGGAATCCCGACATCTCGTAGTACAACGTGATGTTCGACACTTCTTCGGACAGACCCGGAATCGGCTCGTCGCCGCCATCCGGACCAAGCGGATCGATCGCACTGGTGGTGTTGGAGTAGCTTGCCTGTATGCCAAAGCCATCCAGCACCTCTGTCATCAGGTTGAACGGAACCGACACGGCCAGTTCATAACCATCCAGCGTCCCGCCTTTGCCATTTGCCGGGCCATCCAGAGTCCCGATCGGAGATGTCGGAATGATCGGGAACTGACCGGTACTGGTATCGACACCGCTGAAGTCGTACTGGACCACGTCGTTGTAGATATAGGTCTGCAGATCTTTGTAGAAATACGCGGCGCTGACGTAACCGGCATTGCCAAAATAAATTTCATACGACAGATCGTAGGTGTAGGCCGTCCACGGCTCCAGTTCCGGGTTGCCACCACTGCCGCGCCACTCGCCGACATCCGGACCCGTAGTTGGCACCCAGACGTCCTGGTTGGCGCGCATATCGTCCATCCGGGCACGGGCGATCTGCTTGGCAACACCCAAACGCAGTACCTGATCGTCGACCACCGTGAAGGCCAGGTTCAGGCTGGGCAGCACATCGTCATAGGTTGATCCGCCGGAAGTTTGCAGCGCCGGCGACACCCCCAAGATCTGACCGTCAGAACTTTGATCGGTGTGCACAAATTGGACGCCAACGTTACCGCGCATCGGCACTGAACCCAAATCGGTATCGATATTGAGCTGGGCATAAGCGGTGGTGACTTTCTCGTTCACGGTCCAGTTTTTGTTGTCGATATCGCGATGGGTCAGCGGGTTGCGATGGTAAAGGCCCATCACGTTGCCGACATCGTAACCGATGCTGCCCGGAATACCGGTGAAGCTCAGATCAGCCGGGCTGGTGACGGCACCTGCCGGAATCTCTACTTCAACGTTACTCAGATTACCGCCGGCATCACGGCAACCGCCGCCATCCGGATTCGGCGCCAGGCACAGAAAGCCTTCGTAGCCGGCGGAGCGGGTCTTCTCGCGCTCCGAGTAGTTCACGCCAATTTCCAGGCTTTTGAACATGCCGTCAGCGAACGCCCGTTCTGCGGTCAAGCGAAATGCTTTCAACTCGTCTTCTACATGCGGATATTTCTCGAAACCTTCCTGACCCCAGCCACCCGGATCGGTCAGCACAATTTGCTGCGGATCCGCGTAGTCACGGCCGAAGGTAAATTGCGGCAATCCACCGCTACCGATGGTAAAAGCGACCGTATCGGAGGCGTCGGCGTCGGCATCGCCGGACGAACCCAGTCCTGCGTAGGTTTCAATCAACGCGGTATCGCGTTCGGCTTTGGAGAAGCTCAGATCGGCGACACCGCTCCATTCGTCGTTAATCTGGAGTTCATTCTTCCAGCCAAACGAGTAAATCTTGTCATCCCACTTGTTCACGTCATTGCGCAGTACCGGCCGCACGCCCGTAAACGTACCGGCGACAACGCGGTCATTCTCAACCACTGCATTGCTCAGGGTAGCGCCCGACCAACCGAGGCCGGTTTCCATGAAGCGAAGTGACTCACTGATATCAAACTTCGAGTAATAGATATCGAGCACGCTCTTATAGGAATCATTCGGCTTGAATTCGACTACCGCCATGACACCGTCGCGAATCGCATCGGATGAGGCGGCCTGCGATTTGCCGCCGCCAAGCAGAAAGTCATTGCCGGGCACGCCATCGACATTGAGGTAATCCAGGTAACCCCACGCCTCAAAACGCTCAGACTGGCCAGGCGAATCGAGTCGGGCAACACCCAGTGCGACACCAATGGTGTTGTCGGCGAATTGGTCAATATAAGAAAAACTCAGCCGGCTGCCACGGTCGCCGTAGCCGGGATTGAGCTCACCTTTGGAGTTTTCTTCCAGACGGACGTTGGCGGCCATCACCCGTTCGCTATAGGCCAACGGACTGACTGTTTCCAGATTGACGGTGCCGGACAGGCCCTGACCCACCAGCGACGCGCTTGGTGTCTTGTAAACCTTGACCGCACTCAGCAGCTCCGACGGGTACTGGTCAAACTCGACGCCGCGATTGTTACCGACACTGACCTGCTCACGTCCGTTCAACAACGTCGTGTTGAAGTCGTTTGACAAGCCGCGGATGCTCACAGTCGACGCGCGGCCATTGACGCGTTGCATGGTCAAGCCAGGAAGACGGGCGATCGAGTCCGCGATGCTGATATCGGGCAGTTTGCCGATATCTTCAGCCGAAATCGATTCAACAATCTCGGTCGCGTCACGCTTGGTGTCGATCGACTTTTCGATGCCTGCGCGAATACCGGTCACTTCGACCCGTATCGCATCGTCCTTTTCGGCTTTGGCTTGCTCAGCCGCAGCTTGTTCGGCCTGAGCCGCCTGCGCCTGATTGTCAGCCTCCTCTGCATGAGCGCCGGCCGAGACCGCCTGCAACGCAGACGCCAGCGCCACGCTCAGCATGCTTCGCTTGAAATGCACCATCTCCTGTACCCCTCGAATTATTTTGTTTTGTGTGATTGACCCAATACCAGTTTCGCGTGTCCGGGTCTGACGCGCCGGTGGCAATGCAGCCACCTAACGTTTGTCGATGGTATCCCCAGCGCAAGCACAGTTGACAAAACTGAATACGTATTCAGTGCAAGTGTTTGGGTTGGGCTGTACCAAGCCGGTTCGGAGATGTGAAGATGGATACCGCAACAATCGCCGGCAATTTCAGCCAAAACCGGCTGAATATAGCCATTGGCAGGCAAGGAGCAGGACATGCGGTTTAATCAGGCAGCAATCCTGGCACGACACTGGCTATGGGGCGCGGCGCTGACACTGCCTGCATTCGGCTGGTGTGCCAGCTCAAGCATTGATCCTGTGACGGCGACCGCCGCCACCGGCGCGTCGCGTGCGCCTGACGTACTGAACTTGCATGTGCCATCACCCGATTGGCGTGACCAGATCCTCTACTTCGTGATGCTCGACCGCTTCAACGACGGCGATTCACGCAATAACAATCAGCAGGCCGACGAATTCGATCCGGGTAACGGTGCCAAATACAGTGGCGGCGATTTGATCGGTGTCACCCGCAAGCTCGATTACATCAAGGGCCTCGGTGCCACAACCGTTTGGATTACCCCGCCGGTTGCCAACCAATGGTGGGATGGCAGTCGTCAGTACGGCGGTTATCACGGCTACTGGGCGGAAAATTTCAAAGTCGTTGATGCCCACAACGGCTCGCTTGAGGATTACCGGCAACTCTCGCACACGCTGCATTCCGCCGGCATGTATCTGGTGCAGGACGTTGTGGTGAATCATATGGGGAATTTCTTTGGCTATGACGGCGCGTGGTCAGCGACCCATCCCGTCCAGCATTTCACACTCAACCCAAAATCAATACCGATGCCAGCGCCTAGCCAGGCACCGTTTTCCCTGAACGACGCCCGCAATCCGGAACACCGCGCCGCCGCCATCTACCACTGGACGCCGGAAATCGCCGACTTCACCGATCATAATCAGGAAACCCGCTTCCAACTGGCCGACCTCGATGATCTGAACACTGAAACGCCAGCGGTGCGCACCGCGCTACGCGACAGCTACAACTACTGGATACGCGAAGTCGGCGTCGACGCCTTCCGGGTCGATACGGCCTTCCATGTGCCCGCTGAATTTTTTGAAGATTTTCTGTACGCCAACGACACACAAAATCCAGGCGTGGTCCGGGCGGCGGCACAAACCGGTCGCGCGCAATTTCACGTCTTCGGCGAAGGCTTCGGCGTCGCGCCCGCGTATGACGATGCGCAGGCCAAAAAAATCGACAGCTACCTGCGCGGGCCCGACGGCACGCCGCGCCTGCCGGGCATGATCAACTTTCCGCTGTATGGCTCGATCACCAATGTCTTTGCCCGTGGTCGCCCCACGGCTGAACTGGGCCACCGCATCCGTAGCACCGTGCAGATCCATCAACACCCGCATCTGATGCCAAGCTTCGTCGATAACCACGATGTGGACCGGTTTCTTGCAGGCGGTAGCGAAGCTGGTCTCAAACAGGCGCTGCTACTGATCATGACCCTGCCGGGCATCCCGACGCTCTACTACGGCACCGAACAAGGTTTTCGAGAACAGCGCGCATCGATGTTTGCCACGGGTTATGGCGCCAATGGTCGCGATCATTTCGATACCACGGCTCCGCTGTATCGGTTCATCCAGCGCGCAACCGCGCTACGGCGAAACCACCGGTTTTTCTCCCGTGGCACGCCAACCATTCTGGCCGAGAATGCCGCTGCCGCAGGCGCGTTTGCGTATCGCATGAACCATGAAAAGGACAGCGCACTCATCGTATTCAACACTGCCCAACACGAAACCCTGCTTGATAACCTGGAAACCGGTCTAGCTGCCGGAACGGTGCTTGAAAGCGTGTTCAACATCGACGACAGCGCAACTGACACAGCGCCAAAAGAAATTGCCGTCGACGCCAAGGGCCGGCTCACCCTGCGCCTGCCAGCGCAAAGCGGTAGGGTCTGGAAAGCCTTACCGCGCACGGCGCCGACAGTCTATACAACTGCGACACTCACGTTGGCACCACTCACCCACGCCGAATTCAACGACAATTTCTCGGTCTCGGGCAGCGCAAGCGGAACTGCACAATTCAAACTGGTCGTTGATGGCGACTTGGCCAATGCGCAAACCCTTACGCCCAAACATGACGGCCGTTGGCAGGCACGCATCAACACCGACAGCATGATCAATCCCAGTCACGAACACCGTGTGGTCGCCTGGTCGGAATCGCCGGCTGCAGTTTCAATCAGTCAACGCTTTCGCGTCACCCGCCAGTGGACGTTGCTTTCCGAAATGAGCGACCCCGCCAGCGACGATACCGGTCCAACCGGTCGTTACCTCTACCCAACCGAAGTCAGTTGGCATAAAGCCCGCACGCTCGATATCCGCAACGTCCGGGTGTCGGGTTCAGGCGGCGCACTAATGATTGAAGTACGTCTGCGCGATCTGATCGCCAGCTGGAATCCACCCAATCAATTCGATCACCTCGCCCTGACGCTGTTTTTGCAAATTTCCGGCAAAGACGGGGGCATCGATGCCATGCCCTTGCAGAACGGCAAGCTGCCAAACGACATGCGCTGGCATTATCGCCTGCGCGCCACTGGCTGGAACAATGCGCTGTTTACCTCAGCAGGTGCGAGCACCGACAACGAAGGCACCGGAGCGAACGCCAGCGCGACGCTCCTTGTCGATCGCACCAGCAACACCGTACGGTTTTTACTGCCCGCATCCGCGCTCGGCAACCTCAATACACTGTCAGGCGTGAAGCTCTACCTCAATACGTGGGACTACGATGGCGGCTACAAATCGCTATTACCTGAGCCACAGGGACACGCGTTTGGTGGTGGTGACGGCGTCAACGATCCGTTGATCATGGATGACACGGCAGTCATCACCCTACCCTGACTGACAGTGACATTTGCGTAGGTCCGAACCGCGAAGCGTTTCGGAAGCATGGCATTAGCCAAACGCGATCTACGCCGCGACCAGGACCCGGTCGATTGCGGCCAACTCCTCATCCGCAAATCGCCGATGCGCGATAGCGGCTACCGCTTCATCAATATGCGCGGTACGACTGGCGCCAATAATGGCCGAGGTAATCTGTGGTTGACGAAGCACCCACGAAACCGCCATTTGCGCCAGGCTTTGGCCGCGTGCTTGCGCGATCTCATTCAACTGGCGAATTTGGCTCAGTTTTTCTACTGTGACCTGTTCGCGCTGCAAATGGCCATGCGCTTTTGCGGCACGCGAATCTTCAGGCACACCTCCGAGGTAACGGTTGGATAACAAGCCTTGCGCCAATGGCGAGAAGGCAATGCAGCCCATCCCCGTTTTGCTCAGGACGTCGAGCAAGCCATTTTCGATTTCGCGATCAAACAG